>Ga0105046_10008272_pt1 | contig 16357 bp, 14 predicted proteins | sample MAT03_FD_78385 | JGI IMG/M metagenome (GOLD analysis project Ga0105046, IMG submission 78385) | Freshwater microbial communities from Lake Fryxell liftoff mats and glacier meltwater in Antarctica - MAT-03 (megahit assembly) | ecosystem: Environmental > Aquatic > Freshwater > Ice > Liftoff...
AAGACCAACCAACGAAATCGGGCGGGACGCGCCCGTGTCGCATAACGTAGAGCGCAGTGAGGCTCATGCGTGCGGCAGAAGCCTCCGCCTTTAGGCGTGGGGAGCGATCACAAAAGGCCATTACCATGCTTCTCAAAGATCAGGTTGCACTCGTGACGGGCTGCGCCCTTGCTGATCGAAGCCAGCGAGGGGCTAATCGTCAATATCTCGTTCGGGGCCAAAAATCCCGGTAATCCTACCTATGCTGTGGCGAAAACCGCTTCAGATCGCATGGCAACGGATTTTGCTCATGAACTGCGTGAGCATAATGTAGCTGTGGTGGCCCTCTATCCTGGTCTGGTGCGGACTGAGGGTCTGATGCTGCATGCCGCCTATTTCGATATGACAAATTCAGAGTCGCCGGAGTTTACCGGACGGGCTGTTGCAGCACTCGCCGCTGATGCCAATATGATGAGCAAATCCGGACAGGTGCTTGTTTCGGCGGTGCTGGCGCAGGAGTATGGATTTATCGATATTGACGGCAAGCTGCCAACACCGTCAGCATAGTTTTAAAATCACGCGAGCGGCCTATCAGGGTGGTGTGCATGATCACAGGATGCGCCTTTGTGACCCGTAAAATCATGGGTGTGTAGGAGCGACCCGCTGGGTCGCCCGTGCTTAAAAATCACGCCGAAGGGATGCCCCTACGACAATGCCACCTAAAAATTAAAGCTTGCATCAGTGGTTATACAATTTCTAACACCAATAGGGCATGACAGACTGTGCAATTAATGTCATCATAGCAGCCTCATGGACACAACACAGAAGCGCGATTGACGATGAAAATTCTGGCCGGTGAGCAGTCTGTCACTTATGGCACAACGGCTATCCAATACGAGCTGGTCTATTCCAAGCGCAAGACCCTCGGCATTCGCATCTATCCCGATGGGCGGGTGAGTGTCACAGCCCCGATGGGCCTCTCACGGGCGGAGATCGAGACGATTGTCCTCAAGCGGGCTGATTGGATCGTGCGCCATCAAAAGAAATTCCAGGCCGCACCTCGCCCCATCACCCTGCTCCGCCGCTATGTGAACGGCGAAATCTATCAATATCTCGGTCAGCCGCATACGCTGTGCGTGGCGGAGGATCGGCGAGAGCGCGTTGAGTTGGGTGATCATGTTCTCAATGTGTTTGTGGCGCAGGCCCGCAATACCAAACGTATCGCCTCTCTGATCGACCACTGGTATCGCACCCAGGCTGAGCAGATTTTCACGGCACGACTGGCGGCCTGTTTTCCGCGTGTGAGCTTTATGGCCGTACCAATGCCGATCTTGACCATCCGCACGATGAAGACACGTTGGGGGAGCTGTAGCTCAAAGGGGCGTGTGACACTCAATCGCAAGCTACTGCATGTGTCCGAAGACCTGATTGATTATGTGATTCTGCATGAGCTGTGTCACCTGAAAGAGTTGAACCACAGTCCTCGATTTTATGCTCTGATGGATCGTGTGCTGCCCCATTGGCGGGAATGCCGCAAACGCCTGAACGCGATGAGAGTAGGGTAGTCACGATTCATATGAACGTCGTATAGAGATTTGGATCGTAGGGACGCAGCGTGCTGCATACGCATTAAGCGAAGAGAAAAATATCCTCTTTCAGCATGTTTGGCCCTGTCGTCAGGGGTTGAACGAAGTCAGCGAAGCTAAAACCCCTGCCTGGCCTGTTGCGAGGCTCAAAGCCTCGCTCACGCGCTCCCATAAAGCGGGTCAAAAGCGGGGTTTTCAACCCCGCAACCGGGGAGACAGGGACTTTCAATCCCTGGCGGATGGCGATTGGGAGAACGTGAACCGATTTGATCGCGCCAAAATCAGCCCAAATCACTTCGCTTAATGCCTATGCAGCGTGCTGCGTCCCTACGATCTCTGTTTGGAAACGCTACAATCCCCCTCGATCCCGTATCGACAATATGGCACAGCAAAGGCACAATAAGACCTCATCAACCGAACCTGTTCACCCTGAATACGAGCCAAAAAGCCATGCTGTCGCCGCTCTTAGAAAACCCCCCGCTGCCTCCTACGCGGCGCATTGCGCTGCATATCACACCCAATGCAGAACGCATTTTGCGTCAGGGGCATCCCTGGCTGTTTGCCGATTCCATCATCCGCCAGAGCCATCAGGGACAGGCGGGTGATCTCGCCGTCATCTTCGACAAAAAAGATCGCTTTATGGCGATTGGCCTGTACGATCCTGAATCCCCTGTACGCGTCAAAATTCTGCACCAGGGGTCAGCAGTGCGCATTGATGCCGATTGGTTTACCGCACGCATCGCAGAGGCCGTCAAAAAACGAGCCTCTCTTGCGGCGGCAGGCACAACGGGTTATCGCGTGATTCACGGTGAGAATGATAATCTGTCCGGCATGATCGTGGATCGTTATGCCGATACGTGTGTCGTGAAGCTGTACACACGCGCCTGGCTGCCCTATCTGCGCATTATTGTGCCTGAACTGGCACGTCTGACCGGAGTCAGTCACATCGTTCTGCGCCTGAGCCGATTGGTGCAGGCAGGCTCGTTGTACGGCCTTGCCGATGGGACACTTTTGTATGGCGATGCGCCGCCTGTGCCGCTCATCTTCACCGAGAACGGCCTGAATTTTGCTGTCGATGTTGTTAACGGGCACAAAACAGGGTTCTTCTGCGATCAGCGTGACAATCGGGCGCGGGTGCGGGTTCTGGCACAGGGACTGCGCGTGCTGGATATTTTCTCGTATGTGGGGGCCTTTTCGCTGTCAGCAGCGGCAGGAGGAGCAACCGAGGTCACGAGTGTGGATGTGAGTGCGCCCGCCTTAGACGCGGCCCGCCAGAATTTTGCGCTCAATCAGCATATTCCACAGGTCGCCGCCGCCCGCCATGACATCATCGCTGAGGATGCCTTTGAGGTGATGGAGCGTCTGCGCCTGCAAGGTCGCCGGTATGAGATGGTCATCGTCGATCCGCCGACCTTTGCCACCAGCAGCGCCCAGATTCCACGCGCTCTCGAAGCCTATCAAAAGCTTATCCGCCTTGCGCTGCCCCTGGTGACGCCGAACGGGCTTTTTGTGATGGCCTCATGCTCATCGCGTATTGAAGCACCTGTCTTCTTCGATATGGTGCTGGATACAGCCCATCGATCCGGCTATTTGTTAGAGGAGATTGAACGCACAGGCCATGCGCTCGATCATCCGATTTCATTTCCTGAAGCGGCCTATCTGAAATGTCTGTTTGCGCGTGTGCCTGATTAGAGACACTTTCGTGTGCTGAATCGAAGCTATAGGCGTTTAACACGCTCTCAAGAGGAGGAATCACAATGGCGGTCTTGATCTCATTCCTACGCGGGATCAATGTGGGAGGCAACAAGAAAATCAAGATGACCGAGCTTAAAACGCTCTATGAGTCGTTGGGTTTTACAAACGTCCAAACGCTCTTACAAAGCGGCAATGTTGTCTTTGAGACCGATCTGACAGACCCTCTCGAAATCGCCCGTCAGATCGAAGACGGCATTGAAAAAACCTTTGGCTTCTCGTCAAAAATCGTGTTACGCACGCCCGATCACCTGCGGGCTGTGATTGAGGGGCACAGCTTCTCAGACGAGCAGTTGACAGAGCCAAGCCGTATCCTGGTGATGTTTCTACTGAATATGCCTGACGTTGAGGCTGTTGACACGTTCAAAAATGACTACAAGTGGCCGGAGCCGTACCACTTCAACGGACAGGAGATGTACATTCACTACGGCAGCGGCATGGCGGATTCAAAGCTCTCCAATGCCCTGATCGACAAGCGGCTGAAAACCATCAGCACCGGGCGCAACTGGAACACCGTCACAAAGCTGCTGGCGATTGCTGAAGCTCTTGAAAATTCATAGCGATTTGAGGCTGGCGGCGCTGTACATGCCATCCAGAAAGCGGCTGGAACGCAGCGACAGCAGGCGCGTCTGCGTAAAGCCGTTCTTCTTCGCCAGTGTCTCCCAGGTGGAAAAGTCGAAGGGATAGGGAACCCAGGTGTTGCCCGCGTTCGTGTTGTACTCCACCATCAGCAGCACGCCGCCGGGCTTAAGGATGCTGTGCACCCATTGCAGAATCGGGTCTTTGTGACGATGAAAATGCAGCGAGTTCGCCATTACCACCCCATGCAGCGGCGGCAGATCAATCGGACGTGTGAAATCCGCCTCGATATAGTGAACTGTCGTCCTGGGATAGCCCGCCTGCATCGCGCGTTTTTGCTCCTTGAGGACGCGGCCATCCCGATCCACAGAATAGATTTCTGCCTCTGGCCCGATGAGTTCCGCCAGCGCCAGCGTAAAGGCTCCCCCGCCTGATCCAAGATCAGCCCAGACGCCGCCCTGCGCCGCGATGCCGTCGCGCAAAAGATTCATATGATCGGTGTGATTCATTGGCGATCTCCCTAATTCGGTATTCGTATGATATGGGTTATATGATCCCATTGAAATGTTCGTGTGTAGGGGCGACCCGCTGGGTCGCCCGAATTTGTCACACATCGCATTTTTGTTGGGCGACCCGCTGGGTCGCCCCTACGAACCCTGTTTTTGATGGCTATGTTATTTGTAGGACGTGTTTGCGCTCTACAACACCATAGACGATGCAGCACACGCAATCGTTACGCCTTCGGAATCAAGCGCAGCGTAATGATCTGGTACGGGGCGATATCGACCTGTACCTGATGATCCTGGGTCGCAACTTTCTCCCCGTTTTCTTCAAGCAGGTTGCAATGATGCGCTGAGGCGAGCACAAAGTCTGTTGTAATCGTGACCTTGCCGCGATTGCGCTGATTCTCAAACAGGCGCACAACGAGGCCCCTACCATCCTCAGCCTGCTTGATCGTCTCAATGATCACATTCGGCATATTGACCGAGATGAGTGAACCCAACCCTGTTGAGGATGGCCCCTCACCCCTGACACGGCGCAAAATCACTGGATCGTTGAGATCATACGCCTCTGGCACAACCTCGCCGCGCCAATCGCCCTCATGCGGCAGCAGGCTGTAGGTCATCAGGTGTTCGCCCTGGTCTGCATCCGGATCGGGGCTGGTGGCACTCTTGAGGAGCGTCAGACGAATCACATTGTTGTGAATGTCGTAGCCATATTTGCAGTCATTCAGCAGCGCAACGCCATAATTGCCCTCGCTCAGATCGGCCCATTTGTGCGCACAGGTCTCGAAGCGGGCCCAATCCCATGAGGTATTGCGATGCGTCGGGCGCTGCACATTGCCCCACTGCACATCAAACGTGGCAGACGGACTCATGACATTGACGGGGAACGCTACTTTAAGCAGCGTGTGATGCTCATGCCAATCGACGAAGGTCTCAAAATCGATGCGTTTGCTGTCGCTGTAAAGAGAGATTGTCTGGCGAATGGTACTGCTGCGATAGGTGCGATTGATGGCGACAGACACACGCAGCGGCCCCTGCTCGGTGATGCTGATGCTCGAAACACCTTCGACCTTTTCCGTGCGATCTTCGTAGAAAATGTCGATGTCCCAGGCGTCGTAATTCATGGGGCGATCTTCAAAGGCGAGGAATACGTTGCCGCGTGTGTCTGGCAGCATCACTTCGCGATCTGCCTGCTTGTCGTAAATGCGCGTAATGTCACCCGATTTATCAAGTTCTACGCGAATCAACGCGTTTTCCAGCACAGTCGCACCGCTTGCCTGTGTAGCAGACAGCGTTCCTGATGAGACAGGGGCCGCGCTGTTGACTTCACGCAGACCAATCACGCTGTAGGGTTCCATGCTGCGCAGTTCGACCAGTGTGCCGCCGCTCACCGATTGGGTGAACAGCATATTGCCACTGGTGTCGACGATCTGCGTGCCATCTGACAGGCTTCCTTCCAGCAAAGCGAGTTTGCGCCCGCCGTATGAGGTCGGGTTGGCCGCGAAAATCGTCGCATCGGAGGGCAGCGCCTTTGCCAACGCCTGAATCGCATTCTCGCGTACCGTTTCGCCCAGTTCGCGGATGATCTCATAATCTTTGGTGCTGTCCACATACACGGGCCCAATCGATGACCCCGGCAGAATATCATGGAACTGGTTTAAGCAGGTCAGTTCCCATGCTTTTGTGAGGTCATCCTGAGGGTAGGCTGCGCCCGTCAGCAGGCTTGCCCACGCCGCCAGGAATTCAGCATCATGCAGCAGGAACTCGCTCTTGCGATTGCTGCGCTTGTTGCGGGCCTGACTGGTATACGTGCCGCGATGATACTCGAAATAGAACTCACCGTTCCAGACGGGCAGCGTCTCCGAGATTTCGCTCTCAATGCGATCCATATACTCGCGGATCGTGCCGTTACGAACACGCGGCGCACCGGGGTGCTTCTCTAGATTTTCGATATTTTCGAGCATCTCGCGGGTCGGGCCGCCGCCGCCATCCCCATAGCCATAGGCCGTGATGAGTTCGTTGTGGGTTTCTTTCTGGCGGAAGTTGTTCCACGAGCCAAAAATCTCTTTCGGGGAGATCAGCGCATTATACGTCGTGGCGTGCGGCAAAAATTCATCGCCTGCGGGCGTCGTCAGGAAGTGCGTCAGAATCTTAGTGCCATCCAACCCTTGCCACCACAAAATCTGATGCGGCATGTGGTTGTATTGATTCCAGCTCATCTTGTGCGTGATGAAGTATTTCATCCCGGCCAATTTGATGAGCTGCGGCAGCGCCCAACTGTAGCCAAAGGTATCGGGCAGCCACAAAACAGGCGTATCGACATTGCCAAAATGCTTGCGGAAATAGCCGCGCCCCAACAAAAATTGGCGTACAAACGACTCTGCACCGATGGCATTGCAATCTGGTTCCACCCACGCGCCACCCATGACTTCCCAACGGCCTTCTTTGACGCGCTCTTTGATCTGCTGGAAAATTTCGGGGTAGTGCTCCTCAGTGTAGGCATACAACTGCGCCTGACTCTGCGAGAATTTGTATTCGGGGAACTGTTCCATCAAACGGAGCACATTGCTAAACGTGCGGCCTGATTTACGCACCGTCTGCCCCAATGTCCACAGCCACGCCACATCAATATGCGCGTGCCCCACGCCAATAATATCGACATCCATCGGTGTGCCGGACGCGGCAATGCCCTCTTTTAAGGTTTTGAGCGCAGCGGGGACACTGTCATAAAAGGCATCTGTGCCCATCGGATCGCGTGTATCAACGACCTTGAAGGCAGCATCGAGGGCATTGTACAAACGACCTTTGACAGTGTCGTTGTCATCAAGCTCATGGGCCACGCCAAGCGCAATACGCGCCGCCGCTACAAGATCGCGTGTCGGTTGATCGATCTGGACCACCGCACACTCACGGATATAGAGCCGTGTATTGGGATCACCTTTTTCCCATCCGCCCAACCCCGTCCAGCCATGCAGAGCCAGTGCATGCGTTTTGCCATCACGCACGGCGGCAGGCAGCACAATCTCATGGTGATGCCGATCCGATGAGGCATAGGGCTTGCCATCGATATAGGCCAGCGCTTCCGGGTGGCTGAAATCGCCTGCTTCGCCCAACGGCAAAAACAGCGCCACAGGCTGTTTTTTGTCCCAGTCTGACGGAATTTGAAACTCGGCGCGAAGAATGAAATCTTTCATCCATTCACCCCAATAGGTAAAGGGCTTGAGCGTGGCCCACCCTGAGACATCGACTTCATCCCCGATGGGCGGCGCTTCCTGCGGACTGGCGAGTGTTTTATAGCGGAAATCAGGCAGCGCATGGCGCTTGCGATGCACATAGGGCTCAATCAATTTAATGCGTTGGGCGATCTTCTGTGGTGTCCAGAGAGTTTTGTGTAGCAAGATATATGTCTCCTGATGAGAGTACAGCCGTTCAATAAATAAAAGGGTTTTAAACCTCACCCTCGACCCTCCTCCAAGAATTATGGGGAAGGGAGGAGATGCTTGACCTCATCCCCGGCCCCTCTCCTATGGAGAGGGGTGCAGAACAGGGCAGGAATTATTCTTTGCTAATTCGTCTTGCACCCCTCGCCCCTTGTGGGAGAGGGGCCGGGGGTGAGGGGTTTCAAAACATGTTCTCCCTCTCCTATGGAGAAGCGCCGGGGGTGAGGTGCAGTAAGTGCGGGGATGAGGTCAAAATTATTTGATTTTCTCAGCCACCGCGTTCTCGGCATACAGATAACATGAGGCTTGATGCCCCACGTCACCGACCTCATACAGCGGCGGTTGCGCCTCTAAACATCGATCCATGCGATGCGGACAGCGTGGATAGAAACGGCATCCGCTGTGTACCGAACTGCGCATTTCTTCTTCAGGCGGCAGCACAATCTCACCCTGCCACTTCACATCCGGATCAGGCACGGGCACAGAATCGACCAGAAGCTGCACATACGGATGATGTGGCTTGTCGATCACATCAATCGTGTTGCCCTTTTCCGCAATGCCCCCCTGATACAGAATATAAATCTGGTCGCCAATCTGGTACGCCGTACTCAGATCGTGCGTGATATAGAGGAAAGAAATGCCGCTCTCTTCCTTAAGACGCATCATCACATCCAGGATCGAGGCGCGAAGCGAGGCGTCCACCATCGACACAGGTTCATCGGCCACAATCAGCTTGGGCTTGATCATGTAAGCACGCGCCATCATGATGCGCTGACGCTGCCCGCCGCTGAGTTGGTGCGGATATTTGCGCAGCACGTCGCCGCCATAGAGCCCGACGACATTGAGCGCATCCTCAATCATCTCGCGGCGCTCGGTTTTATTCGAGGCCAGCTTAAAGTTTTTGATGACTGTATCGAAGACATGCTCGACGCGGTAAAACGGGTTGTACACACCAAATGGGTCTTGAAAGACCGCCTGCACCTGCCGCCGATAATCCTTGATCTGACGGGCATCCGCATTAGAAATGTCCTGCCCATCAAAGATGATCTGCCCCGAACTGAGGCGGATAAAGCCCAGAACAAGCTGCGCCAGCGTTGTCTTGCCGCTGCCGGATTCGCCTGCAATGGTGATGATCGAGGCCGGTTTGAGGGGAATGCTGAGATTGAAGTCCTGTAATGCAACAACCTCACGCTTCACCCCGCCCATGCCGCGCTGCGTATAAACCTTGGTGGCGTTACGGATTTCCAACAGCATCTGCGACATGCAACCTCCCATCGGGGCTTGTCTCATAGAGATGACACGCCACTTGATGACCCGGCAAAATATCTTGCAGCGGCGGCGCAACTGTGCGGCATTTATCCATCACGAACGGGCAGCGCAGTTGAAAGATACAGCCCGGCGGCGGATTGCGCGGATCATGCGTGATGCCCTCCGTGACTTTGAGCGCTTTGCGTTCCTTGAGCGAAGGCACAGATTCGATCAACATCTGAGAGTAAGGATGCTTGGGAACACTGAACAAGGACCGTACCGGGGCAATTTCAACGATTTTTCCGGCATACATCACCGCGATTCGATCCACCATCTGAGCCATCAAGCCCATATCGTGACCGATCATAATCATCGAGACGCCAAGCATCTGCTTGACCTTGAGCATCGTTTGCGCCACGATGCGCTGCACCACCACATCCAGCGCACTGGTCGATTCATCCGCGATAATCACCGCCGGATTGAGGGCAATCGCCATCGCAATGCACACACGCTGTTTCATGCCGCCGCTCAGTTCATGCGGATAGAGGTCATACACACGGCCCGGCAGCCCGACCATCGTCAGCAGCTCCATCACGCGCGTGCGCAGGCGGGCCACATCCTGACGACCTTCATGCGCCGTGATCACATCTTTGATCTGATTGCTAACGCGCATGGTGGGATTCAGGGAGTTCATCGCGCCTTGCGGGATCAATGCCAATTTTGCCCAGCGGATGCTGCGCAGCGCTTTTTCGTTTAATCCGAGCAAATTGCGGTCTTCAAGGATGACCTCGCCGCCTGCAATACGCCCCGGTGGAGTCACCAATTGCAAAATGCCCATCGCCGCTGTGGATTTGCCACAGCCTGATTCGCCCACCAGACCGAGTGTCTCACCCTTATAGAGGTTGAAACTAATTCCATTCACCGCCAGAACATCGCCTTTAGGTGTTTCGTAGTACACGCACAGATCACGCACCGTCAGCACAGGCGCGTCGGTTCGTTGAGGAGTTGAGTCAATCATCGTCGCTCCGTTCATTGTGATGATTGGCGAAGGCGCGGATTGGCGATTTCGTCAAAGCCGAGATTGATCAGCAGCAGGCCAATGAACATGAAGGCCAACAGCAGCGTGGGCATTCCCCACCACCACCACATATTACGCAGCAGCGCCGCCGCACTGATCGCATCATAGACGGTGCCCCCGAGGGTTGGCACGCGCTGTGGGCCCAGGCCCAGCGATTCCAGGCCGACGGCTGTGAGAATCGCGCCCGTCGCATTGCCGATGAAGCTGGCGAACAGGTACGGAGTCAGATTGGGCATAATCTCGCGAAACATGATCGAAAACGTCGATGAGCCTGACAGCTTCGCCATCTGCACATAGCCGCTTTCCTTCATACTGAGGACCTGTGCTCGGATGAGGCGCGTTGGCGAGGGCCATGCAAACATCGCAATCAGCAGGGCCATCGTCGAGATTTCCACCTGCCTGATCAGGGATTGAATGACGATCAACACCATCAGAGATGGAATTGTGATGGTGACATCGGACAACAGGCGAATCACGTCATCCACCTTGCCGCCGATAAACCCCGCCGAAAATCCCAGGAAGATTCCCAGACTCATGCCAATTCCAGCGGCGATCACACCGACCAGGAATGAATTGGGGGCTCCAACGATCAGCAGTGCGAGCATATCGCGCCCGCTGTTTTCTGTCCCCAGAGGATGCGCCCATGTGCCTTCAACCCCGCGCGAATTCACAAAACCGACAGGTGGGAGATTCAGCGGCGAACTGGCGGTATAGGCCAGATCTGTATTCCAGAACAGCCGACCCAGGAGCCCGATGAGGAGAACGGCGCTGATAATTGCCACCCCTGCCAGCAGCTTTGAGTTGAGCCAGGGCGTATCCCAGCGGTTGAATCGACCCATGCGCTTGGCTTTATAGGGTATCTCAGCCTGCGCAACTTCGAGCGTCGTGTCGATGGGAGGGTCATGACGCACATCTGTTGTCGTCATCGCTAACTTCTTTCGTAAGAAATACGGGGGTCAATCAAGGGGTAGATGAGATCAATGATGAAGACCGCCAATGCTGTCATCACGATGAGGATAAACGAGGTCCCCTGAATGACCGGGAAGTCCTGCGTGATGATGGCATTGTAGATAATCGTTCCCATGCCTTGATACGAGAAGACATATTCAACCAGAATCTGGCCGCTCACCAGTGTTCCCAGAGTGATCGCAAAGGCCGTGATCTGTGGCAGAATGGCATTGCGCACCATATATCGATACAACACGTAAAACGGCGCGAGGCCCTTGGCTCGTGCCAGCAGCATGTAGTCTTCGCCTTCAACAGTGATCATCATGCCGCGCATACCGAGCGCCCAATACCCAAAGTTCACCAGCACGATCGAAAGTGCCGGAAGTGTGCCATAGTGAATCACGCTGGCAATGAATTTGAGGTTAAACCCAGGCTTCAAGCCGAGTTCATATGCGCCAAGCATGGGAAACCAATTGAGCAGGAACGCGAAGATATACATGAGGAAAATAGCGGCGAGGATGGACGGAATAGAGGTAAAGATCATCCCTAAAGGAATGAGGTATTTGATCAACTGAGGTGTGCCGCGCCAGACCATAATCGCCCCCAGGAAGTTGCCCAGGAAAAACGTGATGGTCACAGCGATGAGGAGAAGGCCCACCGTCCAGGGCAGCGCCAGACCGATGATGTCGCTGACAGGCGTCGGGAAGTAGGCCAGCGAATAGCCAAAATCCAGACGGACGATATTGCCCATATAACGAACATACTGCACAGGCAGCGGATCGTTCAGGCCAAAGCGTTCTTTCCAGCCTTCAATAATCTTATCGGAATTTTCGACATAACCCGCGTTGCGCATCATGCGGCTGACCATCGCCGTAATCGGATCGCCAGGAGCGAGGCGCGGAATGATCCAGATGATACTTGCTGCAATCCAGATGGTTAAAAAAAAGATTCCTAACCGTCTAACGAAATAACCTAAAGTAATCTTAGACATCATCACCTCTCTATTAACGCGCTCAGTCTGGTTAAAATAGGGTGGGACATGCATCCCACCCTATTCATCTCTTTAGACCGCTCATCCCTCAACGCGCCCGTTCAGGGCAGAGATTGGGTATGAGGACTGAAAGAGATTAGCTGCCAGACTTTTGCAGGTTGAAGATGATCTGATGCGTGCTGTTCCACCATGTCGCCGGGTGGTTATAGTTATTTTCGGCGGTGGGCCAGCCTGTCCAGTAGGTGGTGTCAAACGGCACAAGCTTGGAGGCCTGAACCAGCGGGATAAAGGGCATTTCATTGTAAAGCTGGGTATAGGCTTCAACGACCATCGGCACAATCTGCGGATCGCCAAGGGGCAGCGAACCAATTTCATCGACGATAGTGCTGTAAGCGGCAGTGGCCTCGGTGTCCCAGCGCACATAGTTGTTGCTGCCAGGAGAACGCTGTCCCACCGGAACAACGAAGCGCGAGGTGAAGCGATTCATCGAGTTCCAGGGTTCATTGACGGAACCGCAGGAGTCCCAGTTGTACGCAATCGCGAAGTTACCGTTGTTCAAGCTGTCATCCATCGTCGCGCCGGTCAGCGGACGGCTGGTGGCATCGATGCCTGCCGCACGCAGCTGCTCAACGATCACATCGACTGTACGGGTGTATTCAGCGGTGCTGTTATTGACGAGGATGTCAGCCGTGAGGGCCGTGCCATCTTTTTCGTAAATGCCAGCGCCATTCAGCACCCAACCTTCGGCCTCAATCATGGCCTTGCCTGCTTCAGGATTGCCAGCAGGATCAAGCGTCAGACCTGCCGCGACAATCGCGTCAATGTAGACATTCATACCGCCATACTGCACAAACATGGATTTCGACGGCTCGGAGGTGCCTTCGTAAGCAACGGCGATGATCTGGTTGCGATCAATGATCATGCCAACCGCTTTGCGCATGTTCACATTGTCCCAGGGCGCAACCGTCGTGTTGAAGGACAACTGGCGCGGGCAGGGATCGGCCCAGGCGTAAGGCAGTTCTGCCGCCCACGCGATGACGTTGGGGTTGCGTGCTTGAATGGCCTCAAATGCACCGAGGGTGATATTCATGGCGCTGTCAAGCTGACCATTGGACATCAACTGGGCTTTGTTTTCTTCCGAGCCTGTGATTTGCCAGATCAAACGTTGAGGGGCAGGCAGGTCATGGAAGCCAGCCGCCGCGCCCCACCAGTTGTCATCCCGATCCCACACGAAACGGGTTGATTCAGCGCTTGTCAGTTTGTAAGGGCCTGTACCAATCGGCCAGCTTTTTTCAGCATCATAGAAGGTGAACGTGAACGGGTCCTGTCCTGCCCAGATGTGCTCAGGGAGGATAATCACGCTGCCCCAGATACGCACCGAGAAGTAATCGAGCTGGAAGCGGGGGTTTGCTTCTTTCAGATTAAATTGGACTGTCAGATCGTCCACTTTCTCGATGCTGGTGACCCACTGCTGCATATCAGCGGCACCACCGAGGGTGGAGGTCTCATCATCGAGCAGCATCTGAATGGTGAACATGACATCATCGGCATTAAAGGCTTCGCCGTCTGACCATTTCACAGCATCGCGGATGTTCAGTGTCCAGACATCTTGTGTTTCATTCGGGGTGAAGCTCTCACCGAGCCAGGGTTGAATTTCGCCTGTTTCATAGTTCAGAATGAAAAGAGGCTCCCACATCGACTGATGTGCACCCTGATTGCGATTGGTGCCGGGGACTAAGTAGTTGAAATTCGTGGGATTGGGAACAGCCGACTCATCAATATCGAAGATGACAGTATCTTCACGAGCGACTTCATCTTGCGCAAAAGCGCCCATGACGGTGCTCAGGGCCACGACAGCCGCGAGCATTGCAAGACCAAACGGTTTAAAACGAGTAAACATGTTTCTTGTCTCCTACAAAATATTCGTTGACACAAAACTTATTGGCCTGCCTAAATCCCCTATATCCATCACCCCCTTCCTATGGTTGAGGTCGCTGCAATATTAAACCAGTACATTGACGGAGGTAGAGCCACGAACCCGAAGCTGCGTGGGAATATATTCGCAGCGTGACCCTCTCGCGTATCCGTCCAGGCGATCAATCAAGAGTTGGGCAGCCCGCTTGCCGATGCAAAAGGTGTCCTGAGCCATCGTCGTCAGCGGGGTTTCGAGGTGAGCCGCCAGATCAACATCGTCAAAGCCAACGATGGAAATATCTTCTGGCATTTTCAGATTTAAGTATTTGACGACGCGCATTGCCAGGATCGCCACATAATCATTCAGTGCAAAAATGGCGGTTGGGCGCGGAGAGGTATTCAAAAGAGAATCTTTGATCTGCTGAAATTCCAGGGTGTTGTGATCCGTTGAGGCAAGCAGAGCGCGGTTGCGGTTGATCTCCTTGTCCCCAATCAACCAGGGCGCTTGAGGGCTTAACCCTGCCTGCCACATCACATCCTGGTAGGCGCGATAGCGCTCCATCACGGGAAGAATATCCATTTTGGGGTGACTCAGGAACACAATCTGCTTGTGGCCAAGCTCCACCAGATACTGCATGAGCACAGACGCTCCACCATAGTTATCACTGGTGACACAGTCATAGTCCACGCCTGCAATATTGCGATCCAGAAAGACGATGGGAAGATCGAGGGTCTGATAATCTTTCGCATGCTGCTGCGGGTCGTGAGTATGATCCGAGTTGGGCCATATCAAGACACCAGCCACATCCTCCTGTTGAAAACGCTTCAACAGTTCCATTTCTTCCTGGGAATTCTGGACGTTGTTAAATGTCACACGATACCCGGCGGGACGGATTTGATCTTCGGCCCCATTCAGCAAATTGACCGCCGCAGCATTGTTGAAGTCATTCGTCACAAACGCGATCAACTGCTTTTGACGCTCACGATCAGGTTGATAGATAATAAACGTGCCTTTACCAGGGCGGCGTTCAATCAATCCTTCGAGTTCAATTTGTTGCAGGGCGAGACGAACGGTGCTGCGACTAATTTTGAGATGATTGGTAAGTTGTATTTCGGAGGGAATGAGGGTACCTTTGCTCCAATGTCCTGAAACAATCAGCTGACGGAGTTGATTGTGCAGTTGGACATGCAGCGACACGAAGCTGTCGTGTTGGAGTTGAATGTCATTCACCTTCATTACCATCAAGTGCCCATCTCGTGCACTATTGTATATACCTGTACATACATTTGAAGGTAACATGGAATTATAGTTTGAGCAAGCAATAGGTACGATTTGCGTTAGGAATTTGTTCAGGTTGCCCATACGCTTCTTTTTTAACGCTGGTCCTTCGGGAGACATACCTCGTATTCACGGCGTAAAGATAATCGTACTCATTAATTTTCATCATCAAAATTTCATTCTTTAGTTACAAGAATTTTGCGCGTTTTTGACCCCTTCTACGCATAGAATGATCGGACAGAATACATTATATAACCAATGGTGCAAGTCTAAAATTTGAGGTGAGATTATCGTAGGGGCGACCCTACAAAGGCGCTTTGGCCCTTTACACACGTCATTTGACGAGGTCAGGAAGGACAAAAGAGGGCTTTAATTCCCATTCTATGGCTAAAATTGGTTGCAAATCGAGACATGCACCACTGGTTATATATGGTAAGGAATATATGCAGACACATTATGATGTCATCATCGTTGGGTATGGTCCTGTCGGCGCTGTCACAGCCAATCTTCTGGGGCAGCAGGGAATCCGCACGCTTGTGATCGAGCGCGATTTGACGCCGCATACACAGCCGCGCGCCTTCTCCTGCGATGATGAAGCCATGCGGATTTATCAATACATTGGGCTGGATGAGCAGCTTCGCGCCCAGATGTTTTCGGATAAACTCGTGGACTATACGGGGTATGATGGGCGCGTTTTCGCTGAAATGCATCTTGACCGCGTCGATTTTGGGTTCGGATTTCGGCCCCTCTACTTCTTCCATCAGCCTCTCTTAGAAACGACCCTTCATCAAGGGGTGCATCGCTTTGACTGCGTGACAGTCCAGCGCGGCCTGGAGCTGGCCGAACTCACCCAGACGGAGTCTCAGAAGCCGTTTGATAATGCGGACCGTAATAGATTAATCCTGTTAAACGCATATCTTGGAGAGCGTTTTCCGTAGGGGCACGATGCACGGTATGTGTCAAGGGTTTTGAAACAAATTGGTGAAAGTGCTTAAGAGAGATTCTCTGGGCCGCGTGGCGGATTGATCCACACGGCGGACGGTGCACCTTTGACCTG
>Ga0105046_10008273_pt1 | contig 16357 bp, 10 predicted proteins | sample MAT03_FD_78385 | JGI IMG/M metagenome (GOLD analysis project Ga0105046, IMG submission 78385) | Freshwater microbial communities from Lake Fryxell liftoff mats and glacier meltwater in Antarctica - MAT-03 (megahit assembly) | ecosystem: Environmental > Aquatic > Freshwater > Ice > Liftoff...
CGAGGCCATCGCATCCATCGATGGCCACGGTGGCATCGCACCCAGCAGCGCACCCAGCAGCGCACCCAGCAGCGCGCCCGGCGCTGGGTCCAGCGTGGCACCGGGGGTCGTGGTGCCGGCTCGCCACGAAGCGCCTCGCATCCTCGAGATGAGGAGCGGCGCGGCGCTTCCAAAGGACGACTGAGCTCGCTGGCTGGCGAAGCTCGCCGGCCGGTGGACCAGGCGCGTCAGGGAGTCCGTACGCTTGGATCGCCTTGGGTTTCTCGATAGTTCGCTCCAAGAGCTGGAGCGAGCGCACCTGCTCCGTGCCCCGAGGAGCCACGCCGACCTGCCGTCCGACGCGGTCTGGCTGTGCTCCAATGATTACCTCGGCTTGGCCGAGCGAAGCACCGAGGCCCGCGGTGCAGGTGGCTCGGGCGCCTCGGCCCTCGTCTGGGGCTACGGGCCATCCCATGCGCGAGCCGAGGCTGCTCTCGCTGCCTATTCGGGCGTTGAGTCGTGTCTTTTGTTCAGCTCAGGGTACGCCGCCAATGTCGGGGCGCTTTCCGCCCTGGCGGGTCCGGGAGACCTCATCGTCTCGGATGCGCTGAACCACGCCTCGATCATCGACGGCTGCCGGCTGTCGGGAGCACAAGTCGTAGTGGTCCCTCATCTCGACCTTGAGAGTGCCCGAGTGGCGCTTTCCAGCCGGGCCCGGCGCCGCCTCTTCGTGACCGAGTCCTACTTCAGCATGGACGGTGACGGGCCAGACATGACTTCGGTGGCGTCGGTCTGTCGTCAGACGCAGGCCATCATGGTGGTGGATGAGGCACACGCACTCGGCGCCCTGGGTCCCCACGGTAAGGGGCGATGTGCCGAGGCCGGTGTGGAGGCCGACGTGGTCATCGGTACCCTCGGCAAGTCGTTCGGTCTATCCGGGGCGTTCGTCGGCGGTTCGCAGAGCCTCCGGACCTGGCTGTGGAATCGTGCTCGCAGCTTTGTCTTCTCGACAGCGATTCCCCCTGCCATCGCCGAGGCTGCTGCTCTCCGGGTGGCGGAAGTCGAGAGAGCGGATCCGGCTCGCGCCCGGCTGGCGTGGCTGTCAGAGCGCTTTCGCGATCTCCTGGCGACGGAGCTCGGTCAGCGCCCCGGCGGGTTCGGCCCCATCCTTCCGGTTCCTGTGGGGCGGCCCGACACCACGATCGAGCTGGCCAGGCGACTGCTGGGCGAGGGCTGGGTGGTCCAGCCCATGCGCCCGCCAACGGTGCCGCCGGGGTCCTCACGCCTGCGATTGACCGTTCGCGCCACCCTCGAGGACGCAGAGGTCGAGGCGGCGGCTCGGGCGATCGGTGTCGCCTACCGATCGGTGGTGTCTGTCGCCGTCCCTCCGCCGCTGGCAACACCGGAAGGCCAGAGTCTTGGAGCTGGTGCCGTGACGAGGGATGCGAGCCCACCGAACGGCAAACGGCTTCCTCCTCTCACTAGGAGTGTGTCGGGAGGGTTGCCGAGGGTCGTCGCGGTCGTCGGCACAGGCACCGAAGTCGGGAAGACCCACGTCGCTTCTGCTCTGGTCGTTCACCTGGTCGGGTTGGGTTTGCGCGTGGCGGGTCGAAAGCCAATCGAGTCTGGCGTTTCGGATGCTGCGGCGGGTGCCATGGGTGCGGACCAGTCCCGTCTGGCGCCAACAGGATCGGTTCTTCCGACCTCACCCGCGCCCTATCGGTTCGGGCATCCAGTCTCACCCCACCTGGCGGCACGTCTCGAGGGTCGAGCCATCGAGGCCACAGTGGCAGTGAGCTGGGCACTGGATGTCGACGCCAACATCCTCGTCGTGGAGTCCGCCGGCGGCCTCCTCAGCCCGCTCAGCCACCGGTGCAACAACCTTGACCTCGTGGAGCGACTTCGACCCGACGGCCTCGTACTCGTTGGCGCCGATCGGCTCGGCATCCTCCATGAGGTCGCCGCCGCTCGACTGGCGCTCGAGCAGCGCGGGCTCTGGGACAGAACCGTGGTCTGCCTCAGCAGCCCGCTGAGCCCTGATGCGTCGTCTGGAACCAACGGCGCCGAGCTTCGAGAGCTTGCTCTCGCGGAGGCAGTCGTCGAATGGCCTCGTGCGACCGCGGGGGCGACTTCGGGGTCGGAGGCTGCCGAGACATGGCGACTCATCGAGCGAGCCGCCGGACGTTCCACGTGAAACGTACCGGCACCGCGTAAAGCCTGGCCGCTACGGCAACGCTGCCCCTCAGTCGCCTCGGCGTGGTCGGCCGAACTTGCGTCGCGCTTCGGCGCGGCCCGAATGCTGATGAGCCTACGTTCCGCTCGTGCTCGTGCTCGTGCTCGTGCTCGTGCTCGTGCTCGTGCGCGCCTCTGAATCGTTTACCCGCCGCTTTCCCAGACTCCAACCTTCCCGCCTTCCCGTCTTCCTGTGAATTCTCTCGCTGCACACGATTGCGAGCGGCGTAGCCCTACTTCGCGCGGACGAGCTCGAGACTTCGGCCGCGCACGTTCGGAGCGCTGGAGCGCGCCGAGCTGGGTGTTGAAGCCGCCAGGACCCCGATCACCCCAAAGAACGGACCGGACGACTTCGAGGCGGGTCGAACGCAGAGGACTGTTCCACGTGAAACGGCGCGTCGGGCGCTTGCTGCCCGGGCACTCCAACTCAGTCGACGCGACGACCTCGGTCGAGGACCAGTCGGTCGCCCCCGAGCAACTCGAACACCGCCGGCTCGTGGGTGACCACCGCCACCACGGCTCCGCGCTCGATCTCCTCCCCGACGACGGAGACGAGTCGCGTCACCCCGGCAGCGTCCAACCCGGTGGTGGGCTCATCCAGCAGGACGACGCCCGGCCCGTGGACCAGGGCGCGAGCCAGCGCGATTCGCTGCCGCTGGCCCCTCGAATTGGTGCGGAGTGGACGCTCTGCAAACGACCCCAGCTCGAAGCGCTCCGACGTGGCAGCCCAGGCCAGGCCCACATCCAGACCGTGCAGCCTGGCCGCTAGCTCGACGTTCGCCCGCCCAGAGAGGTCGGCGTAAGCCAGCGATTCGTGGGAAACCCAACCGAGGAAGCCACGTGCGTCGGCCACCGCCACATCGCGCCCAGAGATCGTGTAGCGAACCGTCCCCGCTGACGGAGCCGCCGAACCACCGAGCAGCGCCAGAAGAGTGGTCTTGCCAGAACCATTGCTGCCCTCGATTCGAAGGAGCCGACCGGGCTTCAGCTCCACATCGACTCCGCGCAACGCAGCGGTCTTCCCGAACCGCTTGGCCAACCCAACGCCGCGAACAGCCTGAACGCGGCGGTCCTCAGCTGTCACGGCGGCCCCAGGGATCCCGCACCGACCGGTAGGCATCCGTTGCGAAGCTGGGAGGCTCCGAATCGACAATGGTCGTCTCGGTGTCCTCGACCACTTCCTCCACACGTTCTTCAGGCGGAGGAGGCGGTGGTGTGACGGTCGATCCGGCGCGACGGCGAAGGGGCGTGGGCTCCTCGGTCGCAGCATCCGCGCTGTCGAGACTCTCGAGCAGCACCATCGTGGTCTCCTCGTCATCGATCTGGGGAGGCTTGCTGGTCCCGGCCCCGGCTCGTGGGTCGTGTCGGCGGACCGCGTCAGGGCCGCCTGACCGCCGCATCGATGGCTCCGACAAGGAAGACGGCATCGGCGACCGCCGATGGTCCGATTGTGCGGAGCGCGCTGTCGCCTCGACCGCCCTGGCCACCGCCGGGCTGGGAGCAGACGTCTTGTAGGCCACCTGGGGCGGAGCAGGCGGATACGACGCCGTCTCCGTGCCCCGAACGGCGGGTGGTGGCGCGCTCGGCGCCGGCGAGCGGGTCGAGCTCCTCGTGGCCGCCGCAACGTGACCCGGCGGCCGTCCCAAGCCCCCCGTCACCGCGGCCTCCGCCTCGATGGCACTTCGCAGTGCGGCCACATCGAGCATCTTCACGCCGCCCGACGCAGGCGTCTCCCCGCCCGTGTCCTCCCACGTGACGGGGATCTGGACACCTCCGATGTCCACGTACTTGCCGAGCTTGGGTCGCGCCGGCTCCGCGGGCCGGGCGAAAGGCTCGAGCGCCGCCGCCAGCTCCTCCACCGATCCGTAGCGCTCGGCGCGGCGCTTTCGCAGAGCCCGATCCACGACCGCCTCGAGCTCCTTGGGCGTGTTGGGCGCATCGAGCGGTGGATGTTGAGACGTCAGGATCTCGACGAGGAGCGCGTTGTAGTTCTTGGCCACAAAGGGCCGCCGACCCGAGATCGACTCGTACAGAATGACACCAACGGCCCACACGTCGACCCGCGGATCGAGACGCCGGTCGCCGCGAGCCTGCTCCGGCGCCATGTAGTAGGGCGTGCCCATCACCATGCCGGTGCGGGTCAGCTCGACCTCACGATCCTCCGCCATCGCCTTGGAGATGCCGAAGTCGAGGACCTTGGCGACCGGCTTCGCACCGGGCTTGCGCGTGATGAAGATGTTGTCGGGTTTCATGTCCCGGTGAATCACCCCCTTCGCGTGGGCCGCCGAGAGTGCAAACAGCACCTGCTGCACGAGCGGCACGACGTCCTCGTAGCGCAGCCGACCTCGCTCCTCGAGGAGGGCGCCCAGCGTCTGCCCCTCCAGTCGCTCCATCACCAGGAACGGGCGACCGTCCTCGAGAGAGCCGAAATCGAGAATCTCGCAGATGTGCGAGTGCCCGATCGACGCCACGACCCTCGCCTCCTGCTGAAACCGCGCGATGGAGTCGGCCTTTGTGGCGTGCTCCGGAAGCAGCACCTTGATCGCCACCCGCCGGTTCGTCATCCGGTGAAGAGCGTCGTAGACAGTGCCCATTCCGCCGCGACCGATCACGCCTTGAACGGCATACTTTCCATCCAGAACCTCTCCCACCAGATCGCCCTCAGCCGCCGCACGCCGGCGTGGCGACGTCGGCAGAACACCCTTGGCTCGCTCTCGCCTACGTGACGTCGGCGGCTTCGCCGTGCCGGGGCCCGACGGACGCGGTGGCGCAACGGGAGAGGAGGTAGGCGACTGCGGAGTCCGATGAGCGGTCGGACGGGGCGCTGCGGGCGCCTCTCCTGCACCAGGCGGCCGGCGCTCTCCCCGCTCTGCCTCGTACCTACTTCGCGCAACCGGCTCGCCTGGACGCGGAACGTCGGCCGCCTGGGGACCATGCCCCAATGGGACCTGCAAGGGCAGACCGGTGGCGGGACACGTCCGACGAGACGGGTCGTGGGGGAGACCACAATGGGGGCATCGAACGGCCGACGCCACGGGTTCTCACGTTCGGCGATCCTACGGCTGCGCGCCACTCGAAAACGCTCTGACAGCCACGCGGATCCTGTGACCAATCCCGGGAGGACGTCTGGAGGAACTGGACCACCCACCTCGTGGGCCAAGTTCTTCACAGAGAACCCAACTTTCCGACCACCACTTCGCCGCAGGCCCACACCGAGCTAACGATATGGAACGCTTTGCCAATTCAACGCCGTCCCCAGAACCCACAGGCCCTACTACGATCACCCTGATCTATTTAAAGATCTCCTCCGGAGGGAGAGCACGGAAGCGCGACGCGTCTTGAGCAGGCCACCGGCGGTCCGCCACCCACCCAGCTTCGAAGACTGGCTTTGAAGGGATCCTTTCGGAGGTCGACCCTGCTAAAGACGCCTGGCTGCCGCTGCCAAGGAGGGCCGTTTCCCATGGATCTCGTCATCGCGAAGAAGGATCTCGAGCGCCTCGTCAGCCGCTGCCAAGGCGTGGCCGACAAGCGAAGCGCGATGCCTGCGCTCTCGAACGTCCTGCTCGCAGCCGAGGGGAACACGCTGCACGTCTCGGCCACCGACATGTTCCTGAGCGTCTCGGGGCAGGTCGCAGCCGAGGTCACCAGCGCCGGCTCCATCGCGGTGCCCGCACGAGACTTGCTCGAGCGCATCAAGCACATGCCCGACGGTCGCGTTCAGGTGATGACCAATCAAGGCGCATCGACGGTGCTCAAGGCCGTCGGCTCTCCCCGCCGCTACACGTTGCACGGCATCCCGGGTACCGAGTTCCCGGCGCTCCCCAAGCCGGACCAGGCAGCTGCGACCCTGCGCTTGCCCGTCGAGCTCATGCGGACGCTCATTCAGCGCACGCACTTTTCGATCTCGCCCGACGAGACCCGCGCCCACGTCAACAGCGCCCTGTTCGAGTGGGCCGGCGATCGCGTCCGGATGGTGACCACCGACGGCCACCGCCTCTCGAAGATGGAGTCGACGGTCGAGGGCACCAACGCCACGGCGACGATGCTCATCCCGATGAAGGCCATCCAGGAGCTGCGACGGCTGTGCGACGAGGCGCGCGCCGAGAAGATCGCTGCCAGCGACGACGGTCCGAAGGAGCCGATGCTCTCGATCAGCCAGAGCGGTCCCAACGCGTTCTTCGAGATCGGCGACACCCGTTTTTCGGTCAAGTTGGTCGACGCGCAGTTCCCGCCGTACTCGCAGGTCATCCCGCGAGCGAGTGAGCGCTCCATCCGCGCACCGCGCCGTGGCCTCGCCGACGCCCTCGACGCCGTCCGTCTCGCCGCCAGTGACCGCACCGGCGGCGTGAAGCTTTCGACCGCGCCCGGTTTGCTGCGCATCACCAGCGAGAGCCCGGAGAGCGGCAACGCCATCGACGAGATCCCCGTCGACTTCAACGGCGCCGAGGTGACGATCGGCTTCAACGCCAAGTACTTCCTGGACGTGCTCGGCGCGCTCGACGCGGAGGAGGAAATTCTCCTCGGCATCTCCGGCGAGCTCGATCCGGCCACGCTTCGCCCGGCAAGCGAATCGGCGACCTCCGACTACGTCGCGGTCGTCATGCCGATGCGCATCTGAAACCCGCTCTGAGGTCCGTCGGGCGAGCGCATGAGCTTGCGTTCTCTCGTCATCGAAAGCGTCGCCATCCGCGAGGTGCGCAACCTAGCAAGCGTCGACGTGACGCTGTCGCCCGGCCTCACCGTCGTTTTCGGCGACAACGGTCACGGCAAGACGACACTGCTCGAGGCGCTCTACCTGGTCGCGAGCTCCCGGAGCTTTCGCAGCGCGAAGCTCGGCGAGCTGGTCCGCCACGGTCAGACCACCGCCAGTGTTCGGGCGCAGCTTCGCGAATCGGCTGGTGGAGCCGATCGCGATCGGGTGCGCGAGCAGAGCGCTGGCATTGCGCGCTCGCGGATCAGCGTTCGAATCGATGGAACGCGACCGGCGTCTCTCGCTGCCTACGCCACGCGCACGCCCGTCGTCGTGTTTCACTCTGACGAGCTTGCGCTCTCGTCGGGTACGGCCTCGCTTCGCCGCCGCCTGCTCGACCGGCTCGTCCTCTATCGAGAGCCCGCTGCGGCGGACGCACTGGCGCGCTATGGCGTGGCGTTGCGGGCGCGGCAGGACCTGCTTCGTCGCGAGATCCGCAACGGTCCGGCCCTCGACGCCTACGAGACGATATGCGCCGACGAGGGGGCGCGGGTAACGCGGGCTCGACGATCCGCAGTCACCGCCCTCGAGCCGTTCCTGCGCCACGCGTTCGCCGAGATCGCCGAACCGGGGCTCCAGCTCTCCATCGGGTACGCCTCCGCAGGCTCCGACGACCCCGCCCTCGCGAGTGCCGAGCTCGACAGCATGCGGGATCGCGACGCCCATCGGACCAGCGCGTCCTTTGGGCCCCATCGCGACGATCTCCTGCTTGGTCTGGGCGGGCATCCAACCCGGATCGTTGCCTCGCAAGGTCAGCACCGCGCGCTGGTCCTCTCCCTCAAGGCTGCCGAGAGCTCCTGCATCGCAGCGGCCACCGGCTTGCTGCCGATCCTGCTGCTCGACGACGTCTCGAGCGAGCTCGACCCACGGCGAACCGAGGCCCTGTTCCGGTTCCTCGCCGAGCCGATCGAAGGGGCCCCGACGCCGCCCCAGATCGTGCTGACCACCACCCGCCCGGACCTCATCCCGAAGGGCCTCGGGCAGGGGGCTCCTCGCCGCGAGATTCACCTCGAAAATGGAGCGATTTCGGGGACCCCGGACGCTGGTTGATTGCCGTGGAAACCCGCAATCTGCGGGGCTAGGGTGCGCCACCCTTCGAGAGCGACGAAGAGGCTTCTTCAGCGGCTCTTTTGCTGTGTCGCCACAGTGAATCCAGGCCGCTCCGCCGCACACGATCCGCGCAGGGTCCGAATCGCTCCTTCCTGCCATTGCCATCGCAACGATGACCACTGAAACGCCGCCCGCGACCGACGCGTCGGAAGCGCCTCCCCGCTACGACCACAACAGCATCACCGCGCTCGAGGGACTGGAGGCGGTCCGCAAGCGGCCCGGCATGTACATCGGAGACGTCCACGACGGCTCCGGCCTGCATCACCTCGTGTGGGAGGTCATCGACAACGCGGTCGACGAGCACCTGGCGGGCTACTGCAAGGTCATCACCGTCAAGATCCACTTCGACGGCTCGGTCAGCGTCGAGGACGACGGCCGCGGCATCCCGGTCGGCATCATGGATTCGCGTGGCGTCAGCGCGGCCGAGGTCGTGATGACCGTCCTCCACGCCGGCGGAAAGTTCGACAACGCGAGCTACAAGGTCTCCGCCGGCTTGCACGGCGTCGGCGTGAGCGCGGTCAACGCAGTGAGCGAGTCCTTGCGGCTCGAGATCCGTCGCGAGGGCAAGCTGTGGGTCCAGGACTACGCCAAGGGCGTCCCGCTCGCGCCGCTGGTACCCCAGAGCGACACCCAGGAGACCGGCACCCGAATCCGCTTCAAGCCTGACCACGAGATCTTCACGATCATCGAGTTCAAGTACGAGACGCTGGCTGCGCGCCTGCGCGAGCTGGCCTTCCTCAATGCCGGTCTCATCATCCATTTTTCGGACGAGCGCGGCGAGGGCCGCAACGACAACTTCGTCTTCGCCGGCGGCATCCAGGAGTTCATCGCGCTGCTCAACAAGACGAAAGAGCCTCTGTTCGAGGAGGTCATCGTCTTCACCGCGTCGGGTGACGTGAACTCCGAGGGCGGAAAGCAGCTCGCCGCGCCGGTGCAGGTCGAGGTCGCCATGCAATGGAACGCTTCGTATACCGAGGCAATCTATTGCTATACCAACAACGTCCATAACAAGGACGGCGGCACCCACCTCACCGGTCTGCGCACCGCGCTCACCAAGACGGTGAACAAGTACGGCACCGGGCAGAACCTCTTCAAGGAGCTGAAGCGCGAGCTGGAGGGTGAAGACGTCCGCGAGGGCCTCACCTGCATCATCAGCGTCAAGCACCCCGACCCCAGCTTCGACTCGCAGACCAAGTCGAAGCTGGTCTCCAGCGAGGTGAAGGGCATCGTCGAGAACGTCGTGTCGACCAAGCTCAGCGAGTTCTTCGAGGAGAACCCGCAGACCGCACGGAAGATCGTCGACAAGGCGGTGGTCGCAGCCAAGGCGCGCGAGGCGGCCCGCAAGGCGCGTGAGGTCATCCGCAAGGGCACGCTCGATGTGACCAGCCTCTCCGGAAAGCTAGCCGATTGCCAGTCGAAAGACCCGGCGGCCAGCGAGCTCTACATCGTCGAGGGAGAGTCCGCCGGAGGTAGCGCGAAGCAAGGTCGCGACCGGCATTTCCAGGCAATCCTGCCGCTCAAGGGAAAGATCCTGAACGTCGAGCGTGCCCGCCTCGATCGCATGCTGGCCTCGGCAGAGGTCGGCACGCTCATCACCGCACTCGGCTGCGGCATCAACGACGCCGGCGGCTTCGACATCGACAAGCTGCGCTACCACAAGATCATCCTGATGACCGACGCCGACGTCGACGGGTCACACATCCGGACGCTCCTGCTCACGTTCTTCTACCGCCAGATGCCGGACGTGATCGAAAAGGGTTACCTCTACATCGCGCAGCCGCCGCTCTACGGCGTGCACAAGGGCAAAAAATCCCTCTACATGAAGGACCAGCCCGCGCTCGACGACTACCTCGTCCGCAGCTCCATCGAGAGCGTCGCGCTGCGCTCCTCCGCGAAGGGCCCGGACAGCGCCATCTCCGGCATCCCGCTCTACCGGCTCGCGCAGCGCCTCAAGCGCTTCCGCATCGTCGTCGCTCACCTCGACAAGAAGTACGACGCGCGCCTGGTCGCCGCTCTGCTCCGGTCGACCGGCCTCGCCGCCGAGGAGCTGCGCGACCGTGCACGGGTCGATCGAGCCGCCATCGATCTGCGGGCCTACTTGCAGGTCCGGTATCCGGATCTCTTCCCAATCACCATAGCGGTCGCCGAGGACGTGACCGCCCCAGGGGCCTTCAGCATCGCGATCAAGCCGCGCGCCGGCGCCACCAGCCGCAGCGTGGTGGTCGATACGGCGCTCCTGTCCACCGACGAATACAAGGAAGCCTGGTCGATCGATCAGGACCTCCGCTCGCTCGGCCCGGCGCCGTATGTCGTCAAGCCAGAGAAGGGCGAAGAGGAGGAGGTCTCCGACGGCGAGGCACTCACCGAGTGGCTCGACGGCCGCGCCAAGAAAGGCACGTCCATCACCCGCTACAAAGGCCTCGGCGAGATGAATGCCGATCAGCTGTGGGAAACGACGATGAACCCCGACGCCCGCACGCTGCTGCAAGTGCGCGTCGACGACGCCCTCAAGACCGACGAGCTGTTCACCATTCTTATGGGTGACCAGGTCGAGCCCCGCCGCCTCTTCATCGAGCAGAATGCCCTGAGCGTCCGCAACCTCGACATTTAATTCGAGGGCGCGCGCCTCAGAGTACTGCGCGCCTCGATGTCCGCGTTGGCGGGCGCGCCCCCGGTCCTCACCGTGTACAGGGTAGCGGGGACTCGACCGGGCCGTCATCATCCACGCCAACCGGTCGTGCGTCGGCACGGCCGATGCGCCCAAGTAGGCTCACGCTGTTTTCAAGGCGCGTCGGCGTAAGGCGTCACGAAGTCGGCGATGTGCGACGAATAGTTGTTCCCGTCGATGCCCACCGTGCCCGCGGCACCTGCCTCCGGGCCGACGATGAACGTGATGACCTTGGGGATCCCTGCGTCCTCGTAGGCGTCGATGTCACTCGTCGCGTTGCCGTACGCGGCGACCACTAGCCAACCGAAGTCGCCGAGCATCCGGTTGACCCATGCACCCTTGTACTCACGTGCCGATTCGTCGAACACGAGCGAGTTGGCGCTGATGACAGGACCCACGGGAAAATCGTGGCTGTCGAGCCAGGCCCGCGTCTCCGCGCGGAACGTATGGGGGCGTGCTGTGAGGTAGACGATTGGGTACCCCTTGTCGGCCCACGTGTTCATCAGCACGCTGGCCGAATCGTTCTCCTTCGGATCGTACGAGCCGTCCGCAATCTGGTTGAACAGCTCCTCGTCGCTCAGGGTCATGGTTCCGTCGATGTCCGTGAGAATGAACTTCGTCCCGGCAGGCAACAGGTAGTCGTAATGGGGCGCACAGCTGCCGTCGGCCTCGAGGACTGCATAGACAGCCTCACCTGGCACGAGCCCGAGCGGCGCGTCGAGCGTGAAGGAGTATTCGCCCGTCGCGTCCGTCTGCAGGCGCGCCAGTGACGCCCATGCTGCGGCTTTTGCGTCGTACTTCCAAAGGCTGACGAACTCGCCAGGAAGTCCATTGGATTCGAGGCCGCTCGTTTGCGGCGCGCGGGCCTTCTTTCCCGCGTAGAGGGGCCTCGGCGCTGACGACGCAACGCTCAGCGAGTCGTACGTGATGGCGGACGAGCCGTCGTTGCCGAGCCGATCCGACGTCTCGTCCTTCTGGCGCTCCTCGAGCTTGGCGCGTGTTTCGTTCTCAGGATCGGCCCATCCAGTCGAATCCAGCTCGAATGGAAGCGGCCCCGGGCGCGGGCAGGCGAGCGAGGTCGCATTGGAGTTGCCTGCTCCCGTGCTCCCGGCACCTCCTCCGGTGCCTCCTTCGTTGGATTCACCGCCGCCGCGGCAACCGACGGTCACAAGCAGGAGGAGACAGGCGGATACCGAGTGGAAGCGGGGGAACGAAGTCGTCACGAGTACCTTCCTTCGACGAAGATGCAGTCAAATTGACAGATAATAGACAAAGACGAAAGTCGGCGTTGCGTCAGAGCCACCCGAACTGCGCGAAGAGCTCGACGCGATCACCAATGAGCGGGTTGCCGCCGCCGTCGACCGCGGGCCCCTCGAGAAGATCGGTGAGCGGCCGACCCGTTGAAGATCTGGCGTGCCTACGCCCATGGCGATCTCCTCGACCTCATCCTGCTCGATACCCGGCTGTGGGGTCGCTCGGAGCAGGCGGCGAATGGCGATGACCCTGCGATCGAGGACGATGCGCGGACGCTCCTTGGCGACGACCAGGAGACCTGGCTCGCCGAGCGACTGCGCACCTCGACCGCCAAATGGCGGATCATCGGCCAGCAGGTGATGATGGCGTCGTTGCCGCAGTTCCTGAACGTCGATCAGTGGGACGGGTATCCCGCCGCCCGGGCGCGATTCTTCGACGCAATCGAGGCCGAGGGTGTGGGCGACGTCGTGGTGCTGACCGGCGATATCCACAGCTCGTGGGCGATGGACCTCGCGCGCGACCCCGAGTCCCCCGACTACGATCCCGCGACCGGTGCCGGATCGCTCGCGGTCGAGATCGTCGTCCCCGCGGTGAGCTCACCCGGTCTGGGGCTCGACATCGGCGACGGCCTCGAGGCGGAGAATCCTTGGATGAAGTTCGTCGACACCGATCGGCGCGGCTACGTCGTCCTCGATGTGACGCCGGAGCGGGTCCAGGCGGCGTACACCCTCTTCGAGGAGATCGAAACCGAGGAGGTCGCTCCTCCATTTGCTGCTGCGGCCTGGGCGACGTACGCTGGCGCCCCGCACCTGGTCGACGACGTGACGGCGGCGCCGCCTCGTGACGATGCTCCTGCGCTCGCTCCCTGAGGCTCGCGACGGAGGATCACTCGGCGGCGGGTTCGCGGACGACGAGGACGCTGCAGGTCGCGTGGTTGACGACCCGGGCTGCGGTGGTGCCAAGGAGGGTGTCGAGCACGGTGTGACCGTGGGTGCCGATGACGATGAGGTCGGCTTTGCGATCCTCGGCGACCTGGCAAATGGTTCGCCACGGCGTGCCGATGTGCGCGTCGACCTCGGTGTCGACGCCCGCGACGACCGGGTTGGTTCGGTAGGCCTCGAGCGCCTTCTGCGCGGCGGCCACCAGCTGGCCGGGCAGCGCGTTCGGCGAGATGCCGTAGAACTCCATCGGCAGATCCTGCGGTAGGCCCACGACTCGGAGCAGGAGGAGCTTGGCGTTGCTGGCGCGGGCGAGGCGAGCGGCCCGCTCGAGTACGCTGGTGGCTCGAGGGGACGTATCGAGCGCCACGACGATGGTCGACATGCCCTCTACTTAAGCCCTCCGCGGAGGTGCCCGCAAGGACGGCAGGACCTCCACGTGCAGCAAAAGGTCGCGCCCGGTGCACGATCTGCGCGATTAAGCACGCCGCGGCGTGCGATCAAGGCCTTGAGATAGCGCGGCACGGAATTAGCTTGAGGCCGTTATGCGAATCGACCGGATGACGACCAAGGCGCACGAAGCCCTTCGTGCCGCCCTCGACCAAGCCAACCGCCAGGGCAACCCCGAGCTCGTCCCGGAGCACGCGCTCATCGCCCTGCTCGACCAGGAGGAAGGGCTGGTCTCGCCCATCGTGAACAAGGTCGGCGCCAGCCCCAAGGCGCTGCGCGAAGCGCTGGTCACCAAGCTGCGCGATCTGCCGAAGGTGTCGGGCGGCGCCGAGCCGGCGCTGTCGCGACGCACCCTCGCGCTCCTTCAGAAGGCGGAGGATGAGTCCAAGGCGCTCAAAGACGAGTTCGTCTCGACCGAGCACCTGCTCCTCGCCGCTGCCAAGCACGACCGCGACGTCTCGGCGCTCTTCGAAAAACTGGGCATCACTTACGACAAGATTCTCCAGGCCCTGACCAGCGTGCGCGGCTCGCAGCGCGTCACCGATCGCGATCCGGAAGGGAAATTCCAGGCGCTCGAGAAGTACACCAAGGATCTCACGGGCCTCGCCAAGCGCGGCAAGATCGACCCGGTCATCGGTCGTGACGAGGAGATCCGCCGCGTGATGCAGGTCCTGGCGCGGCGAACCAAGAACAATCCCGTGCTCATTGGCGAGCCCGGCGTCGGCAAGACCGCGATCGTCGAGGGCATCGCCCAACGCATCGCGCGCGGCGACGTACCGGAGAGTCTCAAAAACAAGGACCTGCGCGCGCTCGACCTCGCGTCCATGGTGGCGGGCAGCAAGTTCCGTGGCGAGTTCGAGGAGCGGCTCAAGGCAGTCATCAAGGAGATCGAGGCGTCGGAGGGGCGCGTCATCCTCTTCATCGACGAGCTGCACACCCTGGTCGGCGCCGGCGCCGCCGAGGGTGCGATGGACGCCGCCAACATGCTCAAGCCGGCCCTGGCCCGGGGCGAGCTGCGCTGCATCGGCGCAACCACGCTCGCCGAGTATCGCAAGCGCATCGAGAAGGACGCCGCGCTGGAGCGCCGATTCCAGCAGGTGCTGGTGAAGCAGCCCACCGTCGAGGACACCATTGCGATCCTCCGGGGTCTCGCCGAAAAATACGAAGTCCACCACGGCATTCGCATCCAGGACGCGGCGCTGGTGGCCGCGGCCACCCTCTCCGACCGGTACATCACCGAGCGCTTTCTGCCCGACAAGGCGATCGATCTGGTGGACGAGGCGGCAAGCCGCATTCGGATGGAGATCGATAGCGTCCCGACACCGATCGACCAGGTGGAGCGCGAGCTGATTCGATTGCAGATGGAAGAGCAGGCGCTGTCGCGCGAGAGCGACAAGGCATCGCGAGCTCGCATCCCCGACGTGAAGCGCGGCATCTCCGAGCTGCAAGCCAAGCGCGACGCCATGCGCGGGCAATGGTTGGCGGAGAAAGAAGTGCTGTCCGAGATCCAGGGCGCCAAGGCGGAGATAGAGCAGCTCCGGGTGGACAGCGAGCAAGCCAAGCGCGCAGCCGATCTCGGCAAGGCTGCCGAGATCGAGTACGGCAAGATCCCCGCCGCCGAGAAGAAAGTCGAATTGGCGCGCGGTCGTCTGAGCGAGCTGCAGCAGCAAGTCGGCACCGCCTTCGTGCGCGAAGAAGTGACCGAAGAGGACATCGCCGCCATCGTGTCGAAGTGGACCGGCATTCCGGTCAGCAAGATGCTGGAGAGCGAGATGCAGCGCCTCCTCCGGCTGGAGGACGATCTGCGCAATCGGGTGGTCGGCCAGGACGACGCCCTGGTGATCGTCGCCAATGCGATCCGCCGCTCGCGTGCCGGGTTGGGAGACGAGCGCCGCCCAATCGGCAGCTTCATGTTTCTCGGCCCCACCGGCGTGGGAAAGACCGAGCTGGCCAAGGCCTTGGCGGAGCGGCTCTTCAATGACGAGCGCGCCATCGTGCGCATCGACATGAGCGAGTACGGCGAGCGGCACGCGGTGGCGCGGCTGATCGGCGCGCCGCCCGGATACGTCGGATTCGAAGAGGGCGGTCAACTCACCGAGCCGATCCGCCGCCGCCCCTACAGCGTCGTGTTGTTCGACGAGATCGAAAAGGCCCACCCCGACGTGTGGAACGTCTTGCTCCAGGTGCTCGACGATGGTCGCCTGACCGACGGCCAGGGACACACCGTCGACTTCAAGAACACCGTCCTCATTCTCACGTCGAACATCGGTACGCCAGCGGCAGCCCTGATCGAAGAGCGTCAGGATCTGACTGACGAGCAAAAGGCCAAAGAGGTGAAGCGCGCGGTCCTCAGCGAGGTGCAATCGAGCTTCCGGCCCGAGTTCATCAATCGCTTCGACGATCTCATCGTCTTCCACCGGCTGGGTCGCGAGCAGATGACGCACATCGTCGATTTTCAGCTGCGCCACGTGGAGAGTCGACTCCAACGCCGCGGCCTGACAATGGAGGTGACGAAGGCGGCCAAGGAGTACCTGGTCGAGGTCGGCTGGGACCCGCAGTACGGAGCGCGCCCCCTCAAGCGCGCCATCCAGCGTCACCTGGAGAACGAGCTGTCGAAGAGCATCCTCGGGGGCGTGTTCGTCACCGGGGATCGCGTCCGCGTCGACCGTGGCCTCGATGGGCTGACATTCGAGCGCGCGATGCTGAACTGATCGACTGATCGATGTGGTCGGCAGATGTGGCAGCCTGCCATGCTCGCACCAGCCATTTGGGGGGCGTACTTTCTGCACGTTGAGGAGGCGGGAGGGAGCCCGCTGCGTAGATGGGGGTGCATCGTTCGCCGCAGTAGCTTTTTTCTCCGACACACTCCTAGGAGGGCGCTGGTTTTCGCCGATACCGCCCGCGATCCCGGCAGCGCGCGTGCTCACGTCCAGGCTCTACTGCCTGTTGCGCAAGGGATTGCGCAACGAGCTCCGC
>Ga0105046_10008275_pt1 | contig 16355 bp, 15 predicted proteins | sample MAT03_FD_78385 | JGI IMG/M metagenome (GOLD analysis project Ga0105046, IMG submission 78385) | Freshwater microbial communities from Lake Fryxell liftoff mats and glacier meltwater in Antarctica - MAT-03 (megahit assembly) | ecosystem: Environmental > Aquatic > Freshwater > Ice > Liftoff...
AACATGAATCGGCGTTTGAAACGATTGAACAGCCGCTGCTGTTCAAACATCCGGCGGTGTTTGCGAAAGAACAGCTGCTGAATGTGCCCGTCTGGGGGCAAACGGCGCGCGCCTATGGCCTGATCCCGGTGGACCGCGACGGCGGGCCAAAGACGATGCGCGCAATCCTGAGTGCCGCGCGCGCCGCGCTCGATGAAGGCCGTCCGCTGGTGCTGTTCGCCGAAGGCACCCGCGTGCCGCGCGGTTCCGCCCCGCCACTACGGGCAGGTTTTGCCGGGATTTACCGGATGCTCGGCGTTCCTGTGATTCCGGTTGCGGTCGATTCAGGTGATGCCAATCCGCCCCGCCAGTGGGTGAAATATCCTCGCACCATCACATATAAGGTTGGCGCGATGATCGAATCCGGTCTGCCACGTGAAGAAGCGGAAGAGCGGGTGCGGGTAGCGATTAATGCGCTCAACCCGCCGGAAGCGCTGCATCTGCGCTAGCGTCATTGCGCGGAGCGGGGCGTAGCCGAAGCAATCCACAGCGGCATGGCGCAGGCCCATCTGGATTGCTTCGGCTACGCCTCGCAATGACGCAGGCTAGGTACTAATGCCGCCGCCCGAAATCGGGTTCGGGATCATCCTGTCCCTCGGCAATGATCGACCGGCGAATGGCGCGCGTACGGGTGAACCAATCCTCCAGCAATGCCCCGTCGCCGCGCCGGATTGCGGCCTGAAGCGCCGTCAGATCCTCGTTGAACCGTTGCAACATGGTCAGCACCGCGTCGCGATTGGTCAAAAATACATCGCGCCACATGACGGGGTCGCTCGCCGCGATGCGGGTGAAATCACGGAAACCCCCGGCGCTATATTTAATGACCTCGCTTTCGGTCACTTCCTCCAGCTCGCTGGCCGTGCCGACGATAGTGTACGCAATGAGGTGGGGAAGATGGCTGGTGACGGCCAGGACCAGATCATGGTGCGCGGCATCCATCACCTCGATCCGGGCACCAAGCGCGGTCCATAGCGCATCGACGCGCGCGGTGGCATCGGCGGGTGTTTCGGGCAGCGGTGTCAAAATACACCAGCGCCCCGCGAACAGCGTCGCAAAGCCTGCCTCTGGCCCGCTATTTTCGGTACCTGCCACCGGGTGCGCGGGAACGATGGGGTATCCGGGCAGCGCAGCGGACAGCGCGGCCGCTACATCAGCCTTCGACGAACCGACGTCGCTGATGACACAGCCGGGGGACAGCGCCGGGGCAATGGCGGCGGCGGCCTGTGCCATCCGCCCGACGGGCACGGCAAAGATAACCAGATCGGCATCGACCACTGCGCCCGCCGCAGTTTCGTTGACGTCATGGCAAAATCCAAGCGCGCGGGCGGCGGTCCGGCTGTCCGTATCGGTGTCATATCCGGTGACGCGCACTTGCGGCAGGCACGCGCGCAGCGCACGGGCGACGGACGACCCGATCAACCCCAGGCCGATGATTGCAACATGCTGAAAAGGAGCGGTCATGCGCTTAATCTGCACCCAACAGCGCCCGGATTGCCGCCGCCACACCGCGCGTCTCGGCCTCGGTGCCGATGGTGATGCGCAAGGCCTGGGGCAGGCCCTGCCCCGGCAACCAGCGGACGATAAAACCCGCGTCCATCAATCCTTTATATACCGTCTCGGCGCTTACTTCGCCTTCAAACAGCACAAGCAGAAAATTGCAGGCCGATGGCACAACGCGCAGCCCGTGATTGTCCAGCGCGCCCATTTCCTGCATCAGCCAACTGCGCCATGCGCGGTTGTGCGCGCGGCTGTGGGCAACAAATTCATCGTCACCGACCGCGGCAATCGCCGCCATCTGGCCGCAGCGCGTGACGTTGAACGGCGCGCGAATGCGGTGCAGCGCGTCCACGATCCCGGTGCTGGCATACCCCCAGCCGATCCGTTCGGCGGCAAGTCCGTGGATCTTGGAAAAAGTGCGGGTGACCAGAACATTGGGCGCGTGCGCGGCCAGCATCAGCCCGTTGTCATCCTCGTCCTCTTCCAGATATTCGGCATAGGCCTGATCCAGCACGAACAACACATCGGCGCGCAGGCCAGCATGCAACCGCGCGATGTCGGCCCGGCTGGTCAGCGTGCCGGTGGGGTTGTTCGGATTGGCGACGTAAACGACGCGCGTCTGTGGCGTCACGGCGGCAAGGATCGCGTCAACATCGGTGGCATAATTCTTGTCGGGCGCGATCACCGGCGTTGCCCCCACCCGGCGCGTGGCGATATCGTACACCGCAAAGCCATAGCGGACATAGATAATCTCGTCCCCCGGCCCGGCAAAGGCGCTGGCGGCAAGGTGAAGCAGCTCGTCCGATCCGGTGCCATAGATGATCCGCGCGGGGTCAAGCCCATATTGCGCCGCAATCGCTGCGCGCAGCTCTGCCGCGCCGGGATCGGGATAACGCGCCAGATCATCCGCCGCTGCCACAAATGCCGCCCGCGCCGCCGCGCCGGTGCCCAGCGGATTTTCATTCGCGCTGAGCTTGGCCAGCGGCCGCCCATCGTCGCTGGCGGCCTTCCCCGGCACATAGGGGGCAATGCCCATAATCCAGGGCTTGGGCGCGAGGGTGAATATTGTGTCAGTCATGGGCTGCGCGTTAAGCCGCAGCCGCGGTGCTGTCCAGCGGCGGATTGACACCGCTCCCCGCGCCACCTAGCCCCGCTCTCCATGGCCACCGCAATCCGCCAGCTTGATCATCAGCATCTTGTTTTGCCCTCGCCGCTGCGTCTTGACAGCGGGGCGATGCTCGACGGCGTGGTGGTCGCTTATCAGGCCTATGGCACGCTCAACGCCGCGCGCGATAATGCAATCTTGCTGTGCCATGCGTTGACGATGGATCAATATGTCGCCTCGCCGCACCCGGTGACGGGCAAGCCGGGGTGGTGGGACCGCGTCGTTGGGCCTGGGCTGACCATCGATACCGACCGTTATCATGTCATCTGCGCCAATGTGCTGGCCAGTTGCATGGGGTCGACCGGTCCTGCGAGTATCGATCCGGCGGCGGCCAAATCTTATGCCATGCGCCTGCCGGTCGTGACGATTGCCGATATGGTCCGCGCCCAGATGGCGCTGCTCGATGCGCTGGGGATTGAACGGCTGCATGCAGTGGTCGGCGGGTCGATGGGCGGGATGCAGGCGCTCTGCCTGGCGGCACACTATCCCGCGCGGGTTGGCCGCGCGCTGGTCATCGCATCGGCGGCGCGGCATTCGGCGCAGAACATTGCGTTTCACGAGGTTGGGCGCCAGGCAATCATGGCCGATCCCGATTGGCAGGGCGGCGATTATTATGGCAGCGGACGGGTGCCGACCAAGGGCCTGGCGGTCGCGCGGATGGCGGCGCACATCACCTATCTCTCCGAAGCCGGATTGACCGAGAAATTCGGGCGGCGGTTGCAGGATCGTGACGTCAAGACGTTCGGCTTTGACGCTGATTTTCAAGTCGAATCTTATTTGCGGCATCAGGGGATCAGCTTTGTCGATCGCTTCGACGCCAACAGCTATCTTTATATCACCCGCGCGATGGATTACTTCGATCTGGCCGAACCCCATGGCGGACGGCTGGCCGATGCGTTTCGCGGATCGCCGGTGCGTTTTGGCCTCATCAGCTTTGACAGCGACTGGCTGTACCCCACCACCGAATCGCGCCGGATTGTCCAGGCGCTGCATGCAGCGGGGGCCGAGGCCAGCTTTGTCGAGCTGTCCAGCCCGTTCGGCCACGACGCCTTTCTGCTCGATTCGCCCGAACTGTGGGGGCTCATCGCAGGCTTTATCGGGTCCGGGCGATGAACACGGCGTCGCTTCGTGCTGATCTTGCGCTTATTGCGGCGCAGGTGCCTGCCGATGCGCGCGTGCTTGATGTGGGATGCGGCGACGGCACGCTGCTGGCCGCGCTTCGCGATGATCGCGGGGTTGATGCCCGCGGGCTGGAGCTTGACGCCGCCAAGGTCAGCGCAGCGATGGCGCGCGGCCTGGCGGTCGTGCAGGGCGATGCCGACCGCGATCTGGCCGATTATCCCGATGACAGTTTCGACATCGCCATATTGTCGCAAACGCTGCAAACCACGCACCGCCCCGACCAGGTGATCGGCGAGTTGCTGCGCATTGCCCCGCGCGCCTTTGTCAGCTTCCCCAATTTCGCGCACTGGCGGGTGCGCCTCTCATTGTTGTGGGACGGGCGGATGCCGGTAACCCGTGAACTGCCGGTCAGCTGGTATGAAACGCCGAACATCCATCATTTGACGGTGCGCGACTTCTGCGGCTTTGCGACCGAACGCGGGCTGGTGGTCGATGGTGCCTGGTATCTGGCCAACGGCCAGCCGATCGGTACGACTGGCGCCAACTGGCGGGCCGAGCAGGCGGTGTTCGCGCTGCGGCGGCGATAGGGGGCCTGTTCAGCCGTATCAGAACAGCGTTATGGGCGCTTTGCCAGCCCCTCGGCAATTAAACGATTTGCGGTTTGCGCGATATCGCTGACGGGCGCGCTGACGTCCCATACGCCATAACGCAAACCCAGAAACACATTCATCCCCATCAGCGCCCACGCCTCGATCTCCCCGATGTCGCTGCGCAGCGCTCCATCCGCAACGCCTTTGCGCAGCCGCTCGGCAATGCGGCGCGCCGTTGATTCATAATGGGCCCGGAAACTGGCCGGGTCGACAAACTCGGCTTCATCGATAATCCGGTAAATTTCCTGATGCGCCCGCGCAAAGGCCAGAAAGGCCGTGAGCGCAGCGCCTTCGGCAGCAAGGGCATCGGGTGCAGCCTGGATCGCCGGGCCGACATGGTCGCGTACGCGGCCCGACATATCCGCCACCAGCGCCCGGAAGATCGCGTCCTTGGAATCGAAATAAGTATAAAAGCTGCCCAACGCAGTCCCTGCGCGCCGGGTAATGCCGCTGACCGACGTGTCGTGAAACCCCTGCTCGCCGAACTCCAGCGCAGCCGCATCGAGCAGTTTGCGCAGGGTGCGTTGGCCACGATTGGTGCGCGGAGCCTTGATTCCGCCAGCCTTTGCCGCTTCTTCGATGCTCGTCGCCATGTGCGCCTTTCTGGCTGTATCGGCACCTTGTGGCACCAGTTGCACAAAAAGAACAGTGTTGTGCAACCATAAGTTGAAAGTTGGTTCAACTTTCATTATTACAGAGCCCGGACCGGTGATCAACGCCGACAAAGGATTTTGGGAGAGAGACGATGTTCGATGCAGACCGAATTTCAAAAGTGACGCTGCTGCTGGCTGCAGCCACCAGCGCGCTGGCCGTTGCGGCCCCGTTGCAGGCGCAGGATGCGGCTGCGGCGACGAACGACAGCAGCGGCGACATTATCGTCACCGCGCGCCGCCGCGATGAACGGCTGATTGATGTTCCCATTGCCGTCACTGCGATCAGCGGCGCGGCGCTTGAGGCACGCGGCGCGATCGACCTTACTGATGTTCAGTCGTTCGCGCCGAACGTCACACTCGAAACCAGCCGGGGCACCAATTCCACGCTGTCGGCCTTCATCCGCGGCATCGGTCAGCAGGATCCGGTATCGGGATTTGAACAGGGTGTCGGCATTTATCTGGACGACGTTTATCTCAACCGGCCGCAGGCAGCGGTCCTTGATATTTATGATGTCGAGCGCATCGAAGTGCTGCGTGGACCGCAGGGCACGTTGTATGGGCGCAATACCATTGGCGGCGCTGTCAAATATGTCACCCGCCGCCTGCCCGATACGCCCGAGGTCAAGCTGCGCGGGACCATCGGTACGTTCAAGCAGGCCGATCTGGTCGTCAGCGCCAGCCTGCCGCTTGGCGATGTTGTTCGCATTGGGGCGTCCGGCGCACGGCTTTCGCGCGGCGGCTTTGGGGATAATCTGACCACTGGTTTGGAGAATTACAACAAGGATGTGTGGGCCGGCCGCGGGACGCTCGAAATTGGCGGTTATGGCGCACCGGTGCTGATCCGTGTGTCGGGGGACTATTCCCGTGACAAAAGCAATCCGCGCGGCGGCCATCGCCTGATCCCTTCCTTTGCCAGCGCGGCGCCCGTGTTGGACGATGTTTTTGATACCCGCGGGGCGCTCAACAGCCCGGTGCAGGATGTCGAGGCCTATGGCATCGCGTTCAACGTTACCGCCGAACTGTCGGATGCGTTGACGCTGCGGTCGATCAGCGCCTGGCGCGAAGATGACAGCGCTTCACCAATCGATTTCGACGCGCTTCCCGCCGTGGACCTTGACGTCCCGGCGTTGTACAGCAACAGCCAGATCAGCCAAGAATTTCAGCTGTTGCTCAACACCGGGCGCTTTAACGGGATGGTCGGTTTCTATTATCTTTCGGCACAGGCCGACACGGCGTTTGACGTGCGGCTGTTCACCAGCCTGGCCGGTCTGACGGCGTTTACCCGTGCCAATGTCGATACAGAAACCTATGCCGTGTTTGGGGATTTCACGTTCGACATCACGGATCAGCTGAGCCTGTCGGCCGGGGGCCGGTATACATGGGACGAACGCACGGCCCAGATTCTGCGGCAGAACTTTCTGGGGGGCGGGTCGCCTATCTTTGGCGGGGCCGGATTCGCCTTTGGCGCGCCCAGCACCAATTTCGCCGGAACGCGCTCCTTCAACAAGTTTACACCGCGCGTCTCGTTGAGTTTTAAGCCAACGCCTGACCACAATATCTATGCCAGCTTCGGTCAGGGGTTCAAAGGCGGCGGGTTTGACCCGCGCGGGGTTGGCGTCAACGCGCCTGACCTCAACAGCAATGGCATCCGCGAGGACAGCGAGATTGCGGCATTCCTGAGCTTCCGGCCCGAATCGGTCGATAGTTATGAAATTGGCTACAAAGCATCGCTGTTTGATCGGCGGTTAAGCCTGGCGCTGGCCGCTTTCCGCATGGATTATCGCGATGTCCAGATCCCCGGTTCCTCGGGCTGCGTCGTCAACGGAATCACCACCTTCTGCGGCGTCATCACCAATGCCGGCCAGGCACGCTTTCAGGGCGTCGAGGTTGAAGCGACGGCGCGGCTGACCGATGCGCTGACCCTGTCTGGCGCGCTTGGCTATATCGATGCGGAATATAAGGAATATGTGACGCAAATCGCGGGGCGCGGGCCGGTTGACGTTGCCGCCTTCCGCGAAGTGCAGAACACGCCAAAAATAACCGCGATGGGCACCATTGCCTATACCACCGCAGTCGGCTCGGGCGATCTGGGGCTAAGCTCTACCTTGTCCTACCGCAGTAAGACTTTTCAGTTTGAAGTCCCCAATCCTTTTCTTGATCAGGATGGCTATGCGCTGCTCGACGCCAGCATCGTTTATACCGCCGAAGGTGGCGGCTGGAGCCTTGGCCTGCACGGCAAGAATCTGACCGACAAGGAATATAAGACGTCGGGTTATACGTTTATCGCTGCCGATCCGGTGACTGGGGTGCTGACACGCAATGCGGCAGGCAATCTTGTGCCCTCGCTGGGCCGTGAGGGAACGTTGACGGCCTTTTACGGTAATCCCCGACAGATTTTCCTGACCGGGACGGTGAAGTTTTAGCGATTGGTGTGATTTGAGCCAAGTCCGTCACCCTGAGGCAAGTTCAGGGTGACGGATTTGAGAAGTTATCCCCCGAAGGCCGAGATGCCGGTAATCGCGCGGCCAAGAATCAGGGCGTGGACGTCGTGCGTGCCTTCATAGGTGTTGACCGTTTCCAGGTTCACGGCGTGACGGATGACGTGATAGTCGGCGGATATGCCGTTGCCGCCGTGCATGTCGCGCGCCATCCGGGCGATGTCCAATGCCTTGCCAACATTGTTGCGCTTGATGATGCTGATCATGTCGGGGGCCAGGTGGCCCTCGTCGATCAGGCGGCCGACGCGCAGCGCAGCCTGCAGTCCAAGGCCGATTTCAGTGAGCATATTGGCAAGCTTGAGCTGGACCAGCTGCGTCGCCGCCAACGGACGGCCGAACTGCTGGCGTTCAAGGGTATAGCTGCGCGCGGCCGCCATACAGAACTCTGCTGCACCCATCGCGCCCCAGCCGATGCCGTAGCGCGCGCGGTTAAGGCAGCCGAACGGACCTTTCAGCCCCTGGACATGCGGCAGCAGCGCGTCCTCGCCCACCTCGACGCCGTCCATGACAATCTCACCGGTGATCGAGGCGCGCAGGCTCACCTTGCCCTCAATCTTGGGTGCGGACAGGCCCTTCATCCCCTTTTCAAGGATGAAGCCCCGAATGCCGCCGCCATGGGCGTCGCTTTTCGCCCACACGATGAAGACATCGGCGATGGGTGAATTGGTAATCCATATCTTCGCGCCCTTGATGCGGTAACCGCCCGCAATCTTTTCGGCGCGGGTGCGCATCCCGGCGGGGTCGCTGCCGGCGTCGGGTTCGGTCAAGCCGAAACAGCCGACCAGCTCGCCCGCGGCCAGGCCAGGCAGAAAACGCTGTTTTTGCTCCTCGCTGCCATAGGCGTAGATTGGATGTATCACCAGGCTCGACTGCACCGAACAGGCGCTGCGATAGCCCGAATCCACGCGCTCTACTTCGCGCGCGATCAGGCCATAAGCGACATAATTTAATCCCGCGCCGCCATATTCGGGCGGAAGAGTCGCCCCAAGCAGGCCAAGTGTACCCATTTCGCGCATGATCTCGCGGTCGAAACTTTCGTCAAGGAAGGCGCGGGTAACGCGCGGCAGCAACGCATCGGTGCAATAGGCGCGCGCAGTATCGCGCACCATCCGCTCTTCCTCAGAAAGTTGCGCGTCCAGCAGAAAGGGGTCTTCCCATGTCAAGGCGGCGACATGCTGTGGGTCTGCGAGGGCCATAACGGAAATCCTTTGTTGCTCAGCGGCGCGTGGGCGGCAGAGTCGGCGCGATGTTTTCTTGCGGGGCCAATATCGCCGCCGTCTCGATCAGGTCAAGCGCGCGGCGTGCCTCGTGATAACGGCGCGCTTCTTCAAGCCACGCCGCGGCACGCGCGGCGTCGGGAAGCGCCGCCACTTCGCGAATCGCGCCATCGACCACACCGGCGCCGAGCAAGCGGCGGGCCTGCACCACCCGTTCGTCGGCACGGGTCGATGTCGCGGTTCCATCATGCAGGACGAACAACTCGCCGACCTCGCGGCGCAACCCGGACCACAGGCTGGTTGATGCAGACTTTCCCGCCAGTTCCGGGGTCAGACGGTCAAACTCACTTTGCAGCCAGTCGAGCGTTACGGGCGTGGCCGCCGCTGTAATTACCGTGCGCACTGCGTTGGGCTGGGCATCGCCAAAACGCAGCCGCAGCTGGCTTTCCAATGTGCCAAGCGCCAGCCCCCGGTCAAGCGCACGGCGCACGGCAAAGGCGATCAACAATGCTTCGGCGCGGGCGGCGTTGCCCGAAAGGCTGTCGTTCGTCAGGCTGAGCGTGGCCAAGCGCGTTTCAAGCTGCTGGACCCGGCCCGCCAGATCGGTGGGCGGCGTGGTGGTAAGGGGGGCAACCGGATCCGGATTGGCTGGGCGCTGCACCGCGCTGTTCGGTCCGGCAGCGGCGGCCGCTACGGTGTTTGGACTACGGCCAAAGTCGCTGCTCCGCCAGTCCAGGTAGCGGTCCATCGCCCAACTGCCGCCCACCGCGCCCGCGAGCAATAACAACAGCGCGCCCAGAATATACCAGCGTCGCCCGGTGCGGGGCTGCGCGGACAGAGCCGTTGCCGTGCCGGTATCATTCATTACATAATCTCGTCTGCTGCGGGGTCGTTATCGTGCCAGCATGTGGCACAGCTTGGCCGCCAATGCCAGCATATCGGCATCGGTGGGGCTATTGGGAACCGCGATGTGGGCCCACCCTGTGCCTGCCGCTGCCATAACCGCAGCGCTGATTGCGACCACGACCAGGTGCTGGCGGGACGCCCCGGCAAGCGCGGATGCGCGCCGTGCCGCCCGCGCCGAATGGAACAACAGGATGGCGGGGCTGGCAACGGCGCCATCCCAACCAGCCGGATCCGGGATTTCCGTGGCTCTGTAACAGGCGACTGCCGTGATCCGGGCGGTGCCTGGGCCGATGGGGCTGCGATCTTCCCCTGCCAGCCACAGGACGTCGCGCACCCCGGATGACGTCATGGCGTCAATCATTGCCTGTGCGCCAGTCGTGCCGACCGCCACGACGCGCAGCCCGGCAGCCTCGGCGGCGGCGGCCGTCGTTGTACCCACGGCATGGCACGGCAGCGCCGCCAGCATCGCCAGCCCGGGTCCGGCGTGTTGGACGGCGTTGGCACTGGTCAGCAGCAGGGCGCCGATGCCCGCGATAGCCGGCACGGGCCAGACCACCGGCGCGACCGCAAACAGCGGCACTTTCCGGACCGTCAAACCAAGCGCGATGGCGCTCTGTTCGGTCGCGCTTGCGCCCGGTTCGGGCCGCAGGATGATGATGGGATGCGTCAAACGCCGCGGAACAGCGCGGTGATACTTGGTGGGCCATCGGCCAGCAGCTTGCGGGCGAGGGCAGCGGCGGCATCGTCGCAATCGATGATAGTGTCACCACCGACCTGCGCGCTGCCATCGCTGGCATAGAGGATGGCGCGCAGCCGCAGTATTCCAGCGCCGTCATACACCGCATGAGCCGCCACGGGGGACCGGCAATCGCCGCCCAGCGCCGCCAGCAAATCGCGTTCCGCCGCAACCGCAGTCCGCGTCGGAATATCGTCGATCACACACAGCAGGGCACGGACCGCATCGTCGGTGATGCGGCATTCGATGCCGATGGCACCCTGCGATGCTGCGGGCAGCAATTCCGTCGTTGCAATGGCCATGCCGACATCATCCATCCCCAGCCGATCAAGACCAGCGGCGGCGAGCAACGTGGCGTCAACACTGGCATCGGCCACGCGCGCCAGCCGGGTTTGAACATTGCCGCGCAGCAACGGGGTTGCCAGGTCGGGGCGCACGGCCAGCAGCTGTGCGGTGCGGCGCGGGCTGCTTGTGCCGACGCGGGCGCCCTGGGGCAGGTCCAGGATGCCGGTGACGGTCCAGTCGCTGCGCACGACCAGCCGGTCGCGCGCATCGGCGCGGGGCAACATTGCGGCTAGATAAAATTCCTCGGGACGCAGCGTTTCAACGTCTTTCAGCGAATGGACAGCCAAGTCGATCCACCCTTCGCTCAGCGCCGCATCCAATTCGCGGGTCCACAAGACCTTGCCCCCGACATCGGCGAGCGCGCGGTCGAGAATGCGGTCGCCAGCCGCCGTCATCGGGACCAGTTCGATAGTGATGCCGGGATGTGCCGCGGTCAAGGCGGCGGCGGTCATGTGCGCCTGCGCCATCGCAAGCGGCGATGCGCGGGTACCAAGCCGCAAAGTCATTACTTTAGACATGTCGGCCGTCTAGCGTGCCTTGCGCGCAGGGGAAAGGGGCGGCAAGGGCAAACCATGGCTTTGGTCCTTGGTATCGAATCGAGCTGCGACGAAACGGCAGTAGCGCTGGTCACCAGCGACCGGCGCATACTGGCGCACCGGGTCGCCAGTCAGGATGCCCAGCACCGTCCATTTGGCGGTGTCGTACCGGAAATTGCGGCGCGCGCGCATGTCGAGCGGCTGGCGCCGATGATTGCCGCCACGCTGGCCGACGCAGGGATCACCCTTGCCGATGTCGATGCCATTGCAGCGACGGCGGGGCCGGGGTTGATCGGCGGCGTGATGGTCGGACTGGTCACGGGCAAGGCGCTGGCGCATGCGGCCGCCAAGCCGCTGGTTGCGGTCAACCATCTGGAGGGGCACGCGCTGTCGCCGCGCCTGACTGATACGACACTGGATTTTCCTTATCTGCTGTTGCTCGTTTCGGGCGGGCATTGCCAGTTGCTGCTAGTCGAAGGCGTCGGGCGTTATCGGCGGCTCGCCACCACGATCGATGACGCAGCAGGCGAAGCGTTTGACAAGACGGCGAAGCTGCTTGGCCTTGGCTTTCCTGGCGGCCCAGCGGTTGAATCGGCCGCGCGGGAGGGCTGCGCCACCGCCGTGCCGTTACCACGCCCGCTGTTGGGCAGCGCGGAACCGCATTTTTCCTTCGCGGGACTCAAAAGCGCCGTAGCGCGCGCCGTTGCCAGCGGTGCTCACGCCCAGACAGATATTGCTGCCGCTTTTCAGCAAGCCGTGGTCGATTGTCTGGTCGACCGCAGCCGCCGTGCGCTTGCCGCCACGCCGCAGGCGACGGCGTTCGTGGTGGCTGGCGGGGTTGCGGCCAATGGGGCGATCCGCGCGGCGCTGGCCCAGCTTGCGGCCGACTATGGCCTGCCCTTTGTCGCGCCGCCGCTGTGGCTGTGCACCGACAATGGCGCGATGATCGCTTGGGCCGGGGCCGAACGCTTCGGCGCTGGACTGACCGACCCGCTCGACGTCGCGGCGCGTCCGCGCTGGCCGCTCGATCCGGCGGCAGAGGCGGTGCGCGGTGCGGGGGTTAAGGCATGATGCAATTTGCCAGCCGCGCGCGGCGCCGCTAGACCCTGGTCAAGGCGTGTTGAGGGTGAGGGATTGACCGGACCAGCCAACCCCGCAGAAGCGGACAAGAGTGCGGGTTCCGCGGCGCGTGACGATGATGTCGCCGCGTTGGCCAAGGGCGGGCGGACCAATGTGTTCGGCTTTGTCCTGCGGCTCATTGCGCGGCTGCCCTTTTTGTACTTCGCCGGTCGCTGGTATGGGCCAGAGGCTTTGGGCCGCTTTGCCTATGCCATCCTGGTTGTCGAATTTGCCGCGCAGATCGCAACATTGGGATTGAAACGCGGCTTGGCCGAACAGCTCAGCATGCCGGGGGCGTGCCCGCGCACGGTGTTATGGGATGGATTGTTCGTCGCGGCGCTGGCCTCGGCACTGGCTGGCACGCTGCTGCTGGTGTTGCCGTGGGCCATGTTTCCGGCGGGCGATATCAGTGCGGTTGACCGGCTGTTGCCGCTGGTCATCTTTGCCGTCGCGGGGACCGAGGTGGCGCTGGCCGCCTGTGCCTATCGTTTTAATGTTGCCGCCAGCGTCTGGTCGCGGGCGATTGTTGAACCCTGGGCGATCAGTTTGGCCGCCTTTGGTTTTGCCTATGTCACGCTCGAGGACGGGCTGATTTTGTCCTATATGACCGCGATGGTGGCGGCGTTCCTGACCGCGATGGTGCCGACGGTCCGCACCTATGGCTGGCCGCGCGGGTGGCGGCCGCGCCCGGTTGCGCTGTTGCGGGTGGCGCGCCGAAATGCGCCGCTGGCGGCGGCCGACGCCATTGAATGGGGCACGCGGCGGCTTGATCTTGCCATCCTTGGCCTGTTTGCAAGCCCGGCAATCTGCGGCATTTATTATATCGCGCAACAGGTCGCCTCGCTCCCGCAAAAGCTGAAAACCAGCTTCGAACCGATCCTTGGCCCGGTCATCACCCGCAATTTGGCCGAGGGGCGGATGGATGCCATCGCGGCGCAGGTCAGTCAGGTGGGCTTCTGGATCATTGCAGCGCAAATTGGCGTGGCGCTGGCGCTGGGCATTCCTGGCGAAGCGGTGATGGGGCTGGTCGGTCCGGAATTTGTGTCGGGCACGGCGGCGCTGGCTTTTTTGCTCGCTGCCGAAGCTGTGGCCGCGACCGCTGTCGTCAGCGAAGCCGCGCTGGTCTATATCGCCCGTCATCGGAACCTGTTGATCAGCGCCGTGACTTTGACGGTTCAGGCGTTGTTGTCGGTGGGGCTGATCTTGCTGGCCCGGTCGCTCGATCTGCCTCCGATCAGCTATGCAGCGGCGGTGGCAATCGCGCTGATGCTGGCGCTTGGCCTTACCTCGCTGCTCAAGGCGCTGTTGCTGGCGCGGTTGCTTGGTGCGCCGGTCAATAATCTGCGCTGGGCGCTGGTGTGGGCGACCGCTGGGGCGACGGCGCTGGGCTGGGCGCTGACCCGCCTGCCCGAATCGATCACGGCAGAGCGGGCGCAATTTCCCGAATGGGCAGAATTGATCATCGGGGTGCCGCTGATCCTGGGCATTTACTGCTGGCTGATCTGGACGCGGGGGTTTGGGCCTGCCGACCGCGAACTTTTCCGCCGCCCAAGGGAATGAAGCTGCCGCACACCATTGTCTTTCACGGCGTGGTGCCGCTATATCAGGGGATGGACGCCGAACACCGATGTGGGCTGCGCGCGGGCGCGGCCAGAATATCATGACTCCTTTCCCATGGGGCGATGTCGCGATTATCGCCTTCCTGATCCTGCTCAACGGCGTTTTCGCCATGTCGGAACTGGCCATCGTTTCGTCGCGCGAGGCGCGGCTGGTCGCGGCGGAACGGCGCGGCCACGCTGGCGCCCGGGTGGCCCGCGAACTTGCCGCCAATTCCAGCCGGTTCCTGTCAACGGTACAGATCGGCATTACCCTGATCGGTATTCTGGCCGGCGCTTATTCCGGGAGCAGCCTGGGCCAGCCTGTGGCCGACCGGTTGGCGGTTTGGTTCGCAATGGACGGCGACACCGCTTTTACGCTTGGTTTCACGCTGGTCATCATCCTTACCACCTATGCCTCTCTGATCATTGGCGAATTGGTGCCAAAACAGCTGGCCCTGCGCGCGCCCGAGGCCGTCGCCATGGTGATGGCGCGGCCGATGCAGCTGTTATCGCGCGCTGGCGCACCGGTTGTGTGGCTGCTTGATCGCAGTTCGGCCCTGATATTTCATCTGTTGCGTCTTGACCGTGACAGCAAGGGCAAGATCACGGCCGAGGAGCTTCAGTTAATCGTCGAAGAGGCAAGCAAATCGGGGATCATCGAAGAAAGCGAGCGCGCGATTATTTCGGGCGTCGTCCGCCTCGCCGACCGCCCGGTGCGTGAAGTGATGACACCGCGCACAGAAGTCGACTGGATCGATGTTGCCGCCGATATGGATGGTGTGCGCGACCGTCTGCTCGCATCGCCGCACACGCGCATTCCGGTGGCGCGCGGTTCGGTCGATGAAATCATTGGCGTGGTGCAGGCGCGCGACATTGCCGGGGCGCTGTTCCGGGGCGAGCGCATTGATCTGGAACGGTTGATGCGCCCCACCAGCGTCGTGCATGACCAGATTGACGCGATGGATGCGCTGACCAAACTGCGCAGTGCCGATGTGCCGATGCTGATGGTCCATGATGAATATGGGCATTTTGAGGGGCTGGTGACGCCCGCCGACCTGTTGTCTGCCATCGCGGGAGAATTCGCGTCGGACCAGGACATTGGCACCGAACCCTTTGTCGTTGTACGCGAGGATGGCAGCCTGCTGATCGCCGGATCAATGTCGGCCGACGCGATGGCGGAACGACTGGGTATCAGGCTGGGCGATGGCCGGGACTATGCGACCGCTGCTGGCCACGCCCTGCACATCCTGCGCCGCCTTCCGCAAGAGGGCGAATATTTTGTCGACCAGGGTTGGCGGTTTGAGATCGTCGACATGGACGGGCGCAAGATTGACAAGCTGCTTGTCCAGATAATCGTTGGTGGCGATGACAGCGGGACCTAAAGCCCGCTGCCCAGCGCGCCGTATTTCGCCTCAAAACCTGCCTTGTCCCCGCGCGCGAGATAGGCGGCTTGATCGGCCCAGTTGTCGCGTGCGATGCGGCCCTTGAAGGTGCCAAGGTGGCTATCGACTTCGGCAATATCGGCGGCGGTCCACGCCGCGATCTGGTCAAAGCGGATGATGCCAAGGCTGGCCAGCAGGCCGCTAAGTTTGGGACCGACGCCCTTAAGCAGCACGAGATTGTCGGGTGCACCAAATGCCGCGGCGATGCGCGGTGCGGACGGGGCGGACGGGGCGGCTGGTGATGCTGGCATGGCGACTGGTTCAGCAGCGACAAAGCGTGCCGGTTCGGCGGGGGCGATGTCGGGCCTGATCGGTTGCAGCGGCGCTGCGGGCCGCGCCGTAACCGCCGGGACGGCAACCGCTGTGGTCGCCCGCGCCCAGATCCACCAGCCAGTGACAACGCCGATGATCAGCGCAATCAGACAGAGATACCAATAATCCTGAAGCCAGCTCAACATTGAATATCTCCCCGAATCAAGCCGAACGGCCCCAAACCAGCCAGCCAACAACCACCCCCGCGCCATAAAAGAGCAGCAGCGACAGCAGCGTTTCGACGAACAATGTCATGGCATCTGCTCCTTATTGAGCCGGGGCGGGGGCAGAGGTTGCGGCGGCGGACGCCGTGTCCGGTTCGATGGTAGCTGTTTCAATCCACTCAGCCCGCTTGACCCCCGGAATGGCCGCGATTGCCGCGATCACCTGTTCCTGTGTTTGTCCCGCTGGCGGCGCGCCCGACAACAGGATTACCCGGTCGATACTGGTTTCACGCACGGCCTGAGCGGTCACGCTGCCGCCCATTCCTGCCAATTTGGCTTGCGCCGCGCTTTCCAGT
>Ga0105046_10008276_pt1 | contig 16354 bp, 14 predicted proteins | sample MAT03_FD_78385 | JGI IMG/M metagenome (GOLD analysis project Ga0105046, IMG submission 78385) | Freshwater microbial communities from Lake Fryxell liftoff mats and glacier meltwater in Antarctica - MAT-03 (megahit assembly) | ecosystem: Environmental > Aquatic > Freshwater > Ice > Liftoff...
AGCAGCAGCACCCCCGCCAGCGCCGCCAGCAGCAATTGCCATGGCGGCGGTTCGACCGGCAACGCAAAGTACAGCCCGACCCCGCAGGCCAGCATCACCGCCAGCCACAGCACCAGCGATCCGCGCTGCGCCAGCATCGCCGTTTGCAGCGCCAGCCGCGCCTGCACTTGTCCTGCCCCCCCGTTTGCCGCTATCCGCGCCGCGCACGCCCCGCGAAACTAACCGCCGCGTGGTGAATGAAAGGTTAATGCCGTGACTGACCAACCCGCCGTTCGCCCTGCCGTTCGCCCCACCGTTCGCCCTGTCGCTCATCCTGCCGTTCATCCTGCCCTTCGCCCTGTCGTCACCCGGTTCGCCCCTTCGCCCACCGGCCAGTTGCACATCGGCGGCGCGCGCACGGCGCTGTTCAACTGGCTGTTCGCGCGCCACCATGGCGGCACGTTCCTGCTGCGGATCGAAGATACCGACCGCGCGCGATCCACCCCGGAAAACCGTGCCGCGATTGTGGACGGGTTGACCTGGCTGGGGCTGGACTGGGATGGCGACCCGATCAGCCAATTCGACCGCGCGCCCCGCCATGCGCAGGTCGCGCGTGCAATGCTGGACGCCGGGCGGGCCTATAGATGCTTTGCCAGTCAGGCCGAAATCGAGGCGTTCCGCACGGCGGCCGAGGCCGACAAACGCTCGACCCTGTTTCGCAGCCCCTGGCGCGACGTGCCGCCCGACCAGCATCCCGATGCGCCCTTCGTGATCAGGATCAAGGCCCCGCGCGACGGCGCGATCACCATCAACGACGCCGTGCAAGGCCCTGTGACCATTGGTAATGATCAGATGGACGACATGGTGTTGCTGCGGTCTGACGGCACGCCGGTCTATATGCTGGCAGTGGTGGTGGACGACCATGACATGGGCGTGACCCATATCATCCGGGGCGACGATCATCTGACCAACGCGTTCCGGCAACGGATGATCTATGATGCGATGGGGTGGGATGTGCCGGTGATGGCGCATATCCCGCTGATCTATGGCCCCGATGGCAAGAAGCTGTCCAAACGCCACGGCGCCACCGGGGCCGCCGATTATCGCGCCCTGGGCTATCCTGCCGCCGGGATGCGCAACTATCTGACCCGGCTGGGCTGGGCGCATGGCGACATGGAGTTTTTCACCGATGCCCAGGCGCTCGCCGTGTTCGATCTGGCCGGGATCGGCAAGGCCCCGGCGCGGTTCGATACCAAGAAACTGGAGAACCTGTGCGGCCAGCATATGGCGATCACGCCCGATGCTGCACTGCTGCACGAATTGCAGGCATATCTGGCCGCCAACGCCATGACACCCTTGCGTGACGATCAGCAGGACGGGCTGCTGCGGGCGCTGCCCGGGTTGAAAACCCATGCCAAGACGTTCCCGGAACTGATTGAAAAGGCACAATTCATCCTGACATCGCGCCCGATTGCCCTGTCGGATCAGGCCGCCGCGACGCTGGACACGGTATCCCGTGGTATACTGGCCCATTTGACGCCGCAGTTGCAAAATGCTAGCTGGGACCGCGACAGCCTGGAGCAGATCGTGGCGGGCGTGGCCGAGGCGCATGGCACCAAGCTGGGCAAGCTGGCCGGTCCGCTGCGGGCCGCGCTGGCCGGGCGGACGGTGACGCCATCGGTGTTCGACATGTTGCTGGTGCTGGGCCGGGACGAGGCCGTGGCGCGGTTGGCCGATCAGGCCGGTTGAAACGGTTTGGTTACTTTCCGGCAGTACGCCGGTGCGGATGACGTAGAGTCTGCAAGGCATGGCCATGGCCGTCCCTTGCGCCACCAGAAAAGGGGGACGGCCCATGGCCGACAAGACCGCGACGCTGACCATCGACGGCAAAAGCTATGACTTGCCGATCCTTTCGCCGACATCCGGCCCCGATGTGATCGACATCCGCAAACTGTATGCCCAGGCTGGCGTGTTCACCTATGATCCCGGCTTCACCAGTACCGCCGCCTGCGATTCGACCATCACCTTCATCGATGGCGACGAAGGCATCCTGACCCATCGCGGCTATCCCATCGACCAGTTGGCCAGCCAGTCCAGCTATCTGGAAACCTGCTACCTGCTGTTGTACGGCGATCTGCCCAGCCAGGCGCAGTTGCACGCGTTCGAGACGATCATTTCGCGCCACACGATGATCCACGAACAGATGCACTACTTTTTCCGCGGCTTCCGGCGCGACAGCCATCCGATGGCCACCATGGTCGGCGTCGTCGGCGCGATGAGCGCGTTTTACCATGACAGCACCGATGTGAACGACCCCCGCCAGCGCGAGATTGCCAGTCACCGCCTGATCGCCAAGATGCCCACCATCGCGGCGATGGCCTACAAATACTCCATCGGGCAACCCTTCATCTATCCGCGCAACAATCTGTCCTATGCGGCCAATTTCCTGCACATGTGCTTTGCCGTCCCGGCCGAGGAATACGTGGTCAACCCGGTCCTGACCCGCGCCATGGACCGCATCTTTACCCTGCATGCCGACCACGAACAGAACGCCTCGACCAGCACGGTGCGGCTCGCCTCGTCGTCGGGGGCCAATCCGTTTGCCTGTGTTGCGGCCGGCATCGCCTGTCTGTGGGGGCCCGCGCATGGCGGGGCCAATCAGGCTTGTCTGGAAATGCTGCGCGAAATCGGCACCGTGGACCGCATCCCCGAATTCGTCGCCCGTGCCAAGGACAAGAATTCCGGTTTCCGCCTGATGGGCTTTGGGCATCGGGTCTACAAGAATTTCGACCCGCGCGCCAAGGTGCTGAAGGAAAGTGCCGATGAGGTGCTGAACCTGCTGGGCAACCACGACAACCCGCTGTTGCACGTGGCCAAGGAACTGGAGCGGATTGCGCTGGAGGACGATTATTTCATCGCCAAGAAGCTGTATCCCAATGTCGATTTCTATTCCGGCATCGTGCTTGAGGCGATGGGTTTTCCCACCGCGATGTTTACCCCGATCTTTGCGCTGGCGCGGACGGTCGGCTGGATTTCGCAGTGGAAAGAACAACTTGCTGACCCGCAACTGAAAATCGGGCGGCCCCGGCAATTGTATCTGGGCGCCGATATCCGCGATTACGTGCCGCTGTCTGAACGCTAGTTGCGCCCCGCGCCCATTCAGACGGCGCGGTTGACCTTTCCTGCGCCGCAGGCAGATGACCTGGGCGCGTTTCATGCGATCATGGCCGATGCGCGGGCGATGGCGCATTGGTCCACCTTGCCGCATGCCGATCTGGCAACCACGGCCGCCTGAATGGCCCCGATGCTGGAACTTGCAGAAAGCGGCCATGAACGGGTGATCGAATGCGGCGGCGTGCTGATGGGCAAAGCTGGCGGCTATCACCTGCCGGAGGTGGGGTTCATCCTGCAGCCTGACCACCGGGGTCAGGGCATCGCGACCGAGGCGATGGCGGCCATCATCCCGTGGCTATGGACCACATCGCCCGTACCCGCCCTGACGGCCGATGTGGATCCATTGAATCCTGCCAGCCTGCGGGTGCTGACGAAACTGGGTTTTGTCGAAACGCATCGGGCGGCGCGCACGTTCAATCTGGGCGGCGTCTGGGCAGACAGTGTCTATCTGCGACTGGATCGCCTGCTTGCCTGACCGGGCCGGATCGCCTATCCCTTGGCCAGGGTCCGCAGTTCACCCAGGCGCCGCCGGGGATTTCCCCACGCTGAACCTGCGATATATGCCCGCTTGACGCCATCCCACCGGCGTCGATCGGCAAGGGCGGCCACCGATGCCCCGTGCGGGGCCAAGGCGCATGGAGGATGACCATGACCCGTGACGCCGTCGCAATGACGATCCCCGACCTGTCCGCGTTTGCCCGCACCCTGCGCGGACGGCTGGAAACGGACCCCGCCCTGCCCGGCCATCAGGCGCTGCTGTCGCATCTGGCCGCCGCTGCCGGTTTTCGCAACTGGCAACACCTGCGCGCCGTATCACAGCCCGCCCCGCCAGCCCCCGCGCCGGACACGGCCGCCTTGCGGCGGCTGGAACGGGCGCTGCATGTGTTCGATGATCAGGGTCGGATGCGGCACTGGCCCAGCAGTACCGCGCTGCAGGGCCTGTGCCTGTGGGTGTTCTGGGCGCGGCTTCCGGCATCGCAGGACATCGGCGAGCCGCAGGTAAATGCCCTGCTGAAGGCGGGGCATCTGTTCGGCGACCACGTGCTGCTGCGCCGCTCGCTGATCGACCACCGGCTGGTCAGTCGCACTGTGGATTGCACGGTCTATCGCCGGATCGAACCGGCCCCGCCGCCCGAGGCGCTGCTGTTGATCCGGCGGCTGGGCTAGCGCCCTTCGAACGCCGCAGGGCGTTTGTCCAGGAACGCCACCACCCCTTCGCGAAAATCGCGGGACTTGCCGCACAGGCCCTGCAACTCGCCCTCCAGCGCCAGTTGCCGGGCCAGATCATGGCCCCAGGTCGCCTTCAGCGCCGTTTTCAGGTGGCGATAGGCGACGGTCGGCCCGGTGGCCAACTGCCGCGCGCGGTCCTGCCAGCGCATGGCAAAACGGTCGGTCGGCACCGCTTCATAAATCATGCCCCAGTCGGCGGCCTGCCGGGCGGGGATGCGGTCGGCAAACAGCATCGCCCCCATCGCCCGGGCCAGCCCGATCTGGCGCGGCAGCAGATAAGTGCCGCCCGCATCCGGGATCAGGCCGATCTTGCTGAAAGCCTGCATGAAGAACGCATCCTCGGACGCGATCACCACATCCGCCGCCAGCGCCAGATTGGCCCCCGCCCCCGCCGCCGCGCCGTTCACCGCCGCGATCGTCGGCACCGGGCAGGAGGTGATCGCGGTCAGCATCGGGATGTATTCGTCGCGCAACGTCCGCTCCAGATCCAGCCGGGCCGCGGTGCCGCCATCGCCCAGATCCTGCCCCGAACAGAAAGCCCGGCCTTCGCCGGTCAGCACCACCACCCGCGCCGCCGCACCACCGCGCCGCACGGCATCGGTAATCTCGGCCCGCATCTGGCTGTTCAGCGCGTTCATCACCTCGGGCCGGTTCAGCGTGATCAGCGCCACCCCGTCCTGCAGGTCATAGCGGATCGCGGAATAGTCCATCGGAATGCCTCGTCCGGCCTTTGGTTTGACGTCGGCCTTGGCCGCCGCCACGGCAGCGACCAAAGCAACCCCGCGTCAGGATTGCAAGATGTCGCGCACCCGTGCCTCGTCCTCGGCGCTGAGCGGGGGCGACGGGTCCAGCATTCTGCGGCGGCGATGCGCGGCCAGCGCGATCGCCAGGGCAAACACCAGCATGGCCGGCCCCGCCACCCACAGAATGACGTTGCTTCCGCGCGTATCGGGCATCAGCAACGCATATTCGCCATAGCGCGCCACCACTGCCGCAGTCACCGCCGCGTCGCTGTCGCCTGCCACCAGCCGTTCGCGCACCATCACGCGGATGTCGCGGGCCAGATCGGCATGGGATTCGTCGATGCTTTCGTTGCGGCAGACCGGGCAGCGCAGGCCCGCGCTGATGTCGCGCGCCCGCGCTTCCAGCGTGGGGTCGGCCAGCATCTCGCCCGGCTCGACCGCCCAAACCGGTGCCGCCAGCAGCGCCAGCAGCAGCGCCAGCGCCTTCATTCGGCTGCAACGGGCGCGACAGGCGCGACAGGCGGGCGCGCCGCCCCTGCCGCCACGCGCAACCGCCGGTCCGACAACGACACAAGGCCACCCAGCGCCATCAGCATCGCCCCGCCCCAGATCCAGTTGGCAAAGGGTTTGATATAGGTGCGCACCGCATAGCCGCCGCCATCCTGCGGATCGCCGATCACCAGATAGATGTCGCGCCAGACCCCGTTCAGGATCGCGGCCTCGGTGGTGGCCATGCCGGCCACCGGATACAGCCGCTTTTCAGGATGCAGCACCGCCACCAGCGCATCACCGCGCCAGACCGCCATCGCCGCCATGGTCGAATGGTAGTTCGGCCCCTCGACCGCCGCCACATCCTGCAATTCGATCTGATAGGCACCAACGGCAAAGCGCTCGCCGGTCTGCGCGACGCGAATATCCTCGATCTGCCAGGCGATCACCAGACCGACGCCGAGGATGGTGACGCCCATCCCGCCATGCGCCAGCGCCTTGCCCCAGTCGGCACGGGGCAGCCGGGTCAGCCTGCCCAGGCGCGTTGCGATCGGGCTGCGCCCGGTGCGCTGCCACAGGTCCAGCGCGGTCCCGGCCAGCACCCATACCCCCAGCGCCACGGCCAGCGGGGCAAGGATGCTGCGTTGCGACTGCATCGACCAGGCCAGCGCCGCAAGCGCCAGCGCCAGCAGCGCCGCCCCCAACAGCCCGCGCGCCTGCTGCAAACCGCCCCGTTTCCACGCCATCATGCTGCCCAAGGGCATCGCAATCGCCAGCCCGATCATGAACGGTGTAAAGGCCGCGTTGAAAAACGGTGGGCCGACCGACAGGATCCGCCCGAACAGCAGGTCCGCCACCAGCGGCCAGAGCGTGCCGACAAACACCACCATGCATGCAACCGCCAGCAGGACATTGTTCAGCACCAGTGCCGATTCGCGGCTGACCAGGCCAAAGACGCCCCTGCCCTCCATCGCGCCGGCCCGCAGCGCATACAGCATCAGCGCGCCGCCGACGAACACGGCCAGAATGATCAGGATCATCGCCCCGCGCGCCGGATCATTGGCAAAGGCATGCACCGATGTCAGCACGCCCGAGCGCACGATGAACGTGCCCAGCAGCGAAAACCCGAAGGCCATGATCGCCAGCAGGATGGTCCAGGATTTCAGCGCCTCGCGCTTTTCCACCACGATGGCCGAATGCAGCAGGGCGGTGGCGATCAGCCAGGGCATGAAGCTGGCGTTTTCGACCGGATCCCAGAACCAGAACCCGCCCCAACCCAGTTCGTAATAGGCCCACCACGACCCCAGTGCGATGCCCACGGTCAGAAACATCCACGCAGCCAGCGTCCAGGGCCGGACCCAGCGGCCCCAGGCCGCATCGACGCGCCCTTCGATCAGGGCGGCGACGGCGAATGAAAACGTCATGGATAGGCCGACATAGCCCAGATACAGGAACGGCGGATGGAACGCCAAACCCGGGTCCTGCAGCAGCGGGTTCAGGTCCTGCCCGTTCAGAGGCGGCACGGCCAGCCGCAGGAACGGGTTCGAGGTGAACAGGATGAAGGCGTAAAACGCGACCGACACCGCCGCCTGCACCGCCAGAACCCGCGCACGCAGCTCCTCGGGCAGATTACCGCCGAACCAGGCCGCGCAGGCGCCAAACAGGGTCAGGATCAGCACCCACAGCAGCATCGAGCCTTCGTGATTGCCCCAGACACCGCTGATCTTGTAGATCAGCGGTTTGTCGCTGTGCGAGTTGGCAAACACCAGTTGCAGCGAAAAATCCGAAGTCACAAAGGCGTAGGTCAGCGCGGCAAAGCTGAAAGCCACCAGGATGAACTGGCTGGTCGCCGCAGGCTCGGCCAGGGCCATCCAGCCCGACCAGCCGCGATGTGCCCCGATCATCGGGACAACCATCTGGACAAGCGCGATTCCAAAGGCAAGAATCAGCGCAAAATGGCCAAGTTCGGTGATCATGCCCCCTTATAGGCCGCGCGTGACGCCGCGCCAACCGGACCAGATGTCACGTCTGCGTCGGCGGTTCCGGCGGCCGGGCGGCCGGGCGGCGTGCGGCCTGGGCATAGACCTGCATCCGCCCGCCGAAATGCAACGATACCACCGCGCCGATCAGCCACCACATCGGTTCGGGCATGGCCGCCAGCGCCTCCATCCTTGCGGCGAACCAGGCCGGGTCCACCATTGCGGCAAGGATCATGCACAGCGTCCCCAGCGCCATCAGCGGGCGCGGCAGACGGTTCAGCGCATCGACCGTCCGGTCATATGCGGCGCGCTGGCGCGTGGTCAGGTTTGGGGCCAAAGCCCCGGCATTGCGCGCCAGTTCCGCCTGCATCTGGTCGGCCACCTGAGCTGCGGCTTCTGCACCGCCGGCCAGCATTTCTGCCACTGTCTTGTTCATCCTGCCCTCGCTTGATTGCGACGGTCAGGCTCGGCGGCAAAGGTTAATTGCTGACTGCGGCAGCGTCCGGCGCGACGTAGGTGCCCTGTTCCTTCAACGCCTCGATCACCTCGCGCGGCATATAGGTTTCATCGTGTTTTGCCAGAATTTCAACTGCTTGAAAGGTGCCGTCAATGTAACGACCTTGTCCGACCATGCCCTGGCCCTCGTCAAAAAGATCCGGCAAAATGCCGGTAAAGCTGACCGGGACCGCCGTGGTGCCATCGGTGACGCGGAATGTCACCGTTTCGCTTTGGCCACGGACCAGACTGCCGACCTCGACCAGGCCGCCGATGCGGAACAACTGGTTCGGCGGCGGCGGCGCGGCAGCGATCTGGCTGGGGGTAAAGAAGAACGCGATGCCATCGCGCATCGCATAGCCGATCAGCGCGGTCGATGCGGCCAGCGCCACGAACGCCAGCACGATGATCTGCACCCGGCGGCGTTTCTTCAGCGTTCTCATGGGAATACCGGGGCCAGCATCAGCCCCGCCGTTTCGGGCAGACCCAGCATCAGATTGGCGTTCTGCACCGCCTGCCCGGACGACCCCTTGTTCAGGTTGTCCAGCGTCGCCACCACCAGCGCCCGGCCCGGGATCCGGTCGCCGGTCACGCCGATATGGCAGAAGTTCGACCCCTGCACATGCGCCATCGCCGGCAATTCGCCATAGGGCAGCACGATCAGGAACGGCTCGTCAAAGTAGGCCGATTGCAATTCGGCATGAATGGCTTGCGGGTCGCCATTCACGTAACAGCTCGCCAAAATCCCCCGGTTCACCGGCACCAGGTGCGGCGTGAACCGGATTTGGACCTCACGGCCCGCCAGCAGCGAAAACTCCTGATCGAACTCGCCCAGATGCCGGTGCCGGCCGCCTTGGGAATAGCCCGCCACATCCTCGGACCGCTCGCCGAACAGCATGTTTTCCTTCAGACTGCGCCCGGCACCGGACACGCCGTTCTTCAGATCGCAGATGATGTCGTCCAGGTCGATCAAATCGGCTGAAATCAGCGGCCGCAAGGCAAACTGCACCGTGGCGGCGTTGCAGCCGGTGCCCGCAACCAACCGGGCGGCGCGGATGTCTTGGCGATAGAACTCGGTCAGGCCATAAACGGCTTGGGCCTGCAATTCCGGCGCGACGTGGGGCGCTCCGTACCATTTCTGATAGGCCGCCGGATCGCGCAGCCGGAAATCCGCACCCAGGTCGACGACTTTAAGATCGCCCGGCAAATCCTTGACCAGGCTTTGAGAAAGGCCATGCGGCAGCGCCACGAATACCAGATCGACCGCGCTGAAATCCACCTGATCCAGCGTCGTCAGCATTGGCAGCGGCAGATGGCGCAGATGCGGGAACACCGTGCCCATCGCCTGCCCGGCCTTGCGGTCGGCGGTCAGCGCGGTGATGCGCAGCGCCGGGTGGGTGGCGATGATGCGGACCAGTTCCGCCCCGGTATACCCCGAGGCCCCAAGGATGGCGACGTTGCAGCTCATGGCGACTCCCTTCGCTGCGGGATGTAGGCTGCCCCTTGCCCCGCTGCAACCTGTCGGCAGCGGTCAAGCCTGCTCGAACCGGATCGGGCGGCGCAGGAACTGGGTGGCGCGGTCCGAAACCTGGCGCGGATTGCCCGAGGTCAGAAACATCGCCTCGGTCCCGGTCCCGATCATCCCGGGCCGGCGCGCCAGATAGTCGGCCAGCGATTCGGCGACCAGATCGGCCTGGCTGAAGACCCGCACATCCGGCCCCAGCGCATCCTGAAACACCTTTTCCAGCAAGGGGTAATGCGTGCAGCCCAGCACGGCGGCATCCGGTTCCGGCATCTTGCGTTTCAGCGCATCCACATGGCTGCGCACCAGCGCCTCGGCCAGGATCAGATCGCCCTCCTCGATGGCATCCACCACGCCGCCGCAGGCCTGGCCTTCGATATCCACCCCGATCGCGCGAAACGCCAATTCGCGCTGGAACGCGCGGCTGGCCACGGTGGCGGGGGTGGCGAACAGGGCGACGTGCTTGACCGACACCTCGCGCGGGGGGGAATTGTCGCCCCATTGCCGTTCGGTCAGCGCCTCGATCAGCGGCACGAACACGCCCAGAACCCGCTTGTCGCGCGGCACCCAGGATTCCTGCATCCGGCGCAACGCGGCGGCGCTGGCGGTGTTGCAGGCCAGGATCACCAGATCGCAGCCTCGCGCGAACAGCTTGTCCACCGCTGCCGTGGTCAGGTTGAAGATGTCATCCGCCGTGCGCACGCCATAGGGCGCATGGGCGTTGTCGCCGTAATAGACCAGCGGCACCTGCGGCAGCCGTCGCGCCACCGCGTCCAGCACCGTCAACCCGCCAATCCCGCTATCGAATATGCCGACTGCCATCCCTGACCCTGTATTTCGCCTCGAACTCGTGCCCCAATCGTGTCGAGTCGAGGGGCTTTGGCGACAGGTCATACGTGGCTTTGCGCAGGAAATCCATCAGCGCCTTGGGGTCGCCCTTATGGGCGGCGATGGCGGCGGCGGGGATCGGTTGGCCGATCACGACATGCACCGGCGTGCCCAGACGACTGCGAAATTCGCGCAGCAGCATGCCCACGCGCAAGGTCGAATGCAGGTGGCTGGCCAGCTGGAACAGGCGCGAATTGCGCCCTTCAAAGAATACCGGCACCACGGTCGCGCCCGAACGCGCGACCATCTTGGCGGTGAACGTCCGCCAGCCGGGATCCATCGGCGGATCGAACGGACGCGCGCCGGTGCTGACCGTGCCGCCGGGAAAGATGCCGATGGCGCCGCCCGCGCCCAGATAACGCAAAGCCTCGGCCCGGGTGGCGATGTTCTGTTCGGCGGCCGCTTTGGTTTCGTCGAACGAGATCGGCAGGATCACCTTTTCCAGATCGGCGGATTTGCGGAAAATCCGGTGCGCCAGCACACGAAAATCCCCCCCGCGCCGGTCCGACATGATGCGCCCCATCATCAGCCCGTCCAACACGCCGTAGGGGTGATTGGCGACCACGATCAACGGGCCGGTGGCGGGGATGTTGTCCAGCGCCCCGCCGACCACATCCAGCGTCAGGCCATAGCGTGCGCAGATTACCGCCCAGAAATCCCGGCCCTGCGCCACCTCGCGGTCATAACCTTCGGCCTTGCGGATCAGTGCCAGCCGCCCGGTGGCGTTTTCCAGCACCCGGATCAGCGCGCGCCCCCCCTTGGAGGCGGCGGAACCGGCGTACGAGATATCGCGGGCGATCTGGCTTTGGGGCATTGTCAACCTGAGGCTGTCAAACTGCGGCCGAGATAGCCGGATAGCGATAGTTTATCCAGCGCGTATGACGAAGATATGAAACCGTCACACAGACGTCACTCGGCCGCGCGGACCTGGGCAGGTTCGTGCAGGGTGGCAAGGATTTCGGCCCGGCGCTGTGCGGCGGTGGCGACAGCGGCGGCCTTGACCGGGCCAAAGCCGCGGATCTGCATCGGCAATGCGGCCAGGGCCCGGGCGGCATCCTGCGTATCGGGGCGCAGCGCAGCCAAGGCCGCCGTCATGTCGGCCTCGTATTGGGCGATCAGCGCGCGCTCCATCTTGCGCTCGGCGCTGTGGCCGAACGGGTCGAACATGGTGCCCCGCAGGGGTTTCAACGCCGCCAGCAGCGGGAACAGCCGTTCGATCCAGCCACCGAACGCGCGTTTGGTCGGACGGCCATCCGGGCCGATGCGGCTCAGGATCGGCGGGGCCAGATGCCAGGTCAGTCGCAGCGGGCCGTCAAAGGCTGCCTGCGCCTGGGCGCGACTGGCCAGATGCAGGCGGGCGACTTCGTATTCATCTTTGCAAGACAACAGCTTGTGATAGCCTTGCGCCACAGCCAGCGCCAGGTCGCCCGGCCCGAACCGCCCGACAAAGGCGCGGTAGCGGGCGGCAAGGCGCGGCCCCTGATAGGCGCACAGATGGTCGGCGCGCGCTGTCACCAGTTCGGCCAGCGTCATCGGCGCGGCAGCGGCCGCAGGTTCAGCACCGGCGGCGGCGGCATCGGCCATCGCCCAGCGACCAATGGCAAAGGCGCGCGCATTGCCCGCCACCTCGGCCCCGTTCAGTTCGATGGCACGGTCAATCGCGGCCAGCGTCAACGGCAATGCGCCGGCCTGCCAGGCCGCCCCCAGCAGCACCATGTTGGCAAAGATCGCATCGCCCAGATGCCGTTTGGCCAGCCGCCCCGCCGCCACCGGGGTCAGCGCACAACGCCCGGCAATCGCGGATTTCAGCGCGGGTCCGGGCAGGCGCAGGTCGGGGCTGCGGGTGAAATCGCCGGTCAGCACCTCGTCCATCGCCATGAAGGCGCGGGTGCGGGTCGCAGTCAGCAGCGACAGCACCCGGGGACCGCCACTGACCACCAGATCGCCGCCCAGCAGCAGGTCGCACTCGCCCGCCGCCAGCCGGATCGCGCTGATGTCGGCGGGGGTGTCGGCGATGCGGCAATGGATCAGCACCGCGCCGCCTTTCTGCGCCATACCGGTCACCTCGATCATCGCGGCACCCTTGCCGTCCAGATGCGCGGCCATGGTCAGGACCGCGCCCAGCGTGACGACGCCGGTGCCGCCGATGCCGGTGACAAGCGTGTTGTGGGTGCCGTGGATGCCCGGCAGGTCAGGCATCGGCAAGGCGGGGATCACCGCCACCGTTGCGGCGGCCCTGCGCGGGGTGCCACCCTGCACGGTGACAAACGACGGGCAGAACCCTTTCAGGCAGCTGACATCCTTGTTGCAGGCCGATTGGTCGATCTGGCGTTTGCGGCCCAGCGGCGTTTCCAGGGGCAGAATCGCCACGCAATTGGACTGCACGCCGCAATCGCCGCAGCCTTCGCAAACGTCCGGGTTGATCCAGACCCGCAGATCGGGGTCGGGCAAGCTGCCGCGCTTGCGCTTGCGCCGCTTTTCCGCGGCGCAGGTCTGGACGTACAGGATCGCCGAACAGCCGGGCTCGGCCTGCATCCGCGCCTGCACGGCGGGCAGTTCGTCGCGCACATGCACCAGCAGGCCGGGGGGAAAGGCGGTCAGATCCAGCGCCTCGGCCGGATCATGGACCAGCGCCACAGGCCGCACGCCCGCCGCCAAAAGCTCGCGCGCGACCTGGGGCGCGGTCAGGCCGCCGTCATTGGCCTGACCGCCGGTCATGGCCACGGCATCGTTGAACAGGATCTTGTAGGTGATGTTCACCTCCGCCATCACCGCCGCCCGCACCGCCATCAGCCCGGAATGGTTGTAGGTGCCGTCGCCCATGTTCTGGAACACATGGGCACGGCTGGAAAACCCCGCCTCGCCGATCCAGTTGGACCCCTCGGCCCCCATCTGGGTCAGGCCGCTGGTCTGGCGATCCATCCACAGCGCCATCGTATGGCAACCGATCCCCGCCATCGCCCGCGCACCATCGGGCACCACGGTCGAGGTGTTGTGCGGGCACCCCGCGCAGAAATACGGTTTGCGATCGGCCAGCAGCGGCGCGTCCTCGGCGGCACGCGCTGCGGCCAGTTCCGCCACGCGGGGGGCCAGCGCGGTGTGACCCTGTGCCACCAGCACCGCCCCCAGCCGTTCGGCCACCAGCACCGGGTCCAGTGTCTGGACCTGCGGGAACAGCACCTGATCGCGCCAGTGTTTGCCCGCCACCCGCAACGACAGCCCGGCATCGAACAGCGCCACCTTCAGCTGATCCTCGATCAGGGGCCGCTTTTCCTCGATCACCAGCACGGTTTCCAACCCTTGCGCCCAGGCGGTGATGCGCCCGGGCTCCAATGGCCAGACCTGCCCCACTTTCCAGGTGGCAATCCCCATCGCCCGCGCCCTGCCCTCGTCGATACCCAGCAGAGCCAGCGCATGGGTCAGGTCCAGCCAGCTTTTGCCCGCCGCGACCAGCCCGATCCGTGCGTCATCGGGCCGCCAGCCCGCCCGGTCGATCTGATTGGCGCGGGCAAAGGCCAGCGCGGCGGGCAGCTTTGCCCCCGCCAGCCGCGCCTCTTGCGCCACCCAATGGTCCGGCAGGCGCAGGTTCAACCCATCTTTGGGTAAGGTGTGGCCGGGGGTGACAAAGGCCATCCGGTCGGGGCGGGCATCGACGACGGCGGTCGATTCCACCGTGTCCTTCATCAGCTTCAGCCCCACCCACAGGCCGGAATAGCGTGACAACGCATAGCCATACAGGCCGAAATCCAGAATCTCCTGCACACCGGCAGGCGACAGGATCGGAATCTGCGCGTCCACGGCGGCATATTCGGACTGATGACAGGTGGTCGAGCTTTCGCCGGTATGGTCATCGCCCATCGCCAGCAGCACGCCGCCATGCCGCGACGATCCGGCCAGATTGCCGTGCCGCAGCGCATCGCCAGAGCGGTCGACCCCCGGCCCCTTGCCATACCACAGGCCAAAGACGCCATCGAACCGCCCCTCGCCCCGCGCTTCGGCCGTCTGGGTGCCCCAGATCGCCGTAGCAGCCAGATCTTCGTTCAGGCCGGGATGAAACCGGATGTCGGCGGCGGCCAGCACGCCCCCGGCCCGCGTCATCTGCACATCGACCCCGCCCAGCGGCGAGCCGCGATAGCCGGTGACATAGCCCGCCGTGCGCAACCCCGCAGCCCGGTCGCGCGCCTGCTGCATCAGCACCAGCCGCACCAGCGCCTGGGTGCCATTCAGCAGCACCTGCGGCTTGCCCAGATCGAACCGGTCTGCCAGCGTCACGTCCTGCCGCATCGCCCAACGGTCCCCATGCTGTCGGTGTGCGACCACCATAGGTCAAACCGGCTGACCTGAAAATCGCGATTCGCGGCGCGGGTTCAGTTTGCCAAAGCGCCCCGCCCCCGACTAGAAGCAACCGGGTACGGACGAGATTGGAGGGTACGCAAGATGCCGACGGTGATGGATTGGGACAAGTTGCGCATCTTTCACGCCGTCGCCGATGCCGGGTCGCTGACCCATGCCGGCGACAGTCTGCATCTGTCGCAATCCGCCGTCAGCCGCCAGATCCGCGCACTGGAAGAGTCGCTGAACGCCACGCTGTTTCACCGCCATGCGCGCGGCCTGATCCTGACCGAACAGGGCGAGTTGCTGTTCGAGGCGACGCGCAGCATGAACAAGCGGCTGGAGACCGCCGCCGCCCGCATCCGCGACAGCGAGGAAGAGGTGTTCGGCGAACTGCGCGTGACGACCACCACCGCCTTTGGCACCCTGTGGCTGGTGCCGCGCCTGCCCAAGCTGTACGAACGTTATCCCGAGTTGAAGATCGACCTGATGCTGGAAGAACGCGTGCTGGACCTGCCGATGCGCGAGGCGGATGTGGCGATCCGGATGAAGGAACCCAGCCAGGCCGATCTGATCCGCAAACGCCTGATGGGCATCAGGATGCAGCTTTATGCCAGCCGCAGCTATCTGGCCGGGCGGCCCCAACTGACCCGGATCGAGGATATCGCCCGGCACCGGCTGATCTGCCAAAGCCCGTCCAGCGCCCAGGTGGCCGCCGGTGCGGCACTGGTGCAACATCTTCTCAGCTTCGACATTCCGTCGCTGCTGACCGTGAACAACTATTTCGGCGTGCTGCAAGGTGTGCTGAACGATCTGGGCGTGGGCATCCTGCCCGATTACGTGACCGAGGATTTCCCGGCCCTGGTGCGTGTGCTGCCCGATCTGGAATCAGGCGAAGTGCCTGTTTTTCTTGCCTATCCCGAAGAGTTGCGCCAGTCCAAGCGCATCGCCGCATTCCGCGATTTCGTGCAGGAGGAGGTGATCGCGCATCGCCGCCGGATCCGGGAAGCCGCCGCCGATTGATACCGCCAACGCCGCCATGCAGAAACTGCATGGCAGCCTTGCCGCGATGCCGGGGGCTGACGGCTTGATCGCGCGCGGCCTGCCGCCTATTTCTTGTCGCGAAGGTGCTGATGCTGACACGCTGATCGCCTTCGTCCTCCCTGTTGGACTTGCCGGGCCTTTGTGCCCGGCTTTTTTTTAGTCTGCCAGAGCATCGCGGCGGGCTGCAAGGAACAGCGCGTCACCCTGGTTCGTGGCAAGAGCAATGGCGCGGTCATAGGCCGCGCGGGCATCCTTGCGCAAAGCCAGCCGCGCCAGGATCGCGGCGCGCGCCGCGTGCCAGGGCTGATAGTCCGCAAGCCCCTCGAGTCCGTCCAGCATCGCCCAGGCCCGAGCGACCGCTCCGGTTTCGGCCAGGGCCACCGCCCGGTTCAGTGCCACAACGGCATGGGGTTCAAGCTGCATCAACACGCCGTAAAGGGCGGCAATCTGCGGCCAGTCGGGCGGGGTCTGCATCTGGC
>Ga0105046_10008278_pt1 | contig 16354 bp, 12 predicted proteins | sample MAT03_FD_78385 | JGI IMG/M metagenome (GOLD analysis project Ga0105046, IMG submission 78385) | Freshwater microbial communities from Lake Fryxell liftoff mats and glacier meltwater in Antarctica - MAT-03 (megahit assembly) | ecosystem: Environmental > Aquatic > Freshwater > Ice > Liftoff...
CAGCAATAAAACACCACCTCAGGCACCCGACCCAAATTTCAACTGGCGTTGATTAATCCTTTTCGCCATTGCATTTGCCCTGATCGGCGGTGCACTCCTCATGCGAGGTGGTTCAATGGGTGGCGGCACGGTCGAAACGGTCGAGTTCCCGCGCTTTCTGCGTTTGCTCGAAGACGGTCAGATCGATAAGAACCGTAAATTTGAACTCGTGATCGAGGACGGTCGCCGAGTGCAATATTTAAACGGCTATTACTTCAAATCAGCCCGCCAGGGCGATGGCGTCAGTGAAACCAGCGGCGAACCGGTCCGCTTCCAGACGACCGTTTCACTCGATTACAATCGTGATCTCGAGCAAACCTTGAAAGACGCCGGATTGACCCCGGCGATTCGTTCGGATTCCAATCTCTGGGTGCAGGCGCTTTTCAGTTTTCTGCCGATCTTCTTTTTGCTGCTAATTCTCTATTTCTTCTTCCGCCAACAAATCCGGATGGCCGGCAAAGGCGCGATGAGTTTCGGCAAAAGCAAAGCGCGTATGATGGCGCGTGAAAAAAATAAAATCACGTTCCGCGATGTGGCGGGCGTCGAGGAAGCCAAGGAAGAAGTCGAAGAGATTGTCGATTTTCTCAAGGATCCGAAGAAATTCCAGAAGCTCGGCGGGCACATTCCCAAAGGCGTGCTCATGGTTGGCCCTCCCGGCACTGGAAAAACCTTGCTCGCCCGCGCAATCGCCGGTGAAGCGGACGCACCATTTTTCAGCATCAGCGGCTCGGATTTTGTCGAAATGTTTGTCGGCGTCGGCGCTTCCCGTGTGCGTGATATGTTTGAACAAGGCAAAAAATCGGCGCCTTGCATTATCTTCATCGATGAAATCGACGCGGTTGGTCGGCATCGTGGACACGGCGTCGGTGGTGGACACGACGAGCGCGAACAAACACTCAATGCCTTGCTAGTCGAGATGGACGGATTCGACACGCAGGAAGGCGTTATCATTATCGCGGCAACCAATCGTCCGGATGTCTTAGATCCTGCACTGCTGCGTCCAGGTCGTTTTGACCGTCAGATCACGGTCAGCCTGCCTGATGTAAAAGGCCGCACGGAAATCCTCCGGGTGCATGCCAAGAAAGTTAAAATGGCCGACGGCGTGGATATCGCCGTGCTGGCACGCGGCACGCCCGGTTATTCCGGGGCGGAACTCGCCAACGTCATCAACGAAGCCGCCCTCCTGGCTGCCCGCAAAGGATTGAAATCCATCGGTATGGTCGAGCTCGAAGATGCCCGCGATAAAGTGCGTTGGGGCAAGGAGCGCCGCAGTCTCGCTATCAGCGAAAAAGAAAAAGAAAACACGGCTTACCACGAAGCAGGTCACGCGATTTTGCTCGAACTGCTCGAACACACCGATCCGCTGCACAAGGTGACCATTATCCCACGCGGTCCTTCGTTGGGCTCGACGATGTTCCTGCCGGAGGAAGACAAATATACCATGCGCAAAAACGAACTGCTGGACAGTCTCGTGGTGGACATGGGTGGACGCGTCGCAGAGGAGCTTGTTTTCGGCGATGTCACGAGCGGCGCTCGTGGGGATATTCGTATGGCCACGAATATCGCACGTCGAATGGTTTGCGAATGGGGCATGAGCGAGAAGCTCGGCATGGTGGAATATGGCGACAACGACGATTACGTTTTTCTCGGTCGCGACCTTTCCCGCTCCCGCGGCTACAGCGAAGCCACCGCTCAGGAAATTGATCGCGAAGTGCGAAAACTTTGCGACGACGCCTATCAACGCGCTTCAAAACTGATCACCGCCAATCGCGAGAAGCTCAACGTGATCGCCAAAGCGCTCATCAAATACGAGACGCTCAGCGGAGAACAAATTCGCGAACTGATGGAGCACGGCAAATTATTGAATCCACCACCTCCTCCTACTCCACCAGCACCACCAGCACCAATTGAAGAACCGGTGGAAAACACGGAGCAACGCCCACCCGATACGTTCGGCGGGGGACTTACTCAGGCCCCGGCCGGGGCCTGATCAAGCCGGGTTTTGCCCGACGACTTATCCCCGCCACGACGCACCTCTATTGTGCGTCGGGCGAAGCGACGGTGCGCCGTTCGCCCCCCAGCGTTTTTACACGCCCGGAAGTCAGATGCGCTGGTCGGGGTTTGACGCTGCCATCGACCACTTTTTGCAGGGCGACAAACGCGTTGATCACCGGGAAAGTTTCCCCGTAACGCCAATTTTCCTCCGAAAAATCCGGCGTTTCGTCCTCGCTCAAATCCGTCGCTCCATGGCAGGCCTCCCGGAATTCCTCGATCGTGAGGTATTTTGTCCCATTCCGGTAAGGTTGCACTTCCGGCGTAACATCGGTCGTGACCAAGAGCAAACCGTCCGGTTTTAAAACGCGCAGCATTTCTGCCATGGCCGCAGGGAAATCCGGAATGTGTTCGATGATCGAAACGCAGGTGACGAAATCAAAGGTGTCGTCATCGTAAGGGATATCCGTCAAATCCACGGTGCGCAGTTCCGCGCGGGGTGCCCCTTTTTTCGTGGCTGCGCGCCAGCGACCATACGGCGCTTTTAATGGGTGACGCCGATAAATCCGAAAGGCCCGGAGGAGGCTGACGGTTTTGTGATATTCCATCAAATCCGAGATGGTGAGATGCTCTGACAACTCATGCAAATATAAACCAAGGAAGGTGTTGAACGCGCCCGTCTCCAACATTCGATATGGACCGCGCGCCTGTGGAAGAAATTGCGCCACCTTCCATAACTCCCAGTCCCGCAGACGAATCGGCCACTTGTAGCGAGTGCCTATCTTGCTGCGAACAAAGTCATCATATTTGCCAAACCACTCGCTGGCTTCGGGTGGTATGCCGGTTGCACGAAAAAATTCCATCCGCAAGCTGCTACGCAAGTGAGTCCTCCAAAGCAATGCAGAACCACACAGTGAGTCATGCTCTCGGATGAAATTGTTTGTGCACCGCGCGCAATCGCGTTTCGCTCACATGCGTGTAGATCTGGGTCGTGGCGATGTCGGCATGCCCGAGCATCTCTTGAATGACACGCAAATCGGCACCGTTGGTAAGCAAATGTGTGGCAAATGAATGACGCAACAAATGCGGATAAAGATTTTGTTCGATCCCCGCAGCGGCCCCCACTTCTTTCACGATTTGTAGAATACGACTTCGCGTTAGTTTGGTCCCTCGCCTCGATAAAAAAATGGTGGCATCCGTCTTTTTTCCCACCATTTTCGGACGCTCATCCCGCAAGTAAATCTCCAATGCCTCCCGTGCCTTTTTCCCCTGCGGAACGATGCGTGTTTTATCTCCCTTTCCGGTCACTCGAAGAAATCCCTCTTCCTCGTCCCAATGCTCCAAACGCGCAGCCACGAGTTCAGAAACACGCAATCCACTGCCGTAGAGCATCTCCAAAATCGCACGATCCCGGCTCGCATACGGTCGGGAATCACTCACGCCGTCGATTAATTTCCCGGTAATTTCTTCACTGAGTGTCTCCGGCAATTGCAGCCCCAGCTTCGGCAACGGTAAATGCATCGCTGGATCTAATTCCAACCAACCGCGTGCGTGCAGATACCGGAAAAATAAACGTAAAGCCACCACCTCCAGCTTGATCGACCCGGAGGCCAGGCCTGCGGCTCGTCGCACACCGAGGTATTCCGTCAAATCACCGGCCACCACGGCTTGCGGTCCGCTACCTGGTCGCGCTTTTTCCATCCAAAGGCCAAACGCCTCAAGCGCCCGTTGCAACGCGAGTTGATAATTCGTTGAACACCCCCGCTCTGTCGCGACGTAACGCAAAAAACGATCCACACCCGTCTCAAAATCCGGCGACGCCATTGGTCAGGCCGTCGGCAATCGCCGCAGCGCTTCTTCGTATTTCGCCGCTGTATGGTTCACCACTTCATCGGGCAACACGGGAGCGGGATCGGTTTTGTCCCAATCGAGTGTTTCCAAATAATCCCGCACAAATTGTTTGTCGAAGCTGGGCGGATTGATTCCCGGCCGCCATTGGTCAGCTGGCCAAAACCGTGAAGAATCCGGGGTCAACACTTCATCAATTATCACCAATTTCTCATCGATTTGGCCAAATTCAAATTTCGTGTCCGCAATAATGACTCCGCGCGCACTCGCATGCGCCGCGGCTCGGCGATACAAATCCAGACTGCGTTCGCGCACGGCTTCGGCCAGCGATTGACCTAAAATTTGCACACATTGCGACCAGGTGATGTTTTCATCGTGGCCTTCATGCGCTTTGGTGGATGGGGTGAAAAGTGGGTCGGGAAGTGGCGACGCCTCCTGCAAACCCTCGGGCAATGCGTAGCCGCCGACCGTGCCGGCATCTCGGTATTCCTTCCAACCGCTCCCAGCCAAATAGCCGCGCACCACACATTCCACCGGCAGCGGTTCGGTGCGTCGCACAAGCATGGCGCGTCCGCCCTGACCCGCAGCAAACGCAGCGATTTCCGTTGGCATTTCTGCGGGTTCAGTGGTGATCAGATGATTCGTAAGATCAGGAAATTGACGGAACCAAACGACGGAGAGTTCGGTCAATAAGCGCCCTTTCCCCGGGATCGGAGTCGGCAAAATACAGTCGAAAGCAGAAATGCGGTCGCTCGCCACGATCAGCAATTGATCCGGCCCGACCATATAAACTTCACGCACTTTACCGCGACGCCAAAGGGGAGGAGATTGGGTTTCAAGGGACATCACTCAAAGCTTAGACGCATATCCCGTGCTTGGAAAGCCCCGGCCTTTGTGCGAAACCACGCAGATGCCCGAGATTCCGCGCGACACCATTTCCGAAATTCTCGCTCACATCGCTCAGATGTTGGAGTTGAAAAGCGAAAACCCGTTCAAAATTCGCGCTTACACCAACGCAGCACGTGCCATTGAACTCTACTCCGGCGACCTCAAATCCGTCGCGGAAGCCGGCAAACTCGACGCCATTGACGGCATTGGAAAAGCCCTCGCTGAAAAGCTTAGCGAACTGCTCACCACAGGCCGGATGACTTATTACGAAACGTTGAAAGACGAATTTGTGCCGGAAATCTTCCAGCTTTTTGAAATCCCAGGCCTCGGTGCAAAAAAGATCCGCGTGCTGCACGACACCTTGGGTATCAACTCCGTGAGCCGCCTGGAACGCGCTTGCAAAACCGGAAAAATCGCGGAACTTGAAGGCTTCGGTGAAAAGACTCAAAAAAAGCTGCTCGAAGCCATTGAGCATCGTCGAAAAAATCAGGATCGTTATTGCTTGGGCACGGCCGCTCCATGGGCGGAAGCCTTGGTCGAACATCTCCGGGACTTGCCCGAGACCACGCGCGTGCAGGCCTGCGGCAGTTACCGTCGCCGCAAGGAAATCGTCGGCGATTTGGATTTCGTGGTTTCCACTCGCAAACCTGCTGCTGTCGCCGACGCGTTTGTCGCCCATCCGCTAGTGGAAAAAGTCATCGCGCGCGGCGACACAAAGACCTCCGTGATTCTCAAACCAGGCATTCAAGCCGATCTACGGCTGGTGAGTGACGCGGAATTTCCTTTCGCCGTGCAATATTTCACCGGTAGCAAAGAGCACAACGTCGCGATTCGCGGACGCGCGCGGGAGAAAGGTTGGACGCTCAATGAATACCGGCTCGCGCCCGAAAAGGAAGGTGCCCCCACCCCGCCCGTCATCCACGACGAAGCAGGAATTTATCGCGCCTTGGACCTGGAATACATCGAACCCGAACTCCGCGAAAATAGCGGCGAAATAGCGGCTGCCGAGGCCGGGACTTTACCTCGCCTGATCGAGTGGGAAAATCTGCGCGGCGTTTTTCACAATCACACCACGACGAGCGATGGACGTCACACTTTGGAAGAAATGGTGGATGCCGCGCGTGAGCTGGGTTTTGCCTACTATGGCGTTGCGGATCACAGCAAGAGCTCATTTCAAGCCAATGGACTGAGCGCCGAACGACTCATGGAGCAGGTAAAAAGCATTCGTGAATTAGACGCAAAACTGGATGACATCGAGCTGCTCGCCGGAGTGGAATGCGACATTTTAAAAGATGGTTCGCTGGATTATCCCGACGAAATTTTGGCGCAACTCGATTACGTCGTCGCCTCTGTGCACAGCGTATTCAGCCTGAGCGAAGCCGACATGACCGCGCGCATCATCAAGGCCATGGAAAATCCGCATGTGACAATGCTCGGTCATCTCACGGGGCGGTTGCTGCTCATCCGCGAATCCTACGCGCTCGATATTCCAGCCATCCTCGACGCCGCAGCACGTACGGGCACCTGGATCGAATTGAATGCCAACCCGCGCCGTTTAGAACTGGATTGGCGTTGGTGGCGGGCGGCAAAAGAACGCGGCGTAAAATGCGTCATCAACCCCGATGCCCACAGCACCGAGGGCCTGCAAGATGTCTGGTATGGCGTCTGCGCAGCGCGCAAAGGTTGGCTCACGAAGCAGGATGTGGTGAATTGCTTGCCGTGGAAGGAAATACAGCAACTTTTGAAACTCCCAGCCTGTTGAAGAAAATGGGGGAAAGTGGAGCGGGTGAAGAGACTCGAACTCTCGACATCTTCCTTGGCAAGGAAGTGCTCTACCAACTGAGCTACACCCGCGTCGCAATGAACAGAACGCAAAGATGCCGTGGAACAATAAAAACGCAAGCGGAAAAATTGAGCTCCGTGTGTTGGTGTGTTGGGGGGTGCAGGACAAAATCTTCAGATAAAGGGTGCTGGACTGGCCAAGGCTGGAGAAGTTGGCGGTTCTATTCAGCACCAAATAGGCATTTTATCGTAGCCTGGGGCATCAGCCCCAGGCATAATGGTCAAAGAAGTTAGGGCTGAAAGCCCGGCTCATATCATGCCGCAATCCCTTGACAAGGTCTTGCTCCACATCGTCTTGAGCACGAAAGATTGGGCTCCGTGTTTGGGCAATTCTGTCCGCCCAGCGCTTCATCCTGAAAACGGGAATGGAATTTTACAGGAGGCAACAAAGATAACGGAGGCAGAAGGGGTTATAGCAGAAAAGCGTAAATATTTGGTCCGCTTTTAAAGTGAGCTATTGATTTTTTGCAAGTTCCTGATTCTCAATTCCCTCCGTTTGCTCCTGTTCAAGCATTTCCTGTTTAGGATTAATCGAATCAGAGTCGTTACTCCGCTTTGCGGGCGGCGGCCCGGGCGGCTCGCATAAATTCGTGGTGACTATGGAACGGGGCGCTTTCGCTTCCGGGGACACGTTTGTAGCTACCGTCGTTGCCAAGCTCGTGGGACTTCACATTATCGAGCCAGTGCCAGTCCATGATTTCTTCGATCCGGGCACGTGCAGTGCTGTCTTCGACGGGAAAACAGGTCTCCACTCGACGATAGAAGTTTCTTGGCATCCAATCCGCACTGGCAAGATAGATCTCGAACTCTCCCCCATTTTCAAAACGAAACACCCGACTATGCTCCAAATATTGACCCACAATGCTGCGAACAGTGATGGATTCGCTGACACCTTTCATTCCCGGGCGCAAACAGCAAATACCGCGTGTTAACAAACGGATCGGCACGCCGGCTTGTGACGCACGATAAAGCGCCTGAATGACCTCCTCATCGACAAGAGAATTCATTTTCGCATAAATCCCCGAAGGTTTTCCTGCTGTCGCGTTTGCCGTTTCCCGGTCAATTTTCTCAACCAGCTTTTCGTGCAGCGTCCAATAGGCCACCAGCAACTTACTCATACCCGGAAACTTGGAAACACCAGTCAGCAAGTTGAACAACTCGGCGCAATCATTACCGATATCATCACGGCAGGTTAGGAGGCCAAGGTCGGTATAAATTTTCGCGGTGGCAGGATGATAATTGCCGGTGCCAAGATGCACATAACGTCGGATCCCGTCGTCATCGCGTCGAACGACCAGCGATAGTTTGGCGTGCGTTTTCATGCCGACAAGACCGTAAACCACATGCACGCCTGCTTCCTGCATGACGCGCGCCCATTTGATATTCGCGGCCTCGTCGAATCTAGCTTTGAGTTCGATGACTGCAGTGACTTGTTTGCCGTTTTCAGCCGCTTCGATCAGCGAGGCCACGATGGGACTGTCGCCGCTAGTGCGATAAAGCGTTTGTTTGATGGCCAGGACGCGCGGATCTTCAGCGGCTTCTCCAACAAAATCCACCACGCTTTGAAAACTCTCGTAGGGATGATGCAAAAGCACATCCTGCTTGCGAATGACGGCAAACAAATCGCCCTGGCCTTTGAGTGCGGGTGCGGTGGGAGCGATGTAAGGTTTGAATTTTAGATCCGGACGATCTATCTGCGAAATAACCGGGAAGAGGCGGGTGAAGTTAATGGGGCCATCGACCGTGTAACAATCGGCCTCGCTGAGTTTAAAGATCTCCATTAGCGCATCCCGCACGTGACGCGGACAATCGACCTGCACTTCGAGGCGAACTGCGTTGCCGCGATTCCGATTGCGCAGTTCCATTTCAATGCTGCGAAGCAGGTTCTCTGCTTCTTCTTCGTCAATGTAGAGATCGCTGTTGCGCGTAATCCTAAATTGGTGCGCTCCTTTTAGCTTCATCCCATGAAACAGGGCGCCCACGTGATGTTGAATAACCTGGCCGATCCAAACAAAATCGGAAGTCCCGTCCGCACGGGGAATGGGAACCACACGAGGCAAAATGCGTGGCACCTGCACCACTGCCAGGCCCTCCGAGGCGTCCTCGGTTTCGAGTTCTACGATCACGTTTAAACTTTTGTTCAACAACTGCGGAAAGGGATGCACGGGGTCGATCGCGAGCGGGGTTAACACGGGATAAACCTCGTTCTGAAAGTATTCCTGAATATATTCCAGATCCTCCCGATCCACATCGGGATAGGTGAGAAAGCGAATCGATTCCGCAGCTAGTCCGGGGGCGAGTTCTTCACGCCAGCATTGGTATTGCTTGTCCACCATGCGCAGCACATGCGTGGAAATTTCCCGCAGTTGCTCGGTCGCACCCATGCCGTCCGGCCCGGCGACGTTGGTTTTAGTCTCCTGTTGCTGCTTGAGACCCGCCACGCGCACTTCAAAAAATTCGTCCAAATTGGAGCTGACGATGCACAGAAATTTAAGCCGTTCAAGCAGCGGCGTCGAAGGTTCGAGCGCTTCCAATAACACGCGTTCATTGAACTCCAACCAGCTCAATTCGCGATTTATATAAAGGCGGGGATCATCCAGAGACATAATTTCGGAGGATTTACGTGATGCCATGATGAAGGGAAGATGATGAGTTCGACCCGGAAAGCAACTAGGGTAAAGTGATAATTTTGACACATCAAGCGGGATCCCAAAGCATATTCCGGGCTTCCTGCAGGGAAAAACCCGGACCCAGCCGCAGTCGGGTGGACTCAAAATCCTCGCAAAACCGTGGGTCCGTCAGTCGTTGAATGGCGGCACGAATTGCCTCACCATCATATTCAGCAACCTCACCCAGTCTGTTGTTACGAACGAACGAAACTGCCGGATTATCCGAATCCGCTAGAACCAGCAGTGGAAGACCCCCCCCAAAAACCAAGGTCATAATTTTGGACGGAAAACTAAGTTTCGCCATCCATGCATGCGAAGCATCATCGGCCGCAGAAGCAGTGGGAATCAGTGCATAATCATATCCACGTATCACAGGAAGCAGTTCGTCATCATTCAAAAACCCTGCGAGACGCACGCCGGCAGCAGTAAGTTCCTCTTCAGAAACACCCCGAAATCGTCCCGCAGCATTTCCATACCAATCCACTTGAAGACCCGCGGATCGAACCGCATTTGCAAAACGCCGCATCCACCCGTCGGTCCAAAGATTCCCGATGAGCACTCCCTTAGGCGCGATTGCCTCCATGGACCTTCTGTCATTTGGCGCTCTAAGATCCGCATGATCAAGCGCGGGATACAAAGTTTCCACGGAAACCTTATACTTAGCGCAGTAAGCCTCGCTCATTTCCCGGCAGATGGCGAAACGCTGATCGGCCTGCTCCAGCAACTCTTTCATAGGCCCATCTGGAAGCTCACTGGAATGAATGTTTTGATCATCCATCAAGTAAACGGTTAAGGGAGCCCTCGTCACCGCTTTCAGCGCAATCGCGCGCAGAGCCTCTTCTTCGCGATATGGCACACAAAGAATGGATCGCACCTGATGTTCCCCGCCAAAGCGTGCCATATCACGAAAAGCCGAAACCCGATTAGGGGTCGTATCATCAACTGAAAGCTCTGTGGATCGGGGCAACGACGCGGGGTCTTCGAAATGAGTGGTCGTCCGTATGTTAAACCAATCTTCCCGATCCCCCAGCAGACGCTTTAACAATGCGCCCACCCCATGCCGAGCCGTGATTTCATTGTGACAGATCACCACATCGCACGGAGGTTCGGGACAACGCGTGATCGGTGGCTCCACAGTGGGCAGTTTGGGCATTGAATTCACCGCATAACGCCGCATGAATAACAGCGCGTCAAGTTCCCCATTGTGCTGCAACACCGCTTCCATTGGCACAGCTCCCATCGGAAAAGTGCGAAGCAAATCGATTCCGTTCGCTTCGTCTTTGGTATGCGTCGCCGCAGCGCCGTGGCCTATGTTACTGATGAGATTCACCCCGGGAACCACACAGCGACCCCGTCGTTTCATGACAGAGTAATGCCATTGATAATCCCAGGTATCGATTTCCCCACGTTTAACCTTGTCAAAATGCGTCGCCCAATACTCACGCTCCAATGGCCCGTCGCCCAGCCACTTGCCAAACCATGGCAAAGGACGCCGCCAGGTTTTCATGTCCGGATCGTAATGTCGGAATGCACGTCGCCATGTCGCCCAGCCCCAGATGTCGCTGTGGCGCGACAACCATCCCGGCCGCGGCGTTTTATCCATCTCGACGAAACAACTTCCGCTAACATGCATCACCCGTTGGTCATCACGGTAAATTTCTAACATGCGGAAACAAAAGTCGAAAAAATCGGGATGAGGCAGACAATCATCCTCCAGTATCACCCCATCCTCCACTTGTGAGAATAGCCATTGCAAGCCGCTGACGATACGATTTTTGCAACCCATATTTTGAGGCGCATAATTGCGTTTTACGACGCAGTTCCAGTCAATTTGCTCGGTAATCTTGCGCGTTTGTTCAACGAGAAGTTCTTCTTTCGCATTGCGCGCAGCGTCGGAAACCACAAAGAGGCGTCCTGGTTTGTAAGCACGAATCCGTTCCCAGGTGACGGCGGTAATTTCAGGCCTATTGAAAATACAAAACAAAACCGGGACCTTATTTGCATGCTCGCGAACCGCACTCGGGAATCGACCTTCCTGGCGCCCCCACCCGACGTAATGATCCTCCGGATTTTCCAACTGACCACAGGCCACCGCTTTTTTGATGTCAGGATAGCGCTCTAAATAATAGACAGGATCGAAATCTTTGAGAGCTTCCGCCCGCTTTTTGGCGAGGCTCTTTGCAGATCGAGTCATCGAAGAATCGCGTGTGTGGTCACTTTGATCGGATTCTATTGCGTGAATTCGAAGGAGCACCAGGCTCGCTTTCGTTGGTGATAGACGATGGTATTTTGGGTGGACTGCTCTCGCCAAATGTAATGAAACGCAAGGTGGGTTCCACCACATCGTTCACCCCGATTTCTGTGTTGCCAAGATCGACCACATCGGAATCGTCGTCCAACACTGTCGGTTGGATCAAAATGACCAGCTCGGATTTGGTCTGTCTGTTCTGTGTGTTACTAAAGAGGAGGCCCAGGTAGGGAATATCTTTGAAGAACGGGATGCCGCTGGTGGTTTTTTCGATATTGTCGCTTACCAGGCCGCCCAGGACCACAGTGGCACGATTGGGAACTGTGACCGTGGTGGAAAGCTCCTGAGTGCCGATCGTGGGGATCTCGTTGTTATTAATCACCGTCGAGCCGATTACCGCGTCATTTACTTGATAGATCTGAAGAGTAACCTCCTTCTTTTCATTGATCAGCGGGATGACTTCCAACTTCAGCACCACCTCTTCGTAGGTGATGTTCGTCTGGAAGGATTCGTTGTTAACATTGGCGCCCACCGCAGAAAGCGTGGAGGAAGGGATCGCGATTCTGCTTCCAGAGAGGATGGTCGCCTTTTTGTTGTTGGCCGTGTAAATAGATGGACGTGATAAAAGCTGAAACCGGTTCGTGGATGCCAGCGCCTTCACGAAGACATCAATCCCGTATCCAATCGCTCCATAGACAGTTAAGCCACCGGCCAGAGGCAGCAACTCATTGGTAATTAAGGAAGCGGCACTCGGGGCCGGGTCGGAGCGATTCCTGAGCACCGCCCCGGCATTCGGAGTGCTGGCATTCGGGTTTCCCCCTCCGTATTTACGGAATATATCGACCGCGAATTCCATGTCGTCTCCCACAGTCAATTGTCCAATGGCGGTGGCGAGATACACCTGTCGTGGTCGTTGATCCAACAATTCCAGCAAGGATAATGCGCGTTGTACCTGGTCAGGAGGACCGTCGATAATAATGGAATTCGAGCGTTTGTCCGCAACGATCCGGGTTTTGCCCACGATCACGCTTTCTGGTGAGGTATCCTCGTTGGGTGATTGGAGCACATCGCCACGCCCTCCACCGCTACCGCCACTGCTGGAGCTTTGGCCTCCTGTGTTCGAAGTGTTGCGGGATCCAAGGTTGCCGGCACCGGCGTTGTTACCGCCTGTTTGGTTGCCGCCGCCCCCGCCCCGCACTTCTCCGCCAGTTCCTTCTCCGCCTTCATCCAGCATATCCGCCAACACAGAGAGGACCTCGCTGGCGGAGACATATTGGAGGGGACGATTAAATGGCTCCACCACATCAAGCGAATCATCGAGGCTCATGATTAACGATTTGACATATTCAAAATTCGCCGGTGTCGCGACCAAGAGAATCCGGTTTGTGCGCGTGTCCGGGATCAACTGCGTGCTGGCTGCGATTTCTTGTAGGCTCAACGCACCGGCAGCGAGCGGATTAAGGGCGATTTGCGCTGCGGTTGGCGCGGCTGTTTGGCCGTCGACCCCTGGATCGCTGGCTGGTTGTGCGGCCTGTTGAGGCGATGGATTGCTGCCGCTGGTGCCTTTGTCTTTGAAGAGCAACTGAATGAATTCCACCACCCGCTCGGCATCCGCTCTTTTAAGCGAAATAAAACGGCTGGTTAATTCGGCTGGCGGAACGTCGATAAGGTGCACCAACGAAGCTAATTTTCGAACGACAGGCGCGCTTTCCGTAATCACGAGCGCGCGCGCACTGGCCACAGGTAAAACGCGTCCATAAGCCTGCACAGGAATCGCCTGGGCGAGCAGAGCCGCCGCCGCTTGTGGATCGGCATAGCGCAGGGGAACAAAGACCGTGACAATTGCATCACCGATCGGCAACGCGCTGAGATCGGTGAGCACAGCTTCCTCCGCAGGCACGGCCGGTTTGCCCTGCACGGAAACGACCTTCGCAGTCTGAGCATTCACCGGCAGAATCGCGACTCCATTTAACAAGAGCGAAGATTCGATGAATCGCAGGGCATCCTCCTTATCCATCGGCTGTGCTGTGACGATGGTGATATTTCCCTGAGGTAGAGCGGCGTCGCGAATGAGTGATTTGCCTGAGAGCCGCTCATACATATCGACCACCTGCGGGATTGGCATCGCAGGAAATTGCAGAGTGACTTTGCCTGTGGCGTCTGCGGTTTGCGCCATTAGCATTGCGCCCGGCAACAATGTCAGCGCTAGAAGAAATGAACAAATGAAGCGATTCATGGCGTGGCCGGGGCGTTCGAGGAATTCGCGTTTCCCGCAGGCAGGGGTTGAGCAGCGGGGACAATAATGCGGCGGCGGCGCTGGACGACCTGATCAGGCATGGGCACGCCGGGTGTTTGAATGCCGCCAGAAGTCCTGGGAGCGGGGATGGAAGGGTTGTAGTTTGGCGGCGGCGGCACTCCAGGGTTTGAACGGGGATTGATCGGATTTGCCGGGCGACCATCGACCGGATTCCCATTCGCATCGACCGAGACTTGCGCGGAATTCAAGTCAAATCCAATTTTATGCTCTTTTCCGCTGACTTTGATGACCGCAGCCACTTTTTTTGGATCGGTGTCCTGCGTGATGGTGAGCACGCCATCCCCGCCTGAAGTGGCATCGATCTGGCCGAGCATGAGCGTGCTGCGACGAGAGCGCTCCAGCACGGACACCAGCGGTTTGCCTTCAATATGCGCAATACCAAGCAACACGAAATCCGACGATTCTTCAGCCGCTGGCGGCGCTTCCCGAAGCGGGCGCGAAAAAGGATTGCTCGTCCAGAGATTGGAAAATTCGCTGTCACCGGCTGGTTCAGGCGGCACTCCAGACTCCGGCACCTCGGCACGCGCCATCGCCGCGAAACCAATCGCGATCGCCGCTGCATACAATATAACGAATGCCCTCATGGAGATTGGGAAACGAGAAACTCTCTCGCGATAACCTGTCCTATTAGCTTTTCATCCTCTCCGCGGTAAGTCAACCGCACCAACCCCGCATGACGCAGTCTTTTTGCCTCCTGGATTTCCTCAAGCCATTTGCAAAAGGCTTCCATCGAGGATTCGGTGCGGAGTTCGATGCCGATGGCGGTATAGTTGCCAGAGCTTTCCTGCGGCAGGATCCGCTGTTCCAACAAACGCACACCGGCCTCGGCCGCGCTGGCTTGAAGAAATTCCAATAACGCCGCCGTTTCTTTCTCTGGATTTTCTGAGAGTGGACGCGTTTCCTGAAGCAATTTCCCGCGTTCCTCCCAGAGCGGCTTTTCCGCCAGCCATTTTTCTCCCTCCTCGCGAAGGAGCAACCACTCTTTGCGCTCGGCGATCAGCTCGGCCTCGCGTTTTTTGTATGTACGCACACTGACCATCAATCCGACGACCAGCACCGCGCCACCCAATAGCAGGATGAGTCTTTTTTCGGTTGTCGTCATGGCAAAACGGCCTCCCCAACCGTCCCCTCGACGGCAAAGCGCACAGTGTTATCTGGAAGAATCTTTGGTGCCGCGCTTTTCCATGTGTAAGGCTTCAGTAATTCCTCACGCGCCAACAGCGTTGGAATTTCACCTGCCAGGGTGGGCGTGGCGGCGTCGCCTTCCAGTCGGATCGTGGCGCCTTCCTGTTGGAAAAAAGTCAGCCGCACTCCAATCGGCGGCAGCGAGCGCGCGACTGCTGAAAGGGTGTTGAGCGCAAAAAACATCGGCTCCGTGGCCAATCGCGATGCCTGCCAATCCGAGGCGATGGCAATGGTGGAGGCGATTTCCGGTTGACGCGCCTGAACCGATTCCCGCAGACCCCGCACCTCTCCATCGAGCAGGCTGAGCTTTAAAATCGCAATGAGCATCACACCCAAAAATATCGCTCCAACCGTGATTCCGATGGTGCCCAGCAAACGCCGGCGGGCCGTGGCCTTGCGCGCACGAACCACCGATTGCGGCGGAAGCGTATCCGTTTTTCCTGGTAAAATTGCCGCCGGATGCAACTGACATTCGCCGCCGGGGCCCCACTCCGCAACCAGTGCATCGGCCCATTCGCGTGTCGCCTCGGAGCGGTAGCGGACAAACAAACGACATTCCTCGCTGAGCAACCCGGTTTCCCTCCACATGATCGCGAGAAGTTGAAGCTCGACCGCCCGTCGTCCGGCATTTGGACCCGCGCTCAGCGCCTGCACCGTGGCTGGACGACCTTTGACAACGCATGCAACGAAAATTTTCTCCAACTCTTCCCACACCACAAGACCGGATTCAGGCCATGGAAAAAAATCAATCGCCGGGTCGTATTGCGCAGCGCCATCGATCCGAATCTTGTCGGCATCCTCCGAACGCAGGAGCACCAGGCGATGCAAGGCCCATTCGGCATTTTGATTAATAATCTGTGCACTATGCACCCACGAGCCCGCTGAAGAATGCGATGCCTGCAACAGCTCGATCTGGGTCTGGACGAATTCATCCGAAGGTCCGTTGCTTTCTTCGCCGAGGCTTTCCCAAATCGAGCGACAAGTCATGCTGTTTGCAGGCAAACCCACCAGGCGGCGATGGCCTGACGGCGGGGCCCAGAGATCCGGTGACTCCAACCCGCTGAATCCGGGGACTGCGGTGCCATTGCCTTCGGCGGTCAGATGCCAGTCCTGCCATTGCTCACCTCCAGGCAGCAAAACCGCGGCCGGTCGGGATTTGTTTACCGTTCTTCCCATTGTAAAACCCGAAAACGTTCTGGAGTAAATTCTCCCACTGCTGAAATTTCGACGCTGACCCCTTCGACTTCGGCCCGGCAGGTGACCCATTTGTTATCATCCTCGACGGAGAGCGGAATCAGGTTTTGATCCATGAGCACGCCGCGGCTG
>Ga0105046_10008280_pt1 | contig 16353 bp, 15 predicted proteins | sample MAT03_FD_78385 | JGI IMG/M metagenome (GOLD analysis project Ga0105046, IMG submission 78385) | Freshwater microbial communities from Lake Fryxell liftoff mats and glacier meltwater in Antarctica - MAT-03 (megahit assembly) | ecosystem: Environmental > Aquatic > Freshwater > Ice > Liftoff...
CGTTGACGTATTCCTTGATGCCATCGAGCGGCCGCAAGATCGCCGGGAGTTCGCCGAGCGCTCCGTCAGTCTTGGGCGTCCAGTCAGCCATATTCTTGCCGTTGGGCACGTATAGGAACGCGACGCGGTTCGGCGCCGGCGACTTCGTCGGGCTTCCCGCGGCCCAAGAAGAGACAGTCCCCATCGCTTCGAGCCAGGGCAAAGCAACGGCGGCCCCGAGACCCTTCAGGACGGTGCGGCGGGAAATAACTTGCGGCATCGATACACCTCTAATTTTTCGGCAGAAGATCGCGAACGAGGAGGCTCATGGCGGGGAGAGTTAAAGGCGGAACAGTCGCGGAGTCATCAAGCTGACGCACATCATTGTAGCGAAAACCGGAGCGAGTCGAGAGGTCAGGTTGCGGATCGCGGTGAAGATGAAGCAGGCGATTGTTCAGATCGAGCACCCAGTAATCAGCAATCCCGGCCGCGGCATACAGATCGGCCTTATCGCCGAGATCGATTGATAGTGTCGTGTCAGACACTTCAACAACCAAGAGTGCTGTAGTCGGGTTGACATCATGATCATCCGGCGCGCCCAACACGACGGCAATGTCGGGCACAGGATCGGTCCAAAGCGAAAGCACCAGCGGCAACTGAATACGAACCCAGTAGCTCTCGCCGAAGACTCGTTTGAGAGCGTAATCGACTTTGCCGACCACTTTGTTGTGCAGCGGGCCGGGGAACGGCATTTCGATGATCTCCCCATCAAGGAGCAACGCCTTTTGTCCGTCGAAGTAGCCGTCTTCCCAAAGTCGGTGAAATAGCGGCGTCGTCCACCGCTTCGGCGCGGGAGTGGGGAGAGCCTTAGGGAGGGTTAAGGTCGTCATCTTTCAATAGGTTCCACTACGTGGATTTCTTCGATTATTGTGACATACCGCCTGGCGCGGGTCAACTTGAGAGTGCTGAATCTTGAACAGTTCGCTCCGCTGCGCCAAGCCTTCGCGTCGCGGCCTCACGGATAACTCTTCCCATTGTCAGTCGCTGAACATCCGTTACAATTTAACACGAGTGAAGTTGGGCTGGAAGGATTCCCGTGCCGAGTTTGTTCCCGAGCGATCTGTTCACCGGTTTCGGGCCATCGCGGATTCATCCGCAAGGCTTCGAACCGCTTCTTGCGCAAGCCACGGGTCGAAAGACTCATCAACTTCGTGCCGGCGTTCGCAGCGACACGCCTCGACTTCCCGGCGTCTATGGGATGATCGATCGCCGTGGTTGCCTGATTTATGTCGGCAAATCGAAGTCGCTGCGTTGCCGCCTGCTCAGTTACTTCCGCGTCAAGAGCCGGGATCGCAAGGCGGGGCGGATCATCGGCCGAGCTCACTCGATTATTTGGGAGACCGCGCCCGACGAATTCGCGGCCTTAATTCGTGAACTCGAACTGATTCGCCGCTTTCGGCCGCGTTACAACGTCATGGGGCAGCCGGGCCGGCATCGGTACATGTTCATCGGCCTCGGCCGAGCGCCCGCCCCTTATCTCTTCGCCACACGCGAGCCGACGGGAAACGAGATCGCTCTTTACGGTCCGTTCGTCGGCGCCCGCACCGCTGCTTCCGCCGTGCGGCGGCTCAATGATATTTATCGGTTGCGTGATTGTTCGCAGAAGCAAGCGATGCATTTCAGCGATCAGCGGAGTCTCTTCGCGCTCGATCTCGTTCCGGGTTGTTTGCGGCACGAAATCGGCACCTGCCTGGGACCGTGCGCGGGTTCATGTTCGCAGAGGGACTACTCCAAGAATGTCCGGGCCGCCCGAGCGTTCCTGGATGGCGATACGCAGGGGCTGCTCGACACCCTTCAGCAGGAGATGCTTGAAGCATCCCGAACCTTGCAATTTGAACGGGCCATGCTGGTGCGTGACCGCCTGGCTGAGATTCGCTGGTTGAGCGATAGGCTGGTCTGGCTGAAGAATGCCCGTGCCGAGCATTCGTTTGTTTATCCCCTGAAAGGGGCGGACGGCCGCGTGCTCTGGTATCTCATCGAGCGCGGCCAGGTGCGGGGGGTGGTCTATCCGCCGAAAACGGTGCGGGCGGCCCGGAACGTCGCGAAACAGATCGCGGAGATTTACGCGGTAAAGGCGAATCTCGAAACGGTCATGCCAAGAGGGCAAGTTGATAGCGTCTTGCTCGTGGCGGCGTGGTTCCGCAAACGGCCGGAAGAGCGGACGCGGTGCTTGACCAGCGACGCCGTGGCCGCCCAACTTCCGAGCATTTGATCGATCACATCATCGGCCAGACGATGGCCGCGAATGTGGTGCACGAGCCGATGACGGCGGCGAACAGGCCGACCATCAAGGAGAAGAAGGCCGCACCGTCGCCGCCCAGTTTCCCTTTTGAACGTTCGATGGCCCGGAACGCCAGGCCGCCGAATCCCGCCCCCGCGACCCCGAGCCCAATTGGCAGAACGCAGGTTGTACCGTAGGCCAGGATGGCCGTGATGCCGGACAGTTTTTGTTCCGTCGGAAAGCGGAGTGCGTCCCACGGATTGTAGACACCGAGAATAGCCAGGCCGATGGCGACGATCGCCAAGGAAAGGCCCAGGACGGCTTCGCCCGAAACGGGCTGCGTGCGAGGAGGCATGGAGAGGTCCTCATGTTGAGTTTGGAAAAAAGAGAGTAACCGCTGGCAATCGCGGATGCAAGCGGTAGACTTGCCCTCAGCCAAAAAAAATTCCCGCGAGCACCCACATGGGCCCTGAACACTCCCCCACGCCGGTCGCACCCACTCTTACTTCGAATTCATCTTGGAAATGGTGGATTTGCACGCTGCTCTTACTCGCGACGACGCTCAATTACATGGATCGCCAGGCCCTCTCGCAGACCAGCAAGCAGATCATCAGCAGCTTCCATCTCGATAAGCAACAGTACAGTTACCTCGGCTTCTTCTTCAATGTCGGCTTCGGTATCGGCGCCCTTTTTTTCGGCTGGCTTGTTGACAAAGGGAACCTGCGCTGGATCTACGCGGGCCTTGTCCTCGCGTGGTCGGCCGTGGGCTTTTTCACCGGTTATGTGAACGCCTTTACCGGCCTGATCGTCTGCCGACTCCTCCTCGGCATCTTCGAGGCAGGCAACTGGCCGTGCGGCATTATGACCGTCAAGCGCGTCCTGCGGCCGGAAGAGCGTTCGCTAGGCAACGGCATGTTTCAGAGCGGCACCGCCCTTGGCGCCATCCTTATCCCTCTTGTAATCGTCTTTTGTTTCCATCACGTCAGCGAACCGGGTGATCCGCGCGCCTGGCAGGTCCCTTTTCGCGTCATTGGGCTGATGGGAATTCTCTGGGTGATCCTATGGTTGGCGACGGTGAAGAACCATCACGTCGCCCCGTTGCCGCCTTCGCCACAGACTGAAGCAACCGATTCCTACTGGGACCTGTGGCGCGATCGACGTTTCTACGTCATGATCGTCGTCATCGTCGGCGTCAACGCCCCCTGGCGAACCCTCGGCGAGTGGATGCCCTTGTTTCTGCAAGAAGCAAAGGGCTTCACGTTCGAAGAAACCCAAGGTTTTTCGAGCCTCTACTACTTGTCCGCCGATGTGGGCTCCATCCTCTCGGGCTTGATCACTCTGTGGTTGGCCCGGCGTGGCCGATCGCTGTTCTTCAGCCGAATGGTCTCATTCCTGCTCTGTGCTTCGCTCACCGGGCTGTTGATCCTCGTTCTCCTATTGCCCGCGGACGAGGATTGGCGATTGCTCATGTCGGCCATGCTATTGCTGGTCGGCTTCGGGACGCTCGGCGCGTTCTCGACGTACTTCGCGTTCAGCCAGGAAATTTCGGCGAAGCATCAGGGCAAGGTGACGGGAACGCTCGGCCTCATCAACTCGGCCTGCATGGGCTTGCTAGTCCTCGGTCAGGGAACTTTTATCAAATACACCAGCGAATCGTGCGCCTGGGCACTCGGCCGTTCGTACGCCTGGGCGCTCGGTGTCACGGCCTTGACTCCGTTAATTGCTCTGTTGACGATTTATCTGTTCTGGAACAAGCCGAAGGAAAAAGAGGTGACCCTCTTTCAGTAACGATGTTCGGCTCATGTTTGTAGTGCCCCGCTTTAGCGGGGTAGTGGAAGACAAGCTAAAGCGGGGCACTACGAACAAGTGTTGGCTCATGTATGTAGTGCCCCGCTAAAGCGGGGCACTACGAACAAGTGTTGGCTGATGTTTGTAGTGCCCCGCTTTAGCGGGGCAGTGGAAGACAGGCTTTCGCGGGGCACTACGAACGGCGCCCTCACACCACAACCGCTTCCGGCGGCGCCGATGACTGTTGCTCGCGGACCAACTTGCCTTTTTCGAGGTGCAACGTTCGCTGGGAACGCTCGGCCGCCTTCGGGTCGTGCGTCACCATGATGATCGTCTTGTTCAATTGCGACCGCAAAATCTCCATCAGATTCAGAATCTCGTCGGCGGACTTGGAGTCAAGGTCGCCGGTCGGTTCATCGGCGACGATGAGCGTCGGATCGGTGACCATTGCCCGGGCGATGCCGACGCGCTGTTGCTGGCCGCCGGAGAGTTGACCGGGCCGATGCGTCATGCGATCCGAGAGGCCGACGAGGTCGAGAGCCGTGGTCACCTGCTTGCGGCGTTGCTGTTTTGACAACGGCAGCAGCAAGAGCGGGAGTTCAACATTCTCGTAAGCCGTCAGCACGGGCAGCAGGTAGTAGAACTGAAAGACGAAGCCGACGTGCCGGGTGCGCCAGCGGGCGAGTTGGCTTTCGGACATGGAGGAGATGAGTTCATCGCCCACCCAGATCTCGCCGCCCGTGGGCTGATCGAGCCCGGCAATCAGGTTCAAGAGCGTCGTCTTGCCCGAGCCTGAAGGACCCATGAGGGAGAGAAATTCCCCCTTCGCCACTTCGAGCGAGAGTTTCTGCAATACCTGAATTTCCTCGCTGCCGCGCGTGAACGACTTGGACAGGTTGTTCACACGGACGATGGGCGGTCCGGACACGCTCGACATCAGCAACTCCCAACTAGTGTCAGATCATGATTGGGGCTTCGGTTCGTTCTTCACTTCCTGGGGCATCGGGCCGACTTCGCCATTCAGTTGCACGGCCTTCTTTACCGTGGGATCGACCTTCTCCGAGATAAACGAGACCGAGACGCCCATTTCCGGCTTGAGGTACTTTCCTTGAATCTCATCCACGGGAATGATGACGCGGACCCGGACGGGGATGATGCCGCGGGCGCGGTTGGCGATCGGCATCATGCGGTCGAAGTAGCCCTCATAGAGACGATCGGGGAAGGCGTCCGAGCGAATACGGCACTTCATGTCGACTTCGATCTTGGCGATGTCGCGCTCGGCAATTTCGAGGTCGACTTCGATTTCCCGCAGGTCGGCCATCTCGCACAGGCTGGTCGAGACGCCGCCGACGACCGGATTGATCAGGCTGCCGTACTCGGCCTTCTTGGTGAGGATCACACCGGTGACGGGTGCCTTGATCGTGCAGTTGCCGAGTTGCCACTCCGCGCGTTTCAGGCGGGCTGCCGCGGCTTCCATATCGCGTTCCATGGCGATGATCCGTCGCTCGCGCGGCTGCCCCTTCATCATCTCGTTCTTGATCTCCATGACGTTAACCCGTTCCTTGGTCGCGTTCATCGTCGTCTCGAGCGTGCGAAGTTCGAGCGGCGCCACCGCGCCGGGGCGGGTCGATTCCGCCGTCTTGTATTTCTGTTTATCGGTTTCCCATTGCGCCTTGGCCTCCGCCAGCTCGGCAAAGGTCTGCTGCCTCTCAAAGGTCAGGGTGAGCTTCGTTTCCTGATAGCGTGCCTCGGCCGCGGCATACTGCGCCTCGGCCTCCAACTTGTCGGCTTGAAAGCGGGTAGAATCGATCTCGGCCAGGACGTCACCCTTTTTGAACGTCATCCCCTCTTCAATCTCGAGGCGGATGACGCGGCCGGAGACATCAATAGGACTGATCGGGATCGAGTGCGACGGAATGAGATAGCCCTTGGAAGAGAGCACAATCTCGCCTGACGAAATAGTCTGCGTGTTCGCGGTCGCCGGATTCGCGGCCGCCTCGCCAAGAGTGGGCGTCGCGGGTTTGGCGGTCGTCTTGTACCAGCGGATGCCGACGCCAGCCCAGGCGACGGCCATGAAGATGCACAGAAGCCACGGCAGCCATGCGGCTCCCGAACTGCCCGAGCCGACGTTGTTGCCGTCCAACCGGTTGTTGAGTTGCAGCTCACGCACGCGGTCTTTGAGCGAGGGCTGACCATTCGTATAAGTGGGCATGCCGCTAGGATCCCGATCATCACTCATGAAAATCCTCCTTCACCCGGCGAGGGTTGCCGGGAAAGCGGGGATGAACCGTGCCGGCCTCAAACAACAAGGACGGCACGCGATTGCATTGCGTCATCATCTGGTCTGCGGTCTCGACGATTTGTTCATGGCGTAGGATGGGGCTTCGCAAAGCCTGACAGATCTGATCAATCTATTGTTAGTGTCGTTCGCACCAAGAATCAAGTGACACATCTACTGGCGTTTAGACAGTTGTAGGTCATGGTTTGCAGAGTCACGTGGCGGAACTCGCAAGAGTTCCGTCTTGGCCACTGCGCTCGAACACCGGAATTCTTGCGAATTCCGCCCTGTTGAATGATTCGTGCGAACCATGTCGTACAACACGTTCGAACGCCTCGACTCAATCGATCTTCTCGTTTGACCGATATAGATGGTATAACAGCATCGATTCCTACCCGGAGGTTCTCCTTGCCCATCGCATATCTCACTGAAGCGACGCCGCGATGGCTGGATCTTGGCATCCTGGCCGGTGCGGTCGGCGTCTACTTCATCCTGGCGTTCATCTGGCCGGGGATGGTCTTAAGACCGCTCTGGTGGCTCATCACGCATACGGTCTACCGCCTACGCGTTTTCGAACGCCAGCACGTGCCGCGCACCGGACCGGTTCTCCTTGTTTGCAGTCATGTCAGTTATGTCGATTGGATGCTGATGTGGGTCGCGTGCCCTCGTCGTGTGCGTTTCGTCGCGTGGAAAGGCTGGCAGAAGAACCCGCTATTGAAACTCTTTATGCGCGTGACCAATTCGATCCCGATTGATGGCAACGCCGGCCCACGAGCCATCATCGCGGCTTTACGCCAAGTCACCGACGCCCTTGATCGCGGCGAAGTCATTTGCATCTTCCCGGAAGCCCGCCTGACACGCACCGGCGCGTTGCTTCCCTTTCAGCGCGGTTTCGAACGCATCTTGAAGCAGACGAAGTCGCCCGTTCCCGTCGTACCGGTTTGCATCTCGCAGTTGTGGGGGAGTATCTTCAGTTACCGGGGCGGTCGGATCATCTGGAAATGGCCGGCCCGCGTTCCTTATCCGGTCTCGATCATGTTCGGCGCGCCGTTGCCGCAAACGACCACGGCGCCGGTTGTTCGGCAGAAAATCCAGGAACTGGGCGCCGAGTCGGCCATCCGCGACAGCGCCCGGACGCTGCCCGTTCATCGCCATTTCGTCCGCATCGCCGCCCGGTTCCGGCAGCTGTTTCGACCATGCCTCGTCGACACCACCGCCGCCAAACCGCGGACGCTGACGTATGCCAAGACGCTCGTCGGGTCGATGCTGATCGCCCGCTGGCTGCGGCCGAAAATCGGCGCGGCGAAGAATGTCGGCGTCTGGCTGCCGTCGAGCGTGGGTGGATCGCTCACGAACATTGCCCTGGCCTTCCTGGGCCGTACGTCTGTTAATCTCAACTACACGTCAGGCCCGGACTCTCTGCGTTCCTCGATCCAGCAAACCGGGATGACGACGATCATCACCTCGAAGCGGTTTCTGTCTCGAATGCCGCTCGATCCCGGTCCCGGCATCACGCTGATCGAACTCGAAGACGCCGCCCGCGACATTACGTCGGGCCAACGCATACGGGCCATTTTGATGGTCCTGCTATTCCCGGGCTGGCTGCTCGATCGCTGGATCCTGCGGCTCGGCCATCACACGATTGATGATGTCGCCACCATCATCTTCTCTTCGGGAAGCACGGGCGAGCCGAAGGGGGTGATGCTCAGCCATCGCAACATCGCCGCCAATGCCGAATCGATTGTTGCCCATATCGACATCAGCCACAACGATCGCGTGCTCGGGACCCTTCCGTTCTTCCACAGCTTCGGTTACACCGTCACGATCTGGGCGCCGCTCGCCGTCGGCGCCTCGGCCGTCTATCATGCCGATCCGCGGCAGGCGAAGGAGATCGGCGAGCTTTGTCAAACGCACCGCTGCACCATTCTCCTGTCGACCGCGACTTTCTTGCGTTTCTATCTCCGCCGTTGCGAGCCCGACCAGTTCCGGACGCTGCGTCTGATCGTCTGCGGGGCCGAGAAGTTGCCGCCGAGTCTCGCCCAGGAGTTCGCGGCCCGCTTCGGCATCCTGCCGCTCGAAGGGTACGGCTGCACGGAACTTGCTCCCGCCGCGGTGATCAACGTGCCCGATCAGGAAGTTCATGGCCACCACCAGGTCGGCAACAGAATCGGCACCGTGGGCCAGCCAATGCCCGGCGTGGCGGTCCGGATCGTCGATGCCGACACTTTCGAACCTTTGCCGCCGGGCGGCGAAGGGCTCGTCTGGGTCAAGGGCGCCAATGTTATGGTCGGTTACTTGAATAAGCCTGAACAGACGGCCAAGGTCGTCCGCGACGGCTGGTACAACACCGGCGACATGGGCAAGATCGACGACGATGGTTTCTTAATTCTCACGGGCCGACTGTCGCGCTTCGCCAAGATCGGCGGCGAAATGGTCCCTCTCGAAAAGATCGAGGAAGATCTCCACGCGATTCTTGGAACCACCGACCGCGTGCTGGCCGTGACGTCGATCCCCGATGAGCGAAAGGGCGAGCGCCTGATCGTCCTGCATCTCCCGACGATGAGCATGCAGGTCGCGGAATTGACGACGAAGCTAAGCGATCGCGGCCTGCCGAATCTCTGGGTGCCCTCCGACCGCGACTTCCGCGAGGTCCCCGAGATGCCCATTCTGGGAACGGGGAAGCTAGATCTGCGGAAGATCAAGGAGATGGCGCTGGCGGCGCGGAAATGACCTGGATGAAGTCGCTTGAAATGACTGACTAAATTGTTGGTCCTTGCATTGAAAATTGCCCCTCGTAGCCTTTCTCCGGTGTTCCATGAACTTCTTCAAAGATGAGCTGACAAATTCGCATTCCCTTCTTCAGGTTAATCGTCAGAGGGCCGAAATTCCAAATCTCAAGCTGAATCGGGCTTCCCAAAAAGGTCTTGTTCGATGGCTTGTAGCCGAAGCCAGCGTGAACGGTTGGGGCTGTCACATGAACACCCAAACCGAGGCGAGCGAGACTGCTTTTGCCCTCCACGCGAGCAGCAATTCGTGACCGATGAGGCAGTTGCACCTTCTCGATCGTCCAGCCAAGTAAAAAAGCGTGGGGCTTCATGGGAAAGCCTTCGTCCGCGATTTTAATTGGACGGCTCCATTGCTCTACTAACTCGGCATAATTGTAGTTTTTGTCAGATGGTTGGACGCTGATCGAAACGCCACCAACGGAAGGTGATTCCCAATAAGCGAGCTCATCATCGAGATGAAGATCGATCGCGGTGGATGACCAAACGGATGCATCCAGTCGCGGATCAGGAGCGATTTTAACCGACTCCCGATCCAATGCCGCGCGAATCTCTCTGTCGGAAAGAATCATACGGGTGCAGGGTCCATTTCCAGAAGGTCGCTCAGTTTTGCCCAGAGTCGATTGGTACCCGATTCCGACTCTTGAGGCAACTCGATCAAAACAGCACCATGATTTTTGTCTTCATTGATGACGCCGACCGGAAGCCAATATTTCCCTTCATGAAGAGTCAAGAAGTCTTCTTCCACTCGAAGGTACTCTCGTCTCCCATACGCGTCACTCACCACGACTGTCCGTTCCGACGATCGCATTCCCTTGCTGACCTGATCGCATCGAATGAGAGCCATGTATGTTCCTTTAGAAATCCGTCCTGTTCGAATCAACTTTTCATTCTGGTGGCCAAAGAGAAACGGTCAATGAAGAAGAATTCCTTACACGAGAATCCTGAATTGGCGTGATGATAGAGTTGATAATGGACATAAGTATCGTTGTCAATCCGGCTCCATGAAAAAAAAATGGAATGATCGATGTGCTCATTGATAAAAAGTAGATTCTGAAATCTTTGGCTGGAAGCCTTTCATGCTAACCAACTGCCGAGTCGTGCTCGTCCGAACGCATTACCCAGGGAATCTCGGGGCGACGGCTCGGGCTATGCGCAACTTTGGGCTGCATGACTTGGTGCTCGTCGAACCGATCGCGAGCATTCACGCTTCTGAAGCCCGGCGAATGTCGACCCATGGCGAGGGGATTCTCGATACCGCGCGGATCGTTTCCACCCTTGATGAAGCGCTCGTCGACTGTCACGTCGTGCTGGCCACCTCTTCGAATATTGATGGTCTCTATCGCCGGCAGGCCTATGGCCGGCCGGATGAGATGCTGCCCCGGTTGGTGCAGGTCTTGCCAATGGGGCCGGCCGCTCTCGTTTTCGGCCCCGAACCGAGCGGCCTGAGCAACGAGGAAGTTGCCCGCTGTCATGGGCTGATCCGCATTCTCGTTGATCCTGTTTATTCCGCGTTGAACTTGGCTCAGGCCGTTGCGATTTGTCTCGCGGAGGTTCGCCGACAGTGGTTGCTCGCCCAGGACACCGCCAACCATCCGACGCAGAAGATCGCCCCATTTGCCGAGCAGGAGAGGATGTTTGAACACCTGCGTGAGGCACTGACCGCGGTTCATTTCCTCTTTGGCGATAAGGCCGAGCCGCTGATGCACGCGGTCCGCCAATTAATCGCTCGAGCCAATCCCTCGCCGAACGAGGTTCGCATCTTGCACGGGTTGGCCCGGCAGTTGTTGTTTGTGGCGAACGAATCACAGCAACCCCCCGGGACGGCCGTCCCTGGGCTTGAGGACTAAAGCACCAACCGAATCGTTCCCACCATAAATACATCGGAACAGAGTACCAGCAAGCACGCCTGGACGACGGCGCTGGTGGCGGCGACGCCGACGCCTTCTGTTCCTCCCTCAGCGTGCAGGCCTTCATAGCAACCGGCCACGCCGACCATGAAGCCGAAGACAATCGTTTTCAATCCGCTGGCAAAGACTTCTCGGCCGTTCAACTCCCGCAGGCAGGCCGTCTGATAGGCCAACCAGTTGCCATGCCCGATCAGGCTCTCGGCCACATAGCCGCTGAAGAGTGCGAGCGCCGCGATGATGATGTGAACCAACGGCAAGGCGATCATGCAGGAAAGGACGCGCGGGCCGACGAGCGACTTCATCGGCGAGATGCCGAGCATCTCCAGCGCGTCGATTTGTTCACCCAAACGCATCGCCCCCAGTTCAGCCCCGAGCCGTGACCCTGAGCGGGCGGCGACGATCAGGCCCGCCCCGAGGGGAGCGAGTTCCAATAGAACCGCTACTGCGAGAATCGAGGGGAGATAATCGACCGTGCCGGTGCGGGCGAGGACGGCATGCGTGTGCATCCAGATGACCGCGCCCAGCGTGATGCCGGCCGCGACGGCGAGCGGTAGGGCCCCGATCAGCACTCCATGCATTTGCTTGATGACAGCGCTGGGAAGTAGTAGGGCGGCGCCGGCGGCACGGGCCGAGCGGGCAGCGAAGAGGCACCAATCGCCGATCCAGGCCAGGGCGTTCATGGCTGATGCGCAATCCAAGTCCAATGGCGGTCGGTTGTTTGCCGAACACCTTCGGGGGGATAATCAAACTCCTTCACCAGGGCTTGAACCTCGGCGAGGGTCAGGGCCGCGTGAAGCGATTCGGCGAACATCCGCTGTTGATGGTCGTTCGCGCCGCCGGCATGTTTCTGTACGAGATCGATGAGACTTGCTTCGCTCTCCGGCCGCAAAAGATCGCGGACGAAGATCGTCGCCCCGGAGACCGCGACACGGTTGATCTCGGCGAACACGGCTCGCGGTTCCGGGATGTGGTGAACGATGCTGTTTGACATGACGGCCGCGAATGAGCGATCCGGATAGCTGAGCCCGCGGGCGTTTACTTTGACGAGCTGGATGCGTTCAACGAAACCCGCCCGCTTGACGTTCTCTCGACCCAGAGCAAGCATGTGCTCCGCGAGATCGACCGCGATGATGCCGCCTTCAGGGGATTGCCGACAGAATTCGATTGGGATTTGCGCGGTGCCGGTGCCAAGGTCGAGGATGGGCGAACGGCGATTCCAGACGGCCAAGAAGTCGGCTACAAAGATGCGATTGACGGCCGAGTGGTCCATGGAGTCATAATCGATCGCCTCCGCGGCGGAGTCCATCACTTCAGGTTCAAGGATACGATCGATCATAGAACTCTTACACGAGCGCCGCGGCCGCGTCCATCTCTTCCTGTTCAAGATCAGTGGCCTGACGCAGTGATCGTTCTTCGCGGAACGATTCGAGAAACCCTTGTCGCAGGTCCCAATCAAATCGACTGCTGTCATCCCAGGCGCGGATGACTTTGGAGGTCGCGGGGTTCATGCCCGCGACGCGGCTGAGCCACATGATGCCCGCTTCGTTATTCAGTTGGCAAGTGCGTGGATGATGCCAGGCGATGTGCGTGGCCAGGCAGCCCATGGGGAGCGCTTTATTGAATGCCCCATGGATCAAGAAAGGGCTGCCGGTTTCCAGAAGTTCGATCACACGATTGAGGCCGGAATCGGTCATGTTGGGAAACCATTCGTTTTCCAATTCGTGTTGCAAGGTTTCGTTCAACATGATCCTGCTCCTAACCCGGTGAAGGGCATCGTCCAGACCAGATCGCGCAAGGCGAACCAGACCGTTTCAGAATAAATCCATCGGCCACCAATCAAGCTCGTCGCCGTCGCCGAAAGCCGCCGCCTGGAGGAAGGTTATTTCCAGGCGAAAAAACCCCGCCGAATCAAAAACGATCGACGGGGGTTTCAAATCGAGTGGAGTGCATTTCCAACGCAATCGTATTGAGAATGGCTGATGCGTGTCAAGGCCGGCATGGGCGAATTTTGGGAGTGCAAAAGCGATGCCGAGACCGCTAGAAAACAGTTGATAGAATGTTCTTGGATACCTCACTAAATGGGGAAGGATTAAGCAGTATGAACGACACCGCCCATACCTCCCGTGCCACTTCCTGGCTCGCCCTGCTGTTGCTGGCTGTGATGACCGCCGGGCTGCTTCTCTTGAGGCCGGGACGACTTGCGCCGTCGGTGCCCCACGCCGACCTGGCCCTGTTTGGATCCCTCACAGCGATCTATTCGCTCTTCCTTTTGGGGTGGAGAATCCATGGGCTTCTGTTCAGTATGATAGCCGTACTAATATATATTCTGTCTGACGAGCGAACGATAGATTCCACTCCGGTCGCCTTTTGGGAACTTCAACAAATTTTTTTCCTCGCGGGGTTCGCGGTCCTACTTTTGACCTGGTCGGAACTGAACAAACATTCCAACTCGATCCTCTTCTGGGTAACCGCCTTCGTCGCGATTTCGGGGCTCAGCGGCTTAATTTGGCTCGATGCGGAGCGAGTTCCGCAGGCTCATTTCGGCTGGTCGATCACCCATCAACGCATGCGTCAGGTCGATCTCTTGTTGATCGCACTCAGTGGTCCGCTGGCTGCTTTGACGATGTGGCCGAAACGCGCGAAAGCCTGGTTGCCGCTCCTCGTTAGTTTGACCGCGCCGGCGGCTGGCTACGCGCTGGCGACTTTTCTGTGGGGTGCCGAGAATCCCGATTCGCTGCTGAAGGGAGCACAGTGGCATCGCATCTTCGCCGATCTGCAAACGTGGGCGGCCCAACCGGATCTGCTGAGCCACGGAGCAGGCTGGTGCTGGACCGCCCCCACCATCATTGTGCCGCTAATGGTGCTCGGTCTGGTGCGGGCGTTTTGCCGGGGAGTCCGTCAACGCCGCCGCAGCGAGATGCCGCTCGCGTGGTTCCTACTCCTCGCCGCATTCTTGCTGCTGGCCGCTCTGCTCCCGGTGGCCTCGGAATCCCTGCAACCCTTGGGCCTCCTCTGGCTCAGCATCGCCCTGAGCGTCTTCGGCATCGCGGATCTGCTGATGCTCTTCGTCGAACAGTTGACGCTGGCGGCTCCCGGGAGGTGAGGTGCGAATCCTACCGGCCCTTCGTTAAAACTCGTTTCACGCCTCCGCTCGCTTAGTTTCCACCCGCTCGTAGAATCAAACGCGGCGCGCATCCTAATTGTTTCAATTCCCTCCGAGATCGAACATGCTCACTTCCCTCTGGTTGCCGATTCTGCTTTCGGGCGCGGCTCTCTTCTTCGCCAGCTTTATTTCCTGGATGGTGGTGCAGCTTCATAAGAAGGACTGGGGAAAGCTGCCTAACGAAGACACGGTGATGAAGAGTCTGCGCGAGCAGAATGCCCCCTTGGGCAGCTACATGTTTCCCTACTGCGACACCCCGGAGCAAATGAAGAGCGAGGCGCACCAGAAGAAGTACCAAGAGGGACCGCGCGGGGTGCTCACGTTGATGAATCCCGTGAACATGGGGCAGAATTTGGGGCTGACGTTGCTCTATTTCATGGCGGTCAGCGGCACCCTCGGCTACCTGGCGAGTTTTGCTCTTCCCGCGGGCGCTCCGTTTCTGAACGTATTTCGCTTCGTCGGCACCGCCGGGTTACTGGCGTTCCTGTCGGCGATCCTGCAACATGCCATCTGGTTTCGCAACCGCATCGCGGGGCACGTGGTCGAATCAGTCGCCTATGCCCTGATCACCGGCCTCATCTTCGCGGCCTGCTGGCCCGCGGCATAAGTTCGTTTTGCCGCGTGAATAATGGTTCCTTAAGACTTTCATCAGATCTTCACGCTTCGACGATTGCGATCTCTCCACGCTTCCGTATAGGCAACTAGTAATGGTTTCGTCCGAAGAGAGAACGCATCATGCCGCAAGCGACTTCCGCATTTCTTGATCTCGTCAAACAGAGCGGCCTCATGGAGGCTGAAGAATTTGACGTTTACACTAAAACGATCGCGGACAAGACGGACGAGCCGTCGCAGAAGCTGGCGGATCGTTTGATCGCCGACGGCAAGCTCACCAAGTTTCAAGTCTCACTTTTATTGCAAGGGAAGCACAAGGGGTTCATCCTCAAGGAGAAGTACAAGATTCTCGATCTCATCGGCGTGGGCGGGATGGGGCGAGTCTTCTTGTGCGAGCATCTGCTCTTGCGCCGGCGGGTCGCGGTGAAGACGATGAGCGCCACGCACCTCAAGGATCCGTCGGCCGTCGATCGATTCATGCGCGAAGCCCGCGCGGTGGCGGCTCTCGAAGATCCCAACATCGTCCGCGTTCACGATGTGGAACGCGAGGGGCCTTCGCCTTTGATGGTAATGGAGTATGTCGACGGGCAATCCCTCCAGCAGCTGGTCGAAAAGGAGGGTCCGTTGTCGGTGAAAGCCGCGAGTGATTACGTCGTCCAAGCCGCACGCGGGCTGCGGCGAGCGGCCGAGGCCGGCATCGTCCATCGCGACATCAAGCCTTCCAACCTGCTTCTCGACAAGCAGGGGGTCGTCAAGATTCTCGACATGGGTCTGGCTCGCTTCTTACAACCCGAACCGAAGGATGACCTGACCAAGAAGTTCGATAGCAACAGCGTCTTGGGCACCGCCGACTACCTTTCGCCGGAGCAGGCCGTTGATAGCACCAAGGTCGACGCGCGGGCCGACATCTATTCCCTGGGCGCGACGTTCTTTTTCTTGCTCACCGGTAAGCCGCTTTACGATATGCCGACGGTGGCGGAGAAACTGCTGGCCCATCAGATGAAGCCGATGCCGCCGCTGACCGACTATCGCACGGATGTCCCCGACGAGCTTGAAACGGTCATGTTGAAAATGCTCGCCAAGAAGCCGGCCGACCGCTATCAGACGGCGACGGATGTCGTCGACGCGCTCAAGCCGTGGGTCAACGAGAAAACACCCGAGCCAATGCTCGACGTGGAAGAGAAGGAATCGACGACCCCCACCATGCGCGGCAGCGACCGGACGACGAAGGCGAAGCCGCGGCGAGATCGCTCCGAACCGTTCGCGATCCCTAAGCCGGAACGCAAGCAGCGCAAGCAGACGGCGACGCCGGATCGAACGAAATACTATCTGATCGGCGGCGGCGCCCTGTTCGCGCTGATCGTCGGCATCATCATTGCCATGTTGAGTAGTAAGAAGCCGGACGCGGCAGTGGCCTTAAAAAAGGACGAAGACCCGCCGGCCCGGAAAGAAGAGCCGGCCGCCGTTAAGGAAGAGCCGGTTATCAAGAAAGATCCGCCGGTCGTCAAAAAAGTGCCGCCCGTCGTGAAGAAGCCCGAAGAGAAGAAGGTCGAAGAGAA
>Ga0105046_10008281_pt1 | contig 16351 bp, 11 predicted proteins | sample MAT03_FD_78385 | JGI IMG/M metagenome (GOLD analysis project Ga0105046, IMG submission 78385) | Freshwater microbial communities from Lake Fryxell liftoff mats and glacier meltwater in Antarctica - MAT-03 (megahit assembly) | ecosystem: Environmental > Aquatic > Freshwater > Ice > Liftoff...
TCCCTCATAGGTTCCAAGATCAAAGAATACACTTACAGGTAAAGGTAATGGTAAATCTGCTGACACATTCAGTGCAGCAATCCATTGGTTACTTTGTCCAACAAAGGTAGGGATTTTAAATCCTCCATCGCGCACCACAAACTGATTATCCCACAACCCATGGTTGTCGGTTCTTCCAATGAATAATTCATCATAAAGATAATCCTGGTAGCCCTGCCATCCGCTCATTCTGAAATTGTAATTCCTAACATCATTTTTATTCACCAAAAATCCTCCTGCAAACACCCTCACATCAATACCTTTTTTTGATTTTGCATAGGAGAATCTGTAATTAAACTCCCCTGACAATTTTAGGTGTTCGGCACCATTTTCAAGAGTGAATTTTGCATTGTAAGGATCCAGCAATCTGCTATTATTGATGTTATATTTCACTTCATTAAAGTTGAGAAAAGTAGTTGTAAAATCAGATTCATATTCACCATTTATTTCCGTATAAACAGTTTCATCTTGCCATATATTAATACTTCTCAACCCAATTGAATGCTCCACTTTTGAACGGGCATATTTTTTACGTAAAGTGAAATCTACACCAGGCTCCAATTTTGAATAATTGTAAACATCAGCATCACTGTCATTTTGCTTGGGTTCGTTGATATCATAGGCAAACCGCTTTGCTTTCAAAGAGAAGTTCACATTATTAAAAATCCCGTTTAACGGCCATATTTGATAGTTGATGGAACTCAAACCTGCCAGCTGATTATTCTTGAAATCATAAAAGGGCACCAGACTGAATTCAAATGGCTTTGGAATATAACTTAAATTGGAGAAATAAACACCACCCATCCAGCTATTATACCGGTTCCATCCTGCAACGGGAAGCAGATGCAAGAAATTTATTTCGGGAGACTCGTTAAATTTTGGCAAAGCGGTAACCTTAATCTTTTTTGAAGTATGCAAAAAAGTTTCAGTTTTATAGAATGTTGATTTGCTTTTGAGAAGTGATTGATAATCTTTGTTGATGTACAATTTGTTTGTAGGATCCGAAGGGAAAATAATTTCTTTTTCACCCTTAAAGCCCTCTATCCATATTCCTTTGTTGTTGGCAGTCGACAAATAAAACGGGACGGTATTATCGTGTTTATTTTTTATTTTAAGTTTGTATGAATTATTTTCATATTCTACATTTTCTATTTTGTAATCTGTAGGATAATTAGTTGACAATAAATAATCAAAAAACCAGGAAAGATTTTTACCGGTGGAGGTTTCAAATTCACTCCTTAAATCTTCGGGATAAGGATGTTTGAATTTCCATTTTTCATAATATGCTTTCATGGCAGTATCAAAAGCCTCATCACCTAAATAATTTTTCAAAAAATAAAATGCCAATGCAGTACGTCGGTACACCACTGTTCCATAATTTATATAAGTAAATTCCGTTGATGGCGAAGTTATGGGCTGGTCGTAGTTTCCATATGAACTAACTTTATAAGTCAGTTCATATCCTTCTAATATGGTGATATTTCCGAGACCGGTTAACTGTCCGGCAACACCCTCCACACTCAATTCACTTTTACCCTTGCTCAATTCACCCGGGTATTGACTTTGCATATATTCCAGTTCATAAAAAGAGTTAATACCTTCGTCCATCCAACCGAAAACGCGTTCATTAGTAGCGAGAATTCCATAAAACCAGCTATGTCCAATTTCGTGTGCAAAAACACTGTTTAAAGAATGATCATTTGACATATCACCAATGATGGTAATCATAGGATATTCCATTCCGGCACCTGCGCTAATAGTTCCATCAATCACCGAATAATGTGCATATGGATATTCGCCTACAGCATTTGAATAAAATAAAACCGCATCATTCACATACTTTATACTTTTGCTCCACAGCGCCGGTTTATCATTGGTAAAATAGACCCATGTTTGAACAGTTTTTTTGCTCTTTGGCATCACCACTTCATCACGAAGAATATTGAAACGTTTATCGGCAAACCAAGCAAAATCATGGATGCTATCCTGTTTGAAAGTGATGGTTTTAAATTGCGAAGATGATGAAGGGAAACTATTGTCGGTACCGAACCCATTCATGGCCGCGGTAGCATCTGCCTTTTTTCGCAGCCATTCCATCTCGGATGATTCCTGAAGAATACCTGTTGATGCAACCACATAATTCTCGGGTAAAGATATGGAAACTTCAAAAGAACCAAATTCGGAATAAAATTCTCCCTGATCGAGGTAGGGCATCGGGTGCCAGCCTGTTTTATCATACACTGCCGGCTTAGGATACCACTGAGAAATAAAATAGGATTCTCCTATATGCCCTAAACGTGAGTATTTTCCCAGTGGAATTTTAACTCGAAATGGAGTCGAAATTTTAAGAGACCCTCCGGGAAGCAATGGTTTCAGCAATAACAGCTTGCATATATCAGGATTGTTATCATCGGGAATCATTTTAACTTTATCTCCATCAATTTTGAAATCCAATGAATCCATGTACCCACGCAGTGAATCAGGAGCAAAATAGAGGGAACTGATTCCATTTTCTAATTGTTGTTTGCTCAGCGCAGATGTGCGATCCTTGTATGCATTGGGCCACAAATGAAACCAGATTAAATGCAACGTGTCGGGGGAATTGTTGGTGTATTTCAACTCGAGGTCCGCTTGCAATAAATGTTTAGTATCATCCAGCCTCACATTGATTTTGTAATCTGCACGTTGTTGAAAGTAATTTTCCTGTGAATAGGCATCTCCATAAGCAGTTAATATAAAAAACAATGTTAATGTTGTACTTAAGATGTGATATTTGCAATAACGACTATTAACCGATCCTGATTTCGACTGTTCAATCATAGATCACAAAAATAGTATTAATTTGAATCCTTCTTTAGTTGTAGCTCTTATCAAAATTAGTTACCAATCAATTATATATCAACACCTTATCAAATCATGAACCCTCAACATCTATCTAAACTTCCCTTTAGGCATCCTGAATTAATTAAAGAAGTGGAAGTACACGGAATTATTAAGGAGGTTCCGGCAGGATCCGAATTGTTGCATCAGGGGCAAGCGGTTAGGTATATTCCGTTTGTGCTTAGTGGTTTAGTTAAAGTTTTTACCAAACACGACGAAAAGGAATTGCTTTTATATCACATAGCCCCGGCCGAGAGTTGCATTATGTCACTTGCTGTAAGCCTCCGCAACGATCCCTCGGCTATCAACGCAGTCACCGATGAAGATTCACTCATTTTGCTGGTTCCTGTGCAGCGTGTGCTAGAATGGCTGAAAGATTATCCCGAGTTAACTATGCTCTTTTTTAATGAATTTTATAAACGTTATACCGACATGGTGGACACTATCAGGCAGCTGGTTTTTACAAATCTCGAAAGCCGTTTACTGGAGTATCTTAAAGAAACGGCGCACAAGCATGGCAACAATCAGGTTCATCTCCGCCACCGTGAAATCGCAGCTGACCTTGGAACAGCTCGTGAAGTAATTTCCAGGTTACTTAAAAAGCTCGAAAAGGCCGGACATATTAGTGTTTCTAAAGAAGGTATTGAAGTTTTTTGAAATAGGTGACCGTTGTCACCTCCTACCCTTCACCGGGTGGTTTACATTTGTGGTATCAGATGCAAAGCAATGACAGGCAACTTAAAAAAATTACTGATTGTTTGTGTTCTTTGCGCAGGATTAGTTACTGTAATCGTACTTATACTTCAATACTTCTAAAATAAAACATTATGAAAAAGAACATGGGATCAACTGATAAAATTATCAGGTTTATTGCTGCAGCCGTATTTGCATTTCTATACTTCTCAGGAACCGTAACCGGAACCTTTGGAATTGTACTGCTCGTGCTGGGCGCCGTATTTGTACTCACCAGCCTTTTTTCGTTTTGCCCACTCTACTCTATTGTGGGTCTCAATACCTGTCCTGTAAAGAAATAAAACGTTCATTAACCACAAACAAAGCTGCTTTTAGTTGCCGGAAAAAGTTGCTTCGTTTGTGGTTTTTATCAGATTTTCGGCGCCAATAAACTCTATTTCTAAGTTCATTCCTTAAAACGAAATGAATTTGATATTTTTGCACTGTCAAAATTAATCTTATGAATCGATTTATTGCTGTAATTGTATCAGCTGTCCTATTTTCCGGAATAACGGGTTGCACAGGTGAAAAGAATGATGCAGAATCCGGTAAGGAGGAAGTTGAGAAGTCTGATACACTGTTGAAATTACCTGTGGCAGGCTCGGTGAGTGGCGACACCATGAATTTACACGGTCAGTTTGTGGTATTTTATGCAAGCGAGGATACTACAAATGATTTGGCCATTCAGGCTTTCAGCGAAACAACAGTAGTCATTGTTGATTCACTAAAGAAAACAGCCAATCTTCCCGTAGCGGTCACCAGTGTGAATAATTTCAGGGTCTACAATAGAGATGGTTCCATTATGATTCTTTCCAGAAAAGGTTTTCCGGAAAAAACTGGCATCTTGATGATGGATGGACTTCAACCTCCCGGCATCCGCAAAGGAAACATCACCATTGACGAATGCCATGCACTTATTAAGAAATATTTTCTCAGACCATAATACCACCGATTTTCTCCTACTTTTCACTGAATCATATACTCATGGAGCTGATTTTATTTCAAAACCGGTCAATTTCAACTACTTTTGGGACTCAAATAAATAACGGGCATCTCTCAAAACCTACCAGGCTCCCTCTTGTTGGGAGAGAAATAATGAGTGAGGCAAAAAGAAAAGCAGGTTTTGAGAGATTCCTTACCACAGTTTAATATTCAACATTCAGAATCTGAACTATGTGCGGCATAACAGGAATTGTTGCTTTTAATGAAACGGGTAGGAAGTCTTTTGACAGGATCAAAGATGCGAACGATTGCATATCGAGCCGGGGCCCCGACAGCGATGGTTTTTACCGGTCGGGAAGTGTAGCTTTTGGCCACCGGCGACTATCCATAATCGATGTTTCCAATGCGGCTAATCAACCCATGAAGGATGATTCAGAGAGGTACACCATCATTTTTAATGGTGAATTTTTCAATTTCAATGAACACCGTGAAGCCCTGCTGGGAAAGGGCGAAAAATTCAAGACTCACAGTGATACTGAAGTACTATTAAGACTCTTTATACTCGAGGGGACCTCCTTTCTTGAAAAGGTAAATGGTTTTTTTTCATTGGCTATTCATGATGCCCAAAACGATTCAGTTTTTATTGCCCGTGACCGGATGGGAATTAAACCGTTGTATTACTATACCGACGACGATAAAATGATTTTTGGAAGTGAGTTGAAAGCACTACTTGCTGCAGGAATTCCCCGTGTTCCCGACAGAATCTCCATTCTCAATTATCTTCAGTTAAATTACGTCCCCGGACCGTGGTCGATTTTTGAAAATGTACAAAAACTAAAGCCGGGACATTATATTTATTTTAACCCTGCAGAGGGCAAAGAGAACTTAAAAGAAACCAGATATTATAAAATTCCTGATCAACGAATTTCAAACAATGTTTTTTCGGGAAGTTATTCCGAAGCACAGGCAGAGTTGCGCAGGTTATTGGATGCTTCTGTTAAAAGAAGATTGATTTCCGATGTGCCTCTGGGTGCATTTTTGAGTGGTGGAATTGATTCTTCAGTGATTGTTGCATTGGCATCTAAACACACACCTCATTTAAACACTTTTTCGATTGGATACAAGGATGAACCCATGTATGACGAAAGTCGTTATGCTAAATTAGTGGCCGATCTGTACAAGACCAATCACACGGTATTTTCTCTTTCCAACGACGATCTTTTTGAGCATTTGTTTTCTGTTCTAGATTATATTGATGAACCGTTTGCCGATTCATCGGCACTTGCAGTAAACATACTCAGCATGCATACCCGCAAACATGTAACGGTAGCCCTTTCGGGAGATGGAGCCGATGAGATGTTTGCAGGTTATAATAAACACCGTGCCGAGTGGTTGCTTAGAAACCGTAAAATGTTCAGAGCATCGGTAAGTGCTTTATCTCCACTTCTCAGACCCTTCGAAGGAGCCCGAAATTCAGCGATTGGCAATAAAATCAGGCAAATTCACCGATTTGCCGAAGGGGCAGCTATGAGCAATCCTGATCGCTACTGGAGATGGTGCGGATTTTCGGGTGAAGCAGAAATCGATAAACTAATTGATTTCACCTATGAGAACGGAGATTATTTCAGACGAAAAAAAGAGATCCTCTCCCCGATTGGAAATGGCAATTCTATTAACGATGTTCTATATATGGACATGAGCATGGTTTTAACCAACGATATGCTGGTGAAAGTCGATCTTATGTCGATGAAAAATAGTCTGGAGGTACGAGTTCCTTTTCTCGATTATGAGGTGGTGAATTTTGCCTTTCGCCTGCCCGTTGATTTTAAAATTGATGCAACTTCAACAAAAAAAATACTCCGCGAAACCTTCCGTAAAGATTTACCCGAAGAGCTCTTTCACCGGCCCAAACATGGCTTTGAAGTGCCTTTGCTGAAATGGTTCAGAACAGGATTAAAAAGTTTGATTGAAGATGATCTGTTAAGTGATGCGTTTATTGACCGTCAGGGCTTGTTTAATGTGGAAGGTATACGATCCTTAAAAAAGCGACTCTTTTCTTCCAACCCGGGTGAAATAGAAGCCCGAATATGGGGTTTAATTGTTTTTCAGTACTGGTGGAAAAAATACATAGATTAAGCTTTCAGCAATAAAAAAATATGCCCAAAGTTTTAAGAATAATTAACAGATTAAACCTGGGAGGACCCACTTACAACGCCGCTTATTTGTCGCGTTACCTGGCTCCCGAGTTTGAAACGATGCTGGTGGCCGGTATTAAAGAAGATACCGAAGAAAGTTCGGAATATATTGTCACCGAAATGGGACTTAAGCCGGTTTATATCCCTGAAATGCGAAGGGAAATAAATTTTAAAAATGATCGGATCGCCTATCGAAAAATAGTGCAGCTCATCAAAGAATTCAAACCCGACATAGTTCACACCCATGCTGCAAAAGCAGGTACATTAGGTCGTTTGGCAGCATCACATATGAAGGTTCCTGTTATCATTCATACTTTTCACGGTCATGTTTTTCATTCTTATTTCAATCCGGTTAAAACGCAGCTTTTTAAATACATCGAAAGATATTTAAGCTCGTTAAGCACCCGTATTATTGCTATAAGCGATATTCAAAAGGATGAATTATGTTTGATACATAAAGTTTGTAAACCCTCTAAAACCGTTGTTGTTCCGCTAGGTTTTGATTTATCGCGCTTTCAGTTCAATCAGGAAGAGCACAGGAGAAATTTCAGGATAGAATATTTTATAGAAGAATCTACCATTGCTGTTTGTATTATTGGAAGAATTGTTCCTGTTAAAAACCATGAACTTTTTATAAGAGCATTTGCCAATGTTAAAGGTCAATACAAGGGTAAAATGGTTGGAATAATTGTTGGAGATGGAGAAGACCGTGCGAAGATGGAACTACTTGCCGGTGAATTGAATTTGATTCTATCGACACCTGAAAAGAAAATCAAAGGAGCTGACCTTATTTTTACCTCCTGGATTTTTGATGTGGAACGTCCTCTTGCCGGCTCCGATGTAGTAGCGATGACTAGTTTGAATGAGGGAACTCCTGTTAGTTTAATCGAAGCACAAGCTGCAGGCAAACCAATTGTGACCACCGAAGTTGGAGGAATCAGTAATGTGATCCTTCCGGGAATCACCGCCCTGCTGTCCCCTTCGGGCGATCTCAACTTATTTTCAGAGAACCTCAAACGGTTAGTTGAAGATGCATCGCTGAGAAATTCGATGAAGGATAAGGGTTGGCATTTTGTTCGGGATAAGTTTCATTTTGAAAGGCTTGTGTCTGACATAAAGACACTTTATGGGGAGCTTCTGAGCGAAAAAAGGTAAAATATCAGTAGTAAGTATGTGACAAGACTCCATAATTTTAACTATTTTTGTGAACCTTATAAAATTCATATTTATGCGTAAATACCTGATAATCATATTTTTATTGCCATTATTCTCTTGTAATATAAATCCGAGTATCATGTTTAAAACGGGCGCAGATTACCCATACAAAGTAGACCAGTCTATTGGAAATGTTGAATACCGGATTGCGCCAAATGATATTCTTGGGTTCAGTGTATTCACCAACGATGGTTTTAAGTTGATTGATTTGACTACGGGTGTTACAAGTATGACGGCCGGCGGAGGAGGGAGTAGCCAAAACTATGGAAACGATAATTCTACAAGATTTAGTGTTGATGTAAATGGTGAAGTAAAGTTGCCTATTGTTGGAAAGCTCAAAGTTGAAGACTTAACCATTCGTGAGGCAGAAAAAATGCTGGAAGAGAAATACGCTGTTTATTACAACAAGCCTTTTGTGATGTTGAATGTGGTAAACCGTCGTGTGATGGTATTTCCGGGTACTGGTGGTTCAGGTAAAGTGGTAGTGCTTTCAAACGAAAATACTACTCTTATTGAAGCTTTGGCTCTTGCAGGCGGTATAACCGAATCGGGTAAAGCGGATGTTATTAAGCTCATTAGAGGCGACAGCCGCAATCCTCAGGTACACTTAATTGATTTATCGACTGTAGAAGGCATGAAGCAAAGCAACATGCTTTTGCAAGCCAATGATATAATTTATGTTGAGCCTGTTAAACGTGTGTCAAGAGGAATTCTTGCCGAGATCACACCTGTTTTGGGAATCGTAACCAGTTTACTTTTGCTATATGAAATTGTGCTCAACAGGAATTAAGACTGATGCCTCGTAAAAAGATTACTCCCCTCAACGAAGAGTTCGACTTTAAGCTGTTTGTTACAATAGCCAAAAAGAATGCTCTTTGGTTCGGTTTTTTTGTGTTTTTATCTTTCATGGTCGCTTTTCTTTATTTGCGTTATACGGCGCCGATTTACGAAGCAACTACCATTTTGAAATTATCGGATGAAAATAATGCCGGACTGGTTCTCGACAAAAAGGATAACATGTTAGTTGATAACATGAATCAGCTTGCCGGCGACATAGAGTTAATCAGATCAAAAATTATTGCCCAGCGTGCAACTGCAAAACTCAATCTTGCTATCAGTTATTTCGCTAAGGGAACAGTTCTTGATTACGAACTTTATTCTTCCAGCCCATTCGAGGTACAAGCAGTCATAAAAGATTCAAGCATCTATAACAAACCATTTTTCGTAGAATTTCAGGATAAAAGCAACTTTACGCTTCGATATACTTTTAACGGAGAAAAAATTGAAAACAGCAATTATAAGCTCAATGAGTGGATCAATTTGTCTTTTGCTGATTTTAAAATTGTGATCAGGGATTTTGAAAACATTTCCTCCCAGCAAAAGGAATTTGAAAAAAATGCCTACTATTTTATGCTCAACAACCCGGTGATGGTTGTTAACAGAATTGTGAAGGAACTTGTAGTAGCTCCCCTTAATCCCGAGGCTAAAACCATCACTATAAAACTTAAAGAAAAAAATTCGGGTAAAGCTGCCGACATTGTCAATAATATTGCCGAAGAATTCAACACTTACGATGTAGAAAAAAGCAGTGAGGCGGCAAATAATATCCTCAGTTTTATTGATTTAACGCTTGGTCAGGTGAACGTTAATTTAAGTGAATCGGAAGATAAACTTGAAAACTTCAAAAGGCAGAACCGACTGATTGATCCTACCATTTTCTTACAAGACATCACCGGAAAAATAAGTGAGTTGGAAGATAAATTGATTGAGGCCCAGATGGAGCTCTTTTTAATCGATAAAATGAAGAAAGAGATTGCGCTGAACAAAGATGTGAGCAATTATCTGGTGCTTGTTCCGGGAATCAATAAGTCCGGACAGTTAAATGCTGAACTCGACAACCTCACGAAAGCCATGAATGAGAGGGATGAGCTTTTGGTGCAATCAACCAACCAAACAGAAATTTACAAGGCATACGACTCAAGAATCGAAAAACAGAAGGAAATCCTCATGAAGATTATTGCAAATGATGAATCTACTCTCAAAGACAAACTTGCCAACTTGCAACAGCAACTTGTGGAAAGTGATGCACGTTTTGGTGAGTTACCTCAGAAGCAGGCTGAGTATGGGAGGCTCTCGAGGATGTATGGCATAAATGAGAAATTTTACTCATTGCTTTTGGAAAAAAAGGCAGAATTTTCGATTACCCGTGCCGGATTTGTTCCAAAAAATATTATCCTTGAAAAAGCAGTTGTTTCTAACACCCCCGTGTCTCCTAATCGTCCGCTTATTATCAGTGCCAGTTTGATTATCGGTTTTGTGATTAGTTTTCTGCTAATTATTGGAAGATATCTTATTCATGATGAAATTGGAACCCTTGAAGATATTGAACCCTATACCGATGCCGCATTGTTGGGGATCATTCCAAAATACAAAAGGGAAATTCCAATTTCTCAGTTGCTTGTCGACAAAAATCCGAAATCCATTATTGCAGAGGCCTTCAGATCTATCAGAACTAACCTGCAGTTTATTTCAAGTGATGAAAACGCAAAAGTAATTGCCGTAACTTCCACCATTTCGGGAGAAGGAAAAACTTTCAACGCCATCAACCTTGCGGGTGTGATTGCTTTTTCAGGAAAAAAAGTGGTGATTCTGGATTTGGATATGAGAAAACCCAAGATCCACTTGGGCTTTAACGTAGAGAACAACCGTGGGGTGAGTACTTTGCTTATTGGTAAAGATAATATAGAATCGTGTATCATTAAAAGCGCACTCGAAAATCTCGATTTCATCACCGCCGGTCCCATCCCACCAAACCCTTCAGAGTTGATTATTAGCCCAATGATGGATGAATTGATTGATTATTTAAAAGTTAAATATGATATCATAATTATCGACTTACCCCCTGTTGGAATTGTGAGTGATGGTATTCCTATTATCAAAAAGGCCGACTATCCTTTGTATATCCTTCGTGCCAATTATTCCAGAAAGATGTTCATCAACAACATCAACAAACTGGTGGATGAAAATAAAATCAAAAAACTTTCATTGATCCTAAATGGTGTTGATTTGTCGAAATTGAAATATGGTTACGGCTACAACTATAGCTACGGTTATGGTTATGGTTACGGTTATGGTTATGGATATGGATACTACGAAGAAGATCAACGTGACCCAACTTTTATGGATAAGGTAAAAAGTATTTTTGTTTCCCCGAAAAAGCGCGGATCTTGATTCAAATATGAAAGTTACTCAACTTCATTTAGAAGGGGCCATTACCATGGAGCCAACGGTTTATTCCGACGATCGTGGATACTTTTTTGAATCTTACAATGCCGAACGATATAAATCTTATGGTATCCCTGAAATTTTCTTGCAAGACAATCAATCGTTTTCTGCCAAAGGAGTATTACGCGGACTTCATTTTCAGAATCCTCCTTATGAGCAAGGTAAATTGGTGAGGGTGATTCAGGGTTCTGTTCTGGATGTGATCGTGGATATTCGTAAAAAATCGGCAACTTACGGGGAGCACGTTTCAGTAAAACTTGATGATATTGACCAAAAGATGCTCTGGATACCTCCAGGCTTCGCCCATGGATTTGTGTCGCTTGAAGCAAATACCATTTTTGTTTACAAATGCACAAAGGTGTATAATAAGACTGCGGAAGGTGGAATCATCTGGAATGATCCGGATTTGAACATCAATTGGAACGTTTCTAATCCTTTAGTATCAGAAAAAGATCTTGAATTGGGAATATTTAAAAATCTTAATTCTGTTTTTTAATCATTTTTATTAAGTTTGTGTCATCAAACACATCAGCAACTTAAAATCCTGAAATGGATATACTTTTACAAGAAAATTATTACCTCATCATTTACAGCTCTTTCTTTTTGAGCTCAATGGTATTTTCGTTCCTAATGAACAATTTGTTCCTGAGGTTCTTTAAAACACTTGGTATAAGAAATAATGATGATGGAACCATCATTCGTTGGGGTGCCTTATCAAAACCCTCCGTTGGCGGCATCACCTTCTACATTTTGTTTCTACTTTCCGTTGCCTGTTATTCGGTGTTTTTTAGTCCCAGCCAGGTATTTTACAATACAAAATTCATTGGCTTACTGCTCTCAATGGCGTTAGGTTTTATTGTTGGTTTGGCCGACGATGCCTATGATACAAAGCCTTTCCTGAAGTTCTTTGTGCAATTTGCATGCGGCATCATTATGATCTTATGTGGTATTCGCATAAATATTTTTGATGTGGAGGCATTTAACAATATTTTCACCATTTTTTGGGTTGTAGGAATTATGAACTCCATAAATATGCTCGACAATATGGATGGCATCACAACTATTGTTTCTATCGGCATTGTTTCCTGTTCAATGATCATTATTGTTACCAATGGAGATTATGAAAATATGCACCTGATTATTCTGGTGGGAGTGTTGGCTTCGTTACTTACCTTCCTCTACTTTAACTGGAACCCCTCCCGAATGTACATGGGTGATACAGGGAGCCAGTTTCTCGGCGCGTTTTTATCAGTAATTGGAATTCTGTATATGTGGAACGACCACTACTCTACCGGCGAAGTTGCTCCAGCCCGCCAGTTTATTATTGCAGTGATGTGCTTTATTCTTCCGGTGATTGATACCACTGTTGTTGTTTACAATAGAATCTCAAAAGGCCGTTCACCATTTGTTGGAGGAAAAGACCATACCACCCACAGTTTAGCCTATATGGGTCTATCCGATCGAAAAGTAGCCATCGCCTACCTGACCCTATCCATGATTTCGGTGCTAATAATTTTCTTTATTGAAAAATATGTAACAACATGGTCACATCTTTACACAAGCATTTTTGGTGTTTATTTTTTAATCCTCCTCACTTTCTTTTTCTACACAACCCGAAAGGCCGCAGGACGGATTGAAGCTGTTAAGTAACCAAATTTAACGAATCACGAATTCCTTCGGATACCAATCTACGAAATACGAATGAATGATTCTATAATTAAATCACATTAATCAATCATAAGAGATCATAATCATCATAAAGATCCCAGAAATCATATTTAACGAATGCCGGTGAATAAAATTCTGAAATACCTGCTGATTGGCATAGTGCCGGTTTTGTTGTTGGTCCTTTTTATTTTCAGTACCTCCACCGATATAATCAACCGATGGAGGGAATTCACCGAAAACTATCGGATTTATGCACTCGACCTTCCTGAAAAAGTGACCTTCGCTAATGAACAACTACCGTTAACAATTTTGGATGTACGTGAACGCCTCGACAGGGAATTGTTGGTAAACACATACTGGCAATCGCAAACATTGTTTTTGATCAAACGAAAAGAAAGGTGGTTTCCCGTTATCGAACCCATTCTGAAAGCACATAACATCCCTGATGATTTTAAATATCTGGCTCTTGCCGAAAGCGGACTCACCAATGCGGTGAGTCCTTCGGGAGCTGCCGGATTCTGGCAATTTTTAGAGGCTACCGGTAAACAATATGGTTTGGAAATCAATAGTGAAGTTGATGAACGTTACCATGTGGAAAAAGCAACTGTTGCTACCTGTGCCTATCTCAATGAAGCCTATGGCATTTTTAAAAACTGGAGTCTCGTAGCTGCTTCTTATAACATGGGGATTGATGGAATAAAGAGTCAATTGGAAAATCAGGGAGCATCCGATTACTACGATTTGCTTTTGGTGGAAGAAACAGCACGATATGTATTCAGGATTGTTGCGCTCAAAGAAATTTGTAGCAACCCACTCCATTATGGCTTTCATTTGAGGAAACGGGATTTGTATCCACCCTATGCATTCAAACTGGTAATGGTTGACTCCTCAGTTACTGATTTGGCTGATTTTGCACTTTCTCAAGGCATAAATTACAAAGAACTCAAACTGTTAAATCCGTGGTTGAGAACTCCAGCTTTAACCAATAAATCGAAGAAGAAATACTCCATTAAAATATTTACCGGCCCTAAATCGGTTCTATCAAAGCAAGCAGCCGACACCATGTGGATAAAGTCTTTTCCTGAAGGCGATTTTCATAGGGAATAACTTCAATTTTTTACCTTTTTTCTCTTTTAAAGGATCCTGTAACCCTTATATTTGCAACACTTATGGATTTTCAGATAATTTCAGAATTTCAACCTACCGGCGATCAGCCCGAAGCAATCAGGCAACTAACTGAAGGTGTGGAGCGGGGTGACAGTGCACAAGTACTGTTAGGAGTGACCGGCTCGGGCAAAACGTTTACGATAGCCAATGTGATCGCTAATGTGAGCAAACCTACCCTCATTTTAAGCCATAACAAAACCCTCGCTGCCCAATTATATGGAGAGTTTCGTCAGTTTTTTCCGAACAATGCTGTGGAGTTTTTTGTTTCTTACTACGATTATTACCAGCCTGAAGCATATATTCCAACAACTAACACCTACATCGAGAAAGATTTATCAATTAATGAGGAGATTGAAAAACTTCGGTTGAGCACCACTTCCTCTCTTTTAAGTGGTCGTCGCGATATAATTGTGGTTTCATCGGTTTCGTGCATTTACGGAATCGGAAATCCGGTTGATTTTAACAATGGGATTGTAAGGCTCAATAAAGGACTTAAGATTGCTCGGAACAAGGCTCTGCATCAGTTGGTGCAAGGGTTATATTCACGAGCTGTAGTGGAGTTTAAAAGAGGTACATTTAGAGTGAAAGGTGATACTGTTGATGTGTTTTTAGCTTACGCAGATATTGCGTATCGCATTACTTTTTTTGGGGATGAAATTGAAGAACTTGAATCGGTAGATCCTGTTTCGGGAAAGAGAATTGAATCGCATGAACACATAGCTATTTTTCCGGCCAACATATTCGTCACCAACCCTGACCGGCAGTTGCAGGCCATTTGGGAGATTCAGGAGGATATGGTGAAGCAGGTTGAGTATTTTAAATCGATAGGACGAGCACTTGAGGCAAAACGTTTGGAGGATAGAGTAACCTTTGATTTGGAGATGATAAGAGAATTGGGATACTGTTCAGGAATAGAGAACTATTCGAGGTATTTTGATGGACGAGTTCCAGGATCACGGCCTTTTTGTTTGATGGATTATTTTCCGAAAGATTTTTTGATGGTGGTGGATGAAAGTCATGTTACCGTTTCACAAATAAGAGCCATGTATGGAGGCGACAGATCCAGAAAATCAAATCTTGTTGATTACGGATTTCGATTGCCTTCGGCTATGGATAATCGTCCGCTCACCTTTGATGAATTTGATTCGATACATCGCCAAATCATTTATGTGAGTGCCACCCCTGCCGACTACGAAATTGCACAGAGTGATGGTGTGCTTGTTGAACAGGTGATTCGTCCGACCGGTTTGTTGGATCCTGTTATTGAAGTTAAGCCATGCATCAACCAGGTGGATGATTTATTGGAAGAGATTGCAAAAACCACTGCCAAAGGAGAGCGTGTTCTGGTAACAACGCTCACCAAAAGAATGGCCGAAGAGCTGGCAAAATATTTCACTAAATTAAATATCAAATGCCGTTACATTCACTCAGAAGTGACGACTTTAGATCGGGTAGAGATTTTAAGAGATTTGAGATTAGGTGTGTTTGATGTGTTGATAGGAATCAATCTTTTGCGCGAGGGACTCGATCTCCCGGAGGTTTCGTTGGTGGCGATTCTCGATGCCGACAAAGAGGGATTTCTTCGTTCGGCACGTTCCCTTACTCAAACTGCAGGAAGAGCGGCAAGGAACATTAATGGAAAAGTGATTATGTATGCCGATAAGGTCACAGAATCGATGCGTAAAACCATCGAGGAAACTAATAGAAGAAGAGAGAAGCAATTAAAATATAACGAAGATCATGGAATGGTTCCACGATCACTGAATAAATCGAAGGCGGATATCATGGGTCAGTCATCGGTGGCGAAAATAAGACAAGAAGAAAAATTCTATGTAGAAAGTGATCGGACAGATATCGCCGCCGATCCTGTTGTAGCTTATATGTCGAAAGAACAACTCGAGAAATTACGCGCCGCCACTCTTAAAAACATGGAAAAAGCTGCCAAAGAACTCGACTTCATAGAAGCCGCCCGATTGAGAGATGAGATGTTTCAAGTGGAGAAACTTATTAAACTGAAATAACTTTTAGTTCTTGAGTTCTTGAGCAGGTGGTAAGTTTTAAGTTGTGAGTAAAAATTGGTAAAGGCTTATACTCTGCCTGCAACATGCAGGGTAAAAAACTAAGCCTCCTGCGCTCTTAAAAATAGTAATAACAAAATAAAATTTCCTTAGAGCTTCGGAGGACACCTAAACTAATAACCCAAAAAGCAAAAACTAAGAAACTAAGAA
>Ga0105046_10008282_pt1 | contig 16350 bp, 13 predicted proteins | sample MAT03_FD_78385 | JGI IMG/M metagenome (GOLD analysis project Ga0105046, IMG submission 78385) | Freshwater microbial communities from Lake Fryxell liftoff mats and glacier meltwater in Antarctica - MAT-03 (megahit assembly) | ecosystem: Environmental > Aquatic > Freshwater > Ice > Liftoff...
TGACTTGCCCAGCAGGTCGAAGGGCCGCCTTCCCGTCAGCAGTTCACACAGCACGACGCCGAGGGCATACACGTCGGCGGTAGTGTCGACGGTCTGGCCGCGCAGTTGTTCCGGTGCGGCATACTCCGGCGTGAACGCCCGCTGCCCCACCTGCGTCGCCGTGACGGGTTCCGACTCCTCCGACTCGCGCATCAGCTTCGCGATGCCGAAGTCCAGGAGCTTCACGGTTCCGTCAGTGGTGACGAGAATGTTGCCCGGCTTCAGGTCCCGGTGCACCACCAGCTTCTGGTGCGCCGCGCGCACCGCCGCACACACCTGGGCGAAGAGCGCCAGTCGCGCCTCGATCGTGAGCCGGCGTGCATCGCACCAGCGCGTGATCGGCTCACCGTCGATGTACTCCATCACGAAGTACGGCAGCCCATCCGCTGTCACACCGCCATCGAGCAGCGACGCGATGTTGGGGTGCTGCAGAGTCGCAAGGATCTGTCGCTCCGCGCGGAAACGGCGGACAGCGACGGGTCCCTCGGCGCTGCGGCGCAGAAACTTGACGGCCACACGCTGGCGATACTCGTCGTCGGCGCGGATGGCCTCGTGCACCGTGCCCATCCCCCCGGTGCCGATGCACCGGCCGATCTCGTAGCTCCCGAGCCGCGCACCCACCCACCGCTCGCCCAGGTCCCGCTCGACCTGCACCGGCGTGCCAAGGAATCCATCACTCTGCGCGTGTGCCACCAGCAGTGCCCGCAATTCGTGCTCGAGCGCCGGATCGTGCGACGCGCTACGCGACACGAACTCATCGCGCTCCGTCTCCGGGACGCTCAGTGCGGCGTCAAAGAGTGACTCGAGCAGCGCGAAACGCGACGAAGACGCTGGGGGGAAATCCATAGGTCAGGCGGCGTCGAGGGTCTTGAGCAGAAAGGCACGGGCAAAGGCCCAGTCGCGCTTGACTGTCGCGGGCGAGATGTCGAGCGCGGTGGCCGTCTCGTCGATGTCCAGGCCACCGAAGAACCGCAGCTCCACCACCCGCGCCTGCCGCGGTGCGTGGGCGTCGAGCTGCTGCATCGCATCATCCAGTGCGATCAGGTCGACCGACCGATCCGGCGCCTCGGCCACCGCCTCGTTCAACGTCACGCGTACGCCATGATCCCGCTTGATGCGGCGACGCTGCCGGGCGTGGTCTACGAGAATACGCCGAATCGTCTGGGCTGCGACCGCATAGAACTGCGCCCGGTGCTCCCAGCGCGCGTGCCGCTGCCCGATCAGCCGCACCAGCGCCTCGTCCGCCAGCTCCGTGGGTTGCAGCGTGTGCCCGTCCACCTCACGCTGCATCGCGCGCTCCGCAATGCGATGCAGTTCGGCCATGACGGCGCTGGCCAGCCGCTCCGCTGCGCCCGGAACGCCCGCCTGCAGCGCCGCGAGCAGTTGTGTCACCTCGGCATCGTCGGACATGCGCGCGTTGGATTTGTCGGGGGAAACCAAGGCCAGCCTTCGGCGCAAAGACGATTAGAGGGAAGGTAGCATCACGACACAGCTTCTCGGCAGCTCCCCGGTCGGTGCCTGGGGTCCGTTCATGGGGTCAGCGTTCATGGGGTCAGAGTCCTTGATCCCGCTAACGGATCATCGGGTCCGGATCATGGGGTCAGAGTCCTTGGTCCCGCGATGATGTTTGGATCAAGGACTCTGACCCCATGATCCGCGATGATGTCTGGATCAAGGACTCTGACCCCATGATCCCCGATCAAGGACTCTCACCCCATGATCCGCTCCACGCCATTCACGTTCGAGAAACCAGCACGTCGGGGTGCGTCTACCGCGGTGAATAGCCCACCCGCTATGCCGACCGCCGCCGGTGGTCATTTCGCGACAGCGCGCTTCTGCGCATCATTCCGGTGGCTCGGCGCACCCGACCGTGCCCGTTCACCAGCCGGAGACTCCCCCCATGCGTCGTCGTACCCTGCCCCCCATCGGCCTCGCCGTCATCGGCGTGGCTGCGCTTTTCGTCACCGACACCCTCCGAGCGCAGCAGCCCGCCGCTCCGCCGGCCAATGCGCGAATCACCGTCGCCGATCATCTCGACTGGGAAGATGTCGGCGACCCACAGCTCTCCCCCGACGGCAAGCAGATCGCCTTCACCCGGCGCAGCGTTGACAAGGTCAACGACAAATGGGATACCGCGATCTGGGTCATGAACGCCGACGGCACCCGCCAGCGGAGCGTCATCGCGGGAACGGCGCCACGTTGGTCGCCTGATGGTACGAAACTGCTCTACATCGCAACAGGCCTGCCAACCGGCATGCAACTCTGGGTGCGCTTCATGGACGGTGACGCTGGCACCACGCAGCTCACGCGGCTCACCGAAGCGCCAACGGAGCCCGAGTGGTCGCCCGATGGCCAGCAGATCACGTTCCGCATGAACGTGGCGACGCGTGAGACGTGGAACATCACGCTGCCGGCCGCCCCCAAGGGCGCCAAATGGACCGAGCCACCGCGCATCGTTCAGCGTCTCAATTATCGCTCCGATCGCGTCGGCTTCACGGACGACGGCTACCAGCACCTGTTCGTGATGTCCGCCGATGGCGGGCAGGCGCGCCAGGTGACCAACGGCAACTGGAATCACAGCGCCGCACGCTGGACTCCCGACAGCCGGAGCCTCCTGTTCAGCAGCCTCCGCACACCTGATGCCGATGGTGCGTGGCGCGAGTCGGAGATCTATCGCGCCGATGTTGCGGCCGGAACGATCGTGACGCTTACCACACGGAAGGGCCCGGACAACAACCCCATCGCATCGCCCGATGGGCGCCTGATCGCGTACACCGGTTACGACTCCACCGACGCGACGTGGAAGGATGCGAACATCTACCTGATGAACGCCGACGGGTCGAACCCGCGCGCGATCAACGCGGCGCTCGATCGCGCACCGCAGGGAATGATGTGGGCAGCCGACGGGAGCGGGCTGTATTACAACGTGGAGAACGAAGGGTACCGCAACCTCTACTTCACGTCGATCGCGGGACAAACGCGCGCCGTCACCAGCGCGAAGCACGTGCTCACGGTGACCGATATGGACAGACTCGGCAACGTCGTGGGCGTGCAGTCCACTGCAGCGCTGCCGAACGATGTGGTCCGCTTCAATGTGCGAACGGCGGCAACCATCTCTCGCCTCACCCACGTGAACGATGATGTGCTGGCCGGGAAGAAACTCGGCGCATCGGAGGAGATCTGGCTCACCAGCGTGGATGGATTCCGGATCCAGGGCTGGATCGTGAAGCCGCCCGACTTCGATCCCGCCAAAAAGTATCCGCTGATGCTGGAGATTCACGGCGGGCCTCACTCGATGTACAACGGCGCGTTCAACCTCGCACGCCAGGATCACGTCGCCAACGGATACGTGCTGCTGTACACCAATCCGCGCGGCTCCACCGGTTACGGGAGCGCGTTCGGAAACGCGATCAAGAATGCGTATCCGGGCAAGGACTACGATGATCTGATGGCATCGGTGGATACCGTGCTCAATCGCGGCTACGTGGACAGCAAGCGGATGTACGTGTTTGGCTGTTCGGGCGGTGGGGTGCTCACATCGTGGATCGTTGGCCACACCACTCGCTTTGCGGCGGCCAGCGCCAACTGTCCGGTGATCGACTGGCTCAGCTTCGTCGGCACAACCGATGGTGCGAGCTGGTATCGCAACTTCGCCCAGCTGCCCTGGGTCGATCCGTCGGAGCACCTTCGTCGCTCGCCGCTCATGTATGTCGGCAACGTGAAGACGCCCACGATGCTGATGACCGGTGTGCTCGATCTGCGCACGCCGATGCCGCAGACCGAAGAGTTCTATTCCGCGTTGAAGATGATGAAGGTGCCAACCGCCATGCTCCGGTTCAACGAGGAGTGGCACGGAACCTCATCCAAGCCGTCGAACTGGATGCGCACGCAGCTGTACATGCGCAGCTGGTTCGATCGTTGGCCCGGCCCGCTCACGACCTCGTCGCGCAACGCCGAGAACGGCCAGCGCTAGTGGAACTGCGCTGTGGCGATTGCAGCGCGCCGATCGCCGAGAGCGACGATCGGTGCGCTGCCTGCGGTCGGACCCTTGGCACGGCCCCGGCGCGCGGCAAGCGCCCCAGGCTTTTGGTGTGGGCGGCGGTGGCGGCGGCGGTTGAGGTGGCGCTGACGCTGCTCATCATGCGGAGCTGTGGGTAGCCGCTTGTTTTAGGCGATGGGACGGCCGAGTCGCCTCCGTCGTCCCTCAGATGGCCCCACGAAACGTGACACCTTTCGCGCCTGTGGGCGTACTCTACACATCACCCTTTTCATGGAGTCTCGATGTCTCGTATCGCCATCCGCCGCTCGATCCTCACCGCGGCGCTGGTTCTCCCCACTGTGTTGCTCGCCCAGAAGCCCACAGCGCAGTCGATCTTCGATAAGCACGCTGCGGCGGTTGGCGGCGTGGCAGCGTTCCGCGCGGCAACGGCGCGGACCGAGATCGGCACCGCCGACATCACCTTCGCCGGCATCAGCGCCAGCTACGATCGGAAGACGAGCGGCGGCAAGATGATCATGACCCTCGATATCGCCGGCTTCGGTCAGATCACGAATGGCTACGACGGGTCCGTCGGGTGGTCGGTCAACCCGGAGCAGGGTGCCTCGAAGATGGATGCCACAGCTTCGGCTGACGCGGCGTCGAGCACCTCGTCGACGGCCGGTCTGTGGGAAGCGGGCAGCTATACGAGCGCTGAAGTGCTCGACGCTGCGACCTTTGAAGGCGCGACCTGCTGGCCGGTGAAGATCGTGTCCAGGTCTGGCCGTGAACGCACCGTCTACTACGATCAGACCACCGGACTGAAAGTGGGCGAAGTGATCAAGGCCGATGGCGGAGAGCAGAAGATTCTCTTCGCCGACTACAAGCCGTTTGGCGCCCTCAAGGTACCGACCAAGGTGACGCAGGGCACACCGCAGGGTGATGTGATCCTCAACATCACCGCGTTGAAGTTCGACCCCATCGATGCCGCGGCCTTCGCGCTACCCGATGCAGTAAAGGCGCTGCCGTAAGCGAGTCGCCGCACGACGTTCGACACGAGGGGCAGGCGATGATCGCCTGCCCCTCGTGTCATTCTCAACTCATGCCGGTCGATCGGGGCCGTGCAGTTGGCCCAGTCGTCGAAGGGTCGGCGAGGCGATCGCCATCGTGATCACCACCGCAATCGTCACCACGCCGCCGAGCAGGACGCTGTTGACCGCGCCGAAGAGGCGCGCCGTCAGACCGCTCTCGAAGGCACCGATCTCATTCGCACTGCCGATGAAGATCGAGTTCACGGCCATCACGCGACCCATCACGTGGGGCGGGGTGCGCGCCTGCAGCAACGTCGAGCGAATCACCACGCTGACACTGTCTACGGCACCGCCCATCGCCAGGAGCGCGCAACTCAGCCACACGTTTCGCGACAGCGCAAACCCGATGATGCTGAACCCCCACACACCCACGGCAAGCAGCAGCGTACGGCCAGCGCGCTCCATCGGTGGCTGATGCGCGATCACCAGCGCCATGATCACCGCGCCCAACGCAGGAGCGGCGCGGAGATACCCGAGCCACTCTGGCGACACGTGCAACACCGTCGCCGTGAACACCGGAAGCAGCGCCGTTGCGCCACCGAACAGTACCGCGAACATATCCAGCGATAACGCCGCCAGCACCAACCGGTCGCGGAGCACGAAGCGTACCCCTTCCAGGATGCCGGCGCCGCCAGGTGACGTGGTACTGCGCGGCACGGTCTGCGCGGGTGCGCGCACCGCGGCCATGCCCCACCACGCGAGGATCAGCAGCGTGAGCACAACGGCGTACGTCACCAGCGGGCCTGCGAACGCGAAGAGCAGACCGCCGATCGCCGGGCCGAGCACTGAGGCGAACTGCCACGTCGAGCTGCGCCACGTGGCGGCATTCGCATACAGTGTGGCGGGAACGATCATCGTGCCGAGCGCCTGGCGCGCCGGCTGCAGGATCGCGCGCGCCACTCCGGACAAAGCCAACACGGTGTAGATCGCCGCCGGTGACGACCAGACGGTCGAACCGATCTGCGGCGGTCCGTCTGTGCCTGCAAAACGGAGCGCGACGGTCATGCCCAAAAACAGAAGTCCGCACAACACCAGCACACCGATGCCCACCAGTGACATGCGACGCCGATCGTGCCGATCGGCCCACTGTCCCGCCGGCAGGATCAGGGCGAGAAAAGGCACAACCTCCGCGAGACCCGCAAGGCCGAGCGCCAGCGGGTCGTGCGTGGCGGCGTACAGCTGCCACGCAACGGCAATCCCCTGGATCTGCACCCCGATGGTCATCGCCATCAGGCTCACGACAAACCAGCGGAACTCCGGCACACGCAACGCACCGTACGGATCGTGTGGTTCGGTCGTCGCCGGCGGCACCGCGCTGGTGCCGATGCCGGTCACGAAACCGTGGAGCCGCGCAGCGTCTCGAGTTGATCCTCGACCAGGCTCACGAGTTCACGGATGCCATCGGCATCGAACACCAGCCGCGCGCCAGCCGCTTCATACAACGCTGGCAGCGGTTGCGTACCGCCAAGTCGCAACGCGGACTTGTAGCCACGCAGTGCCCCCTCGGGATCAGTGAGGCTGCGCTTCCAGATCTGCAGCGCGCCGAGCTGCGCGATTCCGTACTCGATGTAGTAGAAGGGCAACTCAAAGATGTGGAGCTGGCGATACCAGCGCGCCGACCGCTCGCGGTCCAGTCCAGACCAGTCGACACCGACTTCGAAACGGGCCCGCAGCGTCAACCACGCGGCGTCGCGTGCATCACGGTCGTGCCCTTCACCGCTGGTGTAGATCCACCGTTGAAAGGCGTCCACGCTCGCAATGTGCGGCAGCGCGAGCAGAACATCTTCGAGGTGCGCCGCCTGTGCGCGACGCGCCTGATCGGGGGTGTAATAGCCAACCGGCAGCGCAAAATTTGGCGCTGCCAGCAGCTCCATGGACATGCTGGCCAGCTCCGCCGCTTCCGAGCCAGTGCCACGCTGCCAGATCAGCTCCCGGTCAGACGCCAGATAGGCGTGAAAGCAGTGACCCGCCTCATGCACCAGCGTAGTCACATCGTCGGAGACACCAACGGCGTTCATGAACACGAACGGCTGCTTCCGGTGGTGCAGCGTGGTGCAGTACCCGCCCGGGGCCTTGTTCGGCCGGCTCTCGAGATCGAGCAACCCGTCGCGCGACATATCGGCGAATCGCGATCCAAGCTCGCTGTCCAGCGCCGAAAAGATGCGACCACTCGCCGACACGAAATCGGCCGTGTTGCGGAAGGGTCGCAACGGCGCCAGCCCATCCGGATCGACAGCCAGATCCCACGGGCGCAGCGTGCTGACGCCGAGTCGCTCACGGCGCACCGCCAGAACCCGGGCCGCAGCCGGCGTGACCACATCGGCCACCGCATCGTGGAACGCCGCAACGTCGTCTGCGGTGTAGTCGTGGCGGTGTTTCGCCGCAAAGGAGTACGCCTGGAAATCGCTGAAGCCAGACTCCTGTGCGACGGCCTGCCGCAGAACGAACATCCGATCGAAGATGTCCGACAACTCGTCGCGATACACCAGATACGACTCGGCGCCAGCGCGAAACGCCCGCTCGCGCAGCGCGCGATCATCCGACTCAAGCAGCGGCTGCAGCTGCGGTATCGTGAGCGTCTTGCCATCGATCTCCACACTCAATCCGCCTGCCCGCTTCTGATACGCTGCACTCTCGTGCTCGATCTGCGCAAACCGTGCGACGTTCGCTTCCCGAAAGATCGCGACGGTGGTGCGGAACTCACGCAACAGCACTGCGATGTCGGCGTCATCGATCCCAGTCGCAATCAGCAGCGTGGCAAGGCCCGTCTGCCGCGCCTCGACCTGCGGTTGAATCTCGGTCACGAAGCGCAAGTACCGCGCCTCGGCCGCCGGATCTGCCGTGTTGGCCGTGTAGGCAATCAGCGCCTGTGCGCTCGCCTCGTTGACGAGCTCCTCGAGGAGGGACCACTGCGCCAGCCACTCTCGCGCCGATGCACGAGACGGAGGCGAGGAGGCAAGTGAATCGTAGTAGGCGGCGATCTCCGGCCATGTGGCATCGGCGAGATCGGCGGGCGACCCGGGCAGGGCAGACGGCATCACAATACCACGAGCGGAAGAAGCGACGAGACGCGACCGTCAACAGCGGTCAGCGCACATCGAGTGGATTCGGCTGCATCGCCTCGCCACATCTGCATGCATTCTACGACCCTCTGCCTCAGGCGCGTACCCCTGCGGCCAGCCAACCTGGTGTTCGCGCCGCAGCGGCCGCGAGGCGGTGCCGGAGCTCAGCCGGGAGCGAGGCCGCACCTCGCGCATCAGCCTCTTGAATCATTCTCAAGGCGCGCGACTGCGCAGCGAACGCCTCCAACAGGGCCGACGCCGCCCCCGGGACCTCCAGCGCCTGCTTCATGAGGAGGTCCAGCGTCAGATCAGAGGCCCGCACGTCAACGTCCACCGACGCCACCACCGCTTCGCTGACCATCATTCCAACCGCGTCTTTCGACTGAAAGGCAGGTGCCACGTCTTCATCTCCCAAGAATTGATATCGGCTTCGAGTTGCCTGGAAGCACGACCTGCTGTTAGTTACTGATTACACCGCAACAACCGGATACCGACCTGCGACAGCACGGCGACCTGTCCGCGTGACCGTCGCGCCACACTTGATGCTACGCCTTGAGGGCCTGACGCTGTGACGCTCGCATCACACGCGATCTTCCCCGCCCCGCCCGCGAGCGGCGCGGATCTGGTCGATCGGCATTGGGCGGTGGACGCCATGCCGATCGCGGAGAGACTCGCCACCCTGAGCGAGGCGCAGCGCACGGATGGAGCGTTCGCCAGCGCGGCGCAACGGGACTCCGCGCACACCCTCGCGACCGCCTACGAACTCGCCGCTCTTCTCGGCCGCGATGCCCTTCGCTCCCGCTCGACCGGGCTGACGGCCAGCATCGAGCGGGACGCTCTTCGCGTTGGCGCCGAGCGGGCGAATCTGCTCCACCGCACCCTTGGTGTGCCGCAAGCCATAGACGCTGAGGGGTTGCTCCGCCACGCCGTCCGCCTTTGTGCGCTGGCGTCCGTCGCCGGCCCCGCCTGTGTGGCCCACACCCGCAGTTGGCTCCAGCAACCATCCGTTGCAGAGCGACTCGACCAGGCGGCGAACGAATGCCGCGCCGCTGAGCGCGAGCCGTCCGACGAAGCCTCGGCGGCGACCATCTGGGTCATCTGGCGTTCGCTGCTCCTGCACCCCGACACCGTCGCGCTCGACCACCTCATCACCCAACTCGGGACGCTGCGTGAGCAACGGCGCGGTGAAACGTCCTTGTCGCCGAGCACCAATGAGGCGGAGCTTCGGTTCCGCTTCCAGCAGTTCGTGCGGGTTCGCATCGCCGACGCCGCCGGCCTGCTTGCTGTCGGCTTGCGAGGTCGTGTCGATCCGGACGCTACCGCCCGGGAGATCACAGTGCAGTGCACTGCGGCCCGGTCGGCCTCGACCGGCGATCCCAATCTTGACCTCCTGGTGGCGTGGCTCGAACTGTCTGCCCTCTCGTCCCTGTCGCCGCGCATGTCGGCTGTGCCGAGCTGAGCTGGAGTCGCCGTTACCCTGCACGAGTTGCAGATGCACGTGTGTTTCACCTTCTGGCGCTGGCATCACGAACAGTCCTCAGAGTCAACGATTCCAACCGTTCCCGCGACCAGCGCCGGCCACGCACATCAAGCCTACACCAGGGAGCGAAAGCTCACAATCCCGAACAAAAACCACGTAAGTCGTTGTGGGAACTGTGGATACGTTATCAACACAAGTGTGGACAAATCGCACAAGTGCTGATCCGACAAGCGGCTGCGCAGTCGAAAAGGTGTGGAAAGGTGGGACCGGACTTTGCACTAACTTTTCCGACGTTCCTCTCCGCCGCCGCATTTCCGTCGCCGGACTCTGAATTCCTGAACGCGCCGCGTCGCTCGACATGACCACGTTGGACGAACTCCCCACTACCGCCCCGGTCCCCGCCTATCTGGTCACGCGCTTTGCGCGCGGTCGGCTCCTGCTCTGGCTCGTCCTCAGTACGTTGGCCGCGCTGCTCGATCACCGCGTGCTGGTGGATCTCCCGCGGTGGGTGTTTGGGGTATGGGCGACGTGGATCGCTCTCAGTGCGCTGTTTGTCATCGCGCTCGAATACGTCGTGACTCAGGTGCGACGCCCGTGGTTTGACGCGCTGCAGGCCTGCATCGATCTGCCGGTCATTGGCTTGGTCACGTGGCACGGAGGGGGGATGCCGTCACTTCTTGCGCCCTGTCTCGCGATCCCAATGGCGTCCGCGATCGGGTGGCTTCCGCGTGCGCCGGCAATCGTGGTCGCGGTGGCGACACAGCTCACGATGCTCACCGTCGGAATTTTAGTAGCGTCAGGAACGTATGTTCCGGCGCCCTTCGGATCGTCGGCAGAATCACAGCCATCGAGCACCTTCCTGCTGATGGTGCTCGCCGTGCAGGCAGCGGCGTTGGTGACGATCGGCTTTCTGCAGGCGGCAGCAGTTGGAGCGGCGCGCGATCGGCGTGATCGGTGGCAGCGGCTCTTCGACGGAGCGCCCGATTCGATCTTCCTGCTCGACAGGCACGCCAATGTGGTGCGCATGAACGCCGCCGCCCGCCGAATCACCGGGTATTCGGATGCTCAGATGCGCGCCGGTCGTCTGGCGCGGTTCACCGCCGCCGAAGACCGTGATCTGGCGATCTCACAGGTGACCCGCACGTTGGCGGGTGAGAACACTTCGTACGAGGCCCGCGGCGTGCGTGCCGACGGCACCATTGCGAACGTGCTGGTATCGAACGCGCCGTTGGTGGAAAATGGTGTCGTCACCGGCGTGCTCAGCATCGTGCACGATCTGACCGGAACCCGGCGGGCCGAAGAGGAGCGTCGGCAGATGGGGCAATCGCTTGACCAACACCGTCGCCTGCTCCAGAGCATCGTCTCCACAGTGCCGACGTACCTCTACGTCTTCGATGTGCGCGTGGGTCGTGTGACGTTCGCGAACGACGTCCTGCTGCAGATGCTCGGCTATTCGCTGGAGCAGATTGGAATCATGCCGCGAGCGCAGATTCTTGCGTTCCATCACCCGGATGACGTCCGCGAGATGCGTCGGATCGCGCACCGGCTGCGCGACGCCGGCAACGAAAAGCTCGAGCTCACATACCGGCTCAAGTCGCACGATGGCTCGTGGCGCTGGCTCAGCGATCGCGTCACAGTGTTCGAACGTGATGCCGACGGAACGGTCACCCGGCTTCTCGGCTCGGCCATCGACGTGACGGAACAGCGCCGACTGGAAGCCGATATCCGACAGTCACAGAAGATGGAAGCAGTTGGGACGCTGGCCGGTGGAATCGCCCACGACTTCAACAACATTCTCGCGAGCGTGATCGGGTACACCGAGCTGGCGATGCTCGACGCCGAATCCGATGAATTACAGGGCGACCTGCGTCAGGTGCTCACCGCCGCCGCTCGTGGCCGGCAGATGGTGCAGAGGATTCTTGCGTTCAGCAGACGCAGCAGCGAGGACTCCGTCGCCGTCGCTCTCGAACCGATCGTGACCGAGACGCTTCGACTGCTGCTGCCAACCCTGCCGCCAGGCGTCACGATCGACTTCCACGACGAGGAGCCGGTGCCGGCGATTCTCGGCGATCCCGGGCAGATGCATCAGGTGGTGCTCAATCTTTGCGCCAATGCTATATATGCCATGCGAGACACTGGCGGCACGCTGACGGTCCGCCTGCAAAACAGTGATCTGCTCGGCCAACGCGCAGTTCTGTTGGAGGTGAGCGACACGGGGGTTGGGATGACGCCGTCGGTGCTGGAACGGGCCATCGACCCCTTCTTCACCACCAAGCCACCCGACGAGGGCACTGGGATGGGCCTGGCGATGGTGCACGGCATCATCACCGGGATGGGAGGAACGGTGCAACTGGAGTCGGCGCCAAACTGCGGCACGAAGGCGACGATTCAACTCCCAGCCGATCTCGGTCGGCCAACGCCGAGCACGGCGCGAAGGGCGGTGGGAGCGATTCCCACCGGGACCGAGCGTATCATGGTCGTGGACGACGAGCCATCGGTGGCAACGTTCCTCTCCAGTGCGCTCGCCCGATTCGGCTACCGAACCACCACGTTCACCAGCGCAGGAGCGGCGATCGAACATCTCGATAACGACACCGAGTTGTACGACCTGATCATCACCGACATGACCATGCCCATGATGTCCGGTGAAGATCTGCTGCGGGAGGCACGCCGGCTGCGGCCACAGGTTCCGGTCGTGATCTGCACCGGCTTCAGCGCCAGCATGACCGCCGAACGCGCCTATTCCCTCGGCGCGTCCGGCTATCTGTCAAAACCACTGTCGGTCAACGAACTGGCGCTCCAGGTCCGCCGCATCCTCGACGCCGACACGGCAAACGCCAGCGTTCAGCCGTAGCCTGACACCAGTGGAAATCGTGCCGCTTCAGACATACTTCGCGCCCCGCGCCACCGCGACGTCGGTCACGTATGCGATGAAGGAGTAGTTTGCAAAGTAGTGCTGCGACACGTGCTCCATGATCCGATCCGCGACGTCGTCACGCACGATCGTCTCGATGCGGACGTTGCTGCCTGGCAGGTCGGTCGCGTGGGCGTGGCGTGACCCTTCGCCGCGTCCTTCCACAATGCTGAACCCCTTGGCACCGAGCTCCCGGAGCTCTGTCACCAGCCGCGATTCGAGCACCGGCTCAGCGACAATCACGACCATCTTGAGCGGCGTGGTGTTCATGCGACCCCATGCGCCATCTGCGCAATCTTGTAGTAGATCGGGATGCCAACCAGCACGTTGAACGGGAATGTGATGGCCAGCGCGAGTGTGAGATAGTACGTCGGATTTGCATCGGGCAAGGTCATGCGCACGGCGGGTGGCGCGGCGATGTAGCTCGCGCTGGCCGCCATCGCACCCAGCATGGTGGCGCCTCCGACCGAGAGACCGGCGACGCTCCCAAGCCAGGCGCCGAGCGCTCCGTGCACGAGCGGCATGATAATGCCGAAGGCCAACAAGAACGGGCCGACTTTCTTCAGGTCGCCCAATCGGGCGCCGGCGAGGAGGCCCATCTCCAACATGAAGATGCACAGAGCACCGCGGAAGATCGCGCCCTTCGTGTCGTAGAACGGCTCGATCACCTTCCAGTTCTTGTCACCGATCAGGAAGCCCACGATCAATCCACCCACCAGCAACACCATCGTGCGTCCGGTCAGCACCTCGTGCAGCAGTTCGGACGTGGGCCGCGACTTCTGGCCGCTGCGCACGACACCGATGGCCAGCGCGATATGAATGCCGGGGCTTTCGAGCAGCGTGAGCAGCGTTGGCATGAAACCCTCAGGCTCGGCACCCATGCCTTTCACGAACGTTGATGCGGCGATGAACGTCACCGCTGACACCGAGCCGTAGTGCGCCGCGATACCCGCGCTGTCCGCCTCACCGAAGCGTCCGAGGTAGCGCAGGGTGAGATAGGCGCTGATCGGCGTGATACACCCAATGAGCAGGGTGACGCCCGCCGGCCGCACAATCTCACTGAACGCCGCATGTGCCAACTCGACGCCACCATGCAACCCAAGACTCCACAGCAGGTAGATCGAGAGACCCTGGTAGATCTCCTTCGGCAGCGAGAACTCACTGCGAATCACACGCGCAATGACGCCGAGCACGAATGCAAGCGCGATCGGTGACAGCAGGTTGACGCGAAGAATTTCGTTCATGTATTCCGTGTCCGCGAAGCGAAGAGGGTGAAGAGAATCTGCAACAACACAGACTGGATCAGGCGCTGAGCTCCACCGGGGTCACTTTCCCGGTGTTGAGATCATACACGCCGCCCACCACCAGCAGCTTCCCTTCTCTCACCAACTTGCTGATCACCGTGGAGCCGTCACGCAGCGCCGTGGCCTGATTGCGCACGTTCTCGATGATCGCCTTGTCGAGGTTGCCGTTGGCCACGCGGACTGCGGGGCGAATGTGGAAGTACAATGCACTGATCTGCCCCGGGACTTCGGCGCCAGACATCGTGGCCGACACCGCACCACACGCGGTGTGTCCGAGCACGTAGAGCACCTTGGCACCAAGGACAGCCGTTCCAAACTCGAGCGACGCGATCTGTTCGGCCACCGCGATGTTCCCGGCGATGCGCGAGACGAACACGTCACCGAATCCCTGGTCGAACACAATCTCGATCGGTACGCGTGAATCGGCACAACCGAGGAAGGCGGCGAACGGTGCCTGCTTCGGTGCGATCTCGCGCAAGCGGGCGAAGTCGCGGTGGGGAGCGATCGTCTTGTTGTCGACGAAACGGCGATTGCCTTCGACCAGGGCAGCGAGCGCCTCGGCCGGCGTGGTGGGTGCGGGCGCGAAAATCGCGGCGCGATCCGCAGCGTTCAGCTCCGCAGCGTTCAGCTCCGCGCCGTATAACGCGTGGGGCAGGCCGGACAGCGCCGCGACACCGGCGACGGTGGCGGTGCTGCTGGCGAGAAAGCGGCGACGGGTGATGGCAGCGGGCGTGGTGATCGGGTCAGTGCACATGGCGGCTCCGGCGAAGAGGGGACGGTTCACGACTCCGAAGATCTCGCTGGCCGATGCTATTGGCAAATACATCGGGATAACCGATGTTTCACTCATGACGCGACCCATACTGTCTCCCGACCTCAACGCCCTCAATTACCAGCACCTCCGCTACTTCTGGACGGTAGCACACGAAGGGAGCATCGCTGCGGCCGTCTCTCTCCTTGGTGTCTCGCAGCCGACCATCACCGAACAGCTGCAGGCCCTCGAGGCGGCTCTTGGTACGCCGCTTTTCGTGCGCCGAGGCCGCAATCGGACACTGACCGAGCAGGGACACGTCGTGCTCAGATATGCAGACGAGATCTTCACCCTTGGGCACGAACTGCTGACCGCCACCCGCACGCGGACCGAGGGACGGCCGCTGCGCTTCAGCATCGGCGTTGCCGATTCACTGCCGAAGCTTACCGCGTGGCGCCTCATCGAGCCGGTCTTCTCACTCGGCCCGCTCTGGCGTGTGACTATCCGGAGCGACAAGACTGATCGCCTGATCCACGATCTGGCGTCCGACGCACTCGACCTGGTGATCGCGGATGCGCCGATGCCGAGCGGCACCCGTGTTCGCGCCTACTCACACCTGCTTGGTGATAGCGGCATTACCGTATTTGCAGCCTCGGCACTTGCAGAGAAGCTGACGCCGGAGTTTCCACGTTCGCTCGACGGTGCACCCATGCTGCTCCCCGGCGAAGGGTCGTTGCTGCGACGCCACGTCACGCAGTGGTGCACCGATAGCGGGATCACCCCGGACATCATCGCCGAGGTCGATGACATGGCGATGCTGCAACTTCTCGGGCACGACGGCGTTGGCGCCTTCTGCGCTCCGAGCGTGGTTGAGGCCGAAGTGCAACGCACCTTTGATGTACAGGTCGTGGGGCGTCTCCGCGGCGTGCGGGAGCGCTTCTATGCACTGAGCGCCGAGCGGAAGCTCCGACACCCAGCCGTGCTCGCGATCGCCGACTCCGCGCGACGGCGACTCGCCGCCAAACGACGCGGGAAGGAATAGAGACGGGGAAATGAAGAGGGCGCTCCCTTGCGGAAGCGCCCTCTTCATTTCAACCAACCGGGCCAATTACTGGATCGGCTTCGTCTCGACGCGACGGTTCTTCAGGCGACCGTCCTTCGTTCCGTTGTCTGCGCGTGGCTCCGACGGGCCGTAGCCCTTCGACGTCAAGCGCGAGGCAGCGATACGGCCACGCGTGATCAGGAACGTTCTCACCGATGCCGCACGACGGGCCGACAAGCGGGTGTTCAACCTCAACGAGCCGGTGCTGTCGGTATGGCCACCGATCTCCACACGAACATCCGGATTGTCCTTCAGCTGCTGTGCCAGCGCGAGGAGCAACTTGCGAGCAGTGGCGCCGAGGACAGCGGAGTTGGTGTTGAAGTTCACACCTTCGAGGACCATTCGATCGCGGACTGCAGCGGGCGGCGGCAGCGGGCAACCAGTTGCATCGACCTTGGTACCGGCCGGCGTGCCTGGGCACTTGTCAGCGTCATTCATGACGCCGTCGCCATCGTCGTCCTTCGGGAGCGAGCAGCCATCCGCATTGACCTTGTCACCACGCGGGGTATTCGGGCACTTGTCGCGGAAGTCAGCCACACCGTCCATGTCGCTATCAACCGGGCAACCGGTTGCATCGACCTTCACGCCAGCAGGAGTGTTCGGACACTTGTCCTGGAAGTCGGCGACGCCA
>Ga0105046_10008287_pt1 | contig 16343 bp, 11 predicted proteins | sample MAT03_FD_78385 | JGI IMG/M metagenome (GOLD analysis project Ga0105046, IMG submission 78385) | Freshwater microbial communities from Lake Fryxell liftoff mats and glacier meltwater in Antarctica - MAT-03 (megahit assembly) | ecosystem: Environmental > Aquatic > Freshwater > Ice > Liftoff...
AACTTTCAAGCCCAGGTAAGGTTCCTCGCGTATCATCGAATTAAACCACATGCTCCTCCGCTTGTGCGGGCCCCCGTCAATTCCTTTGAGTTTCAACCTTGCGGTCGTACTCCCCAGGTGGATAACTTAATGCTTTCGCTTAGTCGCTGACTGTGTATCGCCAACAACGAGTTATCATCGTTTAGGGCGTGGACTACCAGGGTATCTAATCCTGTTTGCTCCCCACGCTTTCGTGCCTCAGCGTCAGTTATGGCTTAGCGAGCTGCCTTCGCAATTGGTGTTCTGTGTCATATCTAAGCATTTCACCGCTACATGACACATTCCGCCCACCTCAACCATACTCAAGACTAGCAGTATCAATGGCAGTTCCGCCGTTAAGCGACGGGCTTTCACCACTGACTTACTAATCCGCCTACGCACCCTTTAAACCCAATAAATCCGGATAACGCTCGGGTCCTTCGTATTACCGCGGCTGCTGGCACGAAGTTAGCCGACCCTTATTCTTACAGTACCATCAACCCTCCTCACGAGGAGGGGTTTTGTCCCGTATAAAAGAAGTTTACGACCCATAGGGCCTTCATCCTTCACGCGGCATGGCTGGATCAGGCTTGCGCCCATTGTCCAATATTCCTTACTGCTGCCTCCCGTAGGAGTCTGGTCCGTGTCTCAGTACCAGTGTGGGGGATCATCCTCTCAGACCCCCTACCGATCGGAGCCTTGGTGAGCCGTTACCTCACCAACTAGCTAATCGGACGCATGCCCATCTATAACCTCCGTAGATTTAAATATAAAGTGATGCCACTTCATAGTGTTATGCGGTATTAATCTCCCTTTCGGGAGGCTATCCCCCAGTTATAGGTAGGTTGCATACGTGTTACGCACCCGTGCGCTACTCTCATAATCGTATTGCTACAACTAATCCCGTTCAACTTGCATGTATTAGGCCTGCCGCTAGCGTTAATCCTGAGCCAGGATCAAACTCTCCATTGTAAAGTTTATTTAATTGCTCTAGGTTTTTTACTTTGATTCATCATCCCCTAAGGGTAATGAACCTGGCTTATTATTTCCTACAATCCTTCAAAGAACGTTTATTATATATATCTCCCAAAGGAGCACTATAATAGATTTTTAATCGGGGTGCAAAGGTACAAATAGTTTTGTTCTTTGCAAACTTTTTTTTAAAATATTTTTTCTCTTATTTAAACATCGTTTTGTTTAAATCCCTGTGCTATTAATTGGGGATGCAAATGTAGTATGAGTTTTCGTACTTCCAAACATTTTATGAAAAAAAAAGATTGGGAGTTATTAACAGTGTGTTATGTAATTGCTAATCAATTGTATCAATGACGATATATTATGGATTAGTTACCGAAACTTGTAGAATTTTGCCATTAAAGTACCTCCCCCCTCCCACCGAAAAGTCGTAAATGTAGTCAGATATCTCCTCCGCAGTCAGCTTGGCAACGTATCCCGGGAACGCTTTTTGGAGCATTTCTGTGTGAACTGCGCCCAATGCTAAACAATTTGCCGTCACATTTTGTCCCCTGAACTCCTCTGCCAAACATTCTGTCAGGGTCGAAAGTGCACCCTTACTGCTGCTATATGCCGATAATCCGGTGAATTTTGAGGTGCCATTCACCCCTCCGATGCTTCCAATAGTTACTATATGTGTATGCTCCACCCCACCAATTTTTCCCAATAATGCCTTCGTTAATAACGCAACGCCTATTACATTGGTCTTATATATATGCTCCCAATCGGCAACCTCTAACTCACCAAATGGCTTGTAGACCAGCAAACCGGCATTGTGAATGAGAATGTCGATGTGATCAATTCCCTCCTTCGCAAGAGTGGCCAGAAGTAAAGTGTAGTCGTATTTGATGAGATCAAACTCCACAGCAATGATGTTTCCGGAAACGGATGCCGCCAATTTGTTCAGCTTTTCACCATTCCTCGCCAAAACAATTACGTTGTTTGAAGTTTCCGAAGCGAATTTCTTAGCTAAACTGTATCCGATTCCCGAGGATGCGCCTGTTATTAGTATGTTCATTTATTGTAATTTTTTTTCGTATCCGCATATTTCCTTCAAAATTTCGCTATTTTAAATAGCTTTGATCTTTTAACAACAATAATCTCAAGATATTCAAGCGCGTAAATCTAAAACTTATATTTGCATCTTATTGTTACTGATATAACTCTCATGAAAATTTACTTCGCTTTAGCAACCCTACTTCTCCTAACTTTCAGCACAAAAACAGCTTCCGCTCAGGAAGATTCTGTTCAAGGAACACAAGCCCGGCAACAAACAGGCCCTCCCTCTACCCCACTACGCGATAGGTTCTTTTTTGGTGGCAGTTTGGGTTTGCAGTTTGGAAATTACACTTATGTAGATGTTTCACCTTTAGTAGGTTTTAAAATTACTGAAAAGCTCCATGCCGGTGTTGGAGTTACGTACATCTATTTTAAGGTTAAAGACTCCTATTACAATTATTCCTATGAAACTTCAAGCTATGGAGGTCGTGTATTTGGCAGATATTACATTCTTGACAATTTGTTCGCCCATACTGAATTTGAAGTACTGAATATGGAAGTACCCGATGAAATTGGCGGTACCGGAAATTTCAATTATGTTCGCGATAACATTACCAGCTTAATGGTTGGCGGAGGATACGCCCAGTCGATTGGCCCTAATGCAGCATTAACATTAATGATTCTCTGGAACCTTACCGAGGAACAATTTACTCCCTATACGAATCCTATTTTTAGAATTGGTTTCTCGGCGGGTTTCTGATCCGGAAATTCATCTGTTAAAATCGGGCTTTTCGGCCATTCGCATGTGCCTGATTATCCAAGCTTGCTTTCGCTGAATGTATCTTGTAGGTTTTGCCGGCGACCATCTTATTGGATTGGGCAAACACGCAGCAATTAACGCCGCTTGCGAATTGCTGATTTTGGAAACAGGTTTATTGAAATATTCCTTTGTTGCCGCCTCTGCACCATAAATTCCATCACCCATTTCAATTACGTTCAAATAAACCTCCATAATTCGTTCCTTACTCCACAAAACTTCAATTAAAAAAGTGAAATACACTTCAAATCCTTTACGGATGTAGGAGCGATGCGGCCAAAGGAATACATTTTTAGCAGTTTGCTGACTGATCGTACTGGCGCCTTTTACCTTTTTTCCTTTATGACGTTCGTTATATTTCTGTGCTTTTTCAATAGCCTCCAGATCAAAGCCAAAATGCTCTTCAAATTTCTGGTCTTCGGAGGTGATTACCGCCAGTGGCATTGAGGGCGACATCTCCACCAAGGGAACCCAATCTTTGGTCAAACGGACATTTCTATTCTCGTCAAAAGCCTGATCAAACAGCCTGATAACCATTAAAGTTGTTAACGGTGGCGGAACAAAACGGTACAAAATTGTTACGCCAATGGTTGAAATAAAAAACCATAGAACAGCCTTCAGAACAATACGGAAAATTTTTCTGATCATTTTTTAATGCTGATACAATTTATTTCAAATTGAAAGCGGTATCAACAGTGTTTGCTTTAGCTTTTTTGTAACTACCTTTTTTAGACTTGATAGTAGTACCAACAGCTATGTAAAACATGGTGCTTTTTTCAGGTTTATAAATGTAGGGTTTGCCATAAATTTTGATATCCTGCTTATCCTCCACAAGGAAGTCAAGTAAATAATACTTAAATCGCAGATAACCGCCTTTTCCGGAGTTGATATCCAGAAAAACAGAAGGGTTAAACAAATTTACTTTATCGGAAAACCATTCCGATTTTTTGAACTTTTCATCATCATAAAAAACCTTTTGTTTGTAATTGAAAAAAAGTTCTGCTTCAGCACCGGCAGCAACATAAAATCCATTAGGAAGGTTTCCTACTTTAATTGCCAAAGGAATTCCTAGCGAATATACCCTTTGTTTTACTTTAATGGAATCGTTCAAATCATTAATCATACCTACGTTTCTTACACCAAGTCCGGTAAACATACCCACCCGATTACTAAAATCGTAGTGAAGTTGTTGCTGCAAATGGAAGAATAAGGTAAACCTTACAATGGGGTTGATATCCATTTTTTCTATTCCAAATCCACTTTGTGTTGGCCCGATAGCTTCCACATCACCGAAAGAAAAAATAATTTCAGATGCCGACTTCAAGTAAGCTTTGTTGGTAGGAGTTACTTCCTGTGCCAATATGCTTCCTGATAAACAGATTGAAAATAAAATCAAGCTTATTTTTTTCATAAGTTCTTTTTTTAAACGTTAGTTCATTTTTTTGGCAATTGCCGAATCGTATATACTTCTGTAATCTTCAAGTAAACCAAATGATTCATCATCAATAATCAGATCATTTCCGCCTGTAGAGCCTAAATTGGTAAATTCAACATCAGAGTCGGCAAGAATCTCAATAAATCCATCCAGCTGTTCAGGGCTGACCGAAACCACTATCCTGCCCTGAGCTTCGCCAAACAAAAATGCATCTTTTCTGATGTCGGCATCACTCTCAATATTAAATCCAATATTTCCGGCCATAGCCGACTCCAGCAAGGTAATAAATAAGCCACCATCCGATACATCATGAGCAGCATTGATAAGCTGATTATCAATTAGCTTTCGGACGAGAGTTTGAACCTCAAATTCTTCATTAAGATTAAAGTAGGGAGCAGGTGAATATTTCACTTTGTGATGAGAATAAAGATATTCGGATGATGATATATCTTCTACCGACTTACCAATCAAAAACAGGAGATCTCCGGGATGCTTAAAATTCAGCGTCATCAATTTGCTTTTATCTTCCAGAATTCCAATCATGCCAATGGTAGGAGTTGGAAAAACCGGTACTTCCTCATTGTTGATCACAGACTGATTGTAGAAGCTCACATTTCCTCCGGTTACGGGTGTTTTAAATTTAATACAGGCTTCGCCCATTCCTTTAATTGCATTTACAAACTGCCAATACACCTCAGGATTATAAGGATTTCCGAAATTCAAACAGTTGGTAACGGCTCCCGGTAAGGCACCGGTGCAGGAAATGTTCCGTGCTGCTTCAGCCACAGCAATAGCACAACCGGTGAACGGGTCGGCATGAACATAACGAGGGTTACAGTCTACAGTCATGGCCAACCCTTTTTTTGTACCCCGAACATCAACCACTGCGGCATCTGAGGGGCGGTTGGTAGTCATGTTGATGGTGCCTACCATGGAATCATATTGGTTAAAAATCCATTTTTTGGAAGCAATATTGGGGTGGGCAGCAAGTTCTTGAGCAACAGTTTTAAGGTTAGATGGTTGCTTGATATTTTTAAATGAATATTTTTTTATATTTTCAAGATACTTAGGTTCCTTAAAATCGCGCTTATAAATGGGGGCGCCCCCACCAAGAACCAGTGATTCGGCAGGAACGTCAGCAATCATTTCATTGTGCATATAAAAATGCAAACGTTCACCCTCCACAACTTCACCAATTTGGGTACAATTGAGATCCCATTTATCAAAAACGGCTTGCACTTTATCTTCCGATCCTTTTTGAGCAACTACGAGCATCCGTTCTTGAGATTCGGAGAGCAAAATCTCCCAACCTTCCATATTTTTCTGACGGGTAGGAACTTTGTCGAGATGAATAATCATACCGTGTTCCCCTTTTGCCGACATCTCCGAAGTAGAGCAAATAATTCCGGCTGCTCCCATATCCTGCATGCCAATAACGGCACCGGTTGCAATTACTTCGAGAGTCGCTTCGAGCAATAATTTTTCCTGAAAAGGGTCTCCAACCTGAACAGCGGGGAGATCTTCATGTGAATCGTCGTGCAAATCGCCCGATGCAAAAGTAGCACCATGGATTCCATCTTTTCCGGTTGCTGAACCTACAATAAACACCGGATTTCCGGCACCGTAGGAGGTTGCTTTCACCGTTTTTCCGGTTTCAACAATCCCAACCGACATTGCATTTACGAGGATATTCACATTGTAGCAATCATCAAAAAAAACTTCTCCGGCAACTGTAGGCACGCCAAAAGCATTTCCATAATCACCAATTCCTTTCACTACACCTTTTATGTGCCAGCGGGTTTTTTCATTATCAATATTTCCAAACCTTAGTGAATTGAGCTGCGCAATTGGACGTGCTCCCATGGTAAAAATATCACGATTGATCCCTCCAACGCCTGTAGCAGCGCCTTGATAAGGCTCAATAGCAGAAGGGTGATTATGCGATTCTATTTTAAATGCACAGGCAAGTCCTTCACCAATATCCACCAAACCAGCGTTTTCTTCTCCGGCCTTGGCTAACATGTGAGGGCCCTCTTTGGGAAGTGTTTTGAGCCAGGAAATAGAATTTTTATAGGAACAATGTTCCGACCACATGACGGAATAAATACTCAATTCGGTGAAATTTGGGGTTCGTCCTAATATTTCTTGAATTTTCTCAAATTCCTCAGGCAAAAGACCTAATTTTTTTGCAGTTTCAGTGGTAACAGCTATAGCTTCTGCTGTGTGGCTCATTTAATTAAGATTAATTTCGGTTATTTGCATGCAAAAGTAATCAATATATCCGCAAATTTTCCCGCTCGGAAGAACAATCACATATGAATTAATTTCTTTAAGGGATAAAAGTGGAACTACTTCTCACACTCGCTTATACAGCCATATTTGTTTTCCTTATCGGGAAGTTAAAATTCTTTGATCTGGATGGTATTTCACTCAATACCATTAAAATAGCATACCTTTTAAAAATAGCTGCCGGTATTTCTGTCGGTCTGATTTATACTTATTATTATACGGATCGGCTTACTGCGGATACATTTAAATTTTTTGACGACAGCAAAATTTTATTTGATGCTGTTTATTCTCAACCATTTGACTTTCTGCGAATGGTTTCGGGCATTGGTGCCGGTGCGGCAGAACTACAACCCTATTACGACAAAATGACCAATTGGTACGATACTTTTTCACCTTACAACGATAACAGAACACTGATCAGACTAAATGCATTTTTGAGGATTTTTTCATTAGGAAATTATTATGTTCACGTGGTTTTCGTTTGTTTTCTTTCTTTAACAGGAATAATTGCTGTGGTAAAAGTTTTTAGCAGAGAATTTCCATTGAAATCACTCGAAATTTTTGCTGTGTTCCTGCTCTTACCTTCGGTACTTTTTTGGGGCTCAGGATTATTGAAAGATTCGTTGGTGATTTTTTCGCTGGGGCTGGTACTTTATTGGTTCGATAAATTCCTCTATTCCGGTCAGGTTAAAATTAATCAACTAGTATTGTTGATATTATCATTGTTTCTGTTGCTTATTTCAAAGTTTCATGTCTTTGTTTTAATCTTGCCACTTCTCACCGCGTGGTGGATTTGTGCAAAAACCGGATATAAACCCTATTGGGTTTTTATTTCCTCCACCATATCTTTCTTTATGCTTATTGTTCTCATATCCTTCCTAACTCCAAATTGGAATATGGCTGCTCGTTTGGCACAAAAGCAACAGGCTTTTTTTAATCTGGCTACCGAAACAACAGCAGGTTCATTCATCTCCATCCCTGTTCTGGAACCCAATTTTATTAGCTTTATCTTGAATGCACCTGCAGGTTTTCTATTTTGTTTAACACGACCTTTCATTACGGACGGTGGATCGGTATTGATTTTAATATCGGCAATCGAAAATTTACTTATCTTGCTTTTTTGTGTTTATGCATTATTCAAATTCAGATTTAAACTGATACAAAATAAAATTATGCCGTGGCTTTGCATATTTTACACCATCACATTCTTCGTTTTGATTGGCGTGGTAACACCGGTTCTTGGCGCAATAGTTCGGTACAAGGCACAGGCGCTTCCATTTTTGGTGGTGTTTTTTTTAATCGCATCAAACACAACCTTCCATAAAAATGTTATTAAATTATTCTCTAAAAATAATTCCTGATCTATGGAAATAATCCTCACCATTGGCTATGCATCGGTATTTAGTTTTATGATACTGAAATGGAAATGGTTTATCGATAATCAGGTTCACAAATTTCTTTTTGTTTCACTCTTTGTTTTAAAGATCCTTACCGGAATTTTTGCCATGGAACTTTATGAATACCGGTATCAAGGTGGGGATGCCATTTCTTTTATCCAATTCAGTAAACCCATCACAGAAAGCTTCTACAAAAACCCTGTCGATTTTTTAGGAATGGTAACAGGGGTTGGTGATGATGAAGAGTTTATGAAAAAACATGGTGTCATTTCAGGATGGAACAACATGGACGTGGTTTATAACGACAACAGAACCATATTGCGAATTAATGGATTTATTGGTTTGTTCAGCATGGGGTATAGTTACATTCATATTGTATTTTTTGCATTTATTTCGATGATGGGGTTAATGGGTATCTATAAGGCTTCGCGTTTGCTTACTACTCGTTCCCCATACTTATTGGTGTTAGCGGTGTTTTTGGTACCCGGTGTTATGTTTTGGCTTTCGATGACTGCAAAAGAGAGCATACTCATTTTTGCGATGGGAATGTTTTTTTACCATTGTATCCGACTGCTTACAATTAGTAATTCTTTCGGAAATATGGCGGGTATGTTTCTGGCCGGATTTTTATTTATTCATATCAAGGCGTATTTACTGATACTCATAACACCATGTTTGCTTGCATTTACCTGGGTTTCGGTAACTAACAATAAATATTCTTTTATCAAATATGGGATAGTATATGTTTCCTGTCTGATGCTTATATTCAATGCCAAATATCTTCTAAATGGTTTTGACCCAATGGAAATTCTTTTTATGAAGCGTTTAAATTTTGAAGCTTTCGCAGATGCATTCCCAAAAGACATGGGCAGTTATATTGAATTACCCTATTTCAATGCTAACTGGGGAAGTATATTAACCGCTGCCCCTGTTGCTGCCTTCTCTGTGCTGACACGACCTTATGTTTGGGAATCAACCAGCATTCTCATTTTATTATCGGCGCTCGAAAATATTGTGCTGATGCTGGCATTGCTATGGGGATTGAAAAATGTAAGCTGGGAGGGAGTAGTTAAAAATAAAAACTATCTGTTCTTTTGTTTTTATTTTGTTTTGAGTGTGTTTATCCTTATTGGATTAACAACTCCTGCGATGGGTGCCATAGTTCGATATAAGGTTCCTGTTTTGCCATTTTTATGTCTAATTCCTATTCTTATTTCAGGTAAAAGAAATCCTGTTCCAAAAACTTAATATTACACAGAGTTAGACCTTCAATTCAGTTTCATTTGAAGTGTACGTTACCAATAAAGCATAAATACTTATTTTTGATTTCAATATCCATCTAAAACACCCGGTATGAATTTATTCCGTAAAAAAACAGTGCATCAAATCCTGGATCAGGTGAAACAGGGTGAAGGCCAGATAAATGGTGGGTTGAAGAAGCATCTTGGCGTGCGGGATCTTACTGCATTTGGTATTGCAGCCATCATAGGTGCCGGTATTTTCAGTACTATCGGAAAAGCTAGTGCCGACGGAGGTCCTGCGGTTATTTTGTTATTTATATTTACTGCTGTTGCCTGCGGATTTGCGGCCTTTTGTTATGCTGAATTCGCCAGTCTGCTCCCGGTTTCCGGCTCTGCCTACACCTATTCATACGTTGCGTTTGGTGAACTTTTTGCCTGGATCATTGGATGGGCATTAATTATGGAATATGCAATTGGAAATATTGTAGTGGCTATATCGTGGTCCGGATATTTTTCATCACTCCTTACCCATTTACAACTACCGACATTAGGTTTTCCTGATGGAATACATTTGCCGGATTGGTCAGGGATTGATTATTTCTCAGCAAAAAGAGCCTGGGTTGCATCACAAGTTGCCGGAAGTGATCCGTCGATATTAAACAGCGAAGCCTACAAAGCATGGATGTCGGCACCTATCGTGGCTGGAATTCGAATTATTATGGATATTCCTGCATTAGCAATTAATGTGCTCATCACATGGGTGGTTTATCGGGGGATTAAAGAATCGAGAAATGCCAGCAATATTATGGTAGCTATCAAAATTGTGGTGGTTTTAATGGTTATAGGCTTAGGAATTTCTTATGTAAATACCGACAACTGGACGCCATTTATGCCGGAAGGATTGGGAGGTGTTCTGGCAGGTGTTTCAGCAGTATTTTTTGCCTACATCGGCTTTGATGCCATTTCAACTACCGCCGAAGAATGTCATAACCCTCAACGCGATTTGCCTAAAGGTATGATGTATTCAATAATTATTTGCACCGTGTTGTATATTCTCATTGCGTTAGTACTCACCGGAATGGTGAACTATACCGAACTTGCAGTTGACGATCCGCTTGCTTTTGTATTCAGTCGCTTAGGTCTTGATTGGATAAGTGGTATTATTGCAGTAAGCGCTGTTGTAGCAATGGCAAGCGTGATGCTGGTTTTTCAGCTTGGACAGCCAAGAATATGGATGAGCATGAGTCGTGATGGTTTGTTACCGAAAGCATTCAGTAATGTGCATCCGAAATTTGGTACACCCTCATTCGCAACAATAATCACAGGCGTGATGGTAGGAATTCCAATCTTCTTTATCGATATGAATACCGTTGTTGATTTGTGTTCCATCGGTACTCTATTTGCCTTTATTCTGGTATGTGGAGGCGTGCTGGTTATGCAAAACAAAACAGGTATTCACCGTAAATTCAAAGTGCCATACTTTAATGGAAAATTTATTGTTCCGACCCTATTCATAATCACTACATTTTATGTTGGTTTTTATCAACGTGAATGGTTGCATGAACATGTAAATCCGCTTTCAAATATTGATGCTGTACCTATGTTTATTTTTTTCATTGTATTTGCAATTATGTCATTTTTAAGTTTTATAAAAAATTTCTCCATCATTCCTGTATTCGGAATATTGACTTGTCTTTATTTAATGGCACAAATTCATGTCAAAAACTGGATTGGTTTTACTATTTGGCTAGGAATAGGACTTGCAATATATTTTACATTCAGTTACAAAAACAGCAAATTACAAAAACTATCAAACACTAACTAACATATGCTTAAAGCTTTTATCACAGGAGCAACTGCAGGTTTTGGAAAAGCCATTGCCATAAAATTCGCCGAACATGGCTGGGATGTTATCATTAACGGAAGACGCAAGGATCGTTTGGAAGCACTGGAAAAAGAAATCACTTCCACCTTCGACACAAAAGTTTTCACATTGCCATTTGATGTAACTCAACCGGAAGAAGTTAAAGCAGCAATTCAATCACTTCCTTATGAGTGGAAAAACATTGATGTGTTGGTGAATAATGCCGGTTTGGCTTCAGGACTTAATGTAATTAATGAAGGCGACATCACAGATTGGGAAATTATGATTGATACCAATGTAAAAGGATTGTTGTATGTTTCAAGGGCCATTATGCCGGGTATGGTGGATCGTAAAAAAGGACATATCATTAATATTGGCTCAATTGCAGGCAAAGAAGCTTATGCAAGAGGGAATGTGTACTGCGCAACAAAACATGCTGTTGATGCAATTTCAAAATCAATGCGGATCGATTTACTTCCTCATGGAATTAAAGTAACTTCCGTTAATCCCGGTGCTGCCGAAACCGAATTTTCGCTCGTACGCTTCAAAGGTGATACCGAAAAAGCCGCTCAGGTATACAAAGGTTATGAACCACTCAGGCCGGGTGATATTGCAGATGTTGTTTATTTTGCTGCCAGCCGTCCTGCACATGTTGTAATTAATGATGTTATTGTAACACCTATTGCACAAGCTAATACCTCCTATTTTATAAAAAATAACGATTAACAATATAACATACAAAATGAAATTTTTAAAATATTTCTTTATCGGTCTTATCTCAAAACCTGCCAATTCCCCTCTCCTTTGGATAGGGGTTAGAAGTGAGGCAAAAAGAACCCTAGGTTTTGAGAGATGCCCTATCCATATTAAAATTAAAGTTTTCATACCAATTCTATGTCTAACTTTACTGTTTGCAGGATGCAAAAACACTTCTAAAACAGCTGATCAAATTTACTATAACGGTAAGGTATATACGGTAGATAAAGATTTTTCGGTTGCCTCAGCATTTGCAGTTAGCAATGGTAAAATTGTGGCGGTTGGTACCGATAATGATCTCGAAAGTTATGATGCATCTGAACGGATTGATCTTCAAGGAAAATTTGTGTATCCAGGATTTCAAGATGCACATTGTCATTTTTATGGCTATGGCGAAGACTTAAATAAAATCTGGCTCACGGGCACCAATTCATACTCCGATGCTCTTGACACAATTGTTAAATATAAAAATCAACAAATTGGCGACTGGCTTTTTGGAAGAGGATGGGATCAGAATGACTGGGAAGAAAAAACATATCCTGACAAGACGCAACTGGATAGTCTGTTCCCTAACACTCCTGTATTTTTATTACGTGTTGATGGTCATGCTGCACTGGTAAATCAAACTGCCTTAAACATTGCCGGCATTACGACATCTACAAAGGTACAAGGTGGAATTATTGAGCAAAAAAATGGAAAGCTGACAGGCATTTTGATGGATGCTGCGGTAGATATTGTTTATCATATAATACCTGAATTTTCGAATATCGAACAACAAAATGCATTAATTAACGCTCAAAAAAACTGTTTTGCTGTTGGACTTACTTCAGTAACAGATGCCGGAATTAAAAATACAGGATTGAAAATTAAAACTATTTTATTAATTGATTCCTTACAAAAAAATGGTGCTTTGCAGATGCGAATTAATGCGATGGCTGCTATTGAAGAAGTTGCGTATTATGTTGAAAATGGAAAAATAAAAACTCCTGCATTAAGTGTTCACAGTTTTAAGCTGTATGCCGATGGTGCTTTAGGATCTCGCGGAGCGTGTTTACTGGAACCCTATACCGACCAGCCCGGTCACTATGGTTTTCTTAGCCACTCTGCCTCCTATCTTGATAGCGTCGCAGCCAAAGTTGCAGCTATGGGGTTTCAGTTAAACAGTCATTGCATTGGTGATTCATCGCATCGTTTGATGCTTCAGATTTATGAAAAATACATTTCAAAAACAGACAATCATAGGTGGAGAATAGAACATGCTCAGGTAATAAATCCATCCGATTTAATTTATTACAAAAATAACAAAATCATTCCCAGCGTTCAACCAGTGCATGCCACTTCCGATATGTATTGGGCAGAGGACCGACTTGGACCTATGCGAGTGAAGGGTGCCTATGCATACAAAGAACTACTAAATCAGAATGGAATTATAGCTGCAGGAAGTGATTTCCCTGTAGAGCATATTAATCCGTTGTTTGGTTTTTATGCCGCTGTGGCGAGAAAAGATCAAAAGAATTTTCCGGAAAATAGATTCCAACCCGAAAATGCATTGACACGCAAAGAAGCACTACGTGCAATGACAATTTGGAGTGCCTATGCCGCTTTCGCAGACTCCGAAACAGGAAGTCTGGAAAATGGAAAGTATGCTGATTTTGTAATTCTGGATGAGGATATTATGCAAATACCTGAAGAAAAAATATGGAATGTTAAATTGGCTGCAACTTATTTGAATGGAAAAAAAGTTTATTCGCATAAATAAATGTCGGAATCAGATGATAGCGGAATGTGCAGATTTGTATAGTTTAGGGGGTAGGATTCATCCGAAAATCATCCATAAAATAATCCTCTCTTTTCTCATTCCAGGTATATATATTTAATTCTTCGTCTCCAGATAACTCATTTGGCAAAGTGACGGTGAGAAATACACGAGTCCATTTATTTTTTTCTGTTAGATACTTATCCAGGTTGGTAGCTACCCATATTAAAGACTTACCATTTTTATCAACACTTAAAACTAACTTAGCATTATTAACACTACCCGATGAAAAGAAGGCTGCACTTATTTCGATTTTTGAACCCGGAATTAGATTCAGTTCCCGAATATTTTTTTGGTATGAGGGACCGAATTCCTTATCTGCAGATAAATGAACAGAATACTTTCCTTCATATTTATAAGTTGAATCTCTGAATGACAATTCATTCTTCCATGCTTCTGTCTCGAATCCATGTTTGTAGGTGAATGCGGGCAACCTATTTAGTGCAGAATCTTTGCCGACTTTACCATATAATTTCAAGCCTGAATTCAGCATTGACTCTTTGACCAGAAGCCATGGGTACTGAGCCCTGATGATCATATCCAAATCGGGATCATCGTAGACATTTGAATAAGAATAGAAAAAATAGGGAGTTGTAGATTGTTCCACCAAATTATTGAAATTAACAATTTCCTCTTTGGTCATGATGCTGGTTTGCTCAAAATTAACAGGATGCTTGTAATAGTCGAGGTAATACTGAATATAATAAGAGCTGAACACGCTGATGGTTCTGGTGATGTTTTCACTTCCCAGTTGGTCATCGAGCTGCTTTACCCGTTCAGCTATACCGCGGAATTCTGAAAAGTGTTTTGTTTTATAGTATTTTTTTTCAGTTACGGTGCTGTATAAACCGCCGGCTAAAACCGCAAGCAGAAGTAAAGAAAGGGTGGTTCCGGTTCGTTCTTTTGGAAAAAAGGAAAATATAAACAACAAAAGGTAAGGGAAGGAAAACAATAGGACGGAATGTTGGAAAACAGGATTTTTCCAAATGGAATAATAATAAGCTATGAAAAATGGAAGAATAAAAAGTAAAATAGAAAAAGCATGAAATTTTGAAAACTTAACTTCCTTTCTGAAACTCAAAACGATGCCTGCAAAAAGAATGAAATAAATGATCTTTAACTGATAAGAATCATTAAAACAATAATCAATGAACTTCGAAAATGCATCTTCACCCGGAGGCCCGAGCCATCCATCGGGCCCTCCTACTCCACCTTTCATCAGTTGGTGAATAAACAAATCCTGATGTGGAAGATATAATAACAAAATCAAAATGCCGGATAACATGTAAGGCGCAAACGTAGTTCTCTTAAGGAAAAACAATCCTGTTAAACATATTAATCCTGCTAAAATAAAACTGAAATAATGAATGTACATGCAGGCACTCACCGATAAACTGAATCCAAGAAAATTCAATAGTTGTTGTTTATCAAATACTGATTTAGCATTACCATTAAATATCGCTCTGGTCCAGAAAAAAACTGTTAATAAAGTAAAAAATAATCCCGGACTGTATGGCCTGGCAATTTGACTGTATAACAAAGGAAACTCCAACACAGCAAGAGATGCTGCAGCAAGAATGCCTGTGCTATAGCCAAACCATAATTTACCAACCCTGTAAAGCAAATACACCGAACCTACTCCGAGCAATGCAAAAGGTAATCGTACCATAAATTCCGAAAACCCGAAACAAAAGGTCCAGAAATATAAAAACAATTGCACACCGGCAGGATGAAAATCCGGGTATACACCTAAAGTAATTACATCATGTACATTTGAAAACTGCAATCTCGACAAAGCACTTAATTCATCATTGGATAAAGAAAATCCGGTGAGGCCAAATAAACGAAGTCCGGCAGCAATCAATAAAATCCAAATTATAGTGGAGTTGGTTCCCGGAGGTTTAGTGGAGTCGGATGTATTGAATCGCAGAAACATAATTATTTCATTCTTTGCCGGGTGATTTCATAGAGCACTATGCCGGCTGCAACAGATACGTTTAATGATGATGTTTTTCCTGTTAAAGGAATTTTGATTAATACATCACAACGCTTTAAATACTCAGGAGAAATACCATCTTCTTCGGAACCCATTATCACACATAATGGCTGATCGAGCTGAGCCTGAAAGAGTGCATCGGTTGCTTTTTCGGTGCAGCCGGCAATAATAAAACCCGATGCTTTTAAATACTCGATGGTGAGCTTGAGATTGAACTCTCGGCAAACTGTGATACGGTGCAGTGCTCCTGCCGAGGCTTTTATTGCATCACCATTCACCGGTGCGCCACCTTTTTCAGGAACTATTACCGCATCCACTCCCATACATTCTGCCGAACGACAAATGGCTCCAAAATTTCTAACATCGGTTATTCTGTCGAGGAGAACTACCAATGGAAAATTTTTATGACTAAAAAGATCAGGAACAACATCTTCAATTTTTTGATAGCTGATGGCACTTAAAAAACATACTACTCCCTGATGGTTTTTACGAGTGAGACGATTGAGCTTTTCAATGGGCACCGATGAAAATGGAATATTATGTTTTGAAAGCAATTGTTTCAACTCCCTCCCCAACGTATTCGTTAGATCACGTTGCAGAAATATTCGCTCAACTTCTTTACCTGCATCAATGGCTTCCATTACAGGACGAATACCAAAAATCATGGTATCATCTTCTCTGCCGGAATTGTCTCTATCAAA
>Ga0105046_10008291_pt1 | contig 16340 bp, 12 predicted proteins | sample MAT03_FD_78385 | JGI IMG/M metagenome (GOLD analysis project Ga0105046, IMG submission 78385) | Freshwater microbial communities from Lake Fryxell liftoff mats and glacier meltwater in Antarctica - MAT-03 (megahit assembly) | ecosystem: Environmental > Aquatic > Freshwater > Ice > Liftoff...
CGCCACCGGCCTCGCTCGGTCTCGACGAAACCCAGGCGCCCTCCCATTCGGGAGGAGTTTCCCGACACACTCCTAGGAGGGCGCCCAACGTCGTCACCGACCCGCGAGCCACTGATAAGGTTGGAGCGTGCGGCGAGCCCGGAGGACGTGCTTGATGCTTTGCGGGAGCCTCGTGTTCATCGCAGGGCTGCACCCCCTTGCCGGCTGCGGAGTCATGGAGGGAATCCAGCCGGCGCCCGAGCCGGAGCTGGAGCCGGAGCTGGAGCCGGAGGCATGCGGGGCTGCGGTCCAGACGCCGGCGGACGCACCTTTCGTGCGCATCGACGGCGTACACGGGGACGATGATCCCACGCAGACTCGCCTGTGCGCCGAGGGCGCCGCGGGACCGGCGGAGCTGGCCAATCCGTGGGATCTACATTGCGACGTCGCCTCGGGTCGCGCAGCGCGCGCAGGCGAGCAGGCGACGCCGCCCACTCGCCTCCGGATCCTGGAATGGAACATCAAGTTCGGTACGGACCTCGATGGCGTGATGCGCGTGCTCGAGACCCACCCCGTCGCGAGCCGCGCCGACGTGCTGTTGCTCGTCGAGGTCGACCGAGGCTGCGACCGCTCGGGCCAGGTGGATCAGGCGCGGCTCCTCGGCGAGCGGCTGGAGATGGACTGGGTCTTCGGCGTCGAGTTCGTGGAGCACGCCCAGGGCGGGTGCGAGGAGGGCAATGCCATTCTTTCGCGCTACCCGCTCGCGAACGCGCTGCACGCGTTTTTTAACGTGGGCGCGATCGAGCGAGGCGGCCTCTTCGCGCCCTATGACTGGGCTCTCGACGAGGACGAGCCGCGCACGGGCCGGCGCTCGTTCGTGGGCGCTGATCTGCGGCTGGGAGGCTCCTTGCTACACGTCGTCTCGACCCACCTGGAGAACCGCTCGACCGCGGCGGAGCGGGCAGGAGAGGCACGAGAAATCGTCGATCGCATCGACGGGCTTCCGCGCCGCGCAAGCTGCATCGCTGGCGACTTCAACGTATTCCCCGACATCGGCACGACGGTGATCGACGCGCCCCTCTACGACGTCATGACCGAGGCTTGCTTCGACAATCCCCACGGCGACATGCCGCAAGCGGAGCGGCGCACGCGCCCCGGCCTCGCCTACCAGATCGACTTCACCTATCTGCGCTCCGTGAAGATCGTCGACCGCGGCGTCCTCAATGAGCTTGAGGACGTTCCCAGCGACCATTTTCCGGTTTGGGTCGACATCGAATAGCCCACGCACCGAGCTCGTGAGGCTTTCCGAGTCTGACTCTGATCTGATCTGAGCAGCTTCGGTCTTGGGCGCCGGCGCAGTGGAAGGCGGCGTCACCGGCTCTGGCGTTCCGCATGACGACGCGGCGGGCGACAGGACGAGGGCGGCGACGAGGCACGCGATCCGGTTCCTCACGGCGCACAGCATACGCGAGCCGCCTTCCCCATCGCTTGGAACGACGGTGAGGGTGCCCAGCTCGACGGCCCGATGGAAGCAGCAGACGAGGCGATGTCGGCGACGGCGTTGCGCCGGTAGAGCGTGCAGCGGCCAACTCGGCCGGCGATCGTCGCGCGGCCTGCGAGCTCGAAGGCGAGGTCGGGCGGCCCGCCGCAGAGCCAGACCATCTCGAACGTTGCGAGCAGATCACGTGCGCGCGGAGCATCGGCGCCCGCGGCATAGCGATGCCTGCGGGGCAGCGCTCCGTCGTAGTGAATCGGCTGTACGCCGGCCAGTTCGTAGAGCGTCGGCACCTCGGCGCGGCGATCGACGATGGCGAGCGTCGGGATGTGCAGCGTCGCGAGCGTCCGGACGCGGTCGGCCGCAGCGAGATCGCCGTCCGGGAAGAACCACGCGACGCCGACGGTCGCGCCCTCGGGGACTTCGCGCGCGAACAGTGCGCGGATGTCGCGCGCCTCGCGATCGAGCTCGCGTAGGCTGCGGGCGACGACGGCGGTGCGCAGGACGACGAGGCCGATGAGCAGCCGGCCGACGAGATCGATCCGGCGCCGCGTGGGGCCCTCGGCGCCGTCGCGCCCGTCGAAGGCGAAGGGCGTGATCACCCACACGCCGAGCGCGAACCGCCCGTGGACCTCGATGCCCCCGGCGATGTCGGACGGAAAGACCGCGACCAGGAGCGCCAGCGCCGCGGCGGCCGCGAGTGGGCCGCGACGAACCTCGAGCGGGCGCGAGACCCATGCCGCGGTGGCCGACAGCGCGGCGAGCGCCGCGAGCGACATGCGGTCGACGCGCGCGTCGAGGCCCGTCCAGGTCGACAAGAGAGCGCGCGCGATCATTCCCGGCGTCGCGAGTGACACGCCGCCGTGTGAGGCGGCGCGCATGAGCCACCATGCGCCGACGTAGAGGAGACCCGGCCCGACCACTGCGAGCGCGAGGATCGCGCGGCGATCGAGGCGTCGGTCCGTGGTGGCCCGCGCGATCACGAATGCGACGACACAGCAGACCAGCGTCGCGGTCGCAGCCGCATGCGATACCGCGACCCCCAACCCGAGCGCGGCACCGATCGCGACGTCCCGCGTCTGACCCCGCTCGAGGACGCGCACCGCGCGCGCCAGCGCGAAGAGAGCGAGCGCGAAGCCAAACGCGAAGCCCGCGTAGCCGAGGAGCAGCGGCTCGCTCCACACGAACGCCGAGACGACGACTGCGCGCAGCGACGAACGGCCGAGGATCGCCCGCGAAAGCGAGCGACAGCCCAGGGCGTGGAGGAGGATCGTCGCGGCGAGGAACGCGCGACCGAAGCCCTCGAGCCCGAGGAGTGGCTCGAGCGCCACGCCGGGCACGTCGACCGCGAGATTCGGGAGGAGCGCCCACCGCGCCGACCACGGGCCCACGACCGCGCCCTCGGCGAGCTTCCCCAGAAGGTGCACCCGCGTGAGGTGGTTCGGGTAGTCCGAAAGGGGAGGGATCGTCGTCCAGATGAGCGGCATGACGAGGAGCGCCGTCACGATCCAGCCGAGGATGACGATCGCGCGCTCGCGAGGGATCGGTCGGGACCTCGTCGCTCCCATCTCTCGTGAGTTCTCTTAGCTTGCGCCCGCCAATGAAGTCTTTCTCTAATCCCCGATCTGGAACTATTTACGGCCGCTTCGCCGCAACCGCGGACTCCTTCGATTTGTCCGCGCCTTCGAGTGACAGCTCAGCGACTCGGTCCTGAAACGTGATCCGCGAGACCATGAGCTGCTCTTCGAGCCCGACGATGTCGATGGTGGCCTTGGAGACCCGATCGCTCGTCTCACCGAGCTTGCTCTCGAGGCTCTTCATGAGCGGGCCTGCCGTCTTCACCATCTTGAGGGTCACGACCTGTGCGTGAAGCTCGTCCATCCGGGCGCGGTATTCGGCCATCTGCTCGCGCAGCGTCGCGATGCGCTGCTCGAGGTTCGCCTGTCCGACCTGCAGCTTCACGAGGTCGCCCACCTTCTCTTTGAGACCAGCGTCGAGCGCCGCCGACGAGATGTATGCCTTGATCTGGCTCATGCCGTCCGCGGAGCGGATGTCGGTGCTCTTGAACACCGGTGTCGCCTCCTCGATGTCGACGTCGACCTTTCCACCTGCTTCGATCTCGACGCGGAAAAGGTGGGCGATGCCGACGCGCTCGACGTGTGCCGGTGCCTTGGTGAGCTTGTAGCCCGCGGGCACCGTGTGGCGGACGTAAACGGTTGCCTTCTCGGGGAGGTGGTTTTCGAGCGTGAGCGACGTCTTGCGGATGTGCTTCGTTTCCGTCGAAAAGACCCCGCGCTGGACGGTGATGACGCGGGCGATCTCGTCGCGGGTATCTTCTTTCTTCTCGACGACGACCTGGCGATCGAGCGCGTACGGAATGAACGCCGCGCTCTTGGGCGCAATGACGTCGGAGAGCCCTTCGCCGATGAAGCGCCCGTCGCCGAACACCGTGACGGGGCCCGCTTCCAGCGCAGAATCCGTCGGGTTCTGGATGCGCACCGATTTGAACGGAAAGCGGGCGTTGCCCCGGACGGTCTCGGAGTCGTAGAGATAGACGACCTCACCTTCGGTCGTACCGGCGTAGATCGAGACCATCGCGCTCGTTCCGCGCGCGACGGTCATGGGCGTCTTCGACTCGAAGTGCGAAGTCCCAATGGGTGCGAGCGAAGCGGCGTCGGGGGCTTTCTCCTGGTCGGGGTCGCCCTTCTGGACCTTCGCACCGAAGCCCGAGGTGCCCCCTACGTCAGCAAGTTGCCCTTGAACCACCCGGACGCCGGGCTGGTGCCCGGCACGCTCGCCCGAGCCAATCGCGACCACCCGATCTGGTGCGATACCATTCTGAATGAGCTGCTCGCGTAATCGGTTGGCACGACCGAGACTCGCCGCGTTCTTGTCATGGTCGTCCTTGCCGGCGTAGCCCTCGACTACGATGGGGTTGCTGTTCGTCCGAAGCTGAGCGGTCAAGAGATCGATTGGATCGTTGCGCGACGCCGGTCGCTCTGCGGTCTCACCGCCATGCGACCCGTCGTCCATGGAAGGGCTCGCGGCGCCTCGGCCCGGCGTTGCCCTTCGAGTGGCGGCGACGGCGGGTGCCGGGGGCTTCTTGGCGTCCCGCCAGCGATCGCCATCCGTGGGCTTGTCTTTCTCCCTTCTCTTGCCGGCGTTGGGTTCCTCGCTGCTCGCCAGCCGCGCCGCGTTCTGCAGCGTCTCGTCGGTGAGCTCACCCAGCACCGTCGTTGTCTTGGGGGAGCTTCCGGGCCCGTACGTCGATTCGCCTGAGGGCGGCGCCATGGCAAAAGGAAGGTCGCTCCGGAGCGTCTCGCGCTCGACGAGCCTCACCGAGCGCAGATCGAACCGAAACGACAGCGCCGAGCTCGACCCGACGCCGAGTCTCACGTTGTTCCAGTCCTCACCGCTCGTGTTGTCGACGATCGCCCAGCCCTGGAGCTCGACCCTCTTGTCGTGACCCTTGCCCAGCGTGATCCGATAGCTCGGCTTCCACGAAGGCGTCTCGGTCACATACGACAGCTTGAGATCGTGCGACGTCCCGCTCGGCACCTGGATCGTCATGCGCACGAGACCCTCGGAGTCGGCGGCGGTCCCCGACGTCGGATACGAAACGGGTGTGGGCTTGCCGGACTTGGCGTCGACGACGGTCAAGCTCTTCAGAAAGTCGTCGACCTTGTCCGCGGGGACGGCGAGCTTGAGCTCGCCTCCATCGACCCGCGCATACCGCTCGAAGTACGCCACGCCGTTGCGGTAGACGACGACGCGGCCGAGCGTCGTATCCGAGTCGACGAAGCTTGCGCTCGCGGCGCCGCATCCAGAAAGAAGAAAGAGACTCGTGGCGAGGGTCAGGGCACACGGGCCCCCAGCAGCTGCACGGAAGCGCTTCGACGAGGGCATGGGTGTCTCCTTGGCGCCCCGGTGGCGCGGTGGACGGAGTTCGTGACTGCGAAAGGTGGCGGTCGCCTTCACGCGCCCGAGGTTCCAACACATGCGAAGTCGAACCCCGATCCACGGGGAGGATCCCGCCTCGACTTCGCGTTTCCAAGGGCGCGAGCCGCGGCCCCGGACTCCCAAGCGGCGCAAGCCCGCGGAACCGCGTCGACGCCGGGCGTCCACTCGGCAGCGCGGTGGCTTCGGCGCGAAGTTGGGGCCCGATCCTTTCGACGGATGGCTTCCGGACTTCGCTCGGAGTTCGCCGCAATCTCGCCACGCCGCGATGGTCACTGTGGCGGGGACGCCTCGCGCCGTGCCCCCGCGACCCCTGCAATCTCGAGGACAATCGCGAGGGCCAGGGGCTGGACCGACCGGTACCGAGATTGCAATGGGAGTTCGGTCATGAATACCGAACAGGCGCAGTCACACGACGGTGGAGCTCTGAAGACCCTGGTCGCGGGAGCCGAAGCGGCCCGCGAAGGGGTCGCCCATACCGTGGAGACGGCGAAGAACATGGTGGAGACGGTCGCGGTGCTCCGCCGGTTCTCTGCCCGCAATGGCGCGCAGCGATCCTCGGCGCCGCGGAACCAGCAGCCTCCGCAGCAGCCCTCGGCGTCGCACTGACACGCGTGCGGCTGGCGCTGGCGCCCGAGGCGGTGGGTTTCGGCTCGGCTGGTCACGGATTCGGCGGCGAGCCGACTTGGCGTCGCGTCTGCGCAGGCGCTGCAGTACGGCCGTGGCGCCATGCGCATCCACCTGATCGACGGCACCTTTGAGCTGTACCGCGCGCACTTTTCACCGCGCCCCGGTCACACCGGCCCGGGCGGGCAGGACCTCAAGGCGACGGTTGGGCTCGCGACGTCGCTCTTGCAGCTGCTGCACGAAGAGGCGGAGAAGGTCACCCACGTCGCCATCGCCTTCGACAATCCGATTCGGTCGTTTCGCAACGATCTCTTTGAGCCGTACAAGAGCGATGAGGGCGTGCCGCCCGAGCTGCGCGCCCAGTTCGACCTCGCGGAGCTTGCTGCCAGAGCGGTGGGCGTACGGGTGTGGTCGATGAGCGAATTCGAGGCCGACGACGCGATCGGCAGCGCGGCCAAGAAGTACCGTGAGGCCGACGAGGTGCGCATCCTCAGCCCCGACAAGGACTTCGGTCAGTGTCTGGATGGCGAGCGAGTCGCGCTGGTCGATCGCATTCGCAAGAAGGAGACGCGCGAGGCCGCGTACGTCGCCGACAAGGGCTTCAAGCCGAGGTCGCTCCCCGACTTTCTCGCGCTGACTGGCGACACTGCGGACGGCATCCCGGGGATACCGGGATTTGGCGAGAAGACTGCGTCGGCGCTGCTCGGAGTGTACGAGTCGCTGGAGAAGATCCCCGAGGATGCGTCGCTATGGCCCAAGACCGTGCGCGGCGCGTCGCGGCTCTCGGCGACGTTGAACGAGCGGCGCGCCGATGCGGTGCTGTACCGGACGCTGGCGACGCTGCGCGACGATGCACCGATCGACGACGATGTGAGTGGCATCGCGTTCGGCGGCGTGAAGCGGAGCGATCTGGAAGCGCTGTCCAACACGCTGGGCGCGCCCAAGCTGCTCGAGCGCGTGACACGCTGGGCGTGATCCGCCGCTTCCCCGACGGCTCGACTCGTACTCGTACTCGTACTCGTACTCGTGCTCGTTCGTGCTCGTACCGCGACGTCATTGCCCCTTCACGCGACGTGCTGTCGCGTCGCTGGCATCCCATCCTCGGCTTCGGTCGCGTGCACCTCTTCGGTCGCACCCGCCTCGAGCGCGTAGGCGGTCGCAGTCGCGGCGGCCGTCGCGGGCTCGACCAGCACCGGAGTCTCGTTCCGCCAGGGGGCATCGAGCCGTGCGGCGCCGACACTCTCCAGGACGGGGACGTGGACGCGCGTGTCGTTCGACGCCTCGCCCTCGCCCCGGTCGATCTCGACGATGCGGTTGATGGCGCGCTGCATCTGGATCGCGACGACGAGCCAGGCGATCGGGGCCAAGATGAAGTTCACGTAGGGCAGGACGCTTGCGACGCCGGCCGTCACGACCCACGAGCGGTCGATGCGCGGCGCCTCGTCGCGCAGGCGAAGCTGCAGGTTGATGCGGTCGGCGAGGCGCAAGCCGTTGAAGAAGACCCAGTACATGTTGAAGTACGGGATCACGTGGAACGTGATGGCCTTGGCCGCCGACGGATCGTCGTGCTCGGCTTTGGGCAGCCGGTCGTGCATGGTGTTGAAGCGGATCCACGACGAGACTCCGAGCGTGAGGATGTGCGGGACGACCACCTTCCACACGGGGAAGGGCGTCAGCGCGTGGCGTGCCAGCGCAGCGCGCTCACCCTCGTGGATGGGGCCGTCTTTGTAGACGCCACCACCGTGGGTGCCGAGGCGCGGCGACGCAGCGTGGTAGGCGAGGAGATCGCGGCGCATGGCCTCGTTCTCCGCAAGGAGTCGGGTGTTGTCGCTCTGCAGGCTGTCGACCTTCTCGGCCAGCGCATCGCGGTCGGAGCGGAACACGGCCCGATTGTGACACGTCGCAAACGTGAGGGGCCGATCGCAGCTCGGTCGCTGTGACGCGCGGCGCCATGCGCACTTTCGCGTCGCAACATGCCGCTATCTGCAGAGGCGCCGCCTCCGTAGGATCCCCGCCGAGGATTTTGCCATGCCAGCGCTCGGAAACTGCAGGTCGCGGGTCAAGCGGCCGTTCATTTCGCCGCGCATCGCAGCGCGACTGGGACTGATGCTGCTGTGCGGCCTGGCCCTCGTGCTGGGGGCGCCGCCGGCGGAGGCTTTCTCCACGCGCGTCCACATCATGCTGGCCAATCGCATCCGCGATGCGCTCGCGGCGGGTGGCACGTCGATCCAGCTCTGGCAGGGCGGTCACTCGGTGACGGTCTCGCCGGACGATGCGCGCGCCATCCTCGATGAGCCCGAGGCGTTCCGCGCCGGCGCCATCGGGCCCGACAACATGATCTTCCCGGGGATGACCGATCCGTCCCACGCGCTGCACCAGCGACCGTTCGAGCAATGCCAGCGGCTCTACGAGATGGCCGTGCTCGACAAGGAGCGCGCCTACGCGATCGGCTGCTTCCTCCACGGTGCGTCGGATGCGGTGGCCCACCACTACGTCAACCAGATGTCGGGTGAGACGTTCACGCTCAATCCCATCTCGGAAGGCCGCGATGGCGGCCTGAGCAACGTGGTCCGTCACATCGTCGCCGAGGACATGATCCAGGACGCCGTGCTGGCGCAATCGCCCTCCGATCTGTCAGCGGACCGCCTCGCCCACGAGATCCCTACCGGCTTCGTGTTGCGCTCGTACTTCGATCTCGACAGCCCGGTGTACGAGCTCATGGCCGCCCACGCGATCGAGGCCTACAACCAGCAGATCGAAAACAACCCGGGCATCACGCTGCCCGAGGTCATCTACGGGCTCGACGTCGCGCCCGCCGATCAGTTCGTCCTGCTGCCGGTGTACGTCGAGCAGATCCACCTGCTCCGCGCCTGGCTGCGTCAATCGCTGCAGGGCCGCATCGCCGGCATGCAGGACTGGAACACCGACGCCGGCTCGCAGCTCCTGGTGCTGCCGGGAGACGACGGGGTGCTGGGCACGCGCGACGACGACACCGATTGCTCTGCGAGCTGCGCCCAGACCTTCGCCGAGTACTTCGTCTACGTGGGCCTGATGGAGCCGCGCTACGACGCCGGCGGCAACGCGCTGCCGCCCGCCTTCGACAAGGTCAGCGACAAGTTCGGCGCCGACCTCGACGACCTGATGCCGTCGATGATGGACACCGTCATCAACGTCTCGACGCGGTTCAATCTGCCGCTCGATCAGGGCGGGCAGGGGCTGGAGGACATCACGGTGGGCGAAGTGGAGGCCGACTTCGTGCCACTGGTGGATTGGTCCAACCAGATCACCACCGTCGACTCGCAGTCGATCGCGGTGGCGATCAGCCCGCAGTGGCTGACCGACATGGGCGTGTTCTTCCAGACGTTCGGCATCAACGTCGACGTGACCGCCTTCATCGAGGCCATCCTCGAGCCGATCATCGCGCCCATCCGCGATGGCATCCGCGAGTTCGTGATCGGCCAGGCGATCGCCTTCATCGAAGACCTCACCGTGGAGTACCGGGCGAACTTCGCCTCGACGCGGGACGAGTATACGGTGCGCCTACAAGCGGCGATGAACCCTGCGCTGGGCGGCGGAACGATGCTCGATCGATTCTTCGAGTCAGGCCTCTACGGCCACTCATTCAACATCGTCGCGGCCGCGATAGGCAACCACGCGGCCGTGCTGCCGGTCGACGGCGCGCACGAGGAGGGCGTGGGCCCCGCCTCCTTCGACTGCTCCTACACCGCCACGTGGATGCAAGCCGGCGCCTGCGAGTACCTCCGCGAGGTGGTCTTCCCGCTCGGCGAGGACGTGCGCGGGGCGATGAGCATCCTGACCGGCGGTCAGCCCTATCCGGCCCAGCTCGAGGGGGACAGTCCGATCGAGTGCCACGACGGCTCGCTTACCTCCTTCGCGGCGAGCCCGAGCTCGGCCAACTGCTACATCACGACCCTCCAGTCGTTGGAGACCTTCCCCCAGGGTTCGATCTCGCGGGCCTTCCCGCCGGCCTTCTCCGACGAGCCGGCGGTGTGCACGAACATCATCGTGCCCGGGCTCCCCGGTCCGCCCGACAACCCCACCACGACCGGGGCGGGTGGCGCCGGCGCGGGCGGCGGCTCGGGCGACGGAGGCGATGACGACGGCAAAGACGACGACGACGACGATGACGACGGCAAGGATGGCAAGAACGACGGCGCGGCCGACGCAGCGGCCGACGAAGGTTGTGGCTGCAAGCTTGCCGGAACGACGTCACCCACCGGCACGCCCTTCGCCGCTGCGCTCCTGATCGCCGGCGCGATCCTGTGGCGCCGGGCACGTCGGGCCTCCGCGGTGGCTCTGGCTGCGACCGCGATCGTGGCGGCCGGCTGCGGCGACTCGGCCGCAGAGGACGACGCAGCCTCGGGCGGTGGTCGGATCACCGGCGCGGGTGGCGATGACGACGACGACGACGATGACGATGACGACGGAGACGGCGGTCGCAACGGTGACGGCGGTGCCAGCGGCAGTCCGAGCTCGACCGGGGGTGGGCCGACGTCGAGCTCGAGCTCCAACGCCTCCAGCACCACCTCGACGGGCAGCGGCGGCGCGGCCGCGCAGGCGCTTCTCGACAAGCTCGATGGAACGGCGTGGAACGCGCTGCTTCGTCGCGACGGAACCGAGCGCGAGCGTGCCTACGAGCTGTGGTTCGATGGCGAGCAGCAGCTCTGGGCGGAGGTGCGCAATCCGTTCGGACCGAGCCGCAAGGACCGGCGTGGCGAGTTCGTCATCTCCTCGGATGGCAGCACCGTTACGGCAGTCGACGACGACAGCGGCGCGGTCGAGGTGTGGAGCGTGGTCGTGGAGGACGGCTCGCCGCGCACGCTCCATCTCGAGCGCGACGGCGTCGACGAAGTGTTCGTCGAGGGCGTGTGGCCCGAGCCGCTGGGCGGCCTCACCGCCGAGCTTCGCACTTTCACCGCCGACGGCGCAGTGGCCGACGCGTACTGCAAGTCGGGAACGTTCTGCAGTATCGAGTACGGCGACATGTTCGATTTCGCTCGCGGCGCGTCCTCCGAAGAGGAGACCGGGCGCGACCTCGTCGCCGGGAGCCAGCTGCGTAGCTGGTACAACGTGCCGAACTTCGCGGTCACCGACGTGGACGGCTTCGACTTCCAGACGCTCGGCGGGAGCGAGCTGAGCGACCAGTTCAACTTCTTCGTCCGTTACACCGGCTACATCGACACGCCGGGCGGCGTCTTTTCGATGCGCGAGCGAGACGACGACGTCGGCGAGCTCAATCCCACCGACTACGGCGGCGTCTGGGTCTTCCTCGGCGACGACGCGGGCGTCGGTGGCTACGACGATCTCTTCCTCGGGGTGAACGCCTTCGGCTTCTGCTCCGACGGCAGCGACGACGAGCCGGCTGCCGAGAGCGGCGCGGGGCTGGTTGCGGTCGAGATCATCATGGTCCGTTGCAACACCGACGGACCCGCGGTCGACGTCGAGATGGCCTACGAAGGCGAGGACTGGGCGTACGTCGGCGACCAGTCAACCGTGCCGGACACCAGCATCGAGCTGTTCCCCGCCGGTCTCTGAGCCGGTCGTCTCGCCGGCGAGGCGGCGGTCGAAGGGGCAGGTGTAAGGCGCGCAAACGCACTAGCGTTGTCGCACCGTGACCGATCGACCGCGCCACCGTCCGCGCAGCTCCCGCCGAACCGTTGCATCCTTCGTCTGTTCCGGAGTCGCCCTCGCGGTTTTCGCCGCGTCGCTCACTGGATGCGGCGCCGGGATGGCCTCGATGGATGCGCCGATGACCAGCGCACGCGGACCCGAACGCGAGGAAGCCTCCAGCTCTGCAATCGGCTTCTACGGCGGCGACATGATGGCGAAGATGCCGCTCGCCGAGTCTGCGCCGGCGCCTGAACCGCCACCGCCACCACCGCCGCCCGGCAGCTTCGGCAGGCCGATCATGCCGCCCCAGCAGGAGCCGACGAGTCCCGCAGCACGCGCCGGTGCGGGTGCGGAGCGCGCCGACGCGGTCGTCATCTACACCGCCGATCTCACGCTCGCCGTTTTCGAGGTCCAGAAGTCGATCGAGACGGTCGCCGCGATCGCCAAGCGACAGGGAGGGTTCCTCGCGCGACGTGACGATCAGTCGATCACGATTCGCGTCCCCTCCGGACACTTCGATCAGACGGTGAAGGATCTGGAAGAGGTGGGCGACGTGCTCCACCGCAACGTGACCGCCGAGGATGTGTCGGAAGAGTTCCACGATCTGCAGATCCAGCTGCGCAACCTGAACGCGATGCGCGAGCGCCTGGTGGTGCTCCTCGCCAAGTCGAACAAGGTCGAAGAGGCCATTGCCGTCGAGCGCGAGCTGGGCCGCGTCAGCGGGGAGATCGACCGCATCCAGGGTCGGCTCAAGTTTCTCGCCGACCGCGCGCGGCTGTCGACCATCACCGTGCGTCTCGAGCCGCGCGCGGCCTCCACCGTCGACAAGGGGCCCTTCCAGGTTCCGTTCCCCTGGCTGAATGACCTCGGCATCGGAAGGCTCATCAACCTGTGAGCACTGTCGCCACGCTTCGCCCGCTTCCGAAGAAGAAAGCCCGACCGATGAGCCTCTCCGCGAAGAACCTCTTCACCGTGCGCCCCTTCGGCCGCGCCGGCGGTCTCATCGCCGGCATCGCCCTGGCCGCATGGACTTTCATGGGCTGCGGTCACCCTTACGAGGTCGCAACGCCCACCGGCTTCGTCGATCTCGAAGATCGGTACGACGACGGCGACGAGGAGTACCGCGCCACCACCGCCGACGGCGTGGTGATCGGTGTGCGCGCCTATGACAACGAGCCGTACGCCGAGCGGACGTTCCTGGTCCGAGCGATCGAAAACCAGCTTCGCCTGGGTCGCGGCTACTCCTTGCTCGCCTCGAAAGAGGTCGCAGCGAAGGACGGCACCAAGGGCACGCAGCTTCGCTTCGGCCACGACGAGCCGAGCGGACCACACCTCTACATCCTCACGGTCTTCACCGACGAGGACTACGTCTACCTCCACGAAGCCGCCGGCAAGAAGGAGCTCGTGGAGAAGGCGGAGAAGAGCATCGACTGGTCGCTCCGCGAGTTCCGTCCCGACTGAGCGGAAAGGAGCGGGCGAGCCGCCGAGCTTGCCGCAGCACAGCGTGTTTGCTTGACTCGCGCCGTGCGCGGCCCCCCCGTCCGATTCGGTGCGCGAGCTTTGCTCGTTCTCGCGCTCTGCAGCTTCGCCGGCTTCGCGTCGGCGCACGAGTCGGGCGGCACGCAGCTCCCCAAGGAGGTGGCGACAGTCACTGACGAGGGGGCGCGTGCCAAGGCGATGGCAGCCGACGTCGAGGCGGGAACCACAGACCCGCCAGCCGACGTGGTTGCCTCGCTTGCGCGAACGCGGCAAGCGCTCTCGCGCGCGAATGGTGCACACGCCGCCGGCGACGCGCGAACGGCGCGCCTGCTCGGCAACGTCGCGCTGGGTTGGGCCGAGGCAGCGAAGGCTCAGGCGGCGGCGACGCGCTCCGAGCGCGCGAGCGGCGAGGTCGAGAAGGCCACCGCGGACCTCTCGGCACGCCGCGATCGCGGTCGAGCGCTGATCACCGAGTCCCAAGCGCGCCGCGGGCAGCTCGCCTCGCAGATCGAGCGCAAGAAGAAGGACATCGAGGCCGCCAAGGCCCCGCCGCCCCCGAGGGGCAAGGACAAGGCGAAGCGCGGCGACAAGACGCCACCCATCAAGCCAGGTCCCACCAAGCCTGCACCAGCGAAGCCGGCTCCGATCCAGTCAGCTCCGCTGAAAGGAGCCAAGCCATGAGCCGCTCGACTCGTCTCGCCGCGTGCTTGCTCCTCTCGCTCCCTGCCGCGGCTTGCTCGACGATCCCCGAGCCGCGCGTCCTCGCGGAGGCCGAAGCGGTCCGCCAGTCGCCTTCGGTGGTGGCGGCGCGCGCCATCGCACCCGCGGCGGTTGCGCGCGGCGATGGGCTCCTCTTTCAGGCGCGACATACGCTGGGCGAGGGCGACACCGGCGCGTCGTCGGAGGCGCAGCTCCTCGGCGAGAGCGCGCTCGGCGCCTACGAGCTGGCCCGCGCCACGGCGCGCCGCATCGTCGCCGACAAGCGGCTGGCTGCGATGTCCACGACGCGTGACCAGCTTGCCAGAGAGGTCACGACCATCGAGGGCGACCTTGGCGGGCGAACGGCCGAGGTGGGGTCGCTCTCGCGCGAGCTGGCCGTCCTCGAGGAGCTGGAGCTTCCCAAGGGCTCGGGTCCGGCCAACGCCGATCGCGAAGCTGCGCGCCGCGCCGCCGGCCGATCACTCGCCGTCGACGCGCGCCTGTTCTGCGCGTCCGCTCGGCTCCTCGGCACCGACGCGGCAGTGCTCGGTCCAGCTTTCACTGAGATCGACACGATCGACGAGGCGCTGGTGGCCGGCTCGCCCACGCCAATCGATCGCGCGGCGCGCGGGCGCGCCCGCTGTCTCGAGATCCTCACCGAGAAGCGTCGCGCCGCCGAACGCGCGACGTCCAAGACGGGCGACAGCGCTGCTACCAGTGCAGACGCCCTGCTCGCCGAGCTGTCCGCGGCCAAGCTCGAGCCCTCGCGCGACGAGCGCGGCGTGGTCGTCGTGCTGCGCGAAGCGTTCGACGGCGACGGCTTGTCGAAGCGTGCGGCCGTGCGCCTCGCCGAGCTCGACCGCGTCGCTGCGGCGCACGCGGCCTTCCCGATCCTCGTTGTGGTTCACGACGCCAAGGCGGGCGGGCCCGCCGACAAGGCCAAAGGTGAGGTGAGGGCAGCGGCCGCCGCCGCTGCGCTTCCCGCAGCGCGCGATCGCAACGCTCCGGTCTGGGCCGGGGCGGCCGCGCCCATCGCCGATCCCAAGACCGCTCCTGGCCGCAATGCGCGGCTCGAGATCGTCTTCGTCGCGCCGCACTCGTCTTAAGCGAACAACGCGACTCGGCCGTTGTCCCAACAGCCCCACTTCATCAAGGACATGTCGATGTCGTCGCGCTTCCACGTCTCGTCGGTCCTCGCCCGCCTCGCTGCACCCGTCGCCATCGTGGCGTCCGTCATGACCCTGGCCGCCTGCGGCGACCAAGGCGCCGAGGCGGAAGCGCAGGCCGTCCTCGCCCTCACCCAGATCCATCCGATCATCGCGCGCGACGTCGGTCAGATCCGCGCCGGCTTGCCCAAGGGCGCGGCCGAGCTCGGCAAACACATCGGCGCCGATCCCGGCGACGATCCGGCGGGCCTGCAGCGGCGGATCAAGGCCGCGCGGGAGCACACCCCCGAGCTCAACGTCGCCAAGAGCACCTTTTTCGCCATGGCCACGGTCGACGGCGTCGTGCTGCGCAGCGAGGCGGATCCAGATCGCCTCGTCGAGAAGAACGTCCTTGGCCCGTTTCCGTCGCTGAAGCAGGCCCTCGCCCCGGGGGCCGGCATCGTGGAGGCCACCGGCGAGATGGACGAGATGCGCGGCGTGCGAACGGGGCAGGACATCATCTTCGTCGCCGCGCACGCCATCCCCGGAGATGCCGGCGCCGCATCGCGCGGCCTGTTCGTGACCGGCTGGTCCTACCGCGCGTACGCCTTCTACCTGGAGGAGGCGGCGCGCCGGGCGCTCGCCGACGAGTCGAAGAAGCAGGAAAAGCTCAAGACGCCGATCGCCTACGTGTACCTGGTGCGTGGCGGCAAGGCGTACGGCGCGCCGGTGTCGCCCGATGTGAACGCCGAGGCCGTGGTGAAGGCCGACCTTGCTCCCAAAGCGAAGGACGGTCCGTGGCGCGGGCGCATCGAGATCACCGACCGCCCGTTCGGCGCGGCAGCGCAGCGGCTCCCCGAGCTCGGCGAGGACACGACGTTGGTGGTTCTCGCGACCGTCTACTGAGGCGAGGCGACCGTCGGCCCGAGCCGAGCCGAGATCAGGCCGAGAGGAGCGACGCGCCTTCGGGGATGCGCGCGCCGTAGGTGACCGTCACCTCGATCTGCGGCGCGATGGAGCGGACAGCGGGCTCGATGATCTGCTTGATCACCAGCGGGCTGCCGGGGCAGCCAGCGAACTTGCCTGCGAGGTGCAGCTTCACGTGCGACGCCTCGAGCGTCACCACGTACAGCTTGCCACCATCGGCGCGGATGAGAGGTGCCAGGACCTCCCGGCAGAGCTTCGAGAGCTGTTCGATCGCGACGGCCATGAACCGGCGCGACCATACCAGACTTTTTCCGAGGAGCTGGAAAACTGCGGCACCCTCGCGATGGCGCCGCAGACCCGCGCTTCGGATCTCGGCTACTTCTTCGGCGGCGGGGCGGGCG
>Ga0105046_10008295_pt1 | contig 16338 bp, 14 predicted proteins | sample MAT03_FD_78385 | JGI IMG/M metagenome (GOLD analysis project Ga0105046, IMG submission 78385) | Freshwater microbial communities from Lake Fryxell liftoff mats and glacier meltwater in Antarctica - MAT-03 (megahit assembly) | ecosystem: Environmental > Aquatic > Freshwater > Ice > Liftoff...
CCAGCCGCGTTCTTTGCACAGCTTCAGCAAGGCATCGTGCAGCAGATGATCGCCGGGGGAATCCCCGTTTCGATGCAGGGCGCGGGAACCGGGTTCTTTGACCGGTGGAGCCGGACGGACCATCGGTGCCGCGGACACCGGGCCGAGCGGGAAGGCGGCGCGCATCTGCGCCAGTACTTCAGGCTGCTCGGGTTCGATCCCGGTGGCCAGCAGTTTGGATAGGGCCAGGTACGGCAGATCGTGGGTCCGCGCATAAGCCGCGGCGCTGAGTCCGCTGGAGGCGACGCGTTCGTTGGCGATCCTGGCAAGTTCACCGATGGCAACCGGCGCAGATTCCTCATGTACGGCGGCGGCATGCGCCGAAGTGATCGACTGCGCACTCGGCTCGGCTTCCGCTGTCATCTCAACTGGATGCCCGGCGGCCTCGGCCTCGCCACGCGTACGATTGGCGGCTTCGCGAACCAATTCGATTTCAACACCAATCGCCTGGGCCAGCTGTTCCAGCGTACCGCCACGCGGCACGGCACCACGCCGCGTGACGCCCATCAGAGTGGCGTACGGGATGCCCGCGAGATCCGCGAAAGTACGCTCGGTGAGGTTGCGCTCGCCGAGGTGCTTGAGCAGCAGTTGGCGCAGGTCGAGGGGACCATCGTGCGGGATGTCGATCGGATCCTTCGAACTGGCCGCCAGTACGCGTGAAAACGCGTCGGGGGCCATCGCCAGTTCACGACGCAGGGCCTCGCGATGTTCGGGTTTGCGCGGTACACCACCCTTCGACATCCACGCCAGCACGCTTGGGTAGCTGGCATCCATTTTTTCGGCAAGCGCACGGGCGCTGCCTCCGGTTGCCTGCAAGTGGGCCTTCAGGAGGTCGGCAAGGAGAGCGGCTTCGGCCATGGCGGAGGCTTGTAGGCCCGTATCGACCTTTGGCAATGTACGGTGCGCGCAGGTCTATACGAACCTATTTTGCCATCCATAAAGCCTGATCGGACAACGGCCTGCAGCAGTAGTTGCTAGTTGCAATCGGTAGAGGGAAGTTGCATAACCTGCACCCAGGCAACCAGTGCTTCCCGCTCCACCCACCAACCGACTCTCGCCAAAGAACCAGGTGACGCTGCCGCGCGACGCGGCCGCCTTGGTCGGCGATCCCGCGCAACTGCGTGCACTGGCGCATTGGATGCCGGGCAAGGCCGATCACGCCGTGCGTTCGCCGGTCGTCCTGCTGATGAGCGAAGACGAACTACGCAAACGCGAGCGGCGCATCATCGAAGCGGTCGACATCTCTGCGGAACATAAACAGATCCTGGTGCAGGGCCTGAATGCCGGCGCCACCGTGTTGGCGATCGACGACCAGCGGCGCGTCGTGGTGCCTGCCCATCTGGTCGACTACCTCAAGCTGGAACGTGACGTCCTCTTTGTCACCACCGGCGATCTGATCTACCTGTGGAATCCAGACGAGTTCCAACGCTGGAGCGCATCCGCGTCTCCGGCCGGTGCCCCCGACCTGTCCCGTTTCATCCTCGTGTGAAGAAGGAATACGCCATGCGCGACGCCATCTCCGCGACCATCACCTCCGCCCTCGACGACGCCGACCTGGTCGCGCGCGACGAGCTTGCCCGGGCGCTCGACGCCTCGGCCGCCCGCCGCGAGGCCCTGGCCGATGCCGGCATACGGGTCGACGAGAGCCCTTACCTGCATTTCCTCCGGCGCTTTGCCGGAGAGTCGGCGGCGCCACCGGCGCTCGCCGCAAGTGCGTGATGCCATGCAGCCCGCTCTGCCTCATGTCAGCGTCCTGCTGAACGAGACTGTCGGGCTGCTCGCACCGGCTCCCGGCCTGCGGTTTCTCGACTGCACGCTGGGCGCCGGCGGACATGCCGCGGCGCTGCTCGCCGCCGGTGCGACCGTCACCGGGATCGACCGGGATCCGCGGGCCCGGGAACTCGCTCAGGGGCGCCTCGCCGGATACGCCGACCGGCTGACCGTGCTCGACCAGACCTTTTCCGACGCGGCCGCAGGGTTGGTCGCGTCTGGCGCCACCTTCAACGGCGTCCTGGCGGATCTAGGAGTCAGCAGCATGCAGATCGACGACGCCGGTCGCGGATTCTCGCTGCGTGACGAGTCGCGGGCTGACATGCGCATGGGCACAGGCTGCCCGGTCGACGCGATCGGCTTGATCGACGCTTCGACCGAGACCGAACTGGCCGACATCATTTACCGCTACGGCGAGGAACGGCTCAGCCGACGCATCGCCAGCGCGATCAAGCGGGCTCGTGCCAAGGGCATCGACAGCGCCGCAGGCTTGGCCGAAGCGATCCGCGGCTGCATCCCTGGTCACCAGCCACGCCATCCAGCCCTGCGTACGTTCCAGGCCCTGCGCATCGCGGTGAACGACGAACTCGGCGAGCTGGAGCGCCTGCTGGCGGTGTTGCCGAAGCTGGTCGCCGCTAACGGTTGCGCCGTGGTTATCTCTTTTCACTCGCTTGAGGACCGCCAGGTCAAGATCGCGTTCAAGACCCAGCAGCAGCGCAAGCGCTGGAGCGACATTGCGCGACGACCGGTCGCGGCTGGCGACGCGGAAATCGCAGAAAACCCACGGTCCCACAGCGCCAAGCTGCGTTGGGCCAGGAGAGCCGCATGAACAGCAGCGAATCTCGCTTCCACCTCGCCCTCGCCTTGGTCTGGATCGGCCTTGGGGTGTGGGTCGCTATCGCCGTGGCGGTAGCCAGCGGGGAAAAGATCGCCCTCGACCGCCTGCGCGGACTGGAGCACAAGGAGCGCCGCGAACTGGCCGCCCAGCAGGAACGCATGCGCGCCGAGATCGACTGGTTGGCCTCGGCGCCCTCGATTGATGAGGCCGTGAGTCGTCTCGGTCTTGCCCTGCAACCGCCAACAAAGGTCGCGGTGCGGTGAGCGACACCGGTCTCCCTCCACGGATCTGGCGGGCAGCACTGCTTCTGGCGGTGTTCGTCAGCCTATTCGGCCTGCTCGGCTTCCGCCTGCACCATCTGCAGATCGAGCAGGGCGACATGCTGCGTGCGATGGGCGAGCGCCAGCGTGTCCGGACGTGGATCCTGCCCGCCAATCGCGGCGCCATCTACGACGGCAGCGGTGCCCCGGTCGTAGTCAGCCAGACCGGCTGGACCCTGGCTGCCGATCCGTCGTTCATGGATGACCGTCTACGCGCGACTGTCGAGCTCGCCCGCATCATCCCAACCATCGATCGCGATGATCTGCGTAAGCAGTTTGAGTGCGGCAAAAACGGCCGGACTTTGGCCAAGGGGCTGACCGACGACCAAGCCACCGCGGTACGCGCCTTGAAGTTGTCAGGTCTGACCCTAACCCGCGAATCACTACGAGCCTGGCCAGGCGGCAGCATTGCTCCGCACGTCGTCGGCTTCGTCAACACTGATGGTAAGGGCGGCGGCGGTCTTGAGCAGGTGCTCGACGGCCGGCTCGCCGGCGTCCCCGGCAAGGAGACGCTGCAAGTCGATGCGCTCGGCAAGCCGGTGATGGATGCTAGCGGCGAAACGCTGCCGCCAGTCAATGGCGCCAATGTGCAAATGACCATCGAAGTGCCGGTGCAGCGCGAGCTGGAGGCGGCGCTGGCCGAGGCAGGCGTGAAGCACGCCCCGAAGGGCGCTGCCGGCATCGTCGTACGCGTCGCCACCGGCGAGATCATCGCCATGGCCAGCTGGCCAACCTACGATCCGCTGGACCGTGCGACCTATGATCCCGATGCACTGAACAATCGCGCGGTGCAGCTCGTCTATGAGCCCGGCTCGACCTTCAAGCCATTGATCGCCGGTGCCGCCAAAGCCGAGGGCCTGACCCGCTTCGACGAGACCATCTTCTGCGAACATGGCCGCTGGACCTACCGAGTTGGAAAATCCGCGCGAACCATCTCCGACCACTCGGTTGGATCCGGCGGTCACGCCAACCTGACCGTGACCGAAGGCATCGCCTTGTCGGACAACATTCTGATGGCCAAGCTCGGCCTGCGACTCGGGCCCGAGAGGCTCTATGACTGGGTCGTCCGCCTGCACTTCGGCCACAAACTGGGGCTGTGCCTACCTGGCGAAGGCGCCGGCATCGTCAACCCGAAGCAGAAGTGGAATCAGCTTGGCGCCTGCATGTCCGTTCCAATGGGCCACGAGATCGCCGTCACCCCGCTGCAGCTGGTGATGGCCAACGCCGCCATCGCCAACCGTGGCATGTGGTTGCCCCCGGTGATCGTCAAACGGGTATGGACCGATGGTCCTGCCGGAGCCAAGGAACTCCCACTGCCTACCGGTTCAGTCACGCAGGACCGCGTCTTCCAGGATGGCGATGCCGCCCAGATCGAACAGGCGATGACCCACACCATGACGGAAGGCACCGGCAAGAAGGCCGACCTCGACGGCTACATCGCTGCCGGCAAGACCGGCACGACGATGAAGCTGGTCAATGGCCGCTACAGCGACCAAGAGCACGTCGGCTCGTTCGTCTGCTGGGCTCCAGCCCAGCCCGGCGCTCCGGTCAGCGACAAGATCATCTGCCTGATCGCGGTCGACGACGCGACCAAGAACGGCCACTACGGTTCCGAGGTTGCCGCGCCCTACGTCCAACGCGTTCTGCAATTCGCCCTCGAGCGCGCCCGGGTCCCCAAAGTGGACAAGCCGGAATCGCCGAAAAAGGGGAAGCGGTGAGCCCTGCCGACCCACTGTCGGCGATCAGCCTGGTTCCGTCCAGTCGTCCAGCAGCCCGACCGTCCGGTCGTCCCCACATCGTCCGCGACAGCCGGCATGTCGAGCCCGGGGACGTCTACATCGCCCAGGCTGAGGGATCAGAGCGCAGCGAGCACATTTCCCAGGCGCGGACGAACGGCGCCGGACTGGTCATCTGCGAGGACCTTATCGACGGTCGTCCCGACGACCGGACGCTGCTGGTTTCGCATGCGCGTTGGGCCTTTGCCCGGGCCTCGTGTGCGGCCCATGGCCTGCCCAGGAGCATCCCACTGCTGGCCACCACCGGCACCAAGGGCAAGAGCACCGTCACCCATTTCGCCTGGGCCGCGCTGGGCGCTGGCGCCGCGCGCATCGGCACCATCGGCTGGCATGACGGGATGACTGAGCGGCCGAATCCACAGACCACACCACCGCCGGATGACCTCCACCGCTTCCTTGCCGAACTGCCGGCGAGTTGCCCAGGCGTGGCGCTGGAGGCCAGTTCACATGGATTGGACCAACATCGCCTGGCTGGACTCCGGCTGGCCGGACTGGCGGTGACCAACATCGGTCGCGACCACCTCGACTACCACGGCACCGCTGCGTCCTACATCCATGCCAAATTGCGCGCGGCTAGGCTGCTGGCCGAGGGTGGCCGCTGCATTGTCAACGCCGACGACGAGCACGCCCATCGCTTCGCCCACGCCGCCAGCTGCGCCGGTGCCCGCATTGTCGCCCTCGGTCTGGGTCGCGGCAGCCATCACCGTCTGCCCGGTGCCGACCAGGCCACGGTCTACCGCCACGGACCCGCCTGGATGCTCGACGCGCCTGGTGTCGAAGTGGTGCTGCCGATGCGTCTGCCCGGCGGCTTCAATGCCTGGAACGCTGCCGCCGCCCTGTTGCTGGCCGAATCAGCCGGGGTGCCGATCGCCCTGGCCGCCGAACGGCTCGCCGACGCCCCGACCATTCCCGGACGTCTCGAACTGCTGGCCCGCGACCCGCTGACCTACGTCGACTATGCTCACACCCCGGAAAGCCTGACCGCCGCCATCGCGGCCCTGCGCGAGGCCCATGCCGGCCGCCGCTTGGCCGTGGTCTTCGGCTGCGGTGGCGACCGCGACACGGGCAAGCGTGCGCCGATGGGCGAGGCGGCCTCCGCCGCCGACGTCGTCGTGTTGACCGATGACAATCCGCGCAGCGAAAATCCCGGTGCGATCCTCGCCCAGGTGCGCGCCGGCTGCCATGCGATGGTCCACATCGAGCATGACCGCGGCGCCGCCATCACCCTCGCCCGCTGCCTTGCCGGAGCCGACGGCGTCGTGGTGGTCGCCGGCACGGGCCACGAAATCGAGCAGAAGTACGCCGATCGCATCATCCCCTGGGACGACCGCTCGTTTGTGTCCTCGCTGAGCAACCAGACGTCTGGGCAATGACCATGCTGGGCACCGCAACTGTCAACCTGTCTCGACCAGCGCCCTATCGGCTGCGGGCCGACGAAGCCGAGCGCCTGACCGGCGGCCGTTGGCTCGGCCATCCGCGCGAGGCGACCATCCGCGGGGCCGCCATCGACAGCCGCCGCATCACCCCTGGATGCGCCTTCGCCTGCCTGTCCGGCGAGCGGGTCGACGGCCATGATTTCGCTGCCGCGGCGGTGGCTTCCGGAGCCGCCCTGATCCTCGCCAACCGGGCGATGAAAGTCCCGGCACCGGTCCTGGTGGTGCACAATGTCGCGGCGGCTCTGGCGACCCTGGCAGCCGACTTTCGCAGCCGCATCACCGGCTGTACCTGGATCGCGGTCGCCGGCGCCAACGGCAAGACCACGACCAAGGAACTGATCGCTGCCGCCTGCCGAGCCGCCTGCCGCGAACCGGTGCTGGTTACCAGTGGCAACCTCAACAACCACCTCGGCGTACCGCTGACCGTGCTGTCGCTGCCCGAACGGGCGCGCTATGCCGTCGTCGAAGTCGGCAGCAATCATCCCGGCGAACTCGCCCAGCTCGCGGCGATTGTCCGCCCCGACATCGCCTGCGTCGTCTCGATCGGCCCCGAACACCTTGAGGGATTCGTCGACCTCGCAGGCGTCGCCCGCGAGGAATGCGGACTGTTCGCCGCTGTGCCCACGGGCGCCCCGGCTCTACTCGGCACCTTCGGCCTGACCGACGAGGCCACCGCCCAGGGGACCACCGCCGACGCCCTGATCAGTATCGCCACCGAGTCGGCGCGCGGCCGCTCGCTGACCTTGTCGGGATTGCCGGAGTGCAAACTGGAACTCGGCCTGCTTGGCGACCACAATCGTGCCAATGCCTGGCTCGCTCTGCAGGTTGCTATGGCCGCCGGTGTAGATGAGCGCGTCGCTCGCCAGGGCCTGGCTGCCGTGCACGCTACCCCGGGCCGGCTGCGCCCGCTGCGCGTCGGAACCCATCTGGTCATCGACGACTGCTACAATGCCAACCCTGCCAGCATGCGTGCCGGCCTGGCCGTCTTGGCTGCCCATCCTGGCCGCCGGTTGGCCGTGCTTGGACACATGGGCGAACTCGGTGCCTCCAGCGCCAGCGGTCATGCCCAGGTCGGTGAGGCCGCCGCCCGTGCCAAGGCCGCCCTGATCGCCGTCGGCCCTTTGGCCCTGCCAATTCTCGCCGCTTATCGCGCCGCCGGCGGCAGCGACGGCAGCCTCGCCGCCGACCGCCAGATCGCGGCCGACCTGACAGTCGCTTGGCTGCGCGCCGGCGACCCCGCTACCGTATTGGTCAAGGGTAGTCGCTCTGCACATCTCGAAGACACGCTGACGAATCTTTGTCAGGCCTTCGGGTTCCGCTTCCCCGGCGGAGTCCACTGATGTTCCCCTGGCTTGCCTCGCAGTTCCCCTGGCTGGCGACCTGCGGCGGCGTCACTCCGCGCATCCTCGCGGCAGCAGTGATCGCGTTCGTCTCGATGCTGGTGGTCATGCCGCCGCTGATCCGCTGGCTGCGCGCCAAGAAGCTCGGCGAAAGCGGTGCCAAGGGTGACGGGGCCGCCATGGTCGACGCCATGCGTGAGGGCAAGAAGGGCACCCCGACGATGGGCGGGCTTGGCCTGGTCGGCTGCATCGTCCTGGCAACGCTGCTGTGCTGCGACCTGACCGAGGCGCGGCCCTGGCTGCTGCTGACCGCGTTGGTCGGATTCGCCATCCTCGGCTACTGCGATGACCGGGTGAAAATCTTCAAGGGCGCCCAGGGCATCAGCAGCACCAGCAAGCTGGTTTGGCAGATCCTCATCGCTTTGGGCTGCGGCTACGGGCTATACGCGGTCGGACAGCATGACGCCAGGACCCTGCTGGAAGGTAATTCTCCAGCCGGCTTTCCCTATGGCTTCTATAAGAAGGAGCTGGGGACACTGGATTACACCGTGCGTCTGGCGATCGACCAGCTGACCTTCCCGATGATCCCGGTCGAACACGCCGTCGCCTTGGGCCTGCTGCTCGTCCCATGGGTCGCATTCGTCATCATCTCGTGTGCCAATGGCGTCAATTTCACCGATGGCATGGACGGACTAGCCGGCGGCACCGTGTTCATCGCCGCCCTCGCGTTCGTCATCATCGCCTACCTCGTCTCGCGTGTCGACACCGCCGACCACTTGCAGGCCCTGTACGTCTCAGGGGGACAAGAGATCGCTATCTTTTGCGCTGCCATCGCCGGCGCCTGCCTGGGCTTCCTGTGGTTCAATGCCGCTCCGGCCGCCGTCTTCATGGGCGACACCGGGTCGCAGGCCCTGGGCGCCGCTCTCGGTCTCTCGGCCTTGGCGACCAAACAGGAGCTGCTGATCCTGCTGGTCGGCGCGGTGTTCGTCGCCGAAGCCGGTTCAGTGCTGATCCAGAAGCTGGTATTCAAGGCGACCAAGCGCCGCCCCGCTGGTGGCTATCGCGTCTTCCGCTGCGCCCCCCTGCACCACCACTTCCAATACCTGGGCTGGCCGGAATCGAAGATCGTCGTCCGATTCTGGATCATTGCCGCCTGCTGCGCCCTTCTCGCCCTCGCTACGCTCAAACTCAGGTAGCCTCATGGACTCCCCCAACCGCCTGCGCATCGCCTTGGCCATCCTGGTCGCCGCACTCTGCGGATTCGGCCTAGTGATGATCGCCTCGACCACACTGATCGGTACCGCCAGCGGGCGGTCAGATGGCACCGTCACTTACGCCTATCTGCTCAAGCAGGGCCTCGGGATGCTCGGCGGGCTGGTCGCCGCCCTCATCCTGAGCCGTATCGGAGTCCAACGGCTCAAGGACTGGCGCGTGGTCGCGGTGATCTTCGGCAGCGCCGTCCTGTCCCTGTTGGTGGTGCTGACCATCGGTCGATCGATCAATGGTGCCCGCCGCTGGATCGATCTGGGACCTGTGAACCTCCAGCCGGCTGAGATAGCGAAGTTCGCGGTCGTGATCGTCATCGCCTGGCTGCTTGGCCGGGCTGCCGAACGGATCCGCACCTTTAAACATGGCCTAGTGCTGCCGGTGCTCGCCTTCGCCATGCTCGGCGGTCTGGTCTATGTCACCAAAGATCTGGGCTCGGTTGTGGTCATGGCTGTCGTGCTGGTCTCGATGATGCTGATGGCCGGTGCGCCGTGGGCGAAGCTGTGCGCGATGGGCGTCGCCTTCCTGCCGATGATCGCCTACGTCGCCGTGTGGGAGGTCAGCTACCGCCGCGAACGGTTCTTCGCCTTTATCGATCCTTGGAACTCCGAAGGCCCGGCAGCCTACCATCTGCAACAGAGCTTCATCGCAATCGGCAGCGGCGGAACCACCGGGGTCGGGCTAGGCGAGGGCGGAGCCAAACTGGCCTTTCTGCCCGAGCGCCACACCGACTTCATCTATGCGGTGATCTGCGAGGAGTTCGGCATGACCGGCGGTCTGGCTGTGGCCTCGGTATTCTTCGCTCTGGTCATCGTCGGGCTGATGATTGCCCACCAGTCGCGGGACCTGCACCGTCGTCTCCTCGCCACCGGCGCAGTAATGATCCTCGGCACGCAGGCCTTCTGGAACATGCTGGTGGTCACCGGATCCGCCCCGACCAAGGGACTGACTCTGCCATTCATCAGCTATGGCGGTTCGTCAGTAGCGATCTGCCTGATCCTCGTTGGACTGCTCGACGCCTGCGCCCGAGCGAATGCTCGCGACCTGTTGGCGCATCCGCTGACCTCCCGTCCGGTCGGAGCAACCACCACCCGCCGCCGCATCACCCTGCCAGGTCGCCGCCCGACCACGGAAGGAACCTGAGGTGCGTGCCGACGGGGTGCTGTTCTGCGGCGGCGGTACCGGCGGCCACGTCCTACCCGGGTTGGCCGTGGCCACGGCTTTGCGTGATCAGCATGTCACCAACCTGCGCTGGATCGGTGACCCCGAGCGGATTGAGGCACGACTGGTGCCAGCAGCAGCAATCTCCCTCCTGCCACTCGGCCTCTCGCGTCCCCGTCTGCTCAACCCGCGTTGGATCCTGCACGCCCTCGCCACGGCCTGGGGCTGCTGGCGAGAAATGCAACAGCGCCCACCGCAGGCAGTGGTTGCCCTGGGCGGATATGCCTCGCTGATCCCCGGCCTGCTCGCCCCGCTGACCGGCCGTCCGCTTATCGTGATGGAGCAGAATGCGCGCGCCGGCCGCACCAACCGCTTGCTCGCCAGGTTCGCTGCCAGGATCATCACTCAATTCGATGAAGCGGCCGAACACCTTCCGCAGGCACGCGTCCGTCGGCTCGGCAATCCGGTGCGTCCGATCGAACGCAGCGACCGTGGCCGGCTACCCAGCCTGACCGTGCTAGTGGTCGGAGGCAGCCTGGCAGCCAAGAGCCTCAATGACCTGATCGCCATGGGTGCCCGGCAGTTGCGTACGATCCCGGGACTGCGGCTGATCCATATCGCCGGAGAACAGGACCGTGCCCGGGTCGCCTCGATCTATGCCGATGCCGGACTGGAGGCCGAGGTGCTCGGCTTCGTCGACGACATGCCAGCGCTGTATCTCCGGATCGATCTGGCGGTGACCCGGGCAGGTGCGACCACCGTCGCCGAACTGTGCGCAGGCGGCATCCCCGCCATCTATATCCCGCTGCCCTGGGCGGCCGACGATCACCAGACCGCCAATGCCAAGGCCGTCGCCGATGCCGGCGGAGCCCTGTTGATGCCACAGTCGTCGACCCGCCCAGAGGACGTGGTGGCGCAACTGAGGTGCCTGGCTGCCAACCGCCAGACCCTCACCGCCATGGGCGTGGCGGCCAGCCGACTCGCCCGGCCCCAGGCAGCCGCCCAGGTCGCCCGACTGGTACTCGCCCTGTCGCGTCGCCGCAGCAACGCAGCCGAACGTCGCAACAATGCCCGTTCCCGCTTCCGTGCCGGTGTGCAGACAGCACCGTTGGCGCTAGCGACAGCACCATGATCACCACGCGCTTCCGCGGCCTGCATGTGCACCTCCTTGGTATTGGCGGCGCCGGCGTCTCTGCGCTGGTGCCGTTGCTGCAGCGGGTCGGTGCGGTGGTTAGCGGATGCGATCTGCATGATGCCGCTATGATTGGTCGCCTGCGCGGCCGCGGCGTCGCCTGTTCGATCGGGCATGATCCCGCCCATCTGGCCGGAGTCGACCTAGTGGTACACAGCGCGGCGGTCCCGTCCGATCACCCGGAATTGACAGAAGCCCGACGGCTTGGCCTGCCCGTGCTGACCCGCGGCGCCTGTCTGATCCAGCTCATGGAGGGCAGTCGCACCCTCGCCATCGCCGGCAGCCACGGCAAAACCACTACGACCTGGATGGCAGCCCACCTGCTGACCGAGGCCGGCATCGACCCGGTAGTGATGGTCGGTGGTGCAGTGCAGGCCCTGGATGGCGGAGGCGCGCGCGCCGGCACCGGCAACGTCTTCATCGCCGAGACCGACGAGAGCGATGGCAGCTTCGCCGGCGTCGAGCCCGAGATCGCGGTGGTTACCAACCTCGATTACGAGCATCTGCGCCATTACGGCAGCTTCGCTGGGCTCGAGAACGCCTTCCATGCCTGGCTGATGCGCATCCCGCCCGAGGGTGCGGTGATTCTGCCGAGCTCGGGTTTGTCGCCGCGCCTGACCGTCGGCCTGCGCTGCCGCGTGCTGCGCGTTGGGCTGGACGAGGGCGACTGGCACGCCGCCAACGTCGAACTGGGCGCCGACGGCAGCCGCATGCATGTGATCGCCGGCGACCGCGACCTGGGCGAGGTCCGCGTCAGCATCCCCGGCTCACACATGGCGCTCAATGCGCTAATGGCCTGCGCCGCCGCCCGCTTGGTTGCTCCCGCTTGCGACCTCAGTGTGCTCGGCCGCTGCGAACGGGTGCGCCGGCGCTTCACCGTGCATGGCCAGCCGGCCGGCATCCGCGTGGTCGAGGACTACGGCCACCACCCAACCGAAGTGCGCGCGACCATCGCCGCCGCCCGGCTCGGCGGCGGCCGCGTCCACGTCGTCTTCCAGCCGCACCGCTACACCCGCACCGCCGATTGCTTCGAGGCCTTCACCCAGGCTTTCGACCAAGCGCACGCTGTCGCTATCCTGCCGGTCTATGCCGCCAGCGAGTCGCCGATCCCAGGGGTCAATGCCGCCGATCTGGCCGCCGCCCTGCGGCAGCGCCGCAGCGGTCTCGGCGAGGACACCGTCGTCTCGTGCCGCGACCAGCAGGATGCCATCGCCCACATCGGCGCCCTAGCCGCACCGGGCGATACCGTCCTGGTTCTGGGGGCTGGCGACGTCGGCACCTTGGCGCCACGGTTCCTCGATTTTTTCACCCTCGCCCCGGCACGTGAGTCGCCGGGGCTGATGCCGGTTATTAAGCGGTGATCGCCATGGCCCCGTTCAGCGATGGTTTCTCAGCACACAACCGCGTCCAGGTCCAGCGACTAGCCGAACTGACCACCTTCCGCATCGGTGGCCCGGCCACTGTCGTGTCTCTCGACCAGCGCGAGGATCTTGCCGAGGCATTGTCGAAGGGCGTACGTTGGCTGGGCAAGGGCGCCAACTTGTTGGTCGGCGACGAAGGCCTGGCAGTGCCGGTGGCTCGGCTCGGCAGTGCCTTCGACTTCATTCGCGACCAGGGTCAGCACGAAGGCCGCAACGTCCTGGCGGTAGGCGGCGCCACCGATCTGGCCAAGCTAATCAACCACTGCATCGCGGCCGGGCTCGCCGGTCCGGAAGGACTTTCTGGCGTGCCTGCCTCAGTCGGTGGGGCGCTGCGCATGAACGCCGGCACCGTACACTGCTGGACCCTCGACTTCATAACCCGGGTCGAGGTCGTCCTGCCGGGATCCGATCAGCCGGTGTGGCTGGAGCGCGCCAAGCTGCCTGCCGTCTATCGCAGCAGCGGACTGCCGACCGGCACTGTGTTTCTCGGCTGCGAACTGGCGCTGGAACCTGGCGATCCAGTCGCGCTCAAGGAGCGCGGCGGCAAGCTGAAGAAGGCCAAGGCCGACAGTCAGCCGCTCGCCCTCGCCAGCGCCGGTTGCGTGTTCAAGAATCCCTCGAAAGATACCCCTGCCGGCAAGCTGATCGACAGCCTGGGACTCAAGGGGACCCGCATCGGCGGGGCCGAGGTCAGCCCGGTGCACGGCAACTTTATCGTCAATCCAGGACGCGATGCCCAGGCCATGGATGTCGTCAAGCTGGTCCGCCACATCCGTCGCACCGCGTTCCGGGAACGTGGGGTCGTGCTTGAGATGGAAGTTGAGGCGTGGGCCTGTCCCGATGAATTGCGGGCCCATCCGAGCGAGCTTCCCGACGACCATGCCAGCGGAGCATCTTCATGCTGATCGATCTCATTATGGGCGGCCCGGGTCGCGAAGCCGCGGTCAGCCGACGTAGTGGCGCCGCCATCGCCCGCGGTCTGCGCTCCAGCGGACATGACGTCGCCGAGATCGACCTGACCGGCGAGCTAGATGCGGATCGCCTGCGCCCGGGTGCGATCGCCTTCAACATCGTCCACGGAACCTATGGCGAAGATGGCGCACTGCAGGCCGTCCTGGAACGCCACGGTGTCTCCTTCGTCGGTTCCGATAGCGCCACCAGCCGCCTGTGCATGGACAAGAGCGCGACCAAGCGCCGCCTGCAGGAGCATGGCGTGCGGGTGCCGTGGGGCGTCGAAGTCGATCTCGGCCGGCCCTTCAAACCCAGCGACCTGAAGCTGCCGCATCACGGCGGACTGGTACTGAAGCCTGCTGATGACGGTAGTTCCGTCGGATTGAAGATGGTACCGAATCCCGGCTGGGTCCTGCCGGCGATCGAGGAACTGCTCCGTGATCTCGGGCCACGACGGTATCTCATCGAAGAACGGCTGCCCGGCCCCGAATACACCGTTGCGGTGATTGATCAGGCCGATGACTCTCGCGCCCTGCCGCCATTGGTCATCAGCACGCCGACCGGGGTGTTCGACTACGAAGCGAAGTACAACCGTTCCGACACCGTCGAAGTGCCGGTGGCCGATGCTGCGCTGGCCGATCGGCTGGCCGCCATCGGGGTTGCCGCTCACCGCGCCTGCGGTTGCCGTGACCTCTCGCGCATCGATGTGATGGCGACCAGCGACGGCGACCTGGCGGTGCTCGAGATCAACACTCTGCCGGGCTTCACCGATGCCAGTCTGGTGCCCAAGGCTGCTGCGGCAGCCGGGATCGGCTTCCCCGAACTCGTCCACCTCCTTGCCTCCCGTGCCCAGGCACGCATGAATACACCATGAGTGATCGCGAACCCTTCGAAGATCGGCGTAACGCGACGCCCGAACCAGATGACAGCGGCGAAGCGCTGATCGCCGCTGCCGAGCGCAAGAAGCGCAAGCCGGTCGATGCTGCCCCCGTTGCCCCGGTCGCCTCGACGCGACGTCGGCGTAAGCCGGCGGCACCCCGCGACGCCACTGCCGGCACTGAACCGGGCGAAGTGCCCGCCGCCCCGGTAGCAGCCCTTGAGCAGCGCCCCGCGACCGGCGGAGCGCCGAAAGCGTGGACCGCAGTCTGCGTCTGCGCCGCGCTCGCCCTGCTGGTATTGTCCGCTGCAGCTGCCGCGAACTTGCCGAAGCCTCTGCCGGTCGACCGCGTCCTGGTCAATTGGCTGGAAGGCCCCCGCGCCCCGCAACGAGAAGTCGACGGTTGGCTGGACACCTTCCCAAGCCGCGAACAGCTCAGTTCCGCCAACAGCTGGGTCATGGGCAAGTTGTCCGAACATCTGCTGGCTCAGCCCGGAGTCGGTGAAGTCCGCTCCGTCCGGCTGAAGCACGACGAGACAGTTCTCAACGGGCGTCCCCGCCTCGTCCGCGTCCTGGAAGTGGAGATGGGCATGCGCCGGCCGTACATGCCCGGCTCGCTCGCCAGCGGCGTGCGCGTGTGGGTCGATCGCGAAGGCGTCGTCCTGCCCGGCACACTGGCTGGTCCAGATCGTCGCCGTCCTCTGCTGCGCCAGCTGGAATACGGTGGTGCCAACTTGCGCGCTGCAGTCGAGGCTTGGCAATTGATCGAACCCCAACTGGATCCCAATCTGGTGGCCACGATCGATTGCGCAGCTCCGATCGATGATCGCGGCAGCCGGGGCATCGTCCTGAACGCCGCAGCCGGCAGCCGTCTGGTGTGGGGCCGTCCCGACGAGAGCTCGCTCGGACGCGACCCGGAAAGCAAAGCCAAGGACCTGGTCCATACCATCCGCTGCCAGGGCGATCTGTCACGCATCGCCGTGGTCAATGTGCGCTTCTCAAAGCCGTTCTATACCCTGCGATAAGCGCGCGGGCCTTGAACCATGACCAACCTCCCCCCTCAGAATCTCATCGTCATCGCCCTGGTCAGCAGCCACCACCTGTCGATCACGGTGGCCGCGCTGGATCCTCGGGCCGGCGAAGAGCCGCGCCGGCACAAAGAGTTCCCCGTGCGCTGGGCCGACATGGACCACGCCAACCGAGTCGAGGCCCTGGCCGACGCACTGACCCAGACCTGCCAGCCGATGAACCTTGAGCCGCGTTCGATCTTCGTCGCATGCAGCGACGCCTCTTTGTCAGCGACCTCGGTCACCGGCTGGTCGGCCCTGGGCGAGGACGTGCGCATCTCTGAGCACGAACGTGCGTTCGCCCTTGGTCGCGCCCGTACCCATGCCACCGCAGATGAACGCGAACAGCTCGATGTTGTACCGACCCACTGGACGGTGCGCGCCCGCGACGGTCAGGTCGACTGCGACGATCCGGTCGGACAGATAGGCAACCATCTCACCTGCCATGCCTTGCGCGTAACCGCCCGTCGCGGATTGCTGGCCGAATACCATGCCATCGCCGATAACCTCGGCCTGCACCTCGAAGGTCTGATCCCGCAGCCGATCGCGCTCTACCGCGGCATCGCCGGACGGATGAACAAGGGCGGCACCCAGCTGGTCATCGACCTGGGGGCGCGCCACACCACCCTGATCGTGCGTCGCAAAGGCCGGCTGCTGCATTTGGAGACCCATCCCTTCGGCGGCGACACTGTCACCGAACGTATCGCCGTCGCCCTGGGCGTCGACCTGGTTCGGGCCGAGGACATCAAGCGCCAACTCGATGTCGACGAAGTCCCCGGCGGCGAGCAGGATGGCCAGCAGTCGATCTTCGGCGAGTTGCAGGAGCAGCAGCGTCAGCTATCGATCGCCGCCCGCGCCGCCGCC
>Ga0105046_10008296_pt1 | contig 16337 bp, 11 predicted proteins | sample MAT03_FD_78385 | JGI IMG/M metagenome (GOLD analysis project Ga0105046, IMG submission 78385) | Freshwater microbial communities from Lake Fryxell liftoff mats and glacier meltwater in Antarctica - MAT-03 (megahit assembly) | ecosystem: Environmental > Aquatic > Freshwater > Ice > Liftoff...
CAACGGAAGCCTGGGTACTGATCATGGTTCGGCGGCGCCAATGCTGCTTTTTGGCAAAGCGGTTCAAAGTGGAATTATTGGAACCAAACCCGTCATTCTTACAAATGCGGGTGTAAATGACAACCTGGCCATGCAATATGATTTCCGGTCTGTATATGCATCTTTGCTCAGGGAGTGGTTTTGTGTGCCAGAAGCAGACCTCAACCAGATATTGCTGCAAAACTTCCAGACTTTGCCGTTAATTGAAGGCACAGCTTGCGTGACCAGTGTGCATGACTTAAACAAAAAAGCAGGAGAAAATCTGGTCTGGAATGATCCAAATCCATTTACTGAATCCAGGTACATCAGTTTTAAATCTATTAGAGGCCACGTGCTGCTGCAAGTTTTTGGCGTAGAAGGCAGGGTGATAAAAACCGTGGAAGACAAAGATTATGCCGCCGGCACCTATAAAACCTGATATCAAAATGAAGGCCATCCGCCAGGGATTTATTATTTAAGGCTGCAAAACGAGGCTGTTCAGCAAGTTAAAAATATGATGGTGGTGCAATAAGGGCTGTCCTATCGAAAACACGGCAATGCCTGGCACGGAATGCGGCCCGGATAGAAGTGGAAAGCCCGAAGCGGGTTGGATTTGCGGGGAGGCGGACTTGGAACTGACTCGTCCTAAAAAAAGTTTACAGATTAATTGATTAATCCTGGCAGGTGTTTACAGTTGTGTTTTCATCCTGATCCTTCTATACAAAAGTAGGTTTTTGCTGATAATAATTCTTCCATAATTTTTCTGGTTTTGCTTTTGTTTTTGATTGATGAATTTTTGTTGGTGTTTAATTGCCGATGCTCATGTGTGGTCGTTCATTGTTGTATAGTTCTACCACTGCTTTAAGCAATTGCCTGGCTTCTTTTAGCGAGGCAACATCATAGTTATCAATGTATTCCTCTTTGATGATTCCATTAAACCGCTCAGCAATATCATCCTCGAGTGGGTCTCCATTTTCGGTCATGCTCATGCCAATTTGATTGTTTGTGAGTAGCTTTACATATCCTGAACTACAATATTGAACCCCTCTATCACTATGGTGAATCCGCTTGATTTCTTTATGGTTTCCTAAGCTTTTGATGGAACAACTGGCAAATGAGAGGTTAGCCAGCTTTGATTTTTTTTACTATCTTGCATCGACGTGGTTTTTTCTTGGTAGAAGCAAGCTCATCAAAAAAAGCGACTAGACCCTAATCTGCCGATTTTTGTATTTATCCAAAATAAATGCCCTAAAGTTCCTGTATTTTCTCGGAATATAGTAGTTTTATTCAACAAATTAAAGACTTATAGAGCTAAAGGCTCTAAGATTTTTACTTAGGCATAAAGAATACCGATCCTTTGTTCGATGGATCAAATAAAGAATCAACTGCAATCCTTCTAATTTCAATTGGAATTGCATCTGAGTAATCGGTATAAATGATTCCAATTTTATTTTCAGAAATAAACTCCATTAACATTTGATTGCTTGGTTTTGGATGTTTCTTTAAATTCTTTTTCCAAAACACATACAAAGGATGCAAAACAAGACTTCGTTTTAGATTGACATTTTTGAATAAAAATGGATCATTCAAGACTGAAAGGTTTATCCCGATATAATTCGAATTCAGTAAAGATATTTCATTCCCTGTGCTTCTAATGCCCAATGTATTATCAGAAAAATTGGTTGTTTTTTGTTTGGTAAAAATACCAAACATCGACACCTTCTTTGCATCAAGATGTGTTTGTAAAAGTTTCCTAAAATCAGGATTTATAAAAATATGTGCATTTTTTTGAAAACTATAACTTGTTTGAATTCCAGAAAACCAAATAACACCAGAAAGTAAAAAGTAGCTCCACTTCAACCAAGAACTTGAGCACCTTATAGCCACAATGGAAGAAGCCAAGACTAAAACTGGAAGCATGCATGACCTAAGCATCCAAAAAAACTGAAAACCATCCATAATATTTGGAAACAATACCCAAACGAGCATTCCGGCAAAAATGGCTACCGTCAAACCAATTATGAGAATAAGAAAGTGAGATTTTTTTCTTAAAAGTACAGTTACTTTTTGATATTCAGTTAGGTAGATCCCAATAAAAATAACAGAGCAACTTAGATATAGTAAAGGGAAGAGTAAAAGCTCAAATACAACCTCTTTGCCCAATCGACTAGCAGCTACGGAGAATTCATTAAACCTAATAAGATCTCCATTTTGTCCGTTGCTGAACAAAAAATAAAAGGCAAAAAAAATACTATAGATCGTGAGAATAGAAACAGAAACGCCTGATATATCAACTTGCTTATCTTTAGGTAGATAAAAAGAAAAATAACCCAAAAGCAAGAAAAGTGGAACAATAAGCATTGCAGACGAAATAAAGAAAATGGGAATACACGCCAAAAAGAAAAATGATGCTCTGATGTAATTTTGAAAATATAGAACCAGAAAAACTATGAAAAAAGGGAAAAGTGGAAGCAACTTCCCGTTTCCTAAGCCTAAAAGGTGATAGTGCAATTCTACAGTCCTGCCTATCCAACTTTGAACCAAAAGATGATCCAGTCCAGAAAAACTGATGGAAAACAAAACCAAAAAACCATGCCAAGGCTTTATTCGTGTCCATGAAGAAAGCAAAACCATCAGAGAAAGAAAGCAAAACCCAGTAAAAACTGGCAATACAATCAATTCAAATGTCATTGCAGTGTACAGATGAAATGTCTCTGAAACCAAAGCCGTGAACCAAATCTCGAAAAAATGATACGGACTTAAGTTTAACTTATTTTGATCGGAAAAAACCCCTAATAAATCATAGCTATTTAACTCTAAACCAAATGCTTGCATTACTTGCGCCATCTTCGAATAGTGCATATGATCTGTGAATAAAAGTCGATACTCATCTTTATAATCTGGAATTGCAAATGAACTTGTCCACACACATGCCAAACCAGATACTACCAAATACAGAAACTCCAGCCAATTGCTTTTGATAATTTGAGTTTCTACACCAATCGAATTTTTAGTTTTCCTAATGAAATAAACCAGGCCTATTTCTGAAAGTAAATATGCCCAGCAAATTGTCGTTCCGTTACTCTTTATTATTCCATAAATAGAAACAATTGTTACCAAAACGGAAAATACGCCAATTAGTGTTCCAAGCGGTGTTCTCTTTAATTCTGGTAAAAATAGATGGATAAAAATCTTTCCAACTACTATTAGAATGAGAGATACAAAAAATGTAATTAAAAGGTAGATTGAGAAAGAAACCATTTATCTATTGCTCTTCGTTCAAATGGAAGTCATTTTTATCTCCAACCAAGCTTAGTTTTAACCCAATAAAATTTACAACTTTTTGACTCACTTTTTTTGTAAGTTAACTATATTAATGCCTTTGATTGTAAGTCTAAAGCCTTTTTAATTGCGCAACATCGCTATTTTTTTCCTAGATTCAACTTTTCCCTACCACCAGCCACCTGAAAGCCCATCGCCAACCCACTTTAAATACATCAAGATCAGGATGCTTAAATATTTGAGTGATTTCAGTTTTCGAAAAACCCTTTGCTACGCTTAGGCGAGCATCGTTTTGAACCAAATAACTTCTAGAAAATAAACGAGTCAAAATTGATATCGAATAATATGCAAGCCAGTGTCTGTGTAAATCGTTAACTACAAAACCTATTTTAGCAGAGTGTAAAAGCCTGGACAAAGCATCCAAATCTGTATCATAGAAATGGTGGGCAAACAAAGAACAATGCATCACGTCAACCTCAATATTTTTAAGCTCTTGAAATGGAGAACAAATCCATTCAAAATCTTGATGGTTTTCACAACGCTTTTTGGCATAGGCTATTGCTTTTGGATTTGCATCCACTCCAATCATTTTGGCTTTGATGCCTTTTGACTTTAGAAATTTTTGAATAAAAATCATGCCATCACCGCCTCCGCAACCAATATCTGCCACGGTTATTTCTCTGGCATTTGTTAAATTTAGCGTAGAAAATCCATTAAAACTTACAGCATATCCCCCCAGCCATTTATTTATCGTTTCTAGCTCTAAAAGGTTGATATCCATCTCCAATTGAGGCATTGAGAAGCTATCCATCAACTCCATAATTGTACTTCTTTTAGAAAATAGTATCATTTATCTAATATTTTGATCTACGTATTACTTCACCCAAAATCGAGGTATGTAACCTAATGGTTACAGAAATTTGCCCGATTGGATAAAAGTCAAATAAAAACTTCATTTTCGAAATCTAATTACAAATCTTAAAAGCAGCGAAGTTGACTAAAACTTGCTTCGTACCAAATAGAGCCTCGAAAAAAAAGTTAAAAGAGAAACTACTTATTCTTTTACAACATTAAAGTGCAGCTTAAATTTTAATCGAAATGACAAAGTACACAACACTTAACGACGCAATTGAAAGAATCAACAATGCAATAGTTGCACTTGATGCTGACATCAAAGAATGGAGCTTGGTGAAAACTTCTTTGTTTGGGAAAAACACCAGAAGAAATCCAAATGATCAGGAAAAAGAACTAAGGTCGGAGTTTGACACCTTCCTAACCCGATCGCAGAAAGTGAAAGAAAATTTGGTTATTTTCAGAAATCTGTTTGACAGTATTTCTCTTAACTGATTGATTTTGATTATCTTTTATTTTTCTAAATTCGTTTTCCCCCTAAAATAACGCTACCTTTGCGGCAGTTTTACCAGTCTATTTGGTAATACTGTATTTCATGTTACAAAATTTTAATGAGCTAGGTCTGTCCGAAGAGTACGTACAGATCCTTGAGCAACAACAAATTACTCAACCAACCCCCATTCAAGCCCAAGCCATTCCAGCACTTTTGCAGGGTGAAAGTATATTGGGTCTTGCTGCAACAGGATCGGGGAAAACACTGGCTTACGGATTGCCAATGCTGGAAAATGTAGATTCATCTTCTTTGCAAACTCAGGCACTCGTACTTTGTCCAACGCGGGAACTGGCCAATCAGGTGGCCACAGAAATCAAAAAATTCACCAAAGGAGTGAATGGTTTCTATACAACAGCGGTTTATGGAGGTGAATCCATCGACCGACAAATCAAGCAATTAAAGCAAGGCAGTCAAATTGTAATTGGAACTCCAGGCAGGATAATTGACCACTTAAAGCGGAAAACTTTGAAGGTTGAAAATCTTAAATACATTGTTCTTGACGAAGCAGACGAAATGCTAAGCATGGGATTTGAGGAAGACATTCGGCTCATCCTCGATCATGTTGAAACAAAGCCCCAAATTGCTCTGTTTTCAGCAACAATGTCTAAGCAAATCAGACAAATTGCCAACCAGTATTTAGGAAAATATACGCCAATTGAGATTGAAAAATCCCAGGCCAATAAGCCGGATATCAAGCAATTGTATCTGGATGTACATCCGGAAGACAAAGCCGAGGTCACTTTACGTCTCATCAATTATTATGGCTTTGAGCGCAGTATTGCTTTCTGTAATACCAAACTAGGAACTGACAGATTTGTACAGCAACTGGCAGAAAAGGGATATATGGCCGAAGCTATTCATGGAGACATGGCGCAGCTTCAAAGGACTGCCGTAATGCGAAAATTCAAAAACGGTCAAGTTCCATTGCTTGTAGCAACTGATGTTGCAGCCCGGGGAATTGATGTTAGCAATATTGAAGCCGTGTTCAATGTAGATCTTCCGAGAGATATTGAATTTTACGTTCATAGAATTGGAAGAACTGGAAGGGCTGGTAAATCGGGCTTTTCTATCGCTTTGGTAATGAAATCGGATTCCCGTCAACTCAAAACCATAGAAAGGTTTACAGGTGAGCAAATGACAAGGGAAAAAATACCTTCCCTACAGTCTATTGCTTTAAAACATCAAAACGATTTCCTTCAAACCTTGAAAGAAAGTGTTTCAGATGAAAACAACCAACAGTGGATTTCGCTTGTAGATCAGCTCGAAACAGAAGGATTTGATCCAAAACAGTTGCTTGCCTATATGATTGGTAAAAATATGGGGCCAATTCCTGATTCTGTAGATCCATTATTAGATAGGGTAAACAGAGAAAGGGAGCGAGATAGAGACCGTGATAGAGACAGAGGATTTGAAAGAAGGGATGGTGGAAATAGAGATGGAGGAAGTAGAGATGGTGGAAATCGTGGAAGATTTGAAGGAGGCGGAGACAGCGAAAGAAGAGCAGGACGAGGCCGACCACCAGGAAGTGGACACGGAATATCCAGACAAGACACTGAAAAGATGGTGAAAATCAAATTCAACATTGGTAGAAATGCCCAAATCAGACCATCCGACCTTGTTGGCGCAATTGCCTCTGAAGCGAACGTAAGCGGAAAGAGACTTGGCTACATAGGCATTGAAGAAAAAAACACATATGTTGATGTGCCGGCAGAATTGGCAAGCCAAATTTTAAAAGCAATGGCTGGCAATCAAATTCGAGGTAAAAAAGTTAAAGTCGAGATGGTTTAATTGATCTCGATTATCATAAAAAAAGCCCCTTCGTTGCTGATGGGGCTTTTTTTTTAAGAAATGAAAAAAATCTAATAACTAATTATTTTATCTCCAACAATTCCGTTTGAAATTGACCAATTTAATTTCCAACCGTAAGCGCAATCTCTTGTATCGGCATTTCCATTTTCATTAACCCCAAAGGTAAGTGTAACTGAATTTCCATTTGCTTTGTGTAAAATGGTACCTGACTTTGGCCTCCAGAAAAAACAGTAGCTGTCGCTTATTAATCTAGTCAAATAATTGCTGGTAAAGCTATTACCAAATTGATTACTACCCCAACTATCTACATTTGAAAGTTGTAAATCTGAAAAGGTTGTATCTCCATTTGCAGCAAATTGAATCACATCTCTATTCGAATATCTAACATACTTTAGGCTTGTGGTTCTTGCAACATTGTATGTGATTACTTTCCCAGAGTTTAAGGTGATCTTTATATCTTTTGCCCTTTCTCTGTATAATAATGAGTCAGTTCTTTCTAAATACCCACTCCAGTTCAAATGACCACGGACGTTGGTTATGTATTTAACTCCATTAAAAGTCCAGCTCTTTTGATTTGAAAGCTTTGTTACTTTATAATTGTTCAAAGTAATCTTAACCTTCGCACCTGGAAATTTCCATTGATTCCCTTCAACGAGTTGGAATGTGATGGTTCCCGACCTGGTTCTTGATGGATTGCCACACGGAGTTTCTCCATCATAAGACAATCTAATTGTCCTAGATCCAACCGAATCAATAGAACAGCCGCATATTATTTTTCTTTCGTTTACTACTGCTACTCTCCCACCGCTGATGCTTTTAAAATTATCAAGCGCATCAGTTACATCGGTATTGGCCTGATCACTTTCACTTTTACTGTCATTGTTGTCTTCAACCTGTGTTAATGTTTGAGCATCAGGCTCAGGTTTTAAAACAGATGTCTCTTTATCCTTTTTACAGGAGGAAAATGCAATGGCGCCCACCACAAGCATTTGAAATAAAATGTTGTTTTTCATTTTGAACTAAGTTTTACTCCTAACGTTTTTTTTTTACAAATATTAGAATTGGGGCAAATTTCGCAATGCTAAATAATCTAAAACGACTGAATTTCAAGCAATTAATTACATTATTTATTTCAGATCAATATTCTCCAAATTGCGTTTCATTTTATACTCAAAAAACCGAAGAGGTATCTTTAATTTGCATCGATTATTAACAATTAACCTTGAACGAAGAAAACGCTGAAAATCAGGATACTGGCCTCAGTTCTATAGTCCATATAGATGGATTGTATCAAAACTGGTTTATCGATTATGCCTCCTATGTAATTTTGGAAAGAGCAGTTCCTGCCATTGAAGACGGTTTGAAGCCGGTTCAAAGGAGGATAATGCATGCAATGAACATAATAGATGATGGCCGGTACAACAAGGTTGCCAACATCATCGGTCAAACCATGCAATATCACCCGCACGGCGATGCTTCTATTTACGAAGCTGCGGTAAATATGGGGCAAAAAGAATTGCTGATAGACACGCAAGGAAACTGGGGTGACAACAGAACGGGAGATGGAGCAGCAGCCGCAAGATACATAGAGGCCCGCCTTAGCAAGTTTGCGATTGATGTTCTTTTCAATAGCCAAACTACAGAATGGCAAATGAGCTACGATGGCAGAAAAAAGGAACCCGTTACACTTCCTGTAAAATTTCCTTTGCTTCTGGATCAAGGAGTCGAAGGGATTGCTGTTGGATTGGCTACTAAGGTTTTACCACATAATTTCAATGAGCTTTGCGAGGCATCAGTTGATATTTTGAATGGCAAAACCACCAATATCTTGCCCGACTTTCAGTTTGGTGGATTGATGGATGCTTCAGCTTACAACGAAGGTAAAAGAGGTGGAAAAGTAAGGATAAGAGCAAGAATTGAAGATCTGGACAAGAAGATTTTACTCATCAAAGAAATCCCGTATGGCACTACGACAACTTCCATAATGGAAAGTATTGTAAAAGCATCTGAAGACGGGAAAATTAAGATCAAAAAGGTAATCGACAACACTGCCAAAGATGTTGAGATTCAGGTACATCTGGCGCCTGGTGTTTCTCCTGATGTCACAGTTGACGCACTTTTTGCCTTTACTTCCTGTCAGGTGTCTGTTTCTCCAAATGCATGTATTGTGATGGATGACAAGCCACATTTCATGTCGGTTAATGAGATTCTCAAAATCTGCACCATGCAAACAATGGCGTTGCTGAAGCGGGAACTTGAAATCAGAAGGGCAGAATTGATGGAGAAAATTCTCTTTTCATCTTTAGAAAAGATATTTATTGAAAATAGGATTTACAGAGACATTGAGGAATGCGAAAGTTGGGAGGATGTAATCAGTACAATCGACAAAGGATTGAGCCCATTTAAGACCCAATTTTATAGGGAAATCACTAGAGATGATATAGTTAGGCTAACAGAAATAAAAATTAAGCGCATTTCAAAGTTCGATGGTTTTAAGGCCGATGAATTGATGAAAGATCTGGCTTCTGAACTTGAGGAAGTAGAAAACAACCTACTTCACCTAAAGCCCTACACCATTCGTTGGTATCAGGGATTGCAAAAGAAATATGGCAAGGGAAGAGAGCGAAGAACAGAAATTAGAACTTTCGATACCATTCAGGCACAGGCAGTTGTGGCCAATAATGAAAAGCTGTATGTGAACAGAATCGAAGGTTTTGTTGGATACGGAATTAAGAAAGACGAGTATGTTTCTGATTGCTCAGATCTTGACGATGCCGTTGTTTTCTTTAAAAATGGAAGAATGAAAGTTGTAAAACTTGAGGAAAAGATTTTTGTGGGGAAAGACATTCTTCATGTTTCCGTCTTCAGGAAAAACAACGAAAGGATGGTTTACAATCTATGCTATATGGATGGAAAAACGGGCATCACGTATGCCAAGAGATTTGCAGTGCTTGGCGTTACCCGCGATAAAGAATACGACCTAACCAAAGGCTCAAAAGGCAGTAAGGTTCAATATTTTTCGGCAAATCCCAACGGAGAAGCAGAAGTGATTTTCGCTCTTTATCCACAAGGAACCAGAAGCAGATCAAATGGAATTGATTTCGATTTTGCAGAAATGGCGATTAAAGGAAGAGACAGCCAAGGCAATATTTTAACGCGGTATCCGGTAAAGAAAATAACGCTTAAATCGCAAGGAATTAGCACTTTAGGAGGGATCGACATTTGGTATGACCCTTCGATTGGAAGGTTAAATACAGATGGAAATGGCCAAAAGGTTGGAAACTTTGAAGGTTCAGATAAAATATTGGTCATGTTCAAAGACGGTAATTATGAACTGACCAGTTTTGAACTGACCAACCGATATGAACAAGATCAAATGCTTTTCATACAAAAATTTGAACCTGAACAAATCTTTACAGCTGTACACACCGAAGGCGATTCTGGAAATACTTTGGTGAAACGATTTAAGATTGAAAATCAGACCATTGACAAGCGATATCTATTTATTTCAGAATCAAAGAATTCAAAACTCTGGCTATTAACTTTCCAGAAACAGCCACAAATTGAATACGAGTTTAAAAAAGATAAGAAATCACCAGTAGAAAAAGTGGTAGCAGATCTCGACGTGGTAGTTGATGTAAAGGGTTGGAAGGCAATGGGAAATCGTTTGTGTTCTTATGGAATTTTGACGGTAAACTTATTGCCGGAAAGGGCTGCCCCAGAAATCGAAAATGAGGAACAGCAAGATGGACAAATGGCTTTATGGTAACTGATTAACTAAAACTAGATGCTTACTTTTAAGCAACTTTAGCCTTATCATTTTACTTCACAAAAATCCAGTAACCATCCCAGCAGCTAAACCCGTTATGACAATTGCATAACCTGGTACTCTGGTGAAATAGAGCAACAGAAATGTGCCTGATACAAAAATTAAGTTTATCCCGCTAAACTCCATAGGCTTCACCAAAATAAGAGCCGCTGTGGCAACAAGGCCGCAGCTAACTGCATTTATACCTTCTAATGAGGCCTTTACAACTCTGAATTTTTTAAGCTCAGACCAAAATCGAAATACAAAAAAAATCAAAAGGGTGCCTGGCAGAAAAATACCTGCGGATGAAACGGCAGAACCAATCAGGCCACCTAAGATTCCTTCGTCTCTCATTGCAAACACACCCAAATAACCACAAAACGCAAAAACCGGTCCCGGCAAAGCTTGAACAAATGCATAGCCAGAAAGAAATTCCTCAGCGGTTAAATAGTGCTTAAATTCTACAAACTCATTGTACATCAGAGGTATTAACACCTGACCACCGCCAAATATCAAACTGCCGTTTCTATAAAAGTTTTCAAATAAACGAACCGGCAACCAGGAAGTAACTTGACCCAAAACCGCTGCGCCAATTAAAATGGCAAAAAATAAGAATATGTTAATCCAATGAAAATCGAAAGGGGCATTTCTCTCATCTTTTTGAAGATTTTTGTATCGAATTGCTGTTAAAGATCCTCCTGCCAGGATCAAAAATGGAGTAACCCAAGGAGAATGGTAAGAATAAGAAACAAATACCGTACTGAGCATAAGTGCCATTCCTGCATTGCTTTTTATAGTGAACGAGCCCAATCTATACGCAGCATGCGCCACAAATCCAACGGCGATTGGCTCTAGAAATTTTGTAAAACCCAATGATATTTTGCTGCTTTCCATTGATATTAGAGCCATGGCTGCTATCGTCATTAGGGCAACGGCGGGTGTAATCCAGATCAATAAAGTAAAAATAGCCAGTCTTGGTCCGCCAATTTTAAATGCGGTTGCGGTCAATGTCTGCGTTGAGGTAGGCCCTGGAAGGAAAGTGCAAAGTGCATTGAGCTCAATCAATTCGGACGAACTGAGATACTTTCTTTTATCCACAAGCAATTCCATAAACATAGACAAATGGACTTGCGGACCACCAAAAGAAGTGCAAGCGAGTTTCCATACATCTTTTAGAAAAACTACATACTTTATCTTATCTCTATGTGTGATTTCGGGATGCTCCGGTGTGGCAAGTAATTTGAATACTTTGTAAACCATCAAAAAGTGGATTTTAAAACTAATTCATTTAGAATAAATTCGACTTGTAACGCCGTGCGCAAAATAATTGAACTGGAAAAATATCTTATTATTCTCTAACAAAAATTGAAAGATAATCAAAAGATCTACGTCGAAAGAAAGCTTCTTATTCAATCAAATGCCTATTTATTTCGTTGGAATTTAAAATAAGTATACACCTATGTTCAAATGAGATTGCTTTAGAACAAACCCATATACGACTGATTTCTTTAAATATTTTGGCGCAAAAAATTATTGTGGCTTAATATCAGATTTTAAAACTGTGACAATCATAACATTCCAAAATATGACAACCTTCTTCCAAAAGGTACAAGCGGTCTAATTTTTGAATTCTTGCTTTCACTTTGTTGAAATTGTTATTGCAAATTTGCTCAATAGTAAATAAAGGAATAAAGATGAGCAAAGGAATTTGTGTAATGTTAGTTGATGATAATGAGACGGATAACTTCATCTCAAAATCAATTATCAATCTTACCGGACTGGCATATCAAATCGTAGATTTTACATCGGCCATGAAAGCCAAAGACTATTTGCTTTCGAATTCTGCCAATTCAGCCAACCTTCCAGACCTCATAATTCTTGACATCAACATGCCAATAGTTAGTGGCATTGTGTTCCTATATGAATTGGAAAAAATAGAACGTTTGTTGTGTAAAAATCCAGCTGTTGTTATCCTTTCCAGTTTTGAACAAAATGAAGATACAGATCTGATCGTCAATTCCGATCGGGTTATCCGATACCTTACAAAGCCCTTAAGTCCCGAGCTTTTTGAAGAAATAGCAAAAGAACTTACCAAAATAAACCTGAAAGTTGCCTGATTTGCAGCCGAATGCTGCAGAAAACGAAAGCCATTTCTTTGAGCTATATCCGGTATAAGGAAAGCTCCATAATTGCAAAATTTTTTACTGAACAATTTGGATTACAGTCATTTGTAGTAAATGGTGTACGTTCTCCAAAAAGCAAAATGCCGGCAGGTTTGTTTCAACCGTTGCAACTGTTGGATATCGTTCAATATTTCAATGAAAAAAAAGAATTGCATCGATTGGTGGAAATTAAGCCAGCCGTTGCCTTAATCGACCTTCCCTTTAATCCTGTAAAATCTGCCATCGCCATTTTTTCTGCTGAACTGGTTTCTAAGGTAATCAGAGAGGGCCAAGCCAATCCAAAGCTTTTTGATTTGGTTTGGAACTGGGTTATAGCTTTGGATGAAAAGAAATTGAAATTTGAATCACTTCATCTCTTTCTAATTTGGCAAATGCTTCAGCCATTGGGCATTAAGCCAGGAAATTGGCAGGATATTTTTGAGGATACTGGAATACCAGGTTCACTTTCTACAGATGATGGCAATGTTTTCTTTGGCTCAATTGAAAAAGGAAATGAGGCACTTCATAGTTTGAGCAACTCGAATAGAAAATTAATTATGGATGCACTTTTGGCCTATATGCAGAAGCACTTGGAGGGCTTAGGAAAGCTGAATTCAATTTCTATTCTCAAGGATGTTTTTAGATAAGGTCATTCTCAATCAAAATTTGTTCCAAACAAAAACCGTCTTGACTTACGATCAGTCTTCTTTTATGAATCGAGAAACAAAATGATGACCAGAATTGTCTGAAATCACAATGTGATACAGGCCTGATTCTAAACCTTTTATATTGATATTGGATGAAGTGAAAGCCCGACTTTGGGATTTTAGTTTTCCTGTCAAAGAGAAAATTTTATACGCAAATACAGAAATCAATGGATGTTTGATCTGAATGTAATCATTGCTTGGATTGGGCGCAATCGATATTAAGTTGTTGAACCCTTCTGCATGTTTAATTTCTGTAAGAATCGAATTTTGATAAATCGTAATGTGACAACCTTTTGGAGTACTCACATCTAAACTAATCTCATCATTCTCATTATAAGCTATTTGATAAGAATTACTTAATGCCAAAATACCATTCACTACCCATTGATACTGATAGTTTGCTTGGGCATTTTTTATTTCTATTGTATCATTCACTATAGAAAATTGTGGCAGATAAAATGGAATTCCACTAACCGAAACTGTATCACGGGTTGTGCAAGAATTGACCATGTTCTCCATCTCAACTGCATAAGATCGATTGATTGTATCAATGACGATTTTAGGCGATTGGCAAGTATCACAATTGATTAAGCCAAGCTCTTGACCTTCCTCTTCAAGCCCTAACCATCTGTATTGAATGTGTGCCAGCCCGGGACGTTGGAAGGCAATTTGTGCAGAATCGAACCAACAACCCGAAATCAGGGAAATAGGCTTATTTGCAAATGGCCTAACCTGGAAATTGGTTTCATTTCCTGAATAGTTTGGCTGAGTTCCAATAAATGGATTTTTAAGATCTAAATACTTAATAATAAGATTTTTAATATCCATCCCAGATCCAATGCCTTCAAGCAACAAACTATCAGATATCTGACCAGGTGCCAACACAACTGAATCTGGAACATTGCTGAGTTGTCCATCTGGCATTCGCCTTTTAAAGTCTTGGTTTGGAATTGCGCTGCCTTCAAATCGAAAACGAATGGTCCACTTTTCATCAATATTAGGACATCTTTTAAATAACAATTTTCCTGGATGGCAGCTTGTAATTGTGTCTTTGAGGCCATTAGATTGAGAAGAAACTTGGGCAGAATAAGCACTCGAAATCATTGAGCCTCTTTCCAGAAAAATCCCCGAATCAAATAATCTGTCACCGACATCGCTGATCGCCAGAACCAAAGTATAAACCTGACAAGGTATAACGGCTGATTTGGCCGTTAAAACTTTGGTAAGTCCATCAAACTGTAATGAAGAATAAAGCGGGTTTTCCTTCTTGTCATTGGGTGTGAATTGTGCTGTTCCTTCTGGTGAAAACTGGCAATTTTCTGTTCGTGCATTGGCCCCACTTATGCCAGAATTGACTGTGTTGATGGCTACAGGCAAATCCTTTCCCGGAATGCGGGCCATGTTGGAAAAACCTTCCATAGAGGTTTCGTTGTATATTGAATCTCCTTGAATGCCAGGGCCTTTAATAAAAAATCCGAAAATATCATTGAATTGAGAGCATACAAATTCGGGATATTCTTCAGAACCAAAAATGTATTTGAAGCTTAAAGTATCACCAATTGGCAAGAGATCGAATTTAATGGTACTGATTTCAGTTGCCCTTTGAGGAACTTCTGTGCTCGATTGTCTGTTGAGAATTGTTTGCAGAAGTTGTTTGCCAAGAGAATTTCCTGCCAAGGTATCGGCATAATTCATTCTGGTGGAAAGCGTTTTTGATTTGTTTGATTTTGGGATGGAATCAATGTTTCCATTGCTCATAACAAGGCCTCTTGAAAGAGGAAAGTCAGCCAGGGAAGCCATAAAAGTTCCAACAGATTTGGTGGTCGGCTTTAGGTTAGAACTCACATTGGAAATAGAAACACCATAGCCAGCCAGGGTTTTTATCAAAGAATCAACCAATGGATTGGTGTCCGGATGAATGGTTTTTACTGTGATTTGTGCCTGAATCTGAAATATCAGTAACAGGTACGAAGCAACCAGTATTTTGAATGTTTTCACAAACTTTGGTTTTGGTTTGGAGTTCGTTAGTGGCTGCAAGGTAGTAAAAAAAGTTGGAAATGCAAATTGAAACTTACATCGTTTTTCCATCTTCAGAAACCACTTGGTTCTTTTCTAATATTGATCTTTTTCAGACATTTATTTATTCAAAAACAAATGAGTGTAAAAAAGCCTGATAAAAATTTTAAAGTCTTTATATTCATATATTTAAGCATATTAAAATTTACGATCTCTAATATCTATGTTGCATTTTTAATATTCTATAATATAATTTAAACAAGAATATATATTTTCTTTCCATGATTAAATTCGGAATTTACACCTCGATTCAGTCAGCTGTAAGTATTGTTATCTTCAAAAAAAAGAGTAATTAGGTACACGCTTTTTCACTTTTCCGGGCCTCAGGAATCACTGCTGATTTAGGATGTAATAACCGATTTGGATTCTCAATTAAACTTAGCCAAAATTTACAAATGCGTAAAACTTACCTTGGTATCGTATCTTTCTGAATTGAGGCTGGTTGGCAGTTGGCGGTATATACTTTTGTCCCAGGTCAAAGTGTTCATAAGGGCTAACCCTCATAAACGAATCCGGAGACTCCCTGTTTATAAGTTCTTACCCTGTTTAGAAAATGATACGATATTTATTGGCGTTCGCATGCCTTACGTTTGGCATACAACATTATTCAATTGGACAATGCACCACTGGCTGCACGAACACGATTACGCTTAACTCAAGTAATAACATCATAACTTATACATTGAGTAATGGAGAAACACTCTGCATTGTAAAGGATGCTTCAGTGATTGGCAATGCAACTATCACTTCTGGAACGATTAATATAAACAACAGACCCAACGTAACCTTATGTTTTGGGCCAGGAGTAGTTGTTGCATCTGGCGTGGGAATTACAAATCCCAATAATCAATTTAATATTAACAATTATGGAATTTTACAAAATTCATTGACACTTGGAAGTACCCAAGCTACTCTAAACAATTATGGAACCGTATCTGGCCCGGTAACATTAAATGGCGGTAGCATCAATAATTTAAGTGGCGGGACCTTTAGTTCTACCAGCTTCACCATGAATAGTGGTAGCTTTATTAACGGTACAGGATCAAGTTTTAACTTACCTAATGGTTTTA
>Ga0105046_10008298_pt1 | contig 16334 bp, 12 predicted proteins | sample MAT03_FD_78385 | JGI IMG/M metagenome (GOLD analysis project Ga0105046, IMG submission 78385) | Freshwater microbial communities from Lake Fryxell liftoff mats and glacier meltwater in Antarctica - MAT-03 (megahit assembly) | ecosystem: Environmental > Aquatic > Freshwater > Ice > Liftoff...
TCGTATTCGGCAATACCGAGAGAGCGGTTCGCTTTGTTGAGGAATGGGCAAAGCTTTTGAAGGCTGGGCTGGACGATTCCGATAAAGTCATGACTGGAAAGTTAACTTGGCTGGTGCCCAGTAGTCGGTCGGATTCGCAAAGTATTGAGGCGATCGATGGTGATCGGTGGCGACGTGCGATGGCTTCGGCGACTTCCGTGATTCCGACTCGCGGAGTGGAAAAGATAGATTTTGTCGAGTCCACAAAAACTTGGAAACTACAAATATCCCACGACGATGATTCGACTACGGAGATTGTTGGCGAAGTGTTTGCTCCATTTACTAATGCACTACCGACGACATCAATTGGTCCAACGTTGTATTGCGATCGACCCGCTTTGACAGCAGGCTTATTGTTTACGGATAGTAATTCAGAAGGTAGTTTCTATCCAAGTTGGGCTGGCTGGAAACATGCGACTGGGGAGCCGAACTACTATCGATTGGGGGCGAAGGAGTTCCCATTTGATGCGAGAGGATTGGCTGAGGGTTTTCAGCAAATCAAGGAAGTATTCGCTCTCTTAGGGGCAAGAGAGGCTCTCGATTTGTATGGTATCCTTCGAAAGCAAAATCGATGAGCGAGCATTTACCTGAGTTACCCGATCATCGATTTCTAAAAAAGTATCGTATTAAGTTGCGAAACGACTTTCGAGTTGTTTATGACTTGGGGACAGTCGCCGCCGATGGAACGTTGGTCATTCACGCTCTCCGCAACGAAAAGGGTTATTCGCGAATCGGCCTATCCATCCCAAAGAAAGTTGGGGCGGCACCGATTAGGAATCAGTGGAAACGTTGGATGCGAGAAGCATTTCGGCTTAACCGTACCGAGTTGCCGGTGGGACTGGACATAATTATCCGCCCCAAGAAGGACGCCGATGGGAATTTTCTGGTGGTGTCGAAGTCACTGATCCGATTGATGGGAAAGCTCGATTCAAAGCTACCGAAGTCGGATATTTCAAAACCCGAAGTTGAAGCGAGGGACCAGATATAAAGTCTCTCACTAACGCATCAGGTTACGAAAAGCAGTTTTCGCCTAGCTGCGAGTTCCTCGTGGTAAGAGTGCGATCAAGATAATTGCCGCGCTCCACCCGTGGCTAGCGCCATCGGCTCAGTGAAACGCAATTTGATAGTCGTAAACTACGGGAGATTTCAGCGTGTCGCTCGTCTAAGCAAACGATTCTTCGCCATTGTGGTCGATGCCCAATCGCATTTGAAGTTGCTCAAACTGGCGTGTGAAAATATCGCTGCTGCTGTGAACATGCTCCGCTTCGGTGATGAAGCGAATGTCTTTGTCTGGGTAGACATCGTGGTTTATTAAGATCTTTTCGAATGACCTGAGCGGTTCGCCGTAAGCGATCAGCATTTTATGTTCGTCGAATTGAACTTCTTGTTGTTTCGAGGGATTTAATACCGCAATCCCTGTGCATCCATCATTCAAGATCATTTCTTCGAAGTCGTAAAGAATGCTTTTTAGGACTGGCATATCGATATGTTCACGATAGAGGTCGGAATGTCCTCCGTTACCGTGATGGCTTGTCTCTAGGACCACGTCTACTACATCGCCTAGCGGGCTAAGCATTTCGATGAAAAGTTCAAATAACTTTTCTCGAGTCGCCGATGCCATGACGACTGGGATACTCGTCTTGCCGTTTGGATCCTTGTACGCGTCGTGACGGAACCCTTGCCGAGGCACAACCTTTAGGTCGTAGGAGGGGCGAACCGCTTCTGTGAGATCAAAAGCTCCGTACCGGAACACGCCCAGATGGGCTTCGAGTTCTTCGTCAGTAAGGGTATCGAAGCTGCCAATGACAGATTTCGTGTCAGAAATCGACTGATTGACAGCAGTGTTGTTTCGGGAGAAGCCAGGCAGTGGGCCCATGTGAATCGCTCGAGAATTTTCGTGTATGGAGATGAAATGCGTTAAACGTTACTAGCTGGATGAACTGTGAAGTGGTTCATCGCAACAAACAAAGTTAGGTTACGCAAAACATCGTGAGGGCGACTAAGCACCCACGAACACAAGAATTACCAAGAAATTACACCCTGCGCAATCGTTACAACCGGAACCTTATCGCCTTAGGTTTAGGAGTTCATCGAACAGCTGTTGTGTCGCCGTGATGACTCGAGCGTTAGCTCGGTACTGTGTACTCGCAAGTACTAGATTAACTAGATCTTTACCAACGTCCGTATTGGAAAGCTCGATCGCCCCTGAAGAAACGTTACCGATTCCATTTTGACCTGGACGTCCTTGAATAGGAAGACCTGTATTGATTCCTTGGGCAAACAGGTTTTGACCACGTTGTTCCAAACCGTTGGGATTCGAGAATCGTGCCAATCGGATTTGGCCTAGGTCTCGAGTGATGCCGTTACTGAAGACCCCTCGAACGGTGCCATCTCCACCGATAACGTAGCTCGTCAGCGTCCCAGGAGGTGAACCATCTTGTCGTGAAGCGGCGAGCGAGGCGGTATTTGCTGCAAGACCTGATACGCTTCCGAAGTCGAGTTCAAATTGGAGCGGCTTGGTACTCGGAAGATTTGCGCGATTGATCGCTACCGTTGAAGTGGTTGTCGAAATAAAGTTTCCATTTCCGTCAAAGTAAACAAGGCCGGTTCCGACGACAACATCGGTGTTACCTCCGGAGCCATCCTTATTCGCGTTATCGGGCGAGTCGGCGTACCAACGGTAGGTTGTACGAGTATCGTCGCGACTCTCAAGGGTGGCGGTTAATCGGACTTTAAGTGGTAAGCCTAACGAGTCGTATACTACGTAGTCAGCAACCGCGCTTGTACCTGTTGCAGCTTGGACTTGTCCGAAAGCCAAGTTTGGGTTTGTGATATCGCCGTTAGGGTCGGCGAGACGGAAGCTCGTTAAGTCAATCGAAACAGCGTTGTCTAATCCCGTGTTCGATACGAACCGAATTTGGCCGTTGGAGATGAAGGAACCGGGGTTAATCGTACCCCCTTCGCCTGGAATTTTATTGAGGGATGCTTTGATAGGATTGTTCGAATCGTTGCTGTCGGTCTGGATACCCATGACCGATTCCATAAACTTATTTAAATCCTGAACGGTCGAGGCACCCGTGATTTGAAGTGATTTGGTCTCGGAGACTCGATTTCCCTTACGAGATGTAAACTCTAATTTGCCAACCTTGAATGGGTTAGAATACTCAAATCCGTCTCGCTTGGTTAAGTTGATAAGTAGGGTGTTCGAGTCAACCGTCGGGCCGTCCAGGTCGACCTTTTTATTGCCAATGGTTGCTAGGTTGCTGATCGCGGCGTCGGTGCGATTGTCAGTAAATGAATTTCCCGGCGCGACGGTGTCGACGAGATAAAAACTGTTCGGGTCGCTAGCGATGTTGCGATAGATGCGAATTTCGTCGTAAGCTGGGAATCCGCCACCAGGAGGCGGAGTGGGGGGCGTTGGAAAGTTATCTATGTGAACGCGTCCATTCACAATATTTTGAGGACCAATCAATGGAGACGGACGCGATTCTGGATTACCCGCTCTATAAAAGGTAACCATGTAGGTGTAGTTTCCATTCAGCTTTAAGTCATCAAGCGCAGTTGTCGGCACAGCAGAATTGTTATCAACAAAGTTGCCGCCGGTTGCTGACTGGCCGACAAGTGAAAAATTGCTGCCGCCATTGGTTGTACGGTAGATCCGCACTTGCGAGTACTGCGTTCCGCCAGAGGGTAAGTTATTCAAGCTAATCGTATTGTCTGCAGCTCCATTACCAGTTGGAACGGTTACAGTGATTTGGTCTGATGCAGTACTCTCCTTCCCGGAATCGTCTAAGAAAGTAAGTTTGTACTGGTAGACAGCACCTTCTGGATGTGTGCCGCCGCTGTCCGTTTGCGCGAGAGTTACTCCGACCACGACGGGTCTGTTTGCGCTTTGAACCGTAATTCCTGTGGAAGACGGAAAAGGTACGGAGCGGTCCCCAAGGATTGAACTTTGAATAATCGCGGAGGTGTCAGCGACAGCTCCTTGCGCCGTCAAGGTCCCCTGGAGCGTAACCTTTGTCGTTGCTTTGGCGACCGCCTCAGAACCAAGTGGGACTGTTAGAGGTTCTAACGTTGATGTTTGAATGTTAAATTTATCATCAATGCCAAAGCCGAGCAGACGATTTCCCGTTGAGGTCACCAGTTCATTTGCACTGTTGAGCTTGAGAATACCGTTTCGTGTGTAGAATGTTTCGCCTTGGTTGCCTTCCACTTGGAAGAAACCGTCGCCTTGGATAGCCAAATCAGAAGGACTAGAGCTAACTGAAATCGTCCCCTGTTGGAAGTTGGGGGTAATACCAGCAACCTGCACGCCTAACCCCGTTTGTAGCGGATTAGTTCCGCCGTTCTCGTTTGTAGGTGCTGATCCGAGGGATAGTGTTTGCAGAAACTGTGACGCAAAGACGATATTGGAGCTCTTAAAGCCAACGGTTTGCGAGTTAGCGAGATTGTTACCAAGGACATCGATCTGCGACTCGGCAGCATTCATCCCTGTCAACGCGGTACTAAGAGACGAAGTGAGACCCATCGTGAAGTGCCTTTAATAGAGCGTCAGCAAAACATCTAAACGAATCGGCGATTGAAAAGATCTAATTCGCCGAAGCCATCAACGCATCGTTTTAAGAACTTGGCGTCGGTAAAGCTGTTGGAGGAACAGTTTTGACTTCGTCGATTGCCCTTACGTTAGACATATCGACTGTTTTGTTTCCAACTTGCACACGGACCTGACGATTATTTCGATCTTTCTCGTCAACTTTGATCGAAACACTATCAACGACCCCCGTTATCTCACTGCCCGTCGTATCCAAGCCTTGGATCTTCTTCCCAATTAAAGTACTCGCGGTCGTAAGCTCTTGAGTAATAGAGAATGATGTCAAAGTTGTCGTCAGCTTGTCGTTGGCCGTGATCTCGCGCAGCTGGCCAACTTGTGCCATCAAAGCCGCATTGTCGGTCGGAGCAAGCGGGTCTTGGTTCTGCAATTGAGTAATAATCAGATTCAAGAATTGAGCCGGATCTAAGCTGTCGAGACCTTGACCACGTTTATCGCTGGTCGATTCGGCAGCAGCGGCTGTTGAAGTAGCGAGTGAACTTTGAATTTGCGACATGAATGCGAGTCCTTATGAAATCGGAGCGTTGTCCCGAGCGAAACGGATGGGACAATGGTCCCATCCTACTTACAATCCAAGCTATAATCTCATTTCGAGCCGCGTGGAGTATAAGACGTTAGCCGAGGAGTTAATCCCTAGTACTTCATATCCCCAACAACACAACCGCGGTACCGGTGGGCTTGCGCCCGGCCGCTTCTCACTTTGTCAACCTTAGGCGCTCGCCGTGGGCCTCAGACTTGCAGACGTTTCCATCAACTCGGGCCAGTAGCTGCGCCCGAGGTTCACGCAAGTCAAAAAGACTAAGTTCCGAATTCGGGTTTGCGACGACCGAGTTGTTCTTGAAGCCGTTGCACGATGCTGGTGTGCATTTGGCTTACACGGCTCTCACTTAAATCAAGCGTCGCACCGATCTCTTTCATCGTCATTTCCTCGTAGTAATAGAGGATGATGATCAATCGCTCATTACGATTCAGACCTTTCGTAACCAATCGCATCAGGTCAACCTTTTGAATGCGAAAGGTTGGGTCTTCACCACGCTTATCCTCGAGAATGTCGATTTCACGAACATCCTTGTAGCTGTCCGTCTCGTACCACTTTTTGTTCAGTGATACCAAACCGACGGCTGCGGCATCGCTCTTCATCTTTTCCAGCTCGGGGAGCGGGATTTCCATGTGTGCGGATAGCTCGTGATCCGAGGGAGCTCGGCCATAACGCGTTTCGAGTGTTTTTGTGGCTTCCCCAAGCTTGCTCGCTTTACTGCGAACGAGCCGAGGTACCCAGTCCATAGTCCGAAGTTCGTCTAGCATGGCACCACGAATACGTGGAACACAGTAAGTTTCAAACTTGACCCCCCGCGACATGTCAAACGCATCGATAGCGTCCATCAGTCCGAAAATGCCAGCACTGGTCAAATCGTCCAGCTCGACACCTTCCGGTAATCGCGATCGAATGCGTTCTCCGTTATATCGAACCAACGGCATATACCGTTCGATCAATATGTTACGTAGGTCCACATTTGTTTGGTCTTCTTTATATTTGACCCAAACGTCTTGAATATCAATACCCGACGTGATCGTCGTTGCCATCCAAACCTCCATGTATGCTATGGCAAAGGCGTAGCGACTCTTTAGCACAGTTGCGAAAGTCCGCAGACTCTAGCAACTGCCGCCAATCAAAGCCATGCCAATCCTTTGGCCTGCGAGTTTGTTGAGGGATCGAGCTCGTAAAATGTTTATCTTGGATTTGCCGGTGTTGACTGGTTACCGCCTATCGATTTCTCAATTTTTCGGCGAAAGTTGAATTCGACCGATTGTCGAATTAATTCCTCAGTCATATTGCCAATTCCATAACCTAAACCGCTGAATACGACCAACAAGATTATTGAGTGAATGATTGTTTGACTCAGGTGTGGACTGCCGAAGAAATGCTGCGTAAGTCCGAAGACCATCGCGATACATCCTAATCGAGCAGCATACGCACGAGCCATTCTCAATTCACCCTAACTTGTTCATCACTTCTTGGTTACCGTAAAGCGTGGGGACAGTTGAGCATCCCGCTCAACCATGACAACTCTTCCCGGCAAGCCTTTTTTTCGGCACGAACAGTGCTAAAGCTTGAATCAATCTTCATTTTTACACCCGATTTCTAAATTGGGCCTGTTACAGATTAACTTGCCGATGTAATTAGATAGGTTAGTCCCGACAGGGAGGTCAGATGGCGTACCGGTGTTGAAACCACCGTTGTTATATTCATCTTCAAAGCGTATCGGCCCCATGCCAGCTTGTCTGGCTTTCATTTGTTTAACCCGCAGCCGTGGGCTAGGTTTAGTAAAGCTCTCCTCGCCTTCGGCTGCGGGTTAAACGATTTATTTAACGTATTGCGGTTAAACGAAATGCGCCCCTGTAAAAACTTCCTATATCGCCCTTATCGTCTGACGTAGACTCGCGAAACACCTGGCAGAGGGCCTTCGCCCGGCAGAAAGCCACCGATAGTGGATGACGCGGCGATGTGGCTTCCATGTTGATAGCCTGCGATCATCTCAGGAGACCGTGAATTGAGAGAACGCTTCGCGATTCGTTTAGGAACGGGAGGATTTTGGTACACGCATGGTCCAGCTGGCTGGATTTGGTTGTAAGCAGTTTGATAATGGCCGTAGATGAAACCAATCTGATAATCTGAAATCGCTTTCGATTGATGCGTGCGATTTTCGCAACATCCCTGATTGGTCCATGCAAGGTCTCCCTCGCGCTGAATGTATTTGGGCCACAGATGACTCGGACCGGCACTTGAAAGAATCTTTCGGCAACCGCATGACGAGATCGCAACGAACAGGCACAACGCGGAATTCTTTATCAAGCGGTACGGAAAGCTTTTTGAAGTTGAACTATTCATATTTATGGCCAACGGCCTTTCTCAACATAGCCAGTGACAACGCCTCTGGTCACCTCAACGACAGCATTTTCATCGTGCCAGGGGGTGTTTTTCAGATCTCCGATGAATTCATTTATCAGTATTCGAGCTCGCCGTGGATGATGAAATTCTGACTGTCGCAGTCAATTGATCTAACCAGCTTGAATCGTTCAATCACATTCGAAAAAGTTTACACAACCAGAACGACTGAACTGGATGGGCGAGCAATCTTTGGATCTTGTGTATTGGACGTTTGTCTGGCCGGCAATTGCAAGTTACGTTTCCATCGGAAGGTCGCTTGATTCGATGGTCTAGGAAGGAGATTGGCACAGGATGATTGCCGTAGGACATGACGTCAAACAGAAAGACTCTGCTGGAGTACGCTTCCGCATATATTACGTCGTCGTTTTGCTTCTTTTCTCCATGATGACCGTGTCGAGTTCTGGATGCGCAACGCTTGCGATCCCTGCGATTGATCCGAGCGGCAACCGAATATTCGCTCCGACGCCAACGCAATTTACCTTGCCTCAGTTGCACGGTCCAAACGGTACTAGTATTGTCCCAAACGCCAGTTTTCCTCAACCACCTACCCCGCCCGCGTGTTTGCAAGGGCCTAGCCCTGTAACGCCTCAAACTGCCTCATCCGTTGGATCCGGCGGGACTGATCGGGGACGATGTGGGCAGATGCTGTTAACGCCAACGCGAATCGTTGCACCCGTTGGAGGCGAAGTGGTTCTACTAGCAGGTGTTTGTGGTGAAGATGGTTACTTGGTTTCGGGCGAACCGATCGAGTGGATGCTTTCGCCAGATAGCGTCGGTGAGTTGATCGAGGTCGGAGACGACATGAAGGGGAAGCGTAGGTCGTTCTTCACCAGTCATCGTCAACCAAAAAACATTGTTGAGAAGCTCGACGTCGATTTCGCCCGCGGCCGGACAAGTTCTGAGCCAGGGATTATCACTCGAGGATCGCAAACGCTAAGTGATGACCTACCCATTAAAAAAGGTCAGACTTGGGTAAGCCTAACGAGTCCAACCGAGGGAAGTTCACGAGTCACCGTTCTTGCACCCGATAGTGACGTTTGGGATCGCCGGCGCCAAACGGCAACCATTTATTGGATCGACGCCGAGTGGGAGTTTCCCGCCATACAAATTCTTCGCGTTGGCGACATTGCGACGCTAACGACTCGAGTTACCAAGGCAGAGGGCTACGCTCCTGCAACCGGATGGATTGTAAAATATCGTGTCTTGAACCCTGAGATTGCTCAGATAGTTGGGAAGGATGCAGGTGCTTCGGGTACGGATGCTCGCGTTGACGAGGACGCAAAAGCCACGATCCAACTTGCCAACCGCAGCAAAGCTCCCGGAACAACAATAGTTGAAGTTGTGGTTGCGAGGCCAGCAAATCCGGCAGAAAAGATTCCAGAGTTACCTTTGGCCCGGGGGCAAACGATGGTTACTTGGAGTGCACCGGTGCTGAAGTTAAAGGTCAACTATGTAGATATAACAAGTGTCGGAACGCCCGTCGATTTTCAAGTCCAACTTACGAATACGGGTGATCTTAATGCGGATAATGTGAGTCTTGTAATGGATCTGAAGAACGGCAGCTTACAACCAGAATTTCTTTCCGATCCGAAGCCCTCTAACGCAACCAATACGGGTGGCGTTTGGAATGTCGGTGTCTTACCCGCTGGACAGACTTACCAGACTATTGTTCGAATTACTCCGACAGTGGAAAGTGATAATCGAATTGATTTCCTCGCAACCGCTAGCCCCGATCTTGTTGAGAAGGCTACGGCTCCATTGCTTGCAGTAGCGCCCAAGGTGGGATTAAAATTTGCACCGGCACCAGGATTTGAATCTATTGAAGTTGGGCAATCGACCGTCTTTGAGATTCTTGCGACCAATTCGGGACGAGAGACGATCAATGATTTAGTGCTTACCGTAGATGCCGATCAAGGCTTACAGAGCACCGATGCTGGTCCAGGAGTTGGAACGAATAGTGTCGCGAGAAAGGTCAGCTACCTCCCTCCAGGGCAATCACAGTCAGTCGGGTTGAGATTCATTGCAAGGCGAACCGGCGAGCTGCAAGCAAGAGTCGTCGCATCAGTTGGTGGCGTCACGATAGCCGATGGTACTAGCTTTGTTCGTGTCACAGAACCCATTCCACGGCAACCTGGTATGTCCGTGGAAATAAAACCTAGTGTCGCAGGTAAAGCGACCTTGGCTCAGGGTGAAACTGTCACCATGAACGGAGTTATTCGTAATACGGGGCAAACGCGCCTAACGAATATTCAAGTCCTTTTGGAGTACGATCCGTCGCTTGCGGTAGTGGGGCTTTCCCAAGGGGGCGTGGAGGCACCTGCCGCAAGACAAGTTGTTTGGAACGTTCCTTTACTCGAACCACAATTGCAAATCGCCGTACAAATTAATTTCCAGTCATCTGGGAATACGGCTCAATCGGGGGTTCGTTTAAGTGCTCGTTCATCAGAAGCCATTAACTCAGCAGATGAGTTCACTTTCAGCGGTGTCGGACCGGCAACCGGAGGAAATCCGAATGACCTCATGCCGCCTCCAAACACCAGTGCAAACGCAGCCATCGAAGCTGCCGCCAACAATCGGTGGTCACTGTTGATTATGCCAATCGATTCGAATGTTTCCGTAGGCGAACAGTCAAGTTATGACATCACCTTTAGAAACAATGGAAATCAATCGGAAGAGCAAGTAGCATTACAAATTGCAATTCCTCAGGGTACCAAGGTTGTAACACTATCGACCGGTGATGGAGAACCTGTGAACGCTGCGTACTCGGATGATGGACGAATCCTTACGGTGGATCCGATTCAATTTTTACGAGCTGGTGAACAAGTGCGGCAGGTCATTACTTTAAGGCATGAGGTCCCAGGAACAGTTGCCTTTGACGTCCAAGTGAAAAGTATCGCTGATCCGCAAGGAACTCGGCAACAATCGAGGATCTCAGTGAGACCACGCTTGTAGCGTACAGTTCATTCTTCCGATCGCCACCCCCGTTACCCTCCCAACGTGCTAAAAAGTAGGCCTGATACTCTTTCCGATTCAAGAACGAAAATACTGACGTTAGTTCAGGACAATTCTTAAGCAGCCCGGCGATTTTCTTGTTGTTGTTTCTTCAATCGCTTGCGGTCAGCTCGACTGAGTCCTCGATTGGCTTGATCGTCATCGTCTTCGTCACCGGCTTCGTAGCTTGGAGTACGATTGACTTGAATAGGAGTCGACGATTTCGTTGGCAGCGGCGGATCGAATTTAGCTGCCGAAGAACTTGATGGCGGCCCTACGGCTTTTGACGGGCCAGCATTTGAATTGGGTTTGTTCGACGAAGACTTCGTCACTGAGTCTGCAGGTGGTTTAAGCTTCAATCCATCTAGCATACCAAACCACTTTCGTGCGACTTTCTTTTCTGCTGGGTTGTCAGCATTCTTGGCCGATGATGAGTCAGCATTAGGACTCAATCCGGGTTCTTTCATGGTTCGTCGAGGTAGTAAGCCCCAAGACTTTTTCGGTTTCGCGACTGCACCAGCCGATCCGCTCGAAGACTTGTTGCCTGAAACGCTCGCTTTTGCAGGCTTTTCAGCGATCGTTTTGCCCGATGAAACTGCGCCGCTCCGTTTCCACCAGCTTTTTCTCTGGGCTCCGACTTCGTTGAAATCGGGTACATCGCCCGACGAAGTAGACGACGATACTTGCGACGATACTGACGACGAGTTGTGTGAGCTTGTTGTAACGGCTTTTGAGGTTAGCTTATCGGCTGCCGTTGTTTTATTTGCGGCGGTGTCCACGGCTGGGCGTTTAGCAAACCAACTAGGTTTCTTCGTCATAGGTTCGGAAAAACCCTTATCGCGAAGTCGGTTATCGGCATTGACGTCCGAGTAATCATCACCAAGCGATGGATTAGACTTCCATTTTGGTAGCCGTAGAGAAGGCAATTTCCATCCCGACGATGAGGATCTCGATTTAAGATGTTCGTGAGTCGTGGACGAGTCTTCCTGAGCTTGGTCGGTAAGCTTTTCATTTTTCTTGGCAGCGATCGTAGGTCTTTCTGAAGTTTGGCTACGATTGTTGCTGCGTGCTTCCGTTGGATTCGTTTGCGATTCATTCTTAGCGAGCCGATCGGCCACAGCGGCTTGCTGAGAAACTTGGCGTCGGTTTGTCTTGGGCTCAGAGATTGGCTCGTCTTCTAACACGGGTTCGCTTGACTTCCTTCGTAGTTTCAAGCTTGGCATCTTCCATTGTTTGGCTTCACTGATCATGCCGTGGCGAATTACGAAACGGCGTTGAGCTTGAATGTAGACGTGACGCAAATAGATTCCGGAAGCCATAAATACCGACAAGATTCCACCTAGCCAAGCACCACCAACGATCATGTCCGTTTGCGATTGCGACCAAGTGGTCTTGAGTAGCCCAGTACCAACGACGGCACTCAACGCCCACGAAAGGAGCCCACCCAGCCAAAAGAAGATGCTGGCTGGCGCTGACTTGAGTTCGTTAAGTAGTCGCAAGCCTAGCATGCCGACGAGTGTTGCAAAGGTCGCCAGTACAAGTGACCACCCCGAGTATCCGACCTCTCGAAGTGCCCAACCATCGATCGACTTTCCAAGCAAGAGCAAGGCTGACGTGGAAGCATCCATGCTAGATACCAATGCGGCTATTGAAAGCATCATCCAAACCCGATATTTGGCTCGGTAGTCGTCCAGTTTATGCCGCTTCAATTGAAAAATCATCAAGGCCGCGAGGGCAGTGAGCATCCACAATTGACCGCCTAGCCAGTGTGCGATCCCGTGCGACGATCGCAGGTGGAGAAGGTAGCTGATCGGCAGTGGTGGTGAAGAGGCTTGCCGTGAAGCCAAATCCGATCCCAATTGCGCAGCTCCGCTTTCAAATACTACGTAAGGTCGAACGTGGAGCAAATAGTGCGAAAGGAGAAGCAATCCCCAAACGGACCATGCCGAAATTAAAACGAGCGAAAGTGTGCTTCTGCGGACTGGGATCAGCTGTACCAAGCGTTGTTGGCATGCCTTCCGAACAGCTTGGCTGTAACCAGGATCGCGGCGAATGGGAATGATCGAATCGTCTTGTTCCGATCGATCACTTAGTCTTTGGCGTTTCCTCGCACGAACCGATTCAACGGCTAGTTCGGAATCTGCCGCAGCAGCTTCTCGAATAACCCGTCGACGTCGATCATTTCGGTCGTTGCGTACAAAAGACATAGTGGTTTGGCTGACTCTTTAGCTCGCACGGAGTCGATGGTTTGCTTGAAGCGCTGAATGACTAATCGGGATAGTTGTTGGTTCTCGTCCAAAGACTTCACGAACTGTAAAAGGGCGACGCGAATCTCGAGTGTAATAGAGTCGCGTAGTGGCTTCACCAAGCAGGCCTACGCTTAACGCTTGAAGGCTCATCAACGTGAACATGACTGCCATTAGGAGCAGAGGGTTACCGGTCATGTCGACACCACCGAAGATTTTCATCGCAACTACACCAGCCATCGAAGCCATCCCGGCTGCCATAATGCCTAGTCCAATTCGTCCGAAGAGCTTCATCGGACTGGTGTAATAGTCGAGCATGTATTTCACGGTAATCAGATCCAGTACGACTCGAATGGTTCTCGAGAGGCCATACTTGGTGGTACCGAATTTTCGTGCATGGTGCTTGGTTTCAACCTCGATGCACTTGGCACCTCGCCAATGCGCCAAAATGGGAATGAATCGATGCATTTCGCCGTATAGTTCCAGCTCGTCAGCAATCTCGCGACGCATGGCTTTGAGTGTGCAACCTAAATCATGAATAGGGAATCGCGTGACAAAGCTGATGATCTTGTTTGCAATTCTCGACGGGATTTTGCGAGTCACAAGAGTATCTTGACGATTCTTCCGCCAGCCATGAACCAGGTCGTAGCCTTCATCAATCTTGGCAAGCATCATTGGGATATCTGACGGATCGTTCTGGAGATCGCCGTCCAAGGTGACGATCACATCTCCGTTGGCGTACTCCAGTCCAGCCTGCATGGCTGCGGTTTGACCAAAGTTTTTACGAAACTGAACAACGCAAAATCGGCTGTCTTCGGCGATGACTTTTTTCAGTCGAGCGAGCGTTTCATCGGTTGATCCGTCATCGACGATTACCACTTCGCAGGGGCGTTTTAGGTCATCAAGAACGCTACGAAGCTGCTGAAAAAGCGGACCAATGTTGTCTTGCTCATTATATACTGGGACCACTAGCGACACGCTCTTTAACGCAATTGGCGATGACGAGAGCTTCAAAATTGGCTGTTCCATCCCTTTTATGTCTGCCTATACTACCTGCAATAGTTAACTTGTAGCTTCGACTCCATTCGAAACCTTTGGATCGAGTCTAGCTGGAACGCGAATTACGAATCAAGACTGTTATCCATGACTGAGCCTGCCATTACATTCAACGCCAACGATCGATATCGCCGACAGTTGGCCTACGGCAATTTAGGTAGATTGGGGCAAGAACGCCTGCGAGAGTCCCGTATTGCTATCGTTGGTGTTGGGGCTTTGGGGTCAGTCATTGCAGAGCGGCTGGGGCGAATGGGAATCGGAAAGATTCGCTTGATCGATCGGGACTGGGTCGAGTGGGATAATCTTCCTCGGCAGTCGCTGTTTACGGAACAGGATGCCAGAGACCGGCTCCCCAAGGCTATCGCGGCGGAAAGCCATCTCAAAAAGATCAATTCTGATGTTCATTGGGAGTCGCACGTTTCAGATCTGGTGGCCTCCAATGCGGTGGAGCTTTTGAGTGAGTTTGATCTGATTCTCGACGGAACGGATAATTTTGAAACACGATTCCTTATCAATGATGTTTCATTGGAGCTTGGTATACCTTGGGTGCATGGAGGGTGTATTGGAGCGACTGGCCAAGTCATGGGAATGATCCCGGGAGTGACCGCTTGTTTCCGTTGCCTACTCCCAGAACCTCCGCCCGCCGACCAGATGGCGACTTGCGATTCGGCCGGTGTGCTCGGACCAGCCGTCTCAATTGTGGCTTCTTGGCAAGCGATGGAAGCGGTAAAGATCCTTGCTGTTGCCAGGGAGGTTCTTGGAGAATCTGTTCAGGAAAAACGTTGCGAATTAATGACTTTTGATATGTGGTCAAACGATGTCCGAAAAGTATTCCTGTCGCCCGTCCGCCCGATTAAAAGTTTTGCTAATCCGGGAACCGCAGAATCTTTAGCCACGGGTTGCCCGGCTTGTTTTGAAGGTCGTCGCGATTTCCTTCACGGAAATAGGTCGGCTCTTGTGCAAATATTATGCGGTCGCAACGCGGTCCAAATTCAGAGTGCCTCGCCAGAAAAAGTTGACCTCGTTCGCCTAGCCGATCGCCTTCGACCAAGTGGTACGGTCGCGATAAACCCATTTTTGCTCCGTTTTGAAACGGACAGCTTAATCATGTCCGTCTTTTCAGATGGACGAGCGATTGTCGCTGGAACCGAAGATCCAGCCGTCGCAAGGCGATTCCTAACGCATTGGCTAGGGTAAACTTCGCGGGCCACAATGCAGTCTCGCAGCTTGGGACCATTGTCCAGAGAGAGCCGGACGGGACAATGGTCCCATCCTACGTGGAATATGATTACAATAGAGCAGTCCCAATCTGCTCCTTTCCGGCATCCAATTACTAGGTTTTCAAATAAAATGACTCGACCAGAACATACCGCCAATCAAAACAGTCGCCGCCAGTTTCTATGTACATCGGCGGTAGCGGCTGGTGCATTCGCTTTTGCATCTCCCCGTTTTTCGCCATTCGTGCAGGCAGCTGCGACGGAACTCCCGTTCAAGATTTCGCTTGCCGAGTGGTCGCTCCATAAGTCGCTGCAGTCCGGCAAGATCGACAATCTCAATTTCGCGAAGATTTCGAAAGAAGAGTATGGTATTGATGCGATCGAGTTCGTAAATCAGTTCTTCAAGGACAAAGCCAACGATGGAGCTTATCTAGCTGACCTGAATAAACGAGCCGCTGAGCATGGGGTCAAGCATGTTTTGATCATGATCGATGGCGAAGGCCAGTTAGGAGATACTGACAATGCTGCGAGAACTAAAGCTGTCGAGAATCACTACAAGTGGGTGGACGCCTCGAAGACACTCGGCTGCCACAGCATCCGCGTCAATGCCGGTACACAAGCCAGTTATGACGAAGGCAAGAAGCTTGCGGCTGATGGTCTACGAAGACTTAGTGAATACGCAGCGAAGACAGGGATCAACGTAATTGTCGAGAATCATGGAGGTCTTTCCTCTAACGGAAAATGGCTCAGCGAGACCATCGCGTCCGTGGGACTTCCTAACTGTGGAACGTTACCCGACTTTGGTAACTTTGTAATAGACCGAGCGACTGGCGAAGAGTATGACCGATATCAAGGTGTTACAGAGTTGATGCCTTTTGCGAAATCAGTAAGCGCCAAGACTCACGACTTCGATGATGCAGGGAACGAAACACATACGGATTACGTGAAGATGATGAAGATCGTGTTGCAAGCCGGATACCACGGTTACGTTGGAATCGAATACGAAGGTAGTAAAATTGGTGAAAAAGAAGGTATTCTCGCTACAAAGGCCTTACTTGAGCGGCTGCAAAAAGAATTAGCCTGATGAAAACTGAGCCGATGGCGATAGCCACGGGTGACATGCGGCGATTATCTTGATTGGATATTAAACGGGGGGAACCCGGAGCTAGTGCTCAATGGCTCAGGAATCAGTTCATTTTCTTCATGCCTGGCTGGAAGCTTACGCA
>Ga0105046_10008299_pt1 | contig 16333 bp, 16 predicted proteins | sample MAT03_FD_78385 | JGI IMG/M metagenome (GOLD analysis project Ga0105046, IMG submission 78385) | Freshwater microbial communities from Lake Fryxell liftoff mats and glacier meltwater in Antarctica - MAT-03 (megahit assembly) | ecosystem: Environmental > Aquatic > Freshwater > Ice > Liftoff...
AGAGCGCCAACGCTTAATCGCGATCCGCTCTGGTATCCCTGGAACAAAGTGGAGGCGGCGAAGGTAGTAACGCCCACACTTCTGATCAATGGCGATCTGGACAAGACCGTGGCGCCAATCCAAGTTTCGTGGCTCTACGATGACTTGGTCGCGGTGCCCCAGAAGATTCACGTTCGTGTCGCCTGTGCCTCGCACTTCTTGCTCTGGGAAAACCAGCACGAGGTTCTGTTCGACGCCGCGATCGAGTGGTTGCAGAAGGGTGCTTTTAAGGGCCAGACCAGCGGCAGGTTCGCCGTCGATAGCAAAGGGCAGGCCCAACGGGAAGCCGCGGCGATACCCGCGTCCAGTTCGGCCCGGCAGTAAGCGCCCGCGGCCTAGAACGTAACCGGGGAGTCGGAAGCTATTGGCGGCTCGTGACGTGGTCCATTTGAACACCAGTCCGAGTCGGTGCCGGGCGATGGAACGCCGGGTTTGGATAGGGCCAAGCGGACGGCACTCCTCCCCGGCACGTGCACTGGGCCGCCAATCCTTCAAAAATCAGTTCGTCTTTTGCAGCGCCATGGCCAAGCGTTTCGCTTCGGCGATTTGCCACGCTCCGGCTGGCATCCACTCCGTCCGGATGCGCCAGGGGGGTCGCTTCGGCGGCCTCGCCGCAAGCTTGCAGCGCTCGCGCCAAGCCCAGCCCGGCCGTCGCGCGGGACAGGTGGTGTTCGGGCAGGAACCGCCGCGACATGGCAACGGCCTCCCGCCCAAGAGATATGGCATCGCCACAGCGCTTCTGTGCCAGGCGAAGCGAGGAGAGCGAGACGAGCGACTCGGCGATGACCGGATGCGAGTTTCCGCGCTCCGCCCGCCGCAATTCGAGCGATTCGGTGAGAATCGGTTCGGCCGCTGCCAAAGCACCCTTGGCCACCAGCGATCGGCCGAACGCCGCAAGCACCACCGCAGTATGGCGGATGGGAGCGCTGCTGTTGCGGCAAAAGGCCAAGCTTTCGCGCAAATGCTGCTCCGCATCCACTCAATCGCCACGTTCCAACTCCGCAATGCCGAGATTCGTTTGATAGACCGGGCCAGATGTTTGCGGGATCTATTTTTCCCCTCGGCGCTCACGGGAAATTGACCACCTCCGCTCGGATACAGTTGACCACACCGAAATCAACCGCGGCCACGTGGCAGGCTACTGAGCGTGGCACCAGCATCCGCGCCGAAGGCGCGTACCTCCTTCCTCCTCAGCAGACATATTTAAGCCGACACGATCAGGCGCGGCGATAGCGCGCGGCAGTGAGCCGTAGAACGTCGGACTCACAAGTCGTGTCGCTGGTCAACTCTTGGTGAGTATGGGTGGGTAACTTCTCGCGAGTCCCGAAGATTTGTCCTGATGCTCGACTCCGGCTACCCCAAAACGTTTGCCTCGCCTCCGCGTGAACCGGTCGCGCAGGCACCAGAGCAAGGAAGGATCCCCGAGGAATGGATCGGGACGGACCGACGCCGACGCAGGCAAGCCAAACCTGGCTTTTGCGCCGCATTCGACATAAGCTTAGGCTGATGAGCTTTCGCCCTCTTTTCCGGGTGTTCATTCACGAAGGCACCGGTAACCTCGGCGATGCGATCCAGACGATTGCGCTTTGCCGGTTGCTGGGTTCGGGCTGCGTCGGAACCTATCGAGACCGGCCGATTCCCGCGACCGGCGCGGAGATTCCATTGGTCGCCAATGGCTGGCTCGGTTATCATCGGCCCAACCTCACCTCGTCAGCCGTGTTTGCCGGGGTTCATCTGGCTCGGCACGAAGCGGCCTTCGCCCAATGGATCGCCCAAAGCCCTTCGCCCGCCGGGGCCCGGGACCCCTACACGCAGGGGCTGCTCAGCGCCTTTCGGGTCCCGAGCGAAATGATCGGTTGCGCTACGCTTACCCTGCCTCGGTACCGGGGCGTTCGGCAGGGCCGGATGGCGGTGGACGCCGTCGCCCCCGGAGCCGAAACCTTTACCAATCAAATCCCAAATCTCGATTGGCCGGCGCAGTGGGCGCTGGCCGTCGATCTCCTGGATCGACTGCGGCGGGCGGAGGTCGTCTATACCAGCCGCCTGCACGTCGCCCTGCCCTGCCTCGCGTTTGGAACGCCGGTCGTGTTTCCCGCCGCCGCGTTCGAAGCCGCGGGCGAAAAGCAGAGGCTGAGCCTTTTGTTTGACCTGCCGTTTGCATTCGATGAGCCGGTGACCGCCGATGTAGGGCCCCAGGCGGCGAGATTCTCCGCCTTTCTGACGCGGGCGCTGGGGCCGCTTGAGCCGGCGGCCGAGGCGATTATTCCACTTCCTCAAGAGCCATAGCGCTGTCGCCGCGACGGCGTAATTCATCGAGCAGCACGGCGAACGGCGAGTCGCTATTGTCTCTGGCGAAGTTGGCAATGCGGCGGTAGATCAAACTCTGATCTCGAATCGCATGCCAGACGTGCTGCTTCACCTGGCGACGGACGGCCGGGGCGACGGCGTAGTCGCAGAGTTCCAGCGCCAGGATCCAGGAAGCGAGGTTGTCGCTCGGGTAGTGAACTCCCGCCATGACGCGGCGGTCTCCAAAATCAAGCAGATACTGAACGATGGAGGGGGAGAGCGGTACCTGGTCGAGGGTGAAGCGTTCCAGAACCGCCATCAACGCGGCGACGCCCTGCAAGCAGTGACCACTGACTAAAGCAGGGTGCAGGCCGGTCGTGGCGGCCTGATAGGTGACATCGACATCGAGAAGGAGAGAGGTCTGGTAGGGCCGGGGACGCTGGAGTTGCTGTTTGAACCAGTAGATCATCCCGGTCGGGGCTTTGCGGCTCATGCCGCGGGACATCAAAACCGGGATAGCGTCCAGGATGAGATCCTTATTTGCGTCCCGATCATAAAAACGAAGCCATTCGACGGTCTTCGCCGGGCCGACGTCCTCGCCTTCGAAGAAGATGCGGTGAGGAGGGCAGGCGAGGTGGCGGAGCGGGGAGATGGGCAAGGTATCGATGAGGCGGGCGCGTGGTTGGCGGATCTGTTGGAGAAGGCCGAGATCGGCCAGGGTCAGCCGCTTCATTTCGGCGACGGCGTCTCCGCGCCACATTTGATTCTGGACATCGCAGACGGGCCAGAGGACGCGGCTAAACAGCGCCAGCATGGCGGCGCGCCAAGGCAGGTAGGACGCCTCGTTGGTCCAATCGTCGGGCGCGGCGTCGCTGGGCACCGCGAGGGTGGGCATGCGTCCATAAGGCGTTAGACCGCTATCTTTCCAACTCAGTTCGGGGATGGTACTCATTATTTTGTGACCTCTAAAAAGGCAGCTTCCATATCCTTGACAACGGCACCGTTCATGAGCGGCGAGGCGAGAAATGACGGGCGAAGCCGGCGGCGGTAAAGGGTGAGCCGATTGCGGTCCTGGGCCAAAGAGACGGCTTTGAAGACGTATTCATCGGGGGAATCGGCGACCAGTTCCGGGCTGCCGATGCGATCGAGGATTTGCCAGCCGACGCGGGCAACATGCAGGGTGCCGCGCAGGGTGAGAACCGGTACGCCCATCCAGAGACATTCACACGTGGTGGTTTGGCCGTTGTAGGGGAAGGTATCGAGGCCGATGTCGACTTGGGATAGGAGCGCCCAATGGTCCTTCAGCGAGAGCGGCCCGCGAAAGAGGAGACGGTCGGGCGCGACTCCCCGGGTGGAGAGGGCCGCCCGAAAGTGCTGGCAGGCGAGGGAGGCGGGGTCATCCAGTTCGGCGGCGGAGTAATGGAGCAAGAGGCGGCCGCGGGGTACGGCGGCGAGAATGCGGGCGACAGCATCCCAAACGGCGGGGTTCAGTTTGGAGGGGCGCTGGAGGAGGCAAAAGGTGATGACGCCGGTGGCGAGGCTGGGGGGTGGCGTTAAGCGGGGGCGGAGGGGAGGGCGGTAAGACAGGTAGCCGGAGTTGAGATGGAGCGGCTGTTCGGTATATTGGGGCTCGGTACCGGGGGGGCAGACCCAACGGTCGGTGAGGATGTAGTCCATCTGCTCGGCGCCGGTGGAGCCGGGATAGTTGGGGAAGCTGAGTTGGACGGGGGCGTGACGTTTTTCGAAGAGGGTGAGATGGGAGCCGTAGTGGCCTGAGAGATCGACGAGGAGGTCGAGTTTGTCCTGGCGGACGGCGGCTTCGAGTTCGGCGGCGTTGGAAGGCGTTCGCCATTGATCGAACTGGCGAGCGGCGCGGCGGGTCCAGGGGTCTCGCTGAGGGCCGCAGTGGAAGCCGGTGACGTGGAAGCGATCGCGGGAGCGGGCTTCGAGGAGGGGCAGGATGAAATGGATAGCGGGGCCGCGATGGAATTCCTGGGTAACGTAGCCGATGCGGAGGGGACGACGGGGGCGCTGGCGGAGTATGGGTTGGGGTTGCGGATCGGAATATGACTTACCCCACTGGCGGGCGGCCTGGCCGGCGGCTTCGACGGTCTCGGTGGGGCTATGGAGCCGGGCAGAGACGTACATGGAGTGAAAGTTGGGGGTTACGGGCCTGTCCCGCATGAAGTGGCGAGCGAGAGCCAGGCTTTGCTCGGTGTTGCCGCAGTGCCAGTGGAGGGTGGCATAAATGGCGAGGTCTTCGGGGCGGGGAGCGGCGGGCTCCATGGCATCCATGGCTGGCTGCCAGAGCGCTAGGGCGTCGTGGTGGCGACCCGCGGCGCTGAGGAGCTTGACGCGCAGGCGAACGGCGGGGAGGAAGCTTCCAGCGGCTTCGCACTCGGCGAGGGCAGCGGACTTTTCGCCAAAGAGGAGGAGGACTTTAGCGAGACGGACGAGAGTTTCCGCGGTAGCGGCGCGGGCTTTGGCGGCCAGAAGTACTTTGCGGGCTTGGTGGGGGCGGCGGGCTTCGAGGAGGGCCTTGCCGAGGTCGCTCAGGATGGAGGCGTCATTGGGTGCGGCCCGGTGGGCTTGGCGGAGGAGTTGGATCGACTCCGGCCACCGCCCTTGGGCGCCGACGATTACGGCCAGATTGTGTTTTTCATTGGCCGTGCGTACGGCATTGATTGCGGCCCCACGCAGGAGTTGTTCAGCTTGGTTGAGCTGGCCGGTTTGGACTAACTCCTGAATGGGGCCGAGGGCCATTACTCTTCCTCGAAACGCAGAACGAGGCGGCCTTCCGGATCGAGTTGGGCGGATATCTTTTTGACGGCGTTCTCCAAATTGAAGGTGAAGCCGTGGTGGGAGGTTTCAGGCCCGACGGAGGGGAACTGGAAGATGTGGTTCGAGGTTTCGATGTGGAAACCGTGGTGGGTGGTGAGGACGGTTGCCCTGGGGTTGTATTTGAGAACGGCCGACTTTGACATTGTGGATTTTCCTTGCTGACTGGGTTACAGCGCCAAGCGCTGGAGGATCGATTGAAAGCCTGCGTGCGGGCGAAGGTTTTCAAGGAAGGGAACTACCTTGATGTAGAGCAGGGTGGGATCGTGGCTGGCCAAACCCCGTTCTAAGACGATGACGGCTTCGTCGAGCTTATGCTGGACGGCGTAGACCCAGGCGACGTGGAGGGCGGGCACTTGGCCTTTGGCATAGTCGGCCAGGATGCGGGCGAAATAGGGCTCGGCTTGGGGAAGGTCTCCGAGGAGAGAGTGAATCAAGGCGTAAAGGGCTTCGGCGAGGGAGGGGCCGGGCCGGCCGGCTTCGAACGACTTCACGATGGCAGCTTGGCGGAGAGAGCTTTCGAAATAGTTGCGAGCGGCGTCGCCTACCGCCAGATAGCCCATGCGGGCGTAGACTTGGGCGAGGTTGAAGCGGGCGCTATCGCTTTTGCCGACGCTGTCGAGCTCGCGCACAGCCGGTTCCAGGATGTCCAAGGCCGCTTGGTACTGGCCGGCCAGGAAGTAGTAGAGTCCAATCGAGGCGGGGGCGGCGCGGTCGTAGGGATCTAACTCCAGCGCGCGTTGGGCGTGGGAGATGGCTTCTTCGTTGCGCCCAAATTGAAGGAGCAGGCCGCAGAACCAGCGGTGGGTTTTGGCCGCTTTGGGCTTGAGGCGAAGAGCCTCGCGATAGCTGAGTTCCGCTTCCCGCCACCGCCATTCCGCCTGGCGAACGGCGGCCAGGGAGGTGTGGCCCTCGGCGAGGATCGGTTCCGTTTGAACAGCTTGGGTGGCGAGACGGCCGGCGGCGGTAAGGTGAGCCGCAGCCTTCTGCGGTTCGACGTTTTTCAGGTAGAGATGAGCGTCGGCGAGGCCGGACATGGCCAATGCGAAGCGCGGGTGGAGCTGGAGCGCTCGTTCGAACTCGCCGATGGCGGCGCGGACGCTGACGGGGGTGAATTCTTCGAGAAGTTTGCTGCCGCGGACGTAATGATCGAAGGCGGCGGTTTGGCTTTCGGCGGCAATCCCTGAGGAATCGGCCCAGTTTTGCCATGCGACGCCGCCGAGGCAGGCCGTGGCACTGAAGCTGAGGCCGAAAATGAGGTTGCGGCGTCCCCAGAGGAGCGGGGCTCCGACGGCCAGGAGTTGGCGGACTGTTTCGACGGAGGCGGGGCGGGCTTTCGGGTCGCTCGAAAGACAGAGTTGAATGACGCGCTCCCAACGTCGTTCCAGAAACTCGCCGTTGACGCGGGGGCGAGGCGCTTGTTCGTGGAGGCGGCGGGCGGCGGTTTCGACCGGGCTGGCTCCGTCGAACGGGCGGGTACCGGTGAAGAGTTCGAACAGGAGGACACCGAGGGCGTGCAGATCGGAGGCGAAGGTGGCGGGTTCGCCCTTGAGTTGCTCCGGCGCCATGTAGGCGGGGGTGCCGGCGAAACGGTTCTGGGTGATGGTGGTGGCGAGGTCGGCGGCGCGCTGGACATCGCGGGCCAGGCCGAAATCCATCAGGACGACGCGGGAGGCTTCGGTCAACATGATGTTGCCGGGTTTGAGGTCGCGGTGGATGACGCCGTGTTGATGGGCGGCTTCGAGACCATCGAAGATTTGGGTGATGAGCGGTTGGGCTTGGTGGGGCGCTAGCGGACCGTCCGATGCGAGCCGTTGCTGGAGGGTTTGGCCGTTGAGGAGTTCCATCGTGAGGAAGGCCCCGACGTTTCCGGCGGCGGGATAGAATTCATGCAATCGACATACATTGGTATGAGTGACTCGGCGAGCGGTGTGTAACTCATTCCGGAGAAGGAGGAGGGCGGAGTGGTCGGGGAGGCATTCGCGGCGGAGTATCTTGAGGGCGACAAGTTCCTGTTGTTGGCGGTCAAAGGCGCGATAGACTTCGGCGGCGCCGCCGGCACCGAGAAACTGGATGATTTCAAAGCGAGCAGCGAGGCAGGCACCGGGGGCGAGCAGGTGTTCGGCGGGCGGGGGGTCATTGAGCCAGCAGGAACGGCGGAGTTCGAGGGAATCTTCGGGGGAATCTTCGAGCAACTCGCGGACGGCATGAGCGAGATCCGGATCTTGCTGCTGCAAACGAGCAAGGAACCGGGATTGCTCCGGGGCGGGAAGCGAGAAGGCTTCCAGAAATGCCGTTTTGATCTTGAGCCACCGGTCGGGAGTCATCGCCTATCAAAACTTAAAGCGGAGGAATCGTCTCCTTCGGGACAGACCGGGCCGAGTTTTTTTCGCAGCCAGCGGCGCCCGAGTTCGAGGTGGCGATCGACAGTTTTCTCGGAGACTCCGCGGAGTTCGGCCAGGGACTTGATGGTAAATCCGCCGAAATAGACCATTTCGATGAGTTCGGCGAGGTCGGGGTCGTACTTTTCAAGCTGTTCGAGGGCGCTATGAACTTCGAAGATTTCATCGAAGCGTGCGGCTTGGGGCAAGAGGAGTTCGTTGAGAGGAACGCGTTGACCGGTTTGAGGGCGCTTGTCGGCTTGGGTGATGCGGATATGATCGATTAGCCGACGGCGCAGGAGGCGGGAAGCGACGCGGTAAAAATGGAGGCGGTCCTGCCAGTCGATGTCGCGGATGCGGACGAGTTCGAGGAGGACTTCGTTGGCGAGGGCGGTGGGTTGGAGGCTGTCGGCCGAGGAGCGGCCTTGCATGGCGGCCTTGGCCATGTGGACGAGTCGCTCGTAGACGGCCTCGGCGAGCGCACCTTCGGCGCTGGCGTCTCCGTTCTTCAATCGATGAAGATAGAGAGTAATTACGCTCGTCTGGAGTGACATAGGAAACAACACTTTACTACAGGCCGGGGATTTAAACTAGCGCTAGCACATTACATTGGGGACATAACAATGGGTCCGATGCTCCGGCCGGGCGATTGCGTCTATGGCTTCAGCGCCGCCTGCCAGTTGACGAACAAGTGGATGGCGGGGGAGGAAACCGCGCCCCCGGAAACTACGCGGTTGGAGACGGGGATCGTTCGGGCATCGAAGAGCCCTTGCGGGACGCCGATTTCCAGTTTACCGACGCTGTTCCTGACGGATGCGGCCATCATTTGCCGGTCCGGTGACAGGAAATAGAGTTCCTTGGCGTCGCGACTCCAGACTGCGCCCTGGCCTCCTTCCGTTGAGACCTGATACTTGAGGCCCGAATTCTGGAACGACTGCACAAACACTTCTGTTCCCGCGCTGTCAAGGATCTCATAGGCAAGCCAATCTTCGGAGGGCGAGAACGCTGGAGACCTTTCAGAGGTGGGGCCGTGCAAGTAAGCACGGGCTTGGGCCCCGGGGGGCTCTAACGGTTGGATCCAAAAGTCATATCCGGCGCCAACAGCCAACCGGACTCCCGCCATGTAGCGCCCGTCCGGAGAGAAGTCGACGCCTTGCTCCCCGGGCCATCCGACGAGCGGCTCCAGAGCATGCCCGCGACCGACCGCTTTGCGCACAATCGTGTTGTTCTGCTGAAAGGCCAAGTACTGCCCATCGGCGTACCAAGCCGGTCGGAGAGACTCCGAAGCTTTGGCGCTGAAGGTGAACCGGGACGAGGTGTTGCGCGGCAGATCGTGGAGCCAGATATCTTTGCTCATGGAGTATGCGACGGTTGTTCCGTCGGGCGAAATACGGGGTGCGGCCAATTCGAAGCCCGGGGTGCCGACGGTGCCGAGAATCTTTCCAGAACGGTCGAGCCAAGTGAGTTGCGGCTTAGTCTACTGACGGCTTCCAGAGAAAACCAAGACGCCATTTTGCGACACGGAAAACAGATGATTTGCCCAAAAGCCGCTGGCCGGCTCGAGGGATTCGGCGACAGGGACCGGCATAGAAGCCGCCGCTCGAAAAAAGCAGCATCCCGGATGATTCCACGTAAACGGCACGGCCAGCGGCTTTCGCTAGCTCGATCCGCTCGTTGGATTCTAAGTCGCCCAAAAGGATGATGCCTTTGTCGCTCGAATACCTGGCCGTGTAGAGGAAGTGGCGGCCATCGGGGAGAAACCACGGGAAGCGATGGAAACGTTCCTCGGTGCCTTCCTCCAACCGGGTAACCGGCACGGGAGTTCCGCCGGACGCGAAGACATGAAAAAGCCCGGCACTGTTCGAGGGTGAGAATAGAATGGCTCCGCGCCTGGACCATGAGCCCTGGAAGGTGAAGGCGACGTCACAGAGTTTGACGACCGGGCCGCCGGCAACGTCGACCCGTTTCAGCGCGCCGTTGGTGACAAGGCGAGGGATTGGCTGTCGGGGGACCAGAAAGAGTTCCTGCTGCCCTCCGTGCCGTGGATGCTTCTGGCGGTGAACGATTGGAGATCGCGGACCGAGAGCAGAGTGGAGCCTTTCTCCGCTGTGACAAATGCCAGCTTCTGGCGATCGGGGGAGAGCGCGAACTGGTTGGAAGGTTGAAATGTGCTGTTCTCGGGCGCGAGGATGGACGCCACTATGACTTTCGGCGCGGGTTGGTGCCATAGCTGAAAGGCGGTGTAGCCGAGTCCGGCGGCACAGGCGGCGGCGACCAGCCACGGGAGGCGACTGGCGGGGCGAGTGATGGCGAGCTTAGGGGTTGGGGCAGCGCTGGCTGGGTTCGCGATGCAGGCATCTATGGCGATGTAATATCACGGAGGCGTTTGAGGGGGTCGCGCTCCAGGCATCGTTTTACGAGATCAGCGGCAGCGGATGCGGGAAGTTTGGAGAAATCGAGCGGCGCGGTGAGGACGTCGGCGAGGGTGAGGGAGACGGTTTCGCCAGCGAAGAGCTTTTCGCCGGAGAGCATCTCATAGAGCACCACGCCGAAGCTCCAGAGGTCGGAGCGTTTGTCGACGGGTTTGCCGGCGGCCTTCTCGCGGCTCATGTAGGCGGCAGTGCCCCTGATGAGGCCGGCCTTGGGTCGCGGCCAGGGTGAGGGTGGGAGAGTTGCTAGGGTCTGGGCCGGCTTCGCGCGGCGGGGCGGTGGCTAAGCCGAAGTCGAGGACCTTGACAACGCCTTCGGGCGTGATCATGTTGTTGGCTGGCTTCAGGTCGCGGTGGGTAATGCCCTTTTCGTGGGCGGATTCGAGGGGTTGGCCGGGGATCAGGTCCATGATCAGAGCGTTGCCTTCGAGGCCGTAGATTTGGGCGATGTTGGGATGGTTGAGGGAGGCCAGGACTTTGGCTTCGCGTTCGAAGCGGGCGAGGCGGTCGCGGTCGTCGGCCATGCCGGGCGGGAGGACTTTGATGGCGACTTGGCGGTCGAGCTTCGTGTCGCGGCCCTTATACACTTCGCCCATGCCGGCGGCGCCTAAGGGGAATAGGATTTCGTAGGGACCGAATCTGGTGCCGGGGGCGAGGGGCATGTGTTCCGATTAGCTTAACGCAACTGGTCATGTATGTCCGAAAGGAGGTTATGATCGAGGATTGAAGTTCACCATCACCATGCAACAGGACGAGGATGGCGTTTCCATTTCGGAGTGCCCGTCTATCCCTGGGTGCGTGAGCCAAGGCTTTACTGAGGCGGAGGCGGAAGCGAACATCGGTGATGCTATCCGGGAGTCCCTCGCCGAGCGCGCGCCGCAGGGGATGCCACTGACCGTTTCCACGCGCGAAGTTGAAGTCGCCGTTTAAGGCCGGTCGTGCCGCTACTTCGACCCCGTGAGGTCGTTCGCGGTTTTGCATGAAAGTGGTCCGGCAGCCGCGGAAGGGCATTCCCTGATCGCGCGGGGAACGCTACGCCCTTTGGCTGCGAGGGCGGGATCGACGATCGAGGAATTTCTGGTGGTGGTGGGGCTGTAGAGGAGGCGGCAGGCACCTGCGCCAGGAGGTGGGAAACGGTTTCGCTTTGTTGCTCCAAGGCGGCAAATGGTGCCGTCTGATTTCGGGCCCGCGTGGCAGAAATCAGACGCGGGAGGGGACTCCTTTGTGCGTGTCGCACTTGCAGGTATGATTTGGCCCGCGAGGCCACCAGGATTCCGGAAAGGCCCCATTTCCTGCAACGTTTAAGGCCGAAACATCACGAAGAATCTTTTTGCCTTGTCGCCTTGACGCCGGTCAGAATCGCGAGGCCGACCAGAATGAGTGAGCCAACTGCGATCCACTGGGTGGCCACATGAAGTAGCGTTGCGCCGTAGATCAATCCCGCGATCATGAGAAGGTAGCCAATCATGTAGATGCCCAATGACATAGGTGTTCTTTCCTTACAAGCTTGCTGTGAGTTGATAATTCTGCTTCGTCACTTGACCAGCGGCGGTCAGCACCAGTTGCCTTCGACAAAGACCCAACCACCGCGCTGACACTGATAGCGAGACTGCACCCAACGGGCACGGGGGCGCGGAGGCCGTTCCCATCCGCCGGGAGCCCAGCCGAAGTTTCCACCGTCCCAGCGTTGACAGCCGGGCACCCAGACATGATCTCGGCTAGGGCGCGCCATCCTAAGCTCGACCTGGGCAAGAGGCGGTGCGATTCGAATCACGACTTGGGCTGTGGCAGGGCTGAAGGTGAGTCCAGCGACGAAAAGTAATCCAATCAAAAGATTTGGAAACATGCCATCTCTCATGCACGTGGGTAGCCACTGGCTCCAAGCACTTGCCCAATCCGTCCCGGCCGTGACGGGAGAATGCCAGTTCGAGGTAAGAAGCGCCAGCACAGAAACGGGTTGTCCCGGTTTGAGCGAACTCTGTTGTATGTAAAAAATAGTAGGGGCCATGGCGAGCAATCTGCCCAAATGACGCGCTGGTTATTGAAGCCCTATTTCCCATACCACCATCCGTATCCTAAATAACCGCTCAGGAATTGGAACGAAGCCCCGGCGTCTGGGTTTGAACCGTCACTTTGGTGAATTACAGCGTGTAGTCGACGGCGGCGGCTTACAAAACCGCTTCGTGAATCGTCACGCTCACCAAACCGGCTGTAACGTAGGCAATGGGTCCTTCGGGGCGCCAACCGCCTTCGGCGAAGTAGCCTTGGCCGATCCGCCATAGAATCTCTAGACTTGCGTGGCTCGGCTTGGTCCAGGTCAGCCGCCGATACTGATGACGCCGCCACGAGGGAGCGGATCCCGTCATGAAGTTCATCTCGAGCGGCGTGTGCCAACTAAAATGGCTGATCTCACTTGAGAACGTGACGATGTCGCCGGGGTCTGGGGAGAAGGTGAACGCAGAGCCGGCCGGTCCGCAGGGGAATTTCTTCCCTTGATATTCGAGCGACATTCGGGGACCCGGCCCAGCGACCACGGCCAAGCCTGACAGAAGGGTTTCCGTCGTGAAAGTGTCCAGATGCACGCCGTTGAACTCAAGGCTTGTCCGGTCCCAGCGGACCTCCGTCACGGGTTCCGACTTTAGCTGCCGCGTGTGAAGGCTATCCATCCACAGGGTGAGTGTGCGGGCGGCCGAGAGCCACAACGCGAGCCCGCAGCAAACGGCCAGCAGAGCAAACAGGGTAGATCGCATACCCCGACTCTAGCAGCAGGCAAAATCCGGGGGCGCCCCGCTTAGGGCGGCGGCGGTGATTTACTCTATTTTTATGTGGCGATACGGGATTGTTTTGTTGGCTTGGCAGATGATGGCGCAGACGACGACAATGACAGTGGTCTCGGCAGCTACTTATGAACGGGGCGGCGGGCTGGCACCGGGCATGATCGCGACTGCTTTTTCTCCGGTGATTACGGAGACGGGCGGGTATTCGATAACGGTGGGAGAAATCGCGGCGGCGACGGTAGCCATCGCGGCGGGGCAGGCGAGTTTCGTTTTGCCAGCGGGCGCGGCGGATGGAGCGGCGACGATCGCCTTACGACGGGGCGGGGAGACCGTGGCGACGGCAATCGTGCGGATTGGCCGGGTGGCGCCGGGGATTTTTACGGCAAACTCTTCAGGTGAAGGCGCACCGGCAGGGTTTGCGGTTTACGCTTCTTTCGGCAAACAACAGCAGGTGGATTTGTTTGAGCGCTTTGGTGGTTCGACGCGGTGGGAACCGGCGGCGCTGGACGTGGGGGACGGGTCGCAGGACGTTTATCTGGTGCTGTTTGGGACAGGATTTCGGAACGCGGCTTTAGGGCGGATCAACGCGACGGCGGGGGGAGTTTCGATACCGGTGCAGGCGGCGCAGGCGCATAGCGTGTTCATGGGGCTGGACCAGATGAACCTGGGGCCGCTGCCCCGCGAGTTGGCGGGGAAGCGGGGACGGTTAGAGTTGGAGATTTCGGTGGACTCGGTGGCTGCGAATCGGACGTTGCTCGCGCCGACCTCGCCGGCGGCGGGGGGATGGGGCAGCCGGGCGGGGTTGCCGGAGGCGAATTCGGAGATGGGGGTGGTGGGGCTGAATGGGAAGATCTATGTGATTGGGGGGTATCCGTCGACCCGGATGTCGGTGAATACGGTGCAGGTTTATGACACGGCGACAGACAGTTGGACCGTGGCGGCACCGTTGCCGGTGGCGTTGAATCATTTGATGCCAGCGGCGTTCAATGGGAAGGTTTATGTCATCGGCGGGCAGACGGACGCTAATACGGCGTATGTGAGTACGGTGCAGGAGTATGAACCGGCGACCAATAGCTGGCGGGCGCGAGCGCCGATGCCGACAGCCCGGAGCGCCGGGGCGGCGGCGGTGATCGACGGCAAGATTTATGTGGCCGGAGGGCGGCCTCCGCGAGGGGCGGACTTTGCCGTTTATGACCCGGCCAAGGATGAATGGACGACGCTGCCGAACTTGCCGACGCAGCGGAACCATTTGATGGCGTTGGCGCATGAGGGAAAGCTGTACGTGGTGGGGGGGCGGTTTGACGGGGGCTTTCAGAGCATTGCGGCGGACACGGTGGAGATTTTCGATCCGAAGACGGGGCTATGGTCCAAGGGGGCGACGCTGCCGAAGGCGCGGGGCGGGCTGAACGGGGTTTCGGCGAATGGCTGCATGCACTTCTTTGGGGGCGAATTTGCGACCGGGGTGCATCCGGACCATGACGTTTATAACCCGAAGACCGACCGGTGGACGAGCTTGCCGAACATGCCGCAGCCGGTGCATGGGGTGACGGGGTTGCACTTTCAGGATGGGCTGATTTACCTGCCGGGCGGGGGAATCATGCAGGGCGGATCGTCGGGGACGCGCCTGCATCAGGTCTATCGGCCCAACCTAAGCTGCCCATAAGGCGCGGCTTTCTGTTATATTGAACACGGTTCAATGACAATTCGAAGCCGCCGTGAAGCAAATCGGGAGTCCCTCCGTCGGGAAATTCTGGATGCCGCTCGTCCTCTGTTTGTTCGAGACGGCTTCCAGGCCACTTCGATCCGTGGAATTGCGGAGAAGGCCGGTTGCTCGACGGGGATTCTGTACCACTATTTTGCGGACAAACAGGCGATTGTGGCCGAGCTAGTCAGCGAGACGTTCATCGTCCTCCGCGCCCGGCTGAACGCCATTCGCGAAGATCGCTCGCCGATCCATGACCGCTTGCGGCGGAGTTTGCATGCCTACATTGCGTTTGGACTGGAAAATCCTCATCATTACTCGCTGCTGTTTCTGAAGACCGACGGTTGGGACGGGGACGAGCGGATCCTGAACGCGTTTCGTAAAGATGGTCACACGACGTTCGCGTGCTTGCTGGCCCTGGTGACGGAAGCGATTGAGGCGGGGGAGGTCCGGCCGGCGATCCAGGATCCGGAGGAATTGGCGCAGTCGCTGTTCGTCTCGATCCACGGGTTAGTTTCGGCGCAGATCAGTATCCGTAGCTTTCCTTGGATCGAGCAGGGGCGGCTGATCGAACGACAGGTGGATATCCTACTGGCCGGCATTAGAAGACATTAATCTTTCCTTTGCTGAACAGTGTTCGACTTTTCGATTATAGTTCAAAGTGTGAACTATATTGCTTGGCAAATGCTGACTGGCGACAAGGCCAAATACCTGGGTCTGATCTTCGCGATCGCTTTTTCGACTTTTCTGATGTCGCATCAGGTGTCGATTTTTTGCGGCCTGATGAACCGGACCGCGTCTCAGATCAACGACGTGCATGACGCTTCGATTTGGGTGATGGACGCGAAGACCCAATATGTGGATGAGGTGAAGGCGCTGACGGACCAGGATCTTTACCGGATTCGGGGGGTGGAGGGGGTGGAATGGGCGGTGCCGCTGTTTAAGGGGACCTCGCGAGCGAAGGGGGCGGATGGGAAATTTCGGGGAGTGATCCTGATGGGTTTGGACGATTCCTCCCTGGTGGGGTTGCCGCGGAGCATTCGGCTGGGTGACGCGAAGGCGCTGCGGGATCCGGAGACGATGGCGCTGGACGAGACCGGCTACCGGTTTTTCTTTCCGGGGGAGCCGTATGCGTTGGGGCGGACGCTGGATTTGAACGATCGGACGTTGAAGATTGTGGCGATTGTGAATTCGTCGGCGCCGTTTGTGAATTTGCCGGTGGTGTATACGAAGTACACGCAGGCGGTGCAGTTAGTGGGGCGGGAACGGAACCAGCTTTCTTTCGTGCTGGCGCGCTCGGCCCAGGGCTTCAACGATGAAAACGTGGCCCGGAGAATTGGCGCCGGGACAGGTTTGAAGGCGGTAACGGGGGAGGCGTTCGGGTGGGAGACGATTTGGTATTACATCAAAAACACAGGGATTCCGATCAACTTTGGGATTACGGTGGTGATTGCGCTGGTGGTGGGGACGGTGGTGGCGGGGCAGACGTTTTATCTGTTTACGGTGGAGAATTTGAAGCAGTTTGGGGCGCTGAAGGCGATTGGGGTGAGTGATTGGAGGATTGTGCGGATGATTTTGATGCAGGCGTTGATTGTAGGGGCGGTGGGATACGGGTTAGGCATCGCGATGACCGCGACCTTTTTTGCGGCGACGGCGGACAACCTGGATTTGCGGGGGTTTCGCATGCTGCCGCAGATTATGGTGGGGACGGCGGGAGCGGTGTTTTTGATTGTTTTCCTGGCGAGCGCGATTAACGTTCGGCGGGTGATTGTGTTGGAACCGGCCGTGGTGTTTCGAGGTTAATGATGACGCAATCCGCAGTGGTTTGCCGGCAAGTAGTGAAGACGTTCGGAGCGGGGGAAGACGCCGTGAAGGTGCTTC
>Ga0105046_10008307_pt1 | contig 16325 bp, 16 predicted proteins | sample MAT03_FD_78385 | JGI IMG/M metagenome (GOLD analysis project Ga0105046, IMG submission 78385) | Freshwater microbial communities from Lake Fryxell liftoff mats and glacier meltwater in Antarctica - MAT-03 (megahit assembly) | ecosystem: Environmental > Aquatic > Freshwater > Ice > Liftoff...
CATCGCCCCCGGATTCACCGATACTCCCATGGTGCAGCGCAACTGGACCCGCCCCGACGGCACCATCGACACCGCGGCCCGAGACGGCCTCCTCGGTGCTCGGGCCGCCCAGTCACCGTTGCGCTCGACCGGAACCCCCGAGGACCAGAGCTGGGCGATGCTCTACCTGGCCAGCGATGCCTCCCGGTTCGTCACCGGCCAGGTGCTCCGCCCCAACGGCGGCGTGGTGATGGCATGACCGCCTCCGACACCGCCCCGGTCCCGGACTTCCTCGGTCGCCTCCGTGTCGACGGGCGGGGTTACGTCGTGGCCGGGGCCGGCCAGGGGATGGGCCGCATGACCTGTCACGCCCTGGCCCAGGCGGGTGCCGCCCGGGTCGTCTGCGTCGATCTCGAGGCCGATCGCGCCGCCGACATCGCCGCCGAGCTCGACGCCGCCGCCGGCCGCCCGGTGGCCGTCCCGTGGGTGGGTGACGTCACCACCCGGGCCGGTGCCGCCCGCTTGGCCGCCGACGCCGAGGCCGCGCTCGGCCGGATCGACGGTCTGGTGGACATCGTGGGCATGGCGCGCTGGCAGTCGATCCTCGAAATGGAAGACGAGACCTTCGACTGGGAGATCGACATCTGCCTACGTCACGCCTACCTGCTCTCCCAGGAGCTGGGGCGCCGAATGGTCGTCTCGGGTGGGGGCACGATGGTGTTCATCGCGTCGGTCAGTGGCCTCACGGCTGCGCCCATGCACGCCGCCTATGGCGCGGCCAAGGCCGCACTGATGGCCTGGGTCCAATCCCTCGCGGTCGAGCTGGGGTCGCATGGTGTGCGAGCCAACGCCGTGGCTCCGGGCACGATCTTGAGCCCGCGGATGGACGCCGCCTTCACCGATGAGCAGCGGGCGGCCAATGCCGCCAATGCCCCGCTCGGGCGGATGGGCGAAACCTCCGACATCGCCGCCGCTGCTCTCTTCCTCTCCTGCGACCTGTCGCGGTACGTCACCGGCCGCACGCTCGTGGTCGACGGCGGTGTGGACGCCAAGTTCCCGTACCAGACCCTCTGACCGCTCCTTTTCTGTGGGTGTGGGTGCCGTGGGTAAGGTCACGCCCAGCGTCCCCGACCGACCCCTTGCTGGAGGATCCGTGAAGACCCCCGTTCGTGTTGCCGTCACCGGCGCTGCCGGCCAGATCGGCTACAGCCTGCTGTTCCGCATCGCCAGCGGGCAGATGCTCGGACCCGACCAGCCCGTCATCCTCCAACTCCTCGACATCACCCCCGCCCTCGACGCGCTGCGGGGCGTCTCGATGGAGCTCGACGACTGTGCGTTCCCGCTCTTGGAGGGGATCGTGCAGACCGACGACCCGGACGTGGCCTTCGGTGACGTCGACTACGCGCTGCTGGTCGGCGCCCGTCCGCGCTCGAAGGGCATGGAGCGCAAGGACCTGCTCGAGGCCAACGGCGCCATCTTCACCGTGCAGGGCAAGGCCCTCTCCGACCACGCCGCTTCGGGAGTACGGATCCTCGTCGTGGGCAACCCGGCCAACACCAACGCCCTCATCGCCATGAACAACGCCCCCGGCATCGACCCGGGGCACTTCACGGCCATGACCCGCCTCGACCACAATCGGGCCATGGCCCAGGTGGCGGCCAAGACCGGCACGTCGGTACGCGATGTCTCCAGGATGACCATCTGGGGCAACCACTCGGCCACCCAGTACCCCGACCTCTTCCATGCCGAGGTGAAGGGGCAGAACGCCGCGGCCCTGATCGACGACCCGGCCTGGCTGGAAGATGAGTTCATCCCCACGGTCCAGCAGCGGGGTGCCGCCATCATCGAGGCTCGCGGTCTGTCGAGCGCCGCGTCCGCGGCCAACGCCGCCGTCGACCACATGCGGACGTGGGCCCTCGGTTCGGCCGAGGGCGACTGGGTCTCGATGGCCATCCCCTCCGACGGCAGTTACGGCGTCGCCGAGGGGCTGATCTCCTCGTTCCCCGTCACCTGCTCGGGTGGCGAGTACTCCATCGTCCAGGGCCTCGACATCGACGAGTTCTCCCGGGCGCGCATCGATGCCACCGTGGCCGAACTGGCCGAGGAACGCGCCGCCGTCACGGAGCTGGGCCTGATCTGAGCCCGTTCTCCGTCGCTTCGCGGACGGCTACTTGAGGAACTTCGACGTGGTGTTGTCGGCCAGCACCTTGCCCTTGGTCTGACACTGCGGGCAGTAGTTCACCGTGTAGCTCGCGTACTCGACCGATCGGATGGCGTCACCGCATCTCGGGCAGGGTTCCCCGGTGCGGTGATACATCGCGCCGGGGCGCTCAGCCGACGAGCTCATGGTGTCGCGGCCGCGCTCGACGGCCAGCGCCTCGGCGATGCACTCGCCGATCGCTCCATGGAGCGTGGTCACCTCCGAGTCGCTGAGCTTCCCCGTCGCCGCGAACGGGGACAGCTCGGCGCGATGGCACACCTCGCTGGCCAGCCGGCGGCCGATCCCGGCGATCCGTCGCTGGTCGCGCAAGAAGCCGTGGACGCGCATCGATGGGCCGGCGAGGGCGTGGCGGAGTTCCGCGATGGTGAGGGTGGCGGCGTCGGGTCCGAGCCCGAGCAGGGGAGCCTGCGTGGTGGGATCACCGGCGACGACCCACACTCCGGCGCGTTTCTCCTTCGACTGCTCGGTCAGGAGGAGCGCCGACCCGTCATCGAACGTCCAGCGCGCCAGGCCGCCTCGGGGCTTCGCCGACTGCTTCGCGTCACCGTTCAGGCGGCCGCCCTGCATGAGGTGCACCACGAACGTGGCGCCGGCGAACCGCAGCCGCAGGTACTTGCCCGTCCGGTCGATGTCGAGCAGTGTCTGGCCGACCGCGACCTCGGGCGCCGGCTGCACCGTCTTGAGGGCGGTGAAGGTGAGCGGTCGGAACGTCGCCAGGCGGTGGCCGCCGAAGTCCTCCTCCAGCCGCTCGGCGTGGGCCTGGAGCTCGGGCAGCTCGGGCATCGGCTCGGTTCGCTCAGGGTCCGGTGACGTCGCGGACGGCGCCGAGGGCGTCGCTCAACGAGGCCAGGAGGTCTTGGTGGGCGAGCAACGCGTTGATGTCGCCACCGACCCTGAGGTGGCCGGCCATGAAGGCGCCCTGGGCACTCTGCTCGCCGTTGTGAATCGACCGGGCCGTCTCGAGGTCGCAGGCGAAGGTCACATCGGCATGGGCGGGCCGACCGCCCCGGAGGTGGACGCCATCGGGGCCGAACGCCACGTGCCACACCAGCGAGGGGGCATCGTCCACCTCGGTTGCGGTCCCTACGGTTTGCTGGATGACGAACGGTTCGGGGGGGCGGAGTTGCTGGAGCGCCGCATCCCCGGCCACCGCTCCGGCGGCCCGGTCGATCCACGCCGCCGACGGGTACCCATTCACCTGTCGGACCTTACCGCCGTCTGGGTGCCCGTGATCGAGGGGCACGGCAAGTGAGGTTGGCAACAGTTGGCCTTGTGAAGTTGCCGTCGGCCGGTCGAAGGCGCATCATGGTCACATGGCCAAGAGCGTGAGTCGATCGGGTGACCTGAATCTGCGGTTGATGCGAGTGGCTCGGGCCCACCGCAGCGTGGCGGCATCGTTGCTCTCGAAGGTGGATCTGCACCCCGGGCAGGACGCGCTGCTGATGGAACTCTGGGAAGAGGACGGGCGCACGCAGGTCAATCTGGCCGCCGCCCTCGGTGTCGAGCCGCCCACCGTCACCAAGATGTTGCAGCGTATGGAGGCCTCCAAGTTGATCGCCCGACGCCCCGACAAGGTCGACCGTCGCGCCAATCGGGTGCATCTGACCCCTAAGGGCCGTCGCCTCAAGACGAAGGTCGACGACATCTGGGCCGAGCTCGAGGCCCACACGGTGGAGGGCCTCTCCGACCGCCAGCAGGCTTCGCTGCGGTCGCTGCTGGGCACGCTCGAGACCAACCTGGAATCCTGATCCTTCGGGGCCCGACCGGCTGAACAGCCGCGGCGGGCGGCGCCGATCCACCCGATCGGTAAGATTCCCGGGAACGGTGTCTCTATCAGGAGCGTGATTCGTGGGTCTGCTCGACAACATCAAGCAAGGTGCCAACAGCCTGGCCCAGTCGGTCAACGAGACGGTGGCCAAGGGTCAGACGTCGATGGACCAGAGCGCATCCCGAAAGCACGCCGACGCGCTGCTCCGTGACCTCGGCGGGTTGGTTTACGGCCGCGACTCGGGCCGGGGGACCCCGACGACCGAGTCCGACATCGAGCGGATCAATGCCGATCTCCGAGCGGTCGAGGCCCAGGGTGGCGTCATCGACCTGATGCCCAAAGCCGGTCCGCCGCCGCCGGCCGACTCTCCGCCGCCTCCGCCCGGGACCACGACGGGCCCGCCACCACCTCCGGCGCCCGGTGGCACGGTGGCCCCGCCACCACCTCCGGCGCCCGGTGGCACGGTGACCCCCCCTCCAGGGCCGGGCACTCCACCACCGCCTCCCGGCACGGTGGCGCCGCCCCCACCGCCTGGCACTGTGGGTTCCTGAAAGAGGCACCCCGTGGGGCGGGCGACGGCTCAGGCCGTCGACGCCGAGGGGGAGAGCGACTGGGGCGAGCGGGGGGTGCGCTCGCTGGTCGTCACGTCGGCCGCCGGGTCGAGGCCGGTGTGTTGCGAGCGCAGCGACCGCCACGCCAGGGCGGAGGCGATGACGGCTGCGGTCCCACCGACGGCCAGTCCCCAGCGGGCGCCGAACGTCTGGGCCACCCATCCGATCAATGGCCCGCCCACCGGCGTGGAGCCGATGAAGGCCACGGTGTACAGGGCGATCACCCGGCTGCGCATCTCGGGGACCGACGAGAGCTGCAGTGTGGAGTTGGCGAGGGTCAGGAACATCACGCTGGCCGCACCGACGAACGGCAGCACCAGCAGAGCACTGCCGAACGTCGGGGCCACCGACAGCACCAGCACGACGACACCGAAGGCTGCCCCTGCCTGGCCCAGCCGCCGGTGGGTCGGGGTGGCCCGAGTGGCGAACAGGAGCCCACCGATGATGGCTCCGACGCTCATGGTGCTCTGGAGCAGCCCGAACCCGGCGGCGTCGACCCCGAACGTGTCACGGGCCAGCACGGGGAGGCTCACCTGGAACTCGTAGGTCAACGTGCCGATGACCAGCATGAGCAACAGCGGTACCCGGAGAGCGGGCGTGGCCCAAACGTAGCGGAAGCCCTCGCGGAGCTGGCCCTTGGCCCTGGCCACCGGTTCCGAGCGAGCCAGCTCACGCCTGCGCATGGCCAGCAGGGCCACGGTGGGAGCCAGGAAGCTGACTCCGTTGGCGAGGAAACAGATGGACAGATCCCAGCCGGCGATCACCAGGCCGGCGACCGCAGGGCCGAAGAGGCGACCGACGTTCATGGTGATGGTGTTCAGGCTGAGGGCGTTGGTCAGCCGCTCGGGGCCGACCACCTCCATCGTGAACGACTGCCGGGTCGGCATGTCGATGGCCCCGACGAGCCCGAGACTGCCCGCGAGCACGAACACCATCCACATCTCGACCACGTCGGTGGCGACCAACACCCCGAGGGCGATGGCCAGCGCCCCGGAGATGGTCTGGGTGGTGATGAGCAGGCGCCGCTTGTCGATCCGGTCGGCGAGGACACCGGCGTAGGGGCCGAGCAGGAGCGTCGGGAGGAACTGGAGGGCGGTGACCAGCCCGAGGGTCGCCGCGCTGCCGGTGAGGCTGAGCACGAGCCAGGCCTGGGCGATCATCTGCATCCACGTACCGGTGATCGAGACCATCTGCCCGGCGAACAGGAGTCTGTAGTTGTAGGCGCCGAAGGCCGAGAAGGTGTCGCGCACACCTCGTTCGAGGCGGCTCAACGCTCGCCGTCCCTCAGCATCTTCTCGAGAGCGGGGAGAGCGGCCAGGACGGCGATGAGGTCTTCGGGGTCGAGGAGGGCCAGGCGCCGGGCCAGATAGGCGTTGCGTTCCTGGCGGATCCGGGCCAGCTCCCGGTGGGCCTTGGGGGTGGCCCGGACGAGGGCCACCCGGCGGTCGGAGTCGTCGCCGATGCGCTCCACCCATCCGTCCCCTTCGAGGGTGCCGACGATGCGGCTGATGCTGGGAGGTTGCACGTTCTCGTGGGCGGCGAGGTCGCCGATGGTGATCGGACCGAGGTGGTCGACGGAGGCCAGGGCGGAGAGCTGCGACGGCGTGATTCCGGGCGGGCTCTCTTGGCGGAGGCGCCGGGCCAGCCGCATCACGGCGAGGCGCAGACGACTGGCGGTGTCGTCGTCGAGCTCGCTCGCCGATTCTGTTCTTCGATGGGTGGGGGGTGGGGTCATGGTTTCTCGGTTCGGGGGATTCTTAGCAACGCTATCAGTTAGCAACGCTCATCGAAACTGGGTTCTTCCCGGGTGTCGGGGCCACGAGGCGCGGTCTAGGGTCCGGCGGTGCTCACCGTCCTCAGCCACGTCGGCGACGGCACCGCCTTCCGACTCCCTCCGGACCTCGCCGGTCAGGTCGAGATCGTGGCGATTCCCGCCGACGGAGAGCTCCCCGAGGGGCTCATCGGTCAGGTCCTGATCAGCCGGCCCACCCTCGTGCCCAACTTCGCCCATGTCGTGAGCCGGGGCGTCGAGTGGGTGCATCTCATCGGCACCGGCATCGACGATTTCCCCCTCGACCTGGTGGGGCCCGGGCTCGTGCTGACCAACTCGCGTGGCATGAGCGCCATACCCATCTCCGAGTGGGCCCTGGCCTGCATGCTGGCCGTCGAGAAGCGGTTGCCCGACGCGTGGATCCACGACGAACCCGCGGTGTGGAACTTCCCGCCCGAACCGCTCGGCACCCTGCACGGCCGTACCGTCGCCATCCTCGGTTTCGGGGGCATCGGCACCGCCATCGCCGACCGGCTCCTTCCCTTCGGTGCCCGGGTCCGGGCCCTGCGTCACCGCGATCTCCCCAGCCCGGTCGAGGGCGTCGAGATGGTCCGCGACATCCATGCGCTGGCCGACGGGGCCCACCACCTGGTGCTGGTGGCTCCGTTGACCGGCGCCACCCGCGGTCTCGTCGACGCCGAGGTCCTGGCCGCCCTGGCCCCCGGTGCCCACCTGGTCAACGTGGCGCGTGGACCGATCGTCCACGAGGCGGCATTGCGGGAGGCTCTCGACTCGGGCCGGTTGGGCTGGGCCAGCATCGACGCGCCCGAGCCCGAGCCGTTGCCGTCGGGCCACTGGATGTACACCCATCCGCAGGTGCGCTTGAGTGCGCACATCTCCTGGAACTGGCCCGGCGCGGGCTCGGGGCTCTTCGAGACCTTTCGCGACAACCTGGCCCGCTTCGTTGCCGGTCAGCCCCTGCTCAACGTGGTCGACCCCGCCGTCGGGTACTAGTGAACATTCGTCCGGCGCGGGTCGACGAGGGCCCGCACGATCCCCGGGGGGAGCTCACCTTCACCGAGTCGTGGGCCTTCGAGGCGGTGGGGCCGACCGGACCCGACATCCACAGCGAGGTGGGTCTGCGGCCGGGTCTGGGTGACTGCTGGTTCGTGGCCCGCATCACCGGCCCCGGCGACATGGCGGTGGTGGTGGTCGATCAGTCGTTGCCGGTGCCGCGCCCGCCCCGCCTCGAGCTGCGGGCACCGGGGCTGTGGGCCGACCACGTGATCGAGGAGCCGCTGCAGCGCTGGAGTCTCGGCCTCGAGGCCTTTGGTGTGGCCGTGCCTCTCGAGGAGTTGTCGGCCGTCGATCTCCTCGACCCGGATCTCCGGGGTGAGCGCACTCCGGTCGGGTGGGAGCTCGAATGGGAGTCCACGGAGCCTGCGTCGTGGGATCCCGCCGGAGTGGGGGGCTACTCGCTGAAGTGTCGGGTGCACGGGGAGGTGCTGATAGGTACCGAGCGCCACGAGCTCGAAGCCGTCGGTCTGCGCCGTCACCGATGGGGGTCCTGACCACAACAGTTGTGTGGTTCCGGTGAGTCGGTTGGGCTTCTCCTGTCCGGTACTGTCACCGGGTGCATTCCAGCCTGCTCGGGACCATCTTCGCCCTGGGCATCGATCCCCAGAAGCTCATCCAGTCGGTCGGCCTCATCGGCCTGTTCCTCGTGATCTTCGCCGAGTCGGGGATCATGATCGGCTTCTTCCTCCCCGGCGACTCGTTGCTCTTCACCGCCGGCCTGCTGACCGCTGGCCTGTCCTTCCAGGGCCGCGCCGAGCCGTTCGTGCTGGCCGGCGGGAGCGTCTGGATCGTCGCCCTCGGCTGCGCCGTCGCCGCAGTGGCCGGCGACCAGGTCGGCTACGCCTTCGGCCAGAAGGTCGGGCCCTCGTTGTTCAAGCGTCCGGAGTCACGCCTCTTCAAGCCCGAGTACGTGATGAAGGCGGAGTCGTTCTTCGAGAAGCACGGGGCCAAGGCGATCATCCTCGCCCGGTTCGTGCCCGTGGTGCGCACGTTCACCCCGATCGTCGCCGGCACCTCGAACATGCACTACCGCACCTTCGTCAGGTTCAACGTCATCGGGGGTGTCGGGTGGGCCGTGGGCTTCGTGCTCCTCGGCTACTGGCTGGGCCAGGCCTTCCCTTGGATCGGGAAGAACATCGAGCTCGCCGTGTTGGTCATCGTGTTGTTCTCGGTCGTGCCCATCGGCATCGAGGTGTGGCGCCACCGCCGTCGGGCCCAGCTCGACGCCCAGCTGGCCGAGCCGAACGACGAGAAGGGTTGACGCGACGAACCTGACGCCGCTGGGGTCGCTGTCAGCCGCGCCGACGAAGAAGGTGACTCAGACCTGCTGGCCGAGCAGCTTGCGGTTCTTGAACTTGGCCTTCAGGTAGTCGCGGTTCATGAGGGCGATGAAGTCGATCGGGATCTCCTTCGGGCACGCCTCTTGGCACTCGCCGTAGTTCGTGCACGAACCGAAGAACATCTCCATGGTCTCGACCATGTCCTCGGTGCGCTTCCATCGCTCGGACTGCCCTTGGGGGAGCAGGTTGAGGTGAGCCAGCTTGGCCGAGGTGAAGAGCTGTCCGGCGCTGTTGGGGCAGGCGGCCACGCAGGCCCCGCAACCGATGCAGGCCGCGGCGTCCATCGCGGTGTCGGCGGCCGCCTTCGGGACGGGGATCTCGTTGGCGTCACGAGGGCCACCGGTGTCGGCGGTGATGTACCCGCCCGCTTCGATGATGGCGTCGAGAGCGCTGCGGTCGATCATCAGGTCCCGGATGATGGGGAAGGCGGCGGCGCGGAACGGCTCGATGGTGACGGTCTGACCGTCGTGGAACTTGCGCATGTGCAGCTGGCAGGTGGTTGTGCCCTTCTGCGGCCCGTGGGCCTGGCCGTTGATCATCAGGCTGCAGGTGCCGCAGATACCTTCGCGGCAGTCGCTGTCGAAGGTGATCGGCTCCTGGCCGTCCTCGATGAGGCTCTCGTTGACCACGTCGAGCATCTCGAGGAACGACATCTCGTCCTTCACGTCGGATGCCTGGTAGGTGGCGAAGTGCCCGCTGGCGTTCGGGCCTTCCTGACGCCAGACCTTGAGGGTGAGGTTCATTGCGGTTCTCTCCAGTCGAAGGGGGGACCGGCGGGCGCTACTTGTAGCTGCGCTGCGCGGGCTTGACGAACTCGAACACCAGCGGCTCCTTGTGGAGTTCCTGGGGCGTACCGCGCTCTTTCCACTCCCACGCCGACACGAAGGAGAAGTTCTCGTCGTCGCGTTGGGCCTCGCCGTCCTCGGTCTGGTGCTCGACGCGGAAGTGGCCCCCGCACGATTCCTCACGGGTGAGGGCGTCGCGGCACATCAGTTCACCGAGGTCGAAGAAGTCGGCCACCCGGCCGACCTTCTCGAGGGTCTGGTTGACGCCGTCCGGGGAGCCGAGCACCCGCACGTTCTTCTCGAACTCCTCGCGGAGCGCCGGGATCTCGCTGAGGGCCTTCTCGAGTCCGTTCTCGTCGCGGGCCATGCCGCAGTAGTCCCACACGAGCTTGCCCAGCTCACGGTGGTAGTACTCCGGCGACTTGGTGCCGCCGACGGAGATCCAGCGGTGCATCTCGTTGCGTACGCTCTGTTCGGCTTCGACGAACACCGGGTCGTCGGTGGACACCGGCTTCTGGCCGAGCATGCCGGCCAGGTAATCGCCCACTGTGTACGGCGCCACGAAGTAGCCGTCGGCCAGTCCCTGCATGAGCGCCGACGCGCCGAGGCGGTTGGCACCGTGGTCGGAGAAGTTGGCTTCGCCCAGCGCGTAGAGCCCGGGCACGGTGGTCATGAGGTTGTAGTCGACCCACAGACCGCCCATGGTGTAGTGCGACGCCGGGTAGATGCGCATCGGCACCTTGGCCGGGTTCTCGTCGGTGATGCGCTCGTACATGTCGAACAGGTTCCCGTAGCGCTCGTAGACCACGTCGCCCCCGAGGCGCTCGATCGACTCGCTGAAATCGAGGTAGACGCCGTTCTTGAGCGGACCGACGCCCCGGCCCTCGTCGACGACGATCTTGGCGGCGCGAGACGCGATGTCGCGCGGGGCCAGGTTGCCGAACGCCGGGTAGCGCCGCTCGAGGTAGTAGTCGCGGTCCTCTTCGGGGATCTGATCGGCGGGTCGGCTCTCGTCGAAGTTCTTGGGTACCCAGATGCGCCCGTCGTTACGGAGCGACTCGGACATCAGCGTGAGTTTCGATTGGAACTCGTCGGACACGGGGATGCAGGTGGGGTGGATCTGCGTGTAGCAGGGGTTGGCGAACAGAGCGCCCTTCTTGTGGGCCCTCCAGATCGCCGTGGTGTTGCAGTTCATGGCGTTGGTCGACAGGTAGAAGGCGTTGCCGTACCCGCCGGTGCACAGCAGCGTGGCGTGGCCCGACCAGCTCTTCACCTCGCCCGAAGTGAGGTCGCGGGTCACGATGCCGGCACAGACGCCGTCCTTGGTGACGACGTCGAGCAGCTCGGTCTTGGTGTGCATCTCGACCCGACCGAGGGCCACCTGCTGCATGAGGGCCTGGTAGGCGCCGAGCAGGAGTTGCTGTCCGGTCTGACCTCGGGCGTAGAACGTGCGGCTCACCTGGGCGCCGCCGAAGGAGCGGTTGTCGAGCAGGCCGCCGTACTCGCGGGCGAACGGCACCCCTTGAGCAACGCACTGGTCGATGATGTCGACGCTGACCTGGGCCAGCCGGTACACGTTGGATTCACGGGCCCGGAAGTCTCCGCCCTTCACGGTGTCGTAGAAGAGGCGGTAGATGCTGTCGCCGTCGTTCTTGTAGTTCTTGGCGCCGTTGATGCCGCCCTGGGCGGCGATGGAGTGTGCCCGTCGGGGCGAGTCGTGGAAGGTGAAGCACTTCACCTGATACCCGAGCTGGGCCAGGGTGGCGGCGGCGGCCGCGCCGGCGAGGCCGGTGCCGACGACGAGCACCGTGAACTTGCGCTTGTTGGCCGGGTTCACCAACTTCATGTCGAAGCGGTGATTGTCCCAACGGTCCTTGATGTCGCCGGACGGGGCCTTCGAGTCGAGGTTGATGGTCGCGGTGCTCACGGGGCCTCCTTTACCCGACGACGCCGGTGAGAACGGCGATCGGGAACGAGATGTTGACGCCGGCAACGATGATGGCGAAGGCCAGTGCGAAGCTGCGGCGAAGGGGGTTGTGACGGGGGTTGAACTTGGCACTCACGGTGCCGAGGGTCTGGAAGATGCTCCACGACCCGTGGTACAGGTGGACACCGAGGGCGACGTTGCTGGCGATGTAGATGAGCGCCACGGGCCAGCGCTGCATGCTGAAGGCCACGTTGTCGTACACCTGCCCGAACACGAACTGGCCGCTGGCCGCCGGCGCCCGACCCCAGGTCAGGTCCATCAGGTGGAAGATCAGGAACAACAGGATGATGATGCCGGTCCAGCGCATCGAGCGATTGGCCCAGTTCACGGCGATGTAGTCGCGCTTCGACTGGTAGCCGACGGGGCGGGCCCTGCGGTTCAACATGGTGAGGCTGTAGGCCGATTGCATGTGGAGCCCGAAGGCGACGATCAACCCCATCCGGAACAGCCACAGGGCGCCGGTCTCGGGCAGCAGCGGATAGGCGAGCATGCGGAGGAACTCGGCGTAGCTGTCGAAGCCCTCGGCCCCGAAGTACATCTTCGTGTTGCCGATCATGTGCACCAGGACGAAGCCCATGAGCATGATTCCGGTGACGGCCATCACCCACTTCTTGCCCACGGCCGACCGGTAGAGGTCGATCACTGCGAACGGGCTGCGCTTCTGGCGTCGGGCAATCGGCCGCGACGAGATGTCGGAGCTGAGTTCTGACGGTTCCTTGGTGGCGGTCACGAGCGGGCCTTTCCAACGTGTGCCGGTGACGGAGACGGGTCGGGTCGCTCGGCGCGGGAGGACCGGTCGCCTGCGAGCATGCAGAACGCTACCCAGCGTTGTCGTTCACTGGCGAACCGACGAGAGCGACGGGCGTCACCGGCCTGTGCTCTGATCGATCCGATGGCGATCATGTGTCGGCCACCTGGCGTTGGTGGCGTCGTCGCGACAGGACACCGGCGGCGTCCGAGAGCTCCAGCTCGAGCACGAGGGAGTAGGCCCCCGGGGGTACGGCGAGGTGGATGGAACCCACCCTCACCACCGCGTCGGCGCCGACCTCCCCTTGCCACGCCTGGCGTCGGATGTCCGGCCTCGGTGGGGCGGGTGGAACGACCCGGGGGCTGTCGTCGGTTTCCCAGGAAACGGTGGCGCGCACGACGAGTTCGCCCATCGGAACCCGACGATCGTTGACCACGTGGACATCGAGGTCGTGGTGCTCTCCGACGCGCAGCACGTCGGGAGGTCGGTCGCTGATGGCGATGAGGGGCGCGCAGGCCTCGATCAGCGCGGCCCAGGCCGGCTTCGGTCGGCGCTCGTGATCGAGCAGCGCCGCAGTGATGCCCGGGGCCGGATCGGCCATCGCGAACGCGGTGAACCCTCCGCTGGGCCGGTACTTGAGCCGGCGGAGGGTCTCGATGTGGCTCCGTACGAGCTCGGCCTGGTGGCGGTGCAGGGCGTCGGCCCAGTCGTTGGCGTTTCGATGACTGGCGGGAGAAGCGACTCGGCTCGCTGCGTCCACCTCGAGGCCGGTCCGTCGGGCGATCGCGGCCCAGTCGAGCGCCGGCCAGGCCGACGAGGTGCCGGTGGGACGGCCGGGCCTCGACGGGTCGTGGTGGGCATTTCTCTCCTGATCGGGGCGCGGGTCGAGCAGACCCGGATCCATACCAGGGGACTGCGCTCCGAACTCGCCGACGAAGCGAGCGAGGCGAGGCCAGGCCCGCAGGAGGCGAGGGAGGCTGTCGATGGTGCCCCACCTCCATCCCGCCCACAGGTGGGTGGAGGTTCCGGAGAGCTGGGGCAGGTGGGGCCAGACCCCGGCGTGGGCCACGACCGGCCGGCTCCCATCGCTTCGGTCGAGCACGAGGGACACCGACCGGTCGAGCACGGTGCGGTTCCAGGTCGGCAGCAGGTGGGTGGCCACCACCGCCGCCCGTCGTCGCGGCCGGGCCCATCGTCGGACGACCCTCTGCGAGGCCGGATCACCGACCCATGGTTCGTGATGGGTGCACCAGATGGCGATCGACGGGTGGTGGGCGAGTCGGTCCACCGACGCCCGGGCCAGTTGCCGGGCCGGTTCCTTGGCCCCGCGCTGCATTCCCCACTGGATCGGGAGGTCCTGCCACAGCAACATCCCCGTCCGGTCCGCGGCCTCGTAGAGCTCGGGGCGTCCCACGTGGCCGTGCACCCGTAGGAGATCGAGGCCAGCAGCAGCCGCGCGCTCCACGTCGGCTTCCACCTCATGGCCGGAGGCCTCGGCCAACAGCAGTCGGGTGGGTCCGATCGAGAGGCCCTTCAGGAAGAGGCGCTCGTCGTTGATGCGGCACACGAAGTCGTCCATCCGCACCTGGCGCAGGCCGGTACGCCAGGTGCGGGAGTCACTGGGGCCGTCGTCGACGATGACGTCGACGGTGACGTCGTAGAGGGGTTGCCCACCGAGGGCCCGGGGCCACCACAGCTCGGGTGTCGGCACCGACACCGTCCATTCGACGCGATTCTCCCCGGCGGCGAGGGGGTGTTCGCGCTCGACTACGAGAGGGGCGTCTCCCGCGATCTCCAGCATCGAGCCCTGGGCGTCGACGACCGGGCGCACCGAGGTTCGCAAGGTCACGGTGCGGGCCTCGACGGTGTCGAGAACGGCCCGAATGGCGACGGATGCCCGTTGGGTGGTCGCGTCCGGGCAACGGAGTCGGCTGTAGCGCAGTCGCACGGGCCCGGTTCGGACGATGCCGACCGGTCGCCAGACCCCACCGACGTTGTGGTGGTCGCCGGTGAGGGCCGAGCGCCCGAGTGACCCGGTGAGGTCACGGGTGCGCCCTGGTCCCACCGGCCCGTTCGAGACCTCCATGGCCAGCAGGTGCTCGGGACGCCGCCGGAGCAGGTCGGTCACCTCGAAGGCGTGAGCGGCCACGTAGCCCGAGGTGTCGCCGAGGTAGGTGCCGTCGAGCCACACGTCGCTGGCCGCCAGCACCCCGTCGAACACGAGGAAGGCCCGGCCGTCGGCGTCGGTGCCGCCGTCGGCCACGAAGCGGGTGCGGTACAGGACCGGCCCGTCCTCGTCGGCCAGGGCGGCGGATGACCGCCAGTGGCCGGGGACGGTGACGGGCACCCACTCGGTGTCGTCGAGGTCGTCGTCGACGTACTGGCGACGGAGCCGCTCGTCGGCTGCCGGAGCGGCGCGCCACGTTCCCGACAGGTCGATGTCGCGACGGTGGACCACGGAGCGACCGTACCCCGGCGCGACCAGACGCAGCCCCGGGCCGCGGCGGTAGCGTGAGGTTTGTTCGACAACCGCAGCCGCCCGGCTTGCGAAGGGGAGGAACCACCATGTCCGACTCGACCGACCGCCCCAACACCCTCGGTGCGCTGCGGGCCTCGGGCTGGGTCAGCCGCCCGGTGAAGGAAGAGGTCCGGGGCAACGCCATCGTTCGCATCCGGGCCGGTGAGGCGCTGTTCCCCGGCGTGCTCGGGTACGAGGACACGGTGCTGCCGCAGCTCGAGAACGCGCTGCTGGCCGGTCACGACGTCATCTTCCTGGGGGAGCGGGGTCAGGCCAAGACCCGCATGATCCGTTCGCTCACCGGGTTGCTCGACGAGTGGATGCCGATCGTCGCCGGGTCGGAGATCAACGACGATCCGTACCATCCCGTGTCCCGTCACGCCCGCGACCTCGTCGGCGAGGCCGGTGACGATGCCCCGATCGACTGGGTGCACCGCGATGACCGTTTCGGCGAGAAGCTGGCCACTCCCGACACGTCCATTGCCGATCTCATCGGCGAGGTCGACCCCATCAAGGTGGCCGAGGGTCGTTATCTCTCCGACGAGCTCACGTTGCACTACGGCTTGGTGCCCCGCACCAACCGGGGGATCTTCGCCATCAACGAGCTCCCCGACCTCGCCGAGCGCATTCAGGTGGGCCTGCTCAACGTGCTCGAGGAGCGTGACGTCCAGGTTCGCGGCTACAAGGTCCGCCTGCCTCTCGACGTGTTGTTGTTCGCCTCGGCCAATCCCGAGGACTACACCAATCGCGGCCGGATCATCACCCCGCTGAAGGATCGCTTCGGCGCCCAGATCCGCACCCATTACCCGCTCGATGTCGCCACGGAGGTCGAGATCGCCCGCCAGGAAGTGCGTCCGCTCGAGGCCGCAGGTGTGCGGGTGGTCGTGCCCGAGTACATGGCCGAGGTGGTGGCCGAGCTCAGCCAGGTGGCGCGCCAGAGCCCCCACATCAACCAGCGTTCCGGCGTGTCGGTGCGGCTCACCGTGTCGAACATGGAGACGTTGGTGGCCAACGCCGCCCGGCGCACGCTGGTGCACGGAGAGACCGACGTCGTGCCGCGTGTGTCCGACCTCGAGGCCCTGGCTTCGTCGACGGCCGGCAAGCTCGAGATCGAGACGTTGGAGGAGGGGCGCGACGAGCAGGTCGTGGAGCACCTCCTCAAGTCGGCGATCCTGTCGGTGTTCCGCGAGCACGTGGCCGTCGAGCAGCTCCGCGAGATCGTGGAGGCCTTCGACGAGGATCGCATCGTGCAGGCCGGCGAAGACGTCCTCGCCGCCGACTACGTCGACCTGCTCGCGGAGATCCCGTCGTTGCGAGCACCGGTGCTGTCGCTCACCGGCGGTGACGAGTCACCGGCCGTGGTGGCCAGTGCCGTCGAGTTCGTGCTCGAGGGCCTGCATCTCTCGAAGCGTCTGAACAAGGACGCCGTGGGCGCCCGCGCCCAGTACCGCGCCCGCTGAGTTGCTGGCGGCGAGATGGCGCTGCTACCCCGCCGACCACCCCGCCCAACCTGTCTACGA
>Ga0105046_10008309_pt1 | contig 16324 bp, 13 predicted proteins | sample MAT03_FD_78385 | JGI IMG/M metagenome (GOLD analysis project Ga0105046, IMG submission 78385) | Freshwater microbial communities from Lake Fryxell liftoff mats and glacier meltwater in Antarctica - MAT-03 (megahit assembly) | ecosystem: Environmental > Aquatic > Freshwater > Ice > Liftoff...
CTCCAGTTCCATCCAGGTCCTGCTCATCACGTAGCTGCCATCATGCTCCAACTCGAAGCGCAACATGCCATGTTCCCACCGCGGGTTCTCCCACGGCGGCAATGCGTCCGCGTATGCGGCTGCCTCCTCCGGACCATCCAGGTCGTTCCAGGCCGCCGTCACGAGGCTCAAGATGCGGGTTGCCGACTCCCCTTCCAGCTTCCCGGGTGGCAGCGAGTTCACCGCTCGACGCAGAACAAGACCACTCCGAAACCAGCATCCTCTTCGAGCTCATCGCCGAACGCTACGAACACCGCAGTCTCATCATCACCTGTGATCGTCCCTTTGCGGATTGGAATTCCATCTTCACCAACCAGACCATGACCGTGGCCGCAATCGACCGACTCGTCCACCATGCCACCATCCTCGAATTCGGATCCGAGAGCTACCGCAAGCGTGCTGCTGCCACCAAAGCGCACTCCCGAGCAATGACTCCTCCGGCTTCCGCGTCCAAGCGTCCTCCTGCACCGTGGACCGTACTCCCTTCGCTCGGTAACTGGATCCGGCCTGCTCCTTCCGCGCTTCGCTTGGTTGCTCCTGCCGGCGCACTTTCCCAGACGAGAGACGGCACCAACAGGCGCCTTTTTCTCGACGCATCAGCTGATGCAAACCGGCAAATCTAATTATCGGTGACCGGCGAATCTAATTGTCGCTAGGCCGCCAGCACCGAAGAAGTCCAAGCACTGACGCGCACGGGAAGCCCGCAACGAGAGCTGGTGGCTGGGGTTTCCGGCTCCGGCTGGCTCCGGCTCCTTGCTCGTTGACTCGCTGGGTAGGGAAACCTATACCGCGCACCCGCACATCGGACCGTAGCTCAGCCTGGATTAGAGCGCTACCTTGGGGTGGTAGAGGTCGCAAGTTCGAATCTTGTCGGTCCGACCAAAAGCAAACGCGCCTCGCGGTGATCCCGCGAGGCGCGTTTCTTTTCATGGCAGGCCTGATCTGGCCAGATCGGGGGTTTTCCCACGAGGGGCCCGCTGAGACTATCGCGTATGGCCTCAGCTTCTGATTCGTCGCCGTCTGGTTCCTGGGGCGCGATGGCGCTGCGCCTGAGCGTCATCGGTGCGCTGATGTTCTGGCTGGGCGGTTTCACCTTCTATGCGGCGGTCGTGATTCCGACTGCCCACGACGTGTTGGGTTCGCACCGTCAGGTGGGATTCATCACCCAAGCGGTGACGTACTGGATCAACCTCAGCGGAGCGGCCACGGCCGCGCTGCTCCTGATACATCTGCTGCGCACCAGCGATCGTCAGCGGTGGCTCTCGCGAGGTTTGTGGGCGACGTGGGTGCTGCTCACGGCGGCCCAACTCGCGTTGTTCTGCCTGCATCCCTCGCTCGATAGGCTGCTGGATGCCCAAGACCATGACGTGCTCGACCGAACGGGCTTCTACCACCTACATCGCATTTACCTGATCATCGCGACGGTGCAGTGGTGTGCTGCAATCACCCATGTGTGCCTGATGGTCGCGGCATGGCGTCAGAAGGATCGGTCGGCCACTGCGGACCTCCGCCCCCGGTTCGCTTGCGGGCTGTAACCTCCACCCTACCCTGCCGCCCTCTCCAAACCGCCCAGGACTTCCGGATTTTCCATGCCCAAGCCGTTTACCGTTGCCGAGATCCGTGAGGCCTTCCTGGCCTTCTTTGCCGAAAAGAGCTGCGTCCGTTACGCCAGTGCCAGCTTGGTGCCGGAAAACGATCCGACGACGCTCTTCACGGTCGCCGGCATGTCCCAGTTCAAGGACATGTTCCTGGGTCGTGGCACGCATCCGTTCACGCGTGCGACGACTGTGCAGAAGTGCATCCGCACCAACGACATCATGAACGTCGGCCGCACGGCGCGGCACCACACGTTCTTCGAGATGTTGGGCAATTTCTCGTTCAACGACTATTTCAAACGCGAAGCCATCGTGTGGGCCTGGGAGTTCCTGACCGAGCGTCTCGGTCTGGACCCGCTGCGGCTGTCGATCTCGGTGCACACCAACGATGACGAGGCCTACCGCATCTGGCGTGACGAGGTCGGCATTCCGCCCGAGCGCATCTTCAAGATGGGCGACAACGACAACTTCTGGCCGGCCAACGCGCCGAAGGAAGGTCCCGAGGGTCCCGGCGGCTGCTGCTCCGAGATCTTCTGGGATCACCGCATCAACAATGACCCGAACGACAACCTGACCTCGTCGACCGGACGCTTCGTCGAGATCTGGAACCTGGTGTTCCCCGAGTTCAATGTGCGCAAGCCGCATGCCGACGGCTCGCCGAACCTGGAGAATCTCGGTCGCCGCAATATCGACACCGGCTCCGGCCTGGAGCGCGTCGCGGCGGTAATGCAGGGGGTCTACAATAATTTCGACATCGACGTCTTCCAGACCATCATCACGTCGGTCTGCGCGGTGTCGGGCAAGACCTACGACACCAAAGTTCCGGTCGGCACCAAGTCGCAAGTCGCGGAAGACAACGCGCTGATTCGTCGCGTCGCCGACCATGTGCGCGCGGTGACCTTCTGCATCGCCGACGGCGCGCTGCCCGGCAACAGCGATCGCGGTTACATCGTCCGCCGTCTGATCCGGCGCGCGACGCTCGACATGGACAAGCTCGGCGTCGACGAGGCGCGCTTGCATGAGATCGTGCCGGCCGTGGTTGAGTCGATGGGCAAGGCCTATCCCGAAGTCCTTCGTCGCCAGGAGCTGGCGCGCGAAACTCTTAAGGCCGAGGAACAGCTCTTCCGCCGCACGCTGCGCAAGGGCCTCGATCTGTTCCAGCGTTCGCTCGACAAGTTCAAGGGTGGGAAAATATTCTCCGGCGACGACGCCTTCGAACTGGTCACCACTCATGGCTTCCCGAAAGAGGTCATCGCCGAACTGGCGGGCGCGGATAATCTCGCCATCGACGATGCGCAGTTCAAGATCCGCTGGGACGAACATACGCGTGTCAGCAACACCAAGCAGATCGAGGTCTTTACTTCCACCGCGCTGCAGGAAGCCAAGCCGCGCTTGGGTGTGACGTCTTTCGTCGGCTACGGGCAGACCGAGGTCGCGAGCGAGATCACCCTGCTGGAAGTCGCCGGCCAGGAAGTCGATCACGCCGCCACCGGCGCCGACGTGCGTTTCGCCCTGAAAACCACGCCATTCTACGCCGAATCCGGCGGTCAGGTCGGCGATCGTGGATGGGTGAAGGGCGTTGGCGGAGGAAGAGCTTTCAGCATCGCCGTCACTGATACGCAAAAAGACGAGGGCTTGGTCGTCCATCACGGCAAGGTCATCGAAGGTGTCGCCAAGCCGGGTGTGGTCACGGCGCAGGTCAGTACTGATGTGCGTAACGCCACCACGCGCCACCACAGCGCCACACATTTGATGCACAGCGCACTGACGCGCCTGCTGGGTGATCACATCGAACAGCAGGGCTCGAAGGTCGAACCCACGGCGTTGCGCTTCGACTTCAACCACCCGAACGCGCTGACGCGTGAGCAGATCACCGCCATCGAGAAATGGGTGGGCGACGCCATCAGCGCCAAACATCCGGTCGACATCCGCGTGATGCCGATCGCCGAAGCCAAGAGCATGGGCGCCAAGGCGCTGTTCGGTGAGAAGTACGGCGACGCCGTGCGCGTCGTCACCATGGGCACTGGCGAGGTCAGCCGCGAGTTCTGCGGCGGTTGCCACGTCACCAACACCGGTGACATCGGCGCGTTCCGCATCATCAGCGAAGGCGCGTCCTCTGCGGGCATCCGCCGCATCGTCGCGGTTGCTGGCGATGAAGCGGCCAAACTCTCCGCCGAAGAGGAGCGCATAGCCCATGAATGCGCCCGCCACGTCGGCCTGCTACGCCCAGGCGCGGAGGACGTGCGTCAGGTCGATGACCTCGCCCGCCAATTCAAGGCGCAGTTCGCTGAGGTGCCCGGCCGTGTGGCCCAGCTCGCCCGCGAAGTCGACGACCTCGCCCGCAAGCTCGGCACGTCGATCCAGACCCTCAGTGGCTCGTTGCTGCAACGGGTCGAACAGTTGCAGCACGAACTGAAGCGCCTGCGCAAGCTGGACGAGGCCAAGCAGGCCCAGTCCGCCGCCGGCGCTGCCGACGACCTGTTGGCCAAGCTGGTCGAGATTGCCGGCGCACCGCTGATCGCGGCGATGATCCCCGGCTTGGATGGCAAGGCGCTGCGTACCTTGCTCGACACCCTGCGGGCCAAACGCCCGAGCCTGTGCGTAGTCCTGGGCTCAGTTGCTGACGGCAAGGTCGGGCTGGTGGCGGGCGTCAGCCCCGACCTGGTCAAACGTGGCCTGGGTGCGGGTGCCCTGATCGGCAAGCTCGCTCCGCTGGTCGGTGGTCGGGGCGGCGGTAAGCCGGACCTGGCACAGGCGGGCGGCACCGATGTCGCCAAGCTGCCGGAGGCCATCGCGGCGGTTCAGACGCTGGTGAAGGAAGCGCTGGGCGGTGCTGGCGCCAGCGGTGCCAACGGGTGATGGTGGGATAACGTGGCCAAAAAGACCGACCAATCGTCAAGCGACCGCTTCCGCCGCGGTGACAGCACCAGCGATCGCTTCGCCAAGGGTGAGGGGCGGCCACGGCGCAAATCCGTCTTCAAAGGCGTGGCTGTCGTCCCCGGCATCGCCATGGGGCCGGTGCGGCTCAAGTTCCGCCAGACGCAGGTGCTCAGCGACCAGAGCATCACCTTCAAGGAGGTCGAGCGCGAGTACGAACGTCTGAACGAAGCGGTACGCCAATCGAAGGAGCAACTCCTTGAAGCGCGCGCCAAGGTCCAGCGCGAGATCGGTGAACTGGAGGCGATGATCTTCGACGCCCACTTGGCGATCCTCGAAGATCAGGGCTTCCTCAAAAAGATCCGCGCGCAGGTCCACGCACTGCTTAAGCCGGTCGAGGTGGTCGTCGCCGAGATCGTCGAAGGTTACTACCGCCTGTTGTCGATGAAGGAGGCAGAGAACTTGCGCGAGCGCGCGGCGGACATCCGCGACATCGGCCGGCGCCTGCTCGACAACCTCTCCAAGCTGAAGAATCCTGGCGTGGAATATCCCGACGGTGAAGTGCCCGCGACGCCGCAGGATGAAATCATCTTTGCACGTGAGATCCTGCCGTCGGATCTGGTCACCATCGAACATCGCCACTGCCAGGCGGTGATCTGCGAAACCGGCAGCGGTCGTGGTCACGCCGGCGTGATGCTGCGCGCGATGAACGTGCCGACGGTGATGGGTCTGGAAGGCTTGACGGAAAATCTCCAAGACGGCGACTTCGTCATCGTCGATGGCTCCAGCGGCACGGTGTACGTCAATCCGAAGTCGGACATCGTCGAGAGCTTCGCCAAGACCAAGAACGAGTTCGAACACTACAAGACCGTCCTTAAGGCCGAGGTCGATCTGCCGGCGGTGACCACCGACGGTTTCCCGATCCAATTGCTCGCCAACGTCAGCAAGCAGAGCGACATCGATCTGGCCAAACTCTACAATGTCGACGGCGTTGGGCTCTTCCGCAGCGAGTTCCACCTGATGGTCGGCAATTCGTACCCTGACGAAGAAGAGCAATATTGGATCTACCGCCAAGCGGTCGAGAAGATGGCCGGCAAGCCGGTGACCATCCGCACGATGGACCTGGGCTCGGACAAGAAACTGCCCTACATCAAGCTGCCTGATGACGAAACACACGGCCTGGGCCGGCGTTCCATCCGCCTAGTGCCCGAACTGGAGGAGTTCCAGTTGATCCAGTTGCGTGCGATCCTGCGGGCCAGCGCGCACGGCAAGGTGCGGCTGATGTGGCCGTTCATCACTAGCCTAGAGGACATCCGCCTGGGCAAGCGCCTGGTGCGTCAGGCGCGGCGTGACCTGGATGTGGCTAAGCGCAAGTACGACGCCGACATGCCGGTCGGCATGATGGTCGAGGTTCCGGCAGCGGCGCTGTCACTCGACAAGTATGTGCGCGATGCGGCGTTCTTCTCGGTCGGCACTAACGATCTGACCCAGTACGTGTGTGCGGCCGACCGCAACAGCGCTGACGTGGCGCCATGGTACAAGGGCCACAATCCCGGGATGCTGGCGTTGATGAAGCTGATCGTCGACACCATGAAGACGCACAATGGTGATCTGACCATCTGCGGTGAGATGGCGGGCGATCCGTTCTACACCATGTTCTTGCTCGGGCTCGGCGTAACCAAGTTGTCAATGCCGGCGCCGCAGGTGCCGTTGGTGAAAAAGATCATCCGTTCGGTGAACCTGAGCGGTGCGACCAACCTTGCCAATCGTGCGTTGCAGACCACCTCGACCAGTCAGATCCGCGAACTGTTTGCCACCACGGTGCAGCAGATCCTTGGTCGCGATCTTGGCGGCTGGACGCGCACGTCGGCGGAGTGATCGGTCGGCGGGAGGGTGGATTCCACAGAGGCGCGAGTGTGTTTTTCCTGGATCACCAGTGCGCTGCTGAAAACGGAGTTCTTGCGGGCTTGTCTGGTCGGATCCGGCCACAACATCACGCGCCCGCATGGCGCTGCCGCCACGACGATGATTGCTGGATGATGATATGCCCGATGCCCGTACTCGTCGTCTGATCGCCGCTTTCACCAAGGCGTACGGCCATGCGCCGGTGCGCGGTGTGCGCGCGCCTGGGCGGGTGAATCTCATTGGCGAACACACCGACTACAACGATGGCTTCTGTCTGCCGCTCGCGATTGATCGCGAAGTGCGGGTCGTCCTACGTCCACGCCGTGATCGCACGGTGCGCGTGTTGTCGCTCGAACAGCCGGGCGCATCGCTGTCCTTTGAACTGGCACGCGAGATCCCCAAGAGCACCACGCCTGCGGAGCGTTGGGCCGACTACGTGAAGGGCTGCGCGCAGGAGTTGATTGCGGAACGTGTGCCGCTGGTGGGTGTGGACTTGGCGTTGACCGGCGATGTGCCGCTGGGATCGGGCCTGTCGAGTTCAGCAGCGTTGGAGGTCGCCACCATCCATGCATTGTTGTCGGCTGCGCGTACCACGCTGCCGGCCACGCGCATTGCCAGCCTGGCGCAGCGGGCCGAGAATCGTTACGTCGGCGTGAACTGCGGTATCCTTGATCAACTCAGCAGCGCGTGCTGCGTCGCCGGTCGGGCGATGTTGATGGACTGTCGAACGCTGGGCTTGGCCCACGCGCCGCTGCCGAAAAACATCGCGGTGGTGATCGCCGACACCGGCAAGCGCCGTGGCTTGGTTGATTCCACTTACAACGAACGCCGTGCCCAATGCGAAGCGGGCGCCAAGGCGCTTGGCGTCAGCCATCTGCGCGATGTCACGTTGCATGCGCTGTGGTCCGCATCGCGCGATGGCAAACTTGATGACCTCGCCCGTCGCCGCTGTGAACACGTGGTGGCGGAAAACGGTCGCACGCAGGCGGCGTTTGCCGCGCTGACAGCAGGCGATGTGGTGGCGGTCGGCCAGTTGATGGACCAGAGCCACGCGGATCTACGCGACAAGTTCGCTGTCACCTGCTTTGAACTTGATGACATGGTTGCTATCGCCCGTGGCCTGCCTGGTTGCCTTGGCAGTCGCATGACCGGTGCGGGGTTCGGTGGTTGCACGGTCAGTTTGGTGGAGCAGCGTGCCGTCCGGCGTTTCGTCCCTGCCCTGACGAAGGCCTACCGCGCGCGGCACGATCTGCCGGTGGCGGTGTATGTCACCCGTGCCGCTCCCGGCGCTGGTCCGCTGGCGCTGAGGTGACCTCCGTGAATGCGCCATCGTCCTGGTATGCTGCTGGCCTGAAATTCACCTGCACCCAGTGCGGCAACTGCTGCACCGGTGCGGCCGGTTTCACCTGGGTCACGGAAGACGAGGCGGATGCCCTGGCTGGACGGTTCGGACTCGACGGCGAGGCTTTTCGTACGCGTTATACCCGGCTGGTCTGGCGTGGTGGCGAACAGAAGCGCACCTTGATCGAAAAGCCCGGCGGCGACTGCGTGTTCTTTCGCCGTGGCGTCGGCTGCACAGTCTACGAACAGCGACCAAAGCAGTGCAGCACGTGGCCGTTCTGGGGGCGCATCGTGGCGTCACGCGACGACTGGGAGGACTCTGCCCGCGAGTGCCCAGGCATGAATCGTGGTGCTCTGCATACGGCAGCGCACATCGCCAGGACCGCGGCGGACGACGGATTGTAAGCCAATATTGTGGCGTGCAGGCAGCGGTTGCGGCCAGTGCGCTGCCGGCCAGCATGGGCACGCTGACCCTACGGCCATGACGATCGACGACGAATCACTGGTGGTGGCAGCGCAGCACGGCGACCTTGCCGCGTGGTCGACGCTTTGCGCCCGTCATCTGCCGCGGCTCGCGGCCTACCTTGGCAGTCGCCTGCGGCGCCCCGAAGTGGTTGAACGATTGGTCGCTGAAGTGGTCGCCGGCGCCTGGAAACACCTGCCGGAATTGGATCAGCCGGCGGAATTTCCCGCGTGGTTGCGCAAGGCGGGTGGAAATCTGGCGCTGCAATGGAGCCGCAAAAATCCGCACGAAGCGGTCGCGGCACCGTTTCCTGCGGCACGTTGCGGAAGTGACGATGATTTGGCGGCGCGCATGACGCGTTTGGACGCCGCGCTCGGCACCTTGCCAGATGCGCAACGTATGTTGTTAGAGCAGTATTTCCGCGGTCAGGTCGATCTGGAGGCCATGGCCGCCAGCATGCACCTGCAGCGCGAGGGGATCGAAGTCATGGTGGAGGAGGCGCTCATCGCCCTCGACCGGGCGCTGACAGGCAGTCCGTGATGCGGCTGCACGGTGCTCTGCTCCTGGGCTCCATCGTGTGGAGCTCCCACCTGACTGCTGCGGATGACCGCGATGCCGCCATTCAGGCGGCGATCAAGGCGCTCGACTCCGGACAGGCGGTCGCAGCCCTTCAGGTGTTGAACGGACATCCAGCCGCGGGAGTTCCTGGAAAAGTACGGCTGATCCAGGCGCGGGCACTGCTCGCCCTCGGTCGCCATCACGAGGCAGCGGCACGGTTGGGCTTGGGTGATGTGGAGCAGTTGGATGCCTGGCCTGAATCCCTGCGTGCAGCGGCGAGCGCGGTGGCCGGAGAAATCAGTCTTGCCAGCGGTGCGTTGGATGCAGCGCGTCCACAGTTAGAGCGCGCTCTGCGTCTGCGTGGTGAGGGTGTCGCGATTGATCGCACCATGGTGCTCTTAGCTGAATGTAGTGAGCGGCAGGGGGACACGGCGACCGCCTTACGCTACGCGCATGCGGTGTGGCGCGATTGGGCGCGTAGTCCGCTGCGTGGTCGTGCCGGCGTCATCGAGGCGCGGCTCATCGCCAAGGAACATCCGGATCAGGCACGCAGCGTGTTGGCTGGCGTGCGCGTGCTCGATCAGGTTGAGCCGACAACGCGGCTGGCGGCCGCTGAATTGTTGTGCCACCTGCTGTTGCCGACGCGGCCTGGACCATGCTTGGTGGTGGCGGAGCAGGACATGCTGCGCTTGAGCACGCATGGTCGTTTGCCGGTGTATCGCGCGCTGGCCTTAGCCGCGCTTGATCCGCGTGAGGGTCTTGCCGCCTTGGTGGCCTTGCCTGAACCCTTGCGTGGTGAATCGGCGGTTTTTTCAGCCATTAACCGCTTGCAGGCGCTACCGGCCGCTCAGGCGGAGGATGCGGTGCTGCGCATCGAACGAGCGCGCGCAGAAATCGAGTTGGGGCGGGCACCGGCGGCGCGTGCGATGCTCGAACCATTGGCGGCGACCCAGCCATCCGCACTCATCCTGCTCGCCACCATCGACGGCGTGGCGCTCGAACGGTGGCTAGAAGTTCCGGCGATGACTGCGCCAAGTGCGCGCGTCGCCGTCGGGATTGCGCTGTCGCGTCGGGGCGATCATGCGCGTGCCTGGCCGCTGCTGATGCCGCTGGTCATGCCAACAGTGCAGACCATCGACGGGGTGACCTCCGCCAGTCTGCTTTATTGGGCAGCGACAGCGGCGCAGCGCGTGGCTCCCGAACAGGCCACGAAGCTGTCGGCGGCCTTGTTGGCGCTCGACAGCCATGGGATGGAAAATGGGCTCGCATGGGCAAGCGAAGCGCAACGGCGCGAGCAAGCGGCTGCACCAACGGAAACAGTGCGCGCCGCATGGCATCGGGCGGCCCAGGATCTGCCGGCAAACCATCCCTGGCAACCCATCGCGATCCTGCGGGCCACACGCCTAATGATTGAGGGGGATGGCGGGCTGGAACAGGCTATGCGCCTGCTGGAACGGGTGGGTGCATCGGCCAGCGAAGACCAGCGGCGTTGCCGTTTTTTGCTCGCGCAGGTCTATGAACGCCTCAATCGCACCGCTCAGGCTCTCCAGGTGATTGATGAACTACAGGGCCAAGCGGATGCCGAACAGTTGCAAAAGCTCGCGCGGATGCGTGCCCGGCTGATCTTGCCCGGCGCGTTGGAAGTCCAAGAGCGCCCCCTTGATGCGGAGAATTGACGAACCGGCATCTGGCCTTTGACAGCCCAACTCGGAGCACATATGGTCCCCGCGGACTCCCTGCTCCAGGAGCTGACTGTGCCCAATCTCCAGATCGCCAGAGGAATAAGCTGCGTGGTCTTCATCGGGTTTGTTAGTTCCGCCGTCATCCAGGCAGTGGGTTCCATCCCCCTCAGCGCTGACCTCCAGGCAACCGCTCCATGATCCTCATCAACCTCCTGCCTCCGGAGTTGCGCAAGCGCCAGGGCGGCGTGAGCCCGATGTTCATCAGCGTTGTCGCCGGTGGCGGTGCCTGCGGCCTGCTGTTGCTACTGTGGCTCTACATCATCTGGATCCGCATCCCCAATGCCGATCGCTTGATTGTCGACAAAACCACTGAACTGCAGGTCAAGACCGCGCAGGCCGAAGAAGTCCTCGCGCTTGAACGGAAGATCGCTGAAGCCAAGGACCGCTACGAGCAGATCGTTGGCATGATGACCCGGAAGGTCTACTGGGCGCGCACTATTGACGAGTTCGCCACCCTGCTGAACGGTCCCTTCACCATCCAGGGTTTCGATGTGCGCTGTCAGGATCTCACCTTCACTGAGTCCGCAGCCGTCCCAGGAAATCGCCGCGCGGGTGCTGGGGCACCGGGAGCGCCAGAGACCACGGTCGCGTTCAAAGTAACCTGGGCCTATAAGCTGCTGGGTAAGGAACGGCCGCTCGCCGGTGACTACATGAAATCATTGTTCGACACCGTCAAAGGCAGCAAATTCTGGTCGGAGCAGGGCTTCACTGGTCGCCCTGAAGATTCCTACCCGGGTGACACCCCGCGGCTGAATACGGACATCAGTCGGGTCGTCATCGAAGGCAAGTTGGATTGGGAGCGGGTCAAAGTGGTCGAAGTGCGGGCGAGGAAGTAACCATGGCCATCCGCAGCTTCAATGATCTGAACAAGAATCAGCAACTCGCCGTTTTGATCGGCGTTCCGGCGCTCATGGTGATCACCCTTGGGGTGTTAATCTACCGGGCGATGGGTGTCCTGGGACCTGATCCCGAAGACCACCTTCCGGGCTTCCTGCACCGCAATCTGCCCGGCAACAAGTGGGAGCAGATCAACGCGCTCGACGTTCAGATCGCCGCAAAGCAGGTCATCATCGATCGCCGACAAAAGGTAGAAGAGGAACTGAACGGCCTTGAAGCCGACATCAAAGCGGGTCGCGAACGCCTGCCATTGGAGTCGGAAAAGGCAGAGATGCGCTTGCTGATTGAGAAATTGGCGCGCGATATCCCGAGCGATATCGGAACCGTGCTGGTGAAGTCGGTGAAGATCACCGAAAGCAACACCCCAGCGGCCTCTCGTCAGGGGGCAGCCAGCCGCACCGGCGGTTCCAAGCCGGAGCAGGTCACTTACCAGACGGAAATCTCTGGCGACCTCAACGGCATCATCAAGTACATCGACATGATCGAGAAGAATCCCCGCTTCATGCTGGTGAACTCCTTCACGCTCAAGCCCGGCAAGATTGAGCTGGATGACGAGAAGCGTTCGGTCTTTCGGCCACACGACGTGAAGATGAACATTATCACCTACGTCTATAACCCGGGTGGTGCAGCTGGGGGCAAGCAATGAGTCCCTTACGCTCGCTCATGGTGCTGATGCTGGTTTCGGCCCTCGCGGCTGGAGATGCTCCCGCGCCGCAGCCCAACCCAGCGTTGGCGACCCAGCCTGAAAAAACCGATCCGAAGATTCCGAAGAAGAAAGACGGTGGTCCGTTTGGTCAGTTGGCGGAAGAGGAAAAATGGACGTTTGATCCGCCGATCAACCGCCTGGACATCTTCTATGACCTCGAAGCCATGCTCATGAGCCAGGTCGGTTCAGAATCGGTGCAGAAGACCGGTCCGACCGGGAAGCCAGTTGGTGATGACATCGCCGGGCTGCGCCAATGGGCGAAGGACGAACTGGCGCGGATAGAAAGTTTCATCTTCGAGCGTAAGTGGGACGATGCGCTCAAGGCCACTGAGGCCGATATCAAGAAGCTCCAACCGCGGGTTGGCGAAGATTCGATCATCGCCCAGATCACCGAGAAGATGAAGCGTTACCGTGCGCAGGCCGAAGAAGCGAAAATCTTCGAGGAAGCGCAGGCCAAATTTGATGCGCTTGGTCTTCAGGTCGAAGGAATTTTGTGGTCTCCTTCCGGCAGTTTGGCGGTTATCAGTGGTGAACCGCGCGCGCGTGCCATCAATGAACGCGTCAAGGATTGCGTGATCATCAACATTGACACCAATCGCGTAGATTTTCTGTTTCATTACAACCGTCGTCGCTTCGAGTTCCAACGTTATGTTGGTGAGGACGTGACGGCGAAGAAACCTGGGCAAACCAAATAGCGAGCTTGCATATGCACCTGCGCCACCTCGTGATTTCCAGTCTTGCGGCCTTGACCATCGGGGCTCAAGGCGCAGTCGTCTTTGCCGGCGATGCCCCTAACAGTGGGCCACTCGATACCACTCAGCTCATCACCCTGGAGACCAGCGACAAACCGTTGGAGACCGTGCTGCAGTGGATCAGCCGCCGTTCGGGTGTGAACATCGTCTGCAACGAGGCCGAACAGCCCCGCATCACCCTGCGCTTGGTCAACGTCACGTGGCAGGAGGCGGTCGAACAGATCGCCGCTCGCTATGACTTGGTGGTGGAGCGCAAAAGTGAGCGCGTGTGGCAGCTCACCCGTCCGCCTAAAGTGCGCATGGAGTTCCAGGACGCACGCCTGACCGTGGTGTTGGAGGCCCTCGCGCGCCAAGCCAACGTCAACATCGTCATCAGCGATGACATCAACGCCAACCGTCGCCTGACCATGACCCTCAATGGCGTGCCCTGGCGCGAAGCCCTCGACGTCATCGTGCGGGCCACTGGTTACGCCTGGATTGAGCAGGAATATCAGATCATCCGCGTGGTGTCGCAGGACAAATTAGAGAAGGATCTGCGGACCAAGGTCTTCCATCTGAACTACACCACCGCCAAGGATATGGCAGCGGTGGTCGATGGTACCAGGAGCAAGGACGGCAAGGTCATCACCGACCTCCGCTCCAACAGCCTGATCATCACTGATACCCCGGTGTCGCTCGATGCGATCACCCGCATCATCAACACGCTTGATGGGCGCACCCGTCAGGTGCAGTTGGAATTGAAGTTCGTCGAATTCTCTAACGGCGATGCGCAGAAGATCGGCTTCAATCCGATCAACACCTCGTTCAATCTCAAAGGCATCGGTGTGGTGGCCCCCAGCTTCCAGCCGTTCAACGACATCTTCGGTGGTGGTGTGAACTTCAATACCACCAACCCATCCCCGGCGAGCTCGGGTGATTTCAGTGCGACCTTCGCCTTTGAGGCGCTGACAACCCTGAGTAGCTCTGAAGTCCTCCAGGCACCGCAAGTGCTGACACTCGACAACACCAAGGCGACGATCCGCATCGGTCGTGAGATCCACTATGCCGAGACCACGATCACGCAGAATCCCAACGGAAGTGGCTCGCTGATCACCTTGAAGGAAGCCTCGTCCAGCCCGGTGAAGGACGGTATCACCATCGAATTGACGCCGCACATCACCAGCGATGGCTTTGTCTCGATCGAGCTGTCGGCCGTCAATGAGCAGGTTACTTTGGTCCAGTTCACCAACGGCCAGGCACCAAATTCGCCGGATTTTGCGGCGATCGAACTTCCGACCAAGAACAGCACTGAGCTCAAAACCAGCATCATGATCGCGGACGGGAAGACCGGCGTAATTGGTGGCATCTTGACCAATCGCAGCCAGGACGAGACCCGTCAGATTCCGTTGCTCGGATCACTGCCCGGGCTGGGCTGGTTGTTCAAGAAGCGCGAAGAGAGCATCGAACAGCGCAACCTCACGATCTTTGTCACTCCGCGTATCATTCCCACCTCGGACAAGAACGAGTACGAGGATGCGCGTTTGCGCCTGCGCGAGCGCCTGTCTGGGCTCGACTTGCGTCCCAAGACGGACATCGAGCAGACGCGTTCGCTCAACGAACCCTGAACTCGCTGCCGACCGGGGTTATTCGCTGTCAGGCAGGCCAAGTGGCCTGCCTGACGCGGTTAACCGATCTTTAGTTCGTCCCAGTTCGCCAATCCTGAGCCGGTCTGAGCCCGTCTGAGCCCGTCCTGTGGGGTTGTGTTGTTCTGGATCAACATAGTGTCTGAGGCTTCATTCCGACCGCTCGTGAGTGCCGCCCGTCAGGGCCGTGCGCCCGCGGTCCCACCGGCAGCCTGACAACCACAGCGGCGCCACCACGAACCGGATTTTAACCATGGGTTCCCATATTCTGATGAATGTCCTCGACGAGCAGGAAATGCGCGTCGGGGTCATCCGCGATGGCCGTCTTGAGGCACTCATCCACGAACGTATCGGTGAAGGCCAGCATCTCGGCAATATCTACAAGGCGCGGGTCGCCAATGTCGAGCCCAGCTTGGATGCCGCCTTCCTCGATCTGGGCGCGGGCAAGAACGGCTTCATCCACATCGACGAGGTGATTCACGAGAAGGGCCGCAACGCTCGTATTGAACAGGCACTGCAACCTGGCCAAGAGATCGTGGTCCAAATCACCAAGGAGTCGATCAAGGACAAAGGCCCGTGCGTCAGCATGTACCTGTCTCTGCCCGGCCGCTACTTGGTGATGATGAACAGCGATCAGGCCAAAGGCGTCTCCAAGCGCATTGAGGATCAGGTGGTGCGTAAGCGCCTAAAGAATCTCCTCGCCACCTTTGAGCCGCCGACCGGCATGGGCTTCATCGTGCGCACCGCCTCGGCGGATCGCAGTGAGGCCGATATCCGTCTTGACTACGAGTTCCTCAAGCGGCTGTGGTCGGAAGTCCAGGCGCTCAGTGGTCGCGTACGTGCGCCCTTCTGTTTGTACCAGGAAGCCGATGTGGTAGTGCGCACCTTGCGCGACTTGGCCAGTGCCGACGCGCAGGCGATCATCATCGATCAGGAAAAACTCTACGACGAAGCGCGCGCGTTCGCCCAGGTCTTCATGCCGGAGATCTGCGATCGCATCCAATTCCATCGCGAAGAACTGCCGCTCTTCACCTACTACGGCCTCGAAGATCGCGTCGGCACCATTTATGATCGTAAGGTCCAGCTCCCATCCGGTGGCACCATTGTCATCGAACAGACGGAAGCGCTGGTATCGATCGACGTCAATAGTGCGCGCAATCGTGATGCCGGTGACGTCGAGACCACCGCGCTGATGACCAATCTGGAAGCGGCCCAAGTGATTTCGCAGCAGCTCGTGCTGCGTGATCTCGGTGGCCTCATCATCATCGACTTTATCGACATGGAGGACCGTGATCACCAGAAGCTGGTGCAGCTCGCGCTTCGCCGTGCGCTGGTAGCTGACAAGTCCAAGATCCAGATTTCGCCAATGTCGCGTTTCGGTTTGGTCGAGATGACCCGCCAGCGCACGCGCCCGAGCCATAAGTTGGTGGCTTCCAGCGAGTGTCCCTACTGCATTGGCACCGGCTCAATCAAGAACGCGGAAAGTTTTGAAATCGACTGCATGCGCGCGATCCGCCAGGCCCTGTCCGCTCGCAGTCTCTCGCGGCTGGAAGTGGTGGTGCCGCAGGACCTCGCGGTCTCGGTGCTCAACGCCCGCCATCGAGAACTGGCGATGCTCGAAGAACGCTTCGATTGTCGCATCGTCTTCACCGCTGACGGCCTGATGAAGGCCCGTGAGTTTCGCCTGCTGCCGACGGCGCGCAAAGGCGAACGCCGTGAGCGTGAGAAACCCGTCCGTCCGAGCCTGTTGGCGCCGCTGATGGTCGAACAGGCCAAGGCCCTGGCCTTGGTCAAGGAGGTCGCGGCGATGAGGCCGGATGATCTCGA
>Ga0105046_10008310_pt1 | contig 16323 bp, 13 predicted proteins | sample MAT03_FD_78385 | JGI IMG/M metagenome (GOLD analysis project Ga0105046, IMG submission 78385) | Freshwater microbial communities from Lake Fryxell liftoff mats and glacier meltwater in Antarctica - MAT-03 (megahit assembly) | ecosystem: Environmental > Aquatic > Freshwater > Ice > Liftoff...
TCATCTTATCGAAAGAAAGAACCTTAACGTTAACGGTATCACCAATGCGTACTAATTCGCTAGGATGTGATATGCGTCCCCAAGTCATGTCGGTTATATGTAATAATCCGTCCACGCCACCTATGTCGATAAACACACCATAATTGGTAATGTTCTTCGCGGTTCCTTGAATGATTTGGCCAACTTCGATTGTATCAAGAATTTTCTTGCGACTTTCAGCTCTTTGCTCGTTTAGATACTTACGTCTAGAAATAATCACATTACCACGTTTTTGGTTTACTTTGATAATATAAGCAGTTATTGTTTGACCTACAAATTGATCGAAATCTGTAACTCTTTGAGTATCAACTTGAGAGCCTGGTAAGAATGCCGGAATACCGATATCTACACTTAGACCGCCCTTAACCTTATTGGTAACGATACCTTCAACTGGTTTATTAGCTTCATAAAGTTTGAGAATAGCATCCCAAGCCTTCATTGCTTTTGCTTTTTCATAAGAAAGCAAAACATTACCGTCAAAATTTTCTAATTCGTCTAATATTACTTCGATTTGTGATCCAGAATTGAGCTTTTTTAACTCGTAATCAGAAAATTCATAAAGTGGTATTAAACCATCAGATTTATAGTCGATATCAACTAAAACACCATCAGGACTTGCCTTGATTATTGTACCGGTGATTAAATTCCCTTTTCTGAATTTATCAAGGGTACCTTCATACAGGGACTTTAATTCATTTTGTTGTTCTTGGTTTAATTGATAGTGATCATCCTCTATTGGGGACTCGGTTCGTCTAAAATGCTGCGGCTTTACACGTTCTTTTGACATTAATACTCCTGTTCTTCGTTGCAACGTTAATCAGGAACTTCCGGGCGAGAAGTTCCTGTATTGTTGATTCGAAGGTAAAGGTTAAAGGGTTAAACTTAAAATTTTTCTAATTAATTTTACTATATTATTTTGATATTCACAAATTTGAAATAGAGACGAACCGAATTAGCGCTTGGTTTTTTCTGTCTGAATTTTATCTTTTAAAATTTTATTTCGTAATTCATTTAATTCTCTTATGCGCTTATATGGCTTAGGGTAATCAAAAATTAAGTTTATTAGCGGTAGATTTTTAATGAAGTTAAAGAGCGATGATTGTCTGTCAGTAAATTTTCCGGGTATTAAATATTTTGGACTTAATAATAATTTTGGAGATAATAATGATATTTCATCCATGGTTATAGGCCTTAAAATCGATTTCAAAAGTGGTGAATCAGTACTTTTAAGATTTGCGTCTGTATAAAAACCAGAAAGTGTTGTTAATAAATCCGCTGCTTCAACTCCAGATATGCCTGAGTTTAATTTATCTAATGCTGAACCACGATGAGAAAAATTGCTGGAATCGGTGATTGCTGCAATAGCACCATCAAAACAATTAAATTGAATTGCAGCTTTAGCATCCATTTTGTGCTCAATTGTTCTTAAAATATAAGATGGAATTAGATAAGTGAGAGCTTCGGACAAGTAATGAATGACCAACTTTTTATCGGTAGGCATAGAGTCTTTATAATCTTTTGTATATTGAATTAAATTCCTGAATCCGGCATAGATAAGTAACGGAAACAAATATTTGTATGTTACATACTCATAAGGATTTGATAAAAGATACATCATGCTTCTAGCGAGAACAAATTCTTTGGCTTTAGGCGGCAATGTTTGTAGCCATTGTTCATTGACTAAAACATAATTTATGAAAGGTATAGATATGGTGTTTTTGTAACCAACCAATAATCTTCCTAGAGCATTTAAATTTCTAACGCGTACTGTTGATTTTGGATCTAGTGTTTCAGCTATTACTTTAGCTTCCGCTTGAGTATTGTCAGATGTTATAGATGAAGATAATGGGGTTAACAGCAGATTAAAAAGTTTTTCTTTTAAAGAAATAGCTTCAATGGCTTGCGTTGTACTACAGGCTATGCCGAGCATCGTATATAAGATGAATAATTTATAATTTTTTAGGTTCATTTTTGACTTTCTAAAGTTATGTTAATTACTTAATAGTTTTACATTTAATTATTAATTTTTCAAAAGCTTGTCATGTAGTGATCTCTGTTTTTAATTGCATTTGAATCTTTTATTTTGTTATCTTATGAGTAAAGTTGGTTACATGCTTTATGGAGAGTTTATGAAAGTACCTATTTATTTAATTATATTTTTGCAAATTTGTTTGCAAATGTTACCAATGCAAGCAAATGATTTGCAAGCATTAGAAGCGCAGCGAGAAATTCATAGATTAGTTAAAATAAAATTGTACGGTGAACCTTTAAGTTTGGCTGGAAATCATTATAGTGCGACAAAGTCTCTTGCATTTAGTCCGGATGGAAAACAATTGGCAATAGCCTATAGTCCTGGTTCTGTTTTGATTTATGATCTGGTAGCTGAAAAAGCAAAACGATTTGATCGTGAAGTGGAAAAAATGAAAAAAGAGCTTAAAGAATCGGAATTGGCAGTTATTAGTGCGCCTAAAGATGCTATTTAAATTGTTTCAATACTATTAATGTAAAAAACGGGGCCCGGTTAAATTCCAGGCCCCGTTTTTTGTTAAGCGTGACGAATTTTTAATCGTGCATAACTTTTAGGTTCTAATCTAATAAACAACTTATTGTTTTTTGTTTCAGCTGTTCCTGTATCTGACAGTTTAACTTTGGACAGATCTATTTCCAATGGCAATGCTTCGGTGAAATAGTTAGATGTTCTCCAATGTATCGCATTGGTTTGAGCAGCTATTTCAGTATCAACAGCTTGTTTATCATTAGGTGTTGATGTGTCTTGTGTGCCAGTTTGTCTCTTTGGTGCTTGTGTTGTTGATGCATCCGTAGTTTTCATCGGCTCTTGTATTTGTTCTTTTTTGATATCTATCACATATTCACATTTGATAAAATTGGAATGTACGACAAATCTAAAAGAACCGTGGTCTAATGGAATAATGCCATTGAGTAATCCATGCTCTAATGATAGTTCTATCTTGTTTTTATCAATGTTTTCGATAGGAAATGCTATTGTTACAAGACCATTTTCATTTTTGGTGATTTCGGGTTTTATCTTAGCTACTATTTCTAGCTGCTTGTTGATCAAGGTCTGATCTTCTTCACTAAGTTGTTGCTGCGTATGAAATCTTGATTTCAACTCTTGCTGCATATGTCTAAATGAATGATCCATGTCTTCAAATACCTCTCTGAAAGAGAATGCATTTACCTGATATGCTTGCGTTGAAAGCAGCAAAAATACTGGGATAAGAATATTAGGTTTTTTGAATGTATACATAATTTCCTCCTGAGTGTCTGTTTCTTTAAAAATTATTGTAGCTTGAACTTTTTGTTTTTTCAATATCTAGCGTTTTTTTAAAATCAAATTTAATTGCTTATTGAAGTAAGCATACTTCTTTCAATTCTGCACTTTTTTCTTCATCTATGTCTGAGGGTACATAATCTATGTCTGAAGGTACATCGGGTTGCTCTATCTTGATGTTGTTAAATTGGCTCAAATAAAACAATTTGTCCTCGAAGCTATTTCCCAGATAATAAGCATAGAGATCTCCTTTGCTCGTTGCTGCTAAAAGCAATCCACTAGGTTCAATAAGAGTATGTGTAATGTTTTTGGGTTTGATAGTAATAACATGAAGGCATTTTCCTGAGTTGATATCCCAAATACGAATAGTGCTATCTGATGAAGATGAAGCGATGATGGTATCAGATATTCTTTCTAATGAGGATATATCATCAGTATGGCCTTCGAGTCCATGAACTAATTCTTCTGTTGAGAGTCTCCAAACTTTGATAATGAATTTAAAGCTTGCTATGACTATATCATCTATCGAGGTAATTACATTAGTAGCCCAATAGAATCTATTTTGTGCATTTGTATGGATAAAAGTATGAAGACATTCTCCTGATTCTGTATCCCAAATTCGCAAAGTATTATCATTTGCTGAAGAAACTAACTGGGCATTTTGGGTGCACTTTAAAAGCATAATTTGTCTAATGTGCCCAGGAAGTATAATAGGTTCACTTTGATTAAATTTGCCAATTTTTATTGCGGCATCTCGGCACGGCGTGATATACTTATCATTAACAATGGTTAAGTGTTGCAGGTCAAAATCATTCTCATTTTCTAAAATATCAAGACATTCTCCTGTTTTGCTATCCCATGTTCTAATCGTATGATCAGAAGATCCAGATACAATATTGCCATTTGGTAAAGCAATAAGAGAACAAACTTTTTCTTTATGTCCTTCTAATGTATTTAACAAAGTGCCATTGCTATCCCACAATTTAATGGTTGTATCTCCTGAAGCAGAAGCAAAATTGCCGTTAGGCAATAAGATCAATGCAGTTATGTATTTGGTATGCCTATCTTTGATTTTTATTGATATATTCGTTTTATAATTCCAAATACATAAAGAGCCATACGCACTTGCAGCAACAACGCGGTCATTATCCAATAGCAATAAACAACTGATGGTGGGTGAAAACGCATGAGGCACTTCAAAGGCTTGAGTGTTGTTTACACAAAAATCTACAAAATCATTGCCCCAACAAGCTACACCTTTAATAAGCTCAATTAAATCTTCATTGAGCAATCCTGAATCCAACCATTTAGAGGTAACAGCTTCTGCGATCTCTGTCTTGTTTTTGCCTTTTAACTCTTTAGCTTGCTGTTGAATTTCTTTGGCAATAGAGCGAAGTACAATATTGGTTAATGTTGGTATCTTTTTGTCTAAATTTTGTTCCATGCAATGAATTATGGGTAAAAACAATAGAGACGAAAATGCAATAAATTGACCTATTTTTTTTATCATGAAAAGACTCCGGTTTTAAATTAATAATTAAAGTTACCTTGATTTATGTTATTACTATTTTATTGTACGAAAGAGCACTCTTTTTTAAGTAGCAATAGCCCATAAAAATACTTTTATGGGCCAATCTCTCAAACTGCCTTTAATCACAAAGGCACACAAATTAGTATACTTTAAAAAAATAAATATTCAAGCTGGGCAATGTGCCGCGCAATAATAGGGATACATAAAGTTAAAATGAAGCAGTTTAGCGGGGCTTGTTAAACCATTTATGGATCAATGTTATGAATCATAGATAGAAAGACTTCTTAATCGAACTCTTGGCACTAATATAAACTCAAGCGGACTTTAGTATTTAAATTTTTGGGTATAACAAGGTAAATAGTGAATTATATGTTTTTAATGCGAAATGTCTTTGATTCTCACTATTAAACGGCCTTACTTGATATTTTTACTATAGTTGTAAAAATTAACTTTTGAGTTTAAATTGATACCAGTTTTTATTTGGAGATACATTTTGAATGTTCAGGAATTTTGGATAAAAAGGTTTAGTAAAGTATCTTTGTTCTTTTGTATGTTGTTTTGCAGTGAGTTATGTAGTGTTCCGACGGGTATCATAAGCGTTGTCTACAATCTTCGGGTATCCGAAACTACCAAATTTATAACCGAAGAATTTACCGACCCTTTTGGATTGGATTTCACTTTTTTTGAAGAAGCCCGTTGGCAGAACAGGTCGGCCTGCCAAAAGAAACATGATACATCTAATGCGGTCGGGGAGCTGGTAACTTTTTTATATGTGGCTGAGCCTTGTCGTGGTAGATCGTGGTATGTGCAGGCAGATTTTGCTGTTGCTAGAGTGAGCGAAAAAAGCCAGGGACAATCTTTAGCTCGGATTCAGACAGATGATTTTCTTCTAACTACCGGTTATAGTTGGTTATTACATTCCAAAGTTCGATTTACCGTTTCAGGGTTGCTTGGTATCCCCACTCACAAAGATACCAGTTTAGATTTTATTCAATTTGGTACGGGCCATGTTGCCTTAGGTATTCAATTTGATGCAGCAGTTAATTATTCAACTAAAAACAAATGTTCAATTCGGATGGCTGCGCGATTAATAGGAGCAATTCCGAGAGCTGCGACATATAAGTATTTGACATATAATTATAATTTGGGCGAAATTATCGATTTGTTTGTTTCTCATCATGTGCTTTTGGGGGATCATTGTTTTGAGGTGGGCTATAACCCTACGTTTGTTGTTGCTAGTGGTACTTCTCCCGCTATCCCAAGTTTAGAATCTCAATTAGATCTTATACGAAATAGTTATTATATGTCATATGAATATGGCTTTAAGCTAAAAAAAATTGATAATGCTATAGAATGTGGTCTGTCATTTGGTTCAGACGTTTCCCCTAAAAGAACAGGGCAAAAGTTGATTGTGTTTGGTTGGTTAACTTGGGGCGTCAGTTTTTAGAACTAGAATAATAGTGAAACTAAGGTGCTATTTTAGCGATAGTCTGATTTATCGTAGTTGTAAAAAAATGCTTTTAAGGTTAAAATTACTCTATCAATCTTTTAACCATATTCGCCTATCAAATTTTATGAAAAAACAAGAAATACCTACAATGATTTATGGGATTCATCCTGTAATCGAGCTTTTAAAAGCAAAAAAAAGAAAAATGCAAACAATCTATACAACTGAACCAGAGCCAAAAGCATGGTCAGAGATTGTGCCGTTGCTTCCTACGTATGTAAATGTTAAGCATGTTACCAAAGATGCTTTAACTAAAATTGCTCAAACAGCTGATCATCAATCTGTTGTTGCATTGGCCGCCCCATTTGTTATTCGAAAAAAGTTTTTCGATCCTAAGAATAGTCCATTCTTGATTATGCTCGATGGCATTCAAGATCCTCGTAATCTAGGCGCAATTTTAAGATCCAGCTACTGTTCGGGCATAAATGGCGTTATTCTTACCAGTAAATCAAGTGCTCCCCTTAATGCAGTAGCACTAAAATCTTCTGCCGGATTAGCTGAGCATTTAGATATTTACCAAACTGGGTCAATTCAAAATGCAATAACAGAACTTAAAGATGCTGGATATAATATTTATCTAGCTGCTCTAGATGGTAAAGATACTACAACTGTTGAATATGAGCTGCCATTGTGTTTGGTAATTGGTAACGAGGCTATTGGGATAAGTAAAAATATTCTAGGTCAAGGAACCAAAATTAGGTTGCCTCAAGTTAAATCTGATATATCATATAATGCTTCAGTTGCTGCAGGTATTCTTATGTTTAACATTGCACATCAAAAAAAGATTATTTAACAGCTAATCTTTAGCTTCCAAAGTTTTTTTTAAATAAATTAATTTTAGGGTTCTCTTTTGTATCGAGAACCTTAAATATAAATAATTGTTAACAGGAGCTATTTTTTAAAAGCCAAGCTGGATAAAGTTAGAGATAATAACTTTAATTGATCTAGTGTTTGTTTGAGCCGTATGTGATATCTGTTGTAACTCTTTATTACAACTTTTTCATCTTTACTTAGCTGTTTAATCCATGCTAAAACTGCATCTTGGTTATCTTTAATCGTGTCATAAAGATTTAACAATATAGTATATCGATCATTGTTCTTCAAATAATTTACGATATTTTCAAATGGCTCTTCAATTGTTGTTGAATGGGGATATGTCCAATTAGACAAGTAACGGTTGAGAACATGTTTCTTGATGTTGGCAGGAGTTAATTTGGTTATTAGATCGCTATATTTTTTACTTACAATAAAATAATTTTTATTGAGATAGTTAAGCATTATGGCAAAGTTTGCACCATCGGCTAAGTTGGAGTTACTTCTAAAAACAACATTTTTCAAAACAAGGAACAAATCTTTGGTCTTTTGTTCATCAGAAAATAATTGTTTATCCGTAAGTGAATATGATGATTCATCTGAAGAAAAAAATGGGTTTTTTGTTCTTAGCTCTTTAATATAAAATTCACGGCTATCATAGGTCCCTGCTATTCCCATAAAGGCTAATGCTATTTGTGTTAAGCTAAAATCTGATGCATCTATAAATTCAAAATAATGTTTAGCGCTACCTGGTACCATAGATATTATGGTTGGCATTTTACCTTTAATAATTATTGGAACGGTTATTTTGCCGTAATCATAAGTTAATTCTTTGGGATAGATTGTTTTGGTATAAATAAAAGCAACTTCTTTGTTATTAATAACTATTGACTCTCGGCTTTGCTCATGTAAATCAATAAATAATTTGCTTAGTAAAGCTTCATGTTTTTTAAGATCTGCAACTTGGAACCAATCTGAATGTGGGAACTTAATTTGTGGAATATTTTGTTTGATTAGTGGACTAGCGAATTTTTGCCAAGGTCTTTGCGCCTTATTTGACCATACTGAATGAATGTAATTAATTACTTCAAAATAAGATCCTTTTCTATCTCGTAACGATTTAAAAAATTTTTTAAAATTTAAATAAAAACTGGGTTTCAGCTTTTGGTTTTTAAAATCTACATCTGAATATTCTATGACAAAATTCCTATTAACGGTAAATGGTATTGGCAGGATCTTATTGATTATGCCCGTTGAAGCATTAGAAATAGCTCCAACTCCCAATATATAATTTTGATTCCCTGTTAAATGTATGTTCCTCAAATTTGACCCCCCTAAGAAACATGACATTGAAAAAAAGAATCGAGTTTTGATTTTATCGTTCAAATAATGCACAAGTTCGAAAAGCGTTTCTTTAGTTAACCCCATTAACAACGGGGTTGCATTGTTTGTGCTAGGCTCCGATCCATGACCTATTCCATAAATATTCCAGATGTATTGCTCAGAAAACAAGTCTAAAATATCTGTATTGTCAGATTTTATATAATTTTTTAGACTTGCTTTGTTATTAAAGACCGTTGAGAGGTTGGTAATTAAGAATTTTTGAAAAGTCTCTGCATACGATGTTTCATCGATATATTGATAGGATGAAGGGTTAAATTGGTCTTTCGTCGTTGGTAATTTTTCATATGAAATACCTAGAATAGCTTCGTCAAACCCCTTTGCAAGGTCATATTTAAAACTCTGGTCTTTCAAAAAATTCAATGTTTTTTCTTTGATTTTGGTTATATATTTTATTGGAATTGCCAAAATCAAGAACTCATTAATTTTTCTTATGTCCCAATCACCTGCTTTAAGTTGTTCAACTATTAAAAATGCTTTGAGTAATTCAAATGCCATAATCCAAATAAATTGATCCATTGTATCTTGCAAAAGAATCTTTAAATTTTGAAATTTATAAACATCATATTTATTATTAATTATTTTAAGTGCTTCGACAGGGTCATTTTTTTCATTCAATGCGTCCTTAATTGTATAATTAATTTGTTCATAAATTTTTTGTATTGATTGTGAAAATTGGGATAATTTAGCTAAAAACTTAGAATCACTTAATAATGTAGTGCCATACAGAGGAGTATTGTATTTAGCTATCATGGTATTGAAATTTGAGTTGTTTAACATATCTGTATAAAGCTGTGCATACTCGAGAATTGTTTTTAAACTAGAGGAAGTTAAGACTACGGGTGAAGCCTCATCGTATAACGATTCCAAGGTCATGTTCGTCATGGGACCTAAATAGACTGAATTTTGAAATGTATCTTTTTTAAATCTATTTACTATAGTTTCAGTATTATCGAAAATAAAAATAATATCCCTCATAAAAAGATCATCATACGTTGACGTACAATATATTACCCCGATGAACCCAAAATAAAAAAAAGCAAAAAGTAGACAATATCTCATAAATTCCCAAGCTTTAATTGATAAGTCTAAGATATGGCGATTATTCTTTTAATATCAATGTTTTATTTTAAAAAATTTGCAAAATTTAACATATAATCACAGTGTGGGGCGATTCCTGTTGGATTACCCGATGTATCAGGAGCTTTAGGATATGTTTCTTTTATATATTCATCAGCCTCGCATATCATTCCTTGCATTGGATTTATACCAGATGGTGGATAGCATAGATTTTTGGGGGTTGCTCCAACTGTTGGATTTAATGCTTCTTCTAAATCAGTGGTATTAAAATAGAGAGGAAATCCATCCCAGGTTTCATCTAAAAAATGCCACCAGCGCTTATCAATTTGAATAAGACCATGTTTTTTCATAGTGTTAATTAAAAGATCGTGATTTGTTTTTATTTGAGGATCTATTTTAGAGAAATCAATATTTTCTATGTTGTCGCAATCTGTTAATGTGGTAGGCATTTTAACTTCTGCTTGGTTGTCTAGGTAAATTAATACAGCATCTACAACCGATCCTCTATTATAGTTTTTTGACTTGATATCAAACTCTAAACATTTAAGGGCATAATCTCCTTCTGCTTCACCTTTTAGATTTATAAGGTGAGTATCTTCTGTTTCGAACTTGAAAGCACTTTTAATTTTTAAACCAAATCCTAAAGATTCAAGCTCCTTTTGTACTAGGTCCAACTTTTTAGCAACTTTTCTTGTTATCAAGCGATCGAATTTAGTTTTAATTAGGTCTGCATCAAAAACGATGGTGCTATTAATTTGTCCTATATCCACAAGCTCGTAATTATTTAAAGGAACGAAATGTGTGCCAAGCGAGACATAGAGCCAAAAAATAAAGTTTTTTGTAACAAATAATTCCATGTTTTTTTCCGTATGTTTTTATTCTACGTCGCCAGAATATCAGGTATTTAAATACCTGAATGAATGGCTGTAGAACCCTTCGTCTTGTTCTTTGTAACTTCAGTGAAGTAGAAAGCGAAGTAGGGTTTGGCTGTGAAGAATTCCGTGCGACACTTTGACTTTTAAGCCTCAGTGCGCTTCATAAAATAGTTTAGCATGGTGAATGAAAAAAGGTAGGTGTTTCGAGGCTTTTTTAACCTATTTAGGTACAATGAAATAGAGGCTAACTTTGCAAACTAATGATTAGGGTTATTGATAAAAGAGTTATCGATGCTAGCTGCATTTGCTCTTATCTTTAACGTTTCACATCAAAAAAAGATTATTTAACGCGAATTGGGTAGCATTATTTTCTAGAACTTAATGCATTGAGCGTTGATGTTAAAAAATTTAAGCTAGTAATGCTCATTACATTTGGCTTTGTTTTTGATATTGGCGCTGCGATGTTCAGTCCGCTGAAAAACATAATGTTTGAGCTTTCTCCAGGTGTATAGGGCAGCCCTTTAAAAAATTGTACTAATTTGCTTACAAATGCTGGATTCAGATATATCTGGGTATAATTTCCTTTAGGTTCTTGTCTTGGAATAATAACATCAGTAGATTTGATGATAATTGCTTGAACTGGCACAGGCGTTATTAATTCCCCTCCTGTGTTCAATTGAGCATCGTTCATTGCTTTTTCAAGTTCTTCATACTTTACCCACGCAATTGCTTTTTTTAATCGAGGTCCGGTTGTTTTCAAAAGGGTAGAATAAAATTGAGAGGCTACATTCTCTAAAAATCTTGTGTAGAATTGCGTTATAAAAGTAACAATCTGCTTATTTGAAGATACTACTATATTTTCGGTCCTATTGCTGCTAACAAGAAGTTTTTCAATATCATTTTGAGAATCTGCTATTAATCCAAAAGTTTGGTTCCAGGCACCAGTTGCAGCAGTGGTAAATGCGGTATTTGTGCCGGATTTGGTACCGGTAAAATCACTCCAAGTTCCTGAATAATCTCCTGTCGTATCTTGACTTAAAAGAAAATGTTTTTGGTTTTCGTTATCCGGCCATGAGGTAAATGGTAAGATTGATGCTTGCTGATAAGGATAATCGGCTAACGTGAAACCAGGTTTTCCAACAGGCTTCGATGGTGTAACGGGTGGGAGAACTATTGGCTTCGTGGGTTTTATTGGTGGTGTTACAACCGGTTGCCGAGAATAACCTCTTTGATAAAACTTAATTTTTGGATCTGCTCCTTCCACATAATCAGAACCTTTGAAATACTCCTGTAATTTGCTAACAAATACAGGACGCAAGCTAATTGATTGGTTTTTTATTTGGCCGCCGCGGCTCGGATTTGAAGGGTTAACGATATTTGCAGTTATTTTGATAGGCGTTATGAGAGCACCTTGCTGATTTCTTGGTGCATTTGCAATAACGTTCTTAAGGTCATCATATTTTACCCAAGCTAACGCCTTTTTTTCTTTTAAATGTCTGCTTGTTGCCTTTGCTAGTGATTGGTAAAAATTTTTAGTTACCTGTTCTAATGCATCTGGGCCGAAATTGGTAATATACGTCACCATGGCTTTATCTACCGATATTACTATATCTTTGGTATTCCCAGCCTTCAAATCAATATAATCCCGTAATGATTTTTCAGTAAATTTTTTGAGAGGATCGGTAAGTAAATTTACGCTTTCTTCCCATGCTTCACGAGCAGCGGTTACAAGGGGATGCTTTTCTCCCTGATCTCTGCTTCCACCAAAATCATCCCAACTGTCTTTATCTCTTCCATCAGCCTCTTGGCTTAAAAGTGCCCAATCTGTTTTTCCGTCCCAGGTGGTTATTGGTAATACCGAAGCTCCGGAATAACTATAGCTTTTGAGAGCAGTTCCCTGTTGAAACATTGCTTCAGAAGATATATGGAAGGACAACAAGATAAATATTGTTATTGAAAATTTTCTGTTCATAATCTCTATCAAGCTTCCAGGGGGGTTATGGTTAATTTATATATTGTTACGTTTAACGTACGATCGAGTAATAGTTTAAGAATAATGTCATTAAAATCTGATTTAAAAGAGCTCTTTTTTGAGTTATCTACTTTCTCTGTTTTTATTATGAAACAGGTATTTCCTCAAAACCGCCCGGGTATCGATCAGTTTGAACAATAACAAAATTTGGATGTTTTCCCGTAGGTTTAAAGCTGTGAGCTATTTCGTTTGCAGAGATTACAAATGATTCCCACTTGCCATCCTTATAGTTTAGCGTATGATTGGTCAATTTTCCTTCTTTAGGTTGTAGTCCTATGAATAACTTTGGCTTTATAAGGCCTCCAATATGTAAGGAGCACGGCTTGTCAGATAGATTTATATAGCCTTTAAGTGTTAAACTTTCTTCCATGGAAAACAAGAAAGAGCTGCTTAAAATAGCTAAACCGAATAAAAATGGTTTAAAAATAGTTGAATTGTTTTTCATAATACCTCCGTTTAATGTAATTCTTTAATTATAGTACTGAAATTTCATAGCAAAACTCAAGAATTGCTATGTACCTATTGGTATGGCCCATAAAATCTGCTCTTGAGTTTTTAAATTTTTTTAGTTGATATAAATCGTTGACTTTGAGTTTCTGTAAAAGGTAAAAAATAAGGAAATTCCATTAGGGGGAGTCGTATAATGAGCGCTAAATTTAATCAATCAAGGATAGTAGCAGCTTTGGATATCGGGACAACAAAAATATGTGCTGTAGTAGCACATCAACTGGATGATAAGTTTGAGATCTTAGGTATCTCCAATGTATCATCGTTAGGTTTAAAAAAGGGTATCGTTGTCAATATGTCTCAAGCAGTTAACTCAATTAGGTTAGCTTTGAAAGAGGCTGAACTTGCTTCTGGATGTAAGATAACATCGGCAGTGGTGGGAATTTCGGGTTCTCATATTCAGTCATTATCTTCACAAGCATCAATTTCAGTAAAAAAAGATAGAGTAAAAGAGCAAGATATTACTAAGGTATTGGAAATGGCTAAAGCTGTTTCTATTCCTACGGGTTATCAAATTCTTCATTCAGAAACTGAGCATTTTACTATTGATGATTATCCTGTTTCTGATCCGATAGATATGTATGCAAGCCGCTTGCAGGCCAAAGTTCATATTATTATTGGTTCGGTGTCATATGTTCAAAATCTAATTAGATGTTGCGAATTAGCAGGTATATTTGTATCTGATATTGTTCTAGAGCATTTAGCATCTGCAGATGCTGTTTTATCTGTTGATGAAAAAATGATCGGCTGCGGTGTTTTAGATATTGGCGGTGGAACATCTGATTTTGCCGTATTTAACAATGGCACTATCAAAGATACAAAAGTATTTTCTGTAGCATCAAGCCAAATAACAAATGACTTGGCCGTTTGCTTAAGATCTAGCTTGAAAGATGCTGAAAGAGTTAAATTTCAGTATGATGTGCTAAAAAATACCGGGAAAGATGAAACCGTAGAGATTGAGTTAGCTCAAGGACAAGTAAAACAATCAGTTCCTGTTCATATGTTGACTTCTGTTATTGAATCTAGAGTTTATGAACTATTTTCTTTGCTGGAGCAAGAAATCCGCACAAAGAATCTGCAACGCTTTATGCCTGCAGGTATAATTTTAACTGGCGGTGGTTCGTTGCTTCATGGTATAGATCGTATAGCGCAAACAATTTTAAACTGTCCAGTACGGCTTGGCGCTCCCAATTTTGAAGGATTCAAAAAAGATTCTATCTCCAGTCCTATTTACTCAACCGTATTTGGATTAATGAAACAAAAGTGTGAAAAGAGCCATAAAAACTTTGAAAACAATTTGACTGGCCCATTGATAAGCCGTATCTTCATGCGTATGAAATCATGGGTAACAGGTACACCTGGTTCAAGCACGCCTAGTTCTGGAACACCTGGTACGAGGAATTCCTGGTAAAAGGCTAATATTAAAAAAAAGGGTACAATATGTCAGAATTTATTTTTGATGAGAGACCACCAAAATTCGGTTATCATTCAGCTAAAATTAAGGTTTTAGGAGTGGGTGGTGCTGGATCTAACATGGTTAATAGTATGATAAGTGCAGGACTTGAAAACATCGATTTTATTGTTGCAAATACCGATGCTCAGTCGCTGAAATTATCAACTGCACCTCAAAAAATTCAAATAGGTGTCAAATCATCCAAGGGTCTGGGAGCTGGTGCTAATCCAGAAGTAGGAAAAAGAGCTGCAGAAGAAGATATAGATAAGATTATAGAAAGTGTATCTGGCGCTGATGTGCTTTTTATCGCTGCGGGATTAGGTGGCGGAACAGGTTCCGGAGCTATGCCTGTTATTACAAAAGCTTTAAAGGAAAAAGATATTCTGTTAATTGTAATTGCGACTAAGCCGTTTGTTTTTGAAGGCAAGAGACGTATGAAAATCGCAGAAGAAGCTTTATCAATGGTCAAAAAAGATGTTGATACTGTTGTAATTTTGCCTAATCAGAAGCTTATGGACGTAGCCGAAGAGCCAGTATCATTAATGCAAGCATTATCAATGACCAATGGTCTGTTGTTCCAGTTTGTTAAATCTATTTCGGATATTGTGGACAAAGCTGGTCATATTAATGTTGATTATGCTGATGTAAAAGCAATCATGAAAAAGCGTGGAATGGCTGTTATTGGTACTGGTAGAGCATCCGGTAATGACAGAGCTACAAAAGCGGCAATGCTTGCTATATCATCACCTTTGCTTGAAAATATCGATATTTCAGGAGCTCAAGGAGTATTAATTAATATTTCAGGTTCTTCTAATTTAGGTTTAAATGAGATCGGTACGGCTGCGATGTTGATATCTCAAAAAGCACATGAAAATGCTAATATCGTTTTCGGTTCCGTGATTGATGATTCGCTTGAAGATGATATCTCGGTAACTGTAATTGCTACTGGATTTTATAATAGTCCTCATGCAATGAGCGGTGCTGAAGCTAAGGAATATGATTTTAGTAAAGATGAGTCTGGGGTTACTTATAAATCGCAACCATCTGTACAAGAAAAAAGTAGTCCTAAAAGTTCAGAGGGATATAATTCGGTAGATTTTAATGATCTTGAAATTCCTACTGTTGTCCGAAATAGGATTAGAGAAAAGCAATCTTGATGAGAATACTACAGCTAAAGCTGCTTTGGCCTGCACAACTTCAAGAGCAATACCTTGCTTGAATCAACACAAGCTGCTTTCTTAATGTGCGAAACATACTCAGCCATGCTATATCAAAAATAACCGGCTTATGGTTGGTGAATTAAGTTTGTAAATGCATACAATGATAACAAAAGAGGCTTTCGTTTTTTCGAAAGCCTCTTTTGTTGATTGATCTTAAAGAATATTAATAATAATAGTAGCTTTCATCTTGTGCATTTATCGGTGTAGTATTATCTGCAACAGGAGCAGTTGGCTCTTGATAATAATAATAATTTTCAGCTACGATAGCAGCGTTCGGTTCTTGATAATAATAAGTAGTATCATCATAATAATAATCGGCAGCAGGAGTTGCCCAAGCTTCTTGTACGTATTCACTGATAGTGATTTTAGCTTTGCATTGATTGCACTCAATTGCTGAGCCCATGTTATTCCATAAGTTTTTTAAGCAACCTAAGCAGATACTATGGTTACAGTTTAAAGTAATTTTTTTATTAGATTCAGCATCAAATTTAACTGTGCAGGTAGGGCAGTGTATTCTCGCGTTCAATTTTTGCAAGCGGTCAGATTCTTTTTTTAGTTCTTTTTCAACCAAGA
>Ga0105046_10008312_pt1 | contig 16322 bp, 15 predicted proteins | sample MAT03_FD_78385 | JGI IMG/M metagenome (GOLD analysis project Ga0105046, IMG submission 78385) | Freshwater microbial communities from Lake Fryxell liftoff mats and glacier meltwater in Antarctica - MAT-03 (megahit assembly) | ecosystem: Environmental > Aquatic > Freshwater > Ice > Liftoff...
CATTGAGAGCCGCCACTTTTTGCTCTTCAATCATCTTCCAATCAATAAAGTCCTCGATTTCAGGATGATCCATGTCCAAACACACCATTTTCGCAGCCCGACGCGTAGTCCCACCAGATTTAATCGCACCAGCCGCACGGTCTAAAACCGCCAAGAAGCTCATCAAACCAGAAGATTTTCCACCACCAGAAAGCCCTTCATTCGCACCACGAAGACCTGAAAAGTTTGTACCGGTTCCAGAACCATATTTAAACAAACGCGCTTCACGAGTCACAAGATCAAAAATTCCACCTTCCGCCACCAAATCATCTTTCACGGATTGAATAAAACAAGCATGTGGCTGCGGACGGGAATAAGCGTCTTCAGATTTGGAAAGAACGCCGGTATCAGGATTCACATAGTAATGTCCTTGCGCATCTCCAGTAATTCCATAAGCATGGAAAAGCCCAGTATTAAACCATTGCGGGCTGTTCGGCGCACAAATTTGCGCGGTCAACATATATTTCAATTCATCTTCAAACGCATCAGCGTCCTCTCCCGAGCCAAAATAGCCATATTTTTCACCCCAATGCCTCCAAGTCGCCGCCAAACGGTGATTGACTTGTTTTACTGAAGTCTCTGCGCCCAAAACCGGATTCCCCATCTCATCTTTCATCACTTCCCCATTTTCACCAATTTGCGGAACGCCCTTTTTTCTAAAATATTTTTGTGCCAAAATATCAGTTGCCACTTGCGACCAAGTTTTCGGAACCTCCACATTCTTCATTTCAAATACCACGGAACCATCTGGATTTGCAATTTTAGAAACCCGTTTGTCATATTCAAAATAGGAATAAGGATCTTTACCCTTTTCTGTAAAACGACGACCGATTTTAAGGCCGAAACTCATCCCTGAATCTTGGGCTGCTGCTTCTTTGGCACTGGATTTTGACATAGGCGTGGGGTTAAAAAAACTGAACTTTACAAAAGCTTGAAATCCTGTCGCGGCACAACCCATAGTTGCACACCCATCCTCGACCCACCATATCTAGCCCCTGTTGTATTCTAAAAGATACCCCTCTCGGCTCCCCCGGTCAAGGTCGAATGTTCAAAAACTCTCTTTATTTCTTGCCCTTTAAAAGGATGTGGGGTCTGGTTAAATTTCCCAAAACTGTCCTGGCTCAAAGGGCTGTAATTTGTTATAATAAAGGGAACTAGAACACTTAAAGGACGATGGATAAACTTACTTGTCAACAACTCAGCGCTAAACTTGAAGAAATTCAGCAGCTTTTTCGAACCATCAATATTAATGCTCCCAATATCTCAAATCTCCTCGACCTGTCAGAAAACTTAAAAGTTGAAGCCGAAAAACTGGAAGATTTGATTGTCCCATTCAACTACGGGTTACGCCAAAGGTTGGCAAAAAAAATTGGTGTAAAATACTTAAGTGACTTTCACGAAAGCCTCGCCAAAGCTTTTGACGGCGAAAAATGGTTTTACATTAACCAAGAAGGCATCAACATTTTTCCCACCCTCGATTTCGATGAGGCAGGAAATTTTTCCGGAGGTTATGCCAAAGTTAAAAAAACTAAAAAATATTCTATTCTTGATAAAAAAGGGCAGAAACACTTAATTAATAATACCAGTGCCTCAGACATAGGAGAATTCAACGAAGGGAAAAGTTGGTGGCTCAACGGATTGGGAGCAAAATATTTTATCGGAGAAGTTGATGGGAAGCCTCAAATAATATTTCGTAATCATGAACCTCGTGGAGACGGCTCTTTTAAAAATGGCATTGCCATAGCAACAAAAATACCTGGTTCGCCCCAAGTAGGCGTTTACTTTATCAACAAAGAAGGTGAAAAAATTATCAATGAAACATTCCACCAAGCTTGGAATTTTGATGGAGAAAAAGCTCTCGTGAATAATTTTGTGAGTGGAAAATACATCTATTATTTTATTGATAAACAAGGAAATAAAACTGAAATACCTAATTTAAAAAATCATATAATTAAATCCTTTTCAAAAAATGGAATTGCTTCTGAGAAAAAACTTCCATCAGGAGAAAGAATTTTCTATTTTACTGATAGTGAAGGCAAAATCATCCGTCAACGAGCTGACATAAAATTTTTAATGCCCTCCCGAACAAACACTTTAATCATACATAAAGATGATGGCGAGTGCCAAATCACTGACATTAAAGGTCTCCAATGCGTCCCCGGAATATTCATCTCAGCAAAAGATATGGGAGATGGGGTATTTAAAGTCACAAAAAAAGATGGTGAACAAGCTTATATCGACATTTACGGACAAGAAATTTTCAAAAATTAAATTATGCAAAAACTCACCTGTCAACAATTAGCCGCGCAAATTCAGCAGCTTCAACAAGATAAATTAAGCTTAGAATTGATATGGGCAAATTACCAAATCCCCCATCAACCAAATGAAAAATTTCTGGAGATGGTTCAACAATACCAACAGGTCTCTGATAAATGCAAAAAAGCAGAAACTGACTGGAAAATTTTAATCGCCGAAGTGACTGACCCCTACCATTACGTTTTGAGAGAAAAATTAGCAAAAAAACTCAAAATGCCTTATATAGGAGATTTCCATGAGGGAATCGCAAAGGTTTTTAACGGAGAAAAATGGTTTTACATCGACGAAGAAGGAAACAATATGTTCCCAGAAAAATATTGGGATCGAGCCGGAAATTTTTCTTGTGGATATGCAAAAATTAATCAACGTGAAATTCGTCAAAGCGAAAGTTACTTAAATACCGAAGGCAACATTTTCACCATTGAAAACAACAAAGTGGGAGATGTCTGCAATAACATAAGTATCATTGTAACCAAAACCCATGGTTCAACATTTTTTTATTTTGATGAGAATGGACTGTCCGTAAGTGACAAACTCAAAACTTATCAACCACTGAGCTCAACCCAAGAAAGTAATTTTAAAGATGGCGTAGCAGTAGCAAAATCCAGGCATCAAAGATTAGAACCAAAAGTCTTTTTTATTAACACTGAAGGCGAAAAAATTATCAATGAAGCATTCAACCACGCCTGGAATTTTGATGGGGAAAAAGCACTCGTAAATAACGTTGTGGGCGGAAAAATCACACATTATTTTATTGATAGGCAAGGGCGAAAAACAGAAATTACTATCTTTAAAAGACAAAATATTGATCCTGGAAGTGCAAGTCATTACTCTAAAAATACAACAATATTCTGCGAAACTGATCTTCAATTCAACAAAATTCACTACTTCTTAAAAAATGACTCACAAACCATCATCAATCAGAGGACTGATATCCGAAATATAAGTGCAAATGGCGACAATATTTTGGTAGAAAAAAAGAACGGCAAATACGAATTTATCGATACAGAAGGTAATCCCAGATTCAATGAAGAGTTTAATCGAGCCTCCAACTTTGAAGATGGCGTAGCAGAAGTACACAAAAACGGTCGGAGTTACTATATCAACCGCTTCGGCCAGGAAATCTTCAAACCAACCTAAAAAGTCCTTCAACCCTTCCAAAAAACCCCAAAATATGTTAAAATATAAAGATTTAACATATTCTCATGAACTTCTTCGGACTAGATTTCGGCGACTTCTCCTTCATTGAATTTTTCAACAACTTCAAAAACGTTGTCACGAATGTGCTTATTGTGATGACCTATTTAGGCGTTGCCTACCTTGGCGTTCTCTACATTCTCGCCAATCGCATCCGCTTCTCTTTCAAAATTCCCCGAAAAACGCAAAGACTGTACACTTGCGACCGTGAAACCATCAACGAAGCGCTTGGCGGAGCCGAAAATTGCCGCATCCACGCTGAAGGAAACGACGGCCGCCACGAAAATTTTCTCCTGCATTACATCGGCAGAAATAATCATGAAGGCTATGTGACAGGAAGATTTTACCCAGCTCCAACGCCCTCAAAAGGCATTTACATTTACGTTCACAGCATTGGCCATAATCTTTTAAAAGGATTGGAATATTTAGAATTCGCCCACAAAAACAGCTACGATTTACTCGTTTTCGACCAACCAAATCACGGAAAAAGTTACAATAACGGCAAAGGCAATTCCTTCGGCTTTCATGAATCCAAAGCCCTCGAAGCCATATTAAACTACATCCACCAACGTTTCCCAGAAAAAGGTTTGGTCATTCACGGAGCAGGAATGGGAGCAGCAAGCGCAATTATCTGTCTGGCTGAATCAGAACAAAATCACAAAAACTGGCATTACCGCATTGAAAAAGTAATCTTAGAAAATCCAATCTACAGCATAAAAAAAATCATTTTTTCGCTCTTCTTAGACAAAAAAACCAAAGTCTTCAGTTCAAACCGTGTCCTAGATATGCACGCATTCCTTACAAAGAGCAATCCTTGCTACACCCCAATGTCACTCATTGGCCAAATCAACAATAAAATTCATATTTTCCATTCAACGCAAGACGAACTGGCTCCATTTTTCCTTTCCCTCCAAGCTCAAAAACAAAATCCCAACATCAAACTCCACATCATGGATAAAGGGAAGCACAACCTCCTTTTCAAAGAAAATCCAACACTTTTTGAAGAAGCTTTGCGTGCCTAGATGAACGGCGCTTGCAAAATCCCACAAATCCACTAAAATACGCAGGCAGTTGATGTGCACCCGTAGCTCAGCTGGATAGAGCATCAGCTTGCGGAGCTGGAGGTCACACGTTCGAATCGTGTCGGGTGCACCATTATAAATTTGGCTTCTGAATAAATCAGAATGATTTTGACGTTTTTCAAGTTCTGCCCAGGCAAAGATTTTACCTAATTTTATAGCTTCAACAAGCCAACTTGATTGAAGTTTTCATGATTCGCAATCATTTTCCTCGCAAAGATTGAATCGCCGCCGCCCGGTCCGTTGCGCCAAAAATGTATGAGCCCGCCACCAAAATATCCGCCCCAGCTTCACGACAAAGAGCAGCCGTTTCTTCGTTAATTCCACCATCAACCTGAATCAAAAGTGAAGGCTTCAGAGCCCGCAATTCACGAATTTTATGAAGAGCAGCGTCAATAAATTTCTGCCCCCCAAAACCCGGATTCACGCTCATCACTAAAACCATATCTACCATATCTAAAACTTCCTCAATTTCCAGAATTGACGTAGCAGGATTAATGGCAACTGCCGCTTTAATCCCCAGTTCCTTAATCTTCTGCAAAACTCGATTCAAATGAACACAAGCCTCTTGATGAACAGTAATACTTGCCGCACCAGCCTTTACAAAATCCTCAATAAAATTTTCCGGATTTTCCATCATTAAATGGCAATCAAGAGGCAACTTAGTCTTAATAAAACGCACAATCGGCGCACCAAAAGTAAGATTCGGCACAAAATGCCCATCCATAATATCCACATGCAACATGTCGGCAAAAGGTTCAACAGTAGCAATATCATCATTCAGCCGACCAAAATCGGCAGACAAAATGGAAGGAGCAATTTGAATTTGACGATGAATCATAAATTTTTATTGAGCAATATCTTCTACCATTTGATCAACAACAACTTTCTTCTCCTGAAAATCCCCTTCATCATAATGTTTCTTAAAGCTTTCGTATTTTTGGCTATCAAGTCCCAATTGAGCCCAAGCTTCAGGATTCAATTCGATTTTTGTCAATAATTCATTAAAAGTCATTGGCAATGAATCAATTTTCGCCAGAACATATTTAAATTCCGGAACAAAACTAATTCCATATCCAATCACATAACTGATTTTCCCCATCTCTTGAGCCACTAACCCAGCTTTTACAATTTTACCTACAATTGTGTATACCATACCATTCATAATGGTAGTAAGAGCAGCATTCGTTTCTGCTTCGGTTTTTTCTTGTTTTTTATCAGCTAAAATTCGACGTTTATTTTCCAAATCTATTAATTGATCAGCAACTTGAATCAAATTTTCCAGTTTATGCAGTAAAATTTGTACATCCGGAGTTGCTTCCATCACATGAATTTCATTGATAGCCTGATTTGCTTTCAAAAGAGCCATCTCCGCTTTTTGGATTTTTAAAGTTGCCGAACTTTTCAACTTTTGACTATCCCAAATATCCACAAGATCTGACTGGAGCTGTTGAACCGCCTTATCAAGGACTTCTCCACCTGCCGACTTTTTATATTCACTGCTAGCTTTTTCAGCTTTAGTATAATTTTGCTCTGATTCGTACATAAAATGAAATTAATTTTTTGGAATCATTGAATCAAGTTTCTCAGCACGGCGCTTGTAACGGCCATCATCGCCAGGAATTGGTTCAGTAGTCAAAAACGCCTCAACAATTTGTTTTGCCAATTCAGTATCCGTTCCTTCTGCGCCCAAACAAAGCACATTCGCCCAATCATTTGCCCGCGCATGTTTGGCATTTTCCACTGAAGTAACCAACGCTGCACGAATCCCAGCCATTTTATTTGCCGCCATACATACGCCAACTCCGCTTCCACAAATCAAAATCCCAATCGTGCCAGGATTTTCCTGAACCTTTTCAGAAACCTCACGGGCAATATCCGGATAATCAACCATATCTTGGCTAAAAGTCCCCAAATCAACGACTCGACCAAAGGGAGAACTCACGCTTGCCCCCCGCTCAGCGGGGTGGCCGTCCGCTCCCGCTTCCTTTTCCACCATCTTCGCCTGCAAATAAGCTTTCAAAAGATTTTTCATTTCATATCCACGATGGTCCGCACCTAAGTAAATTTGCATAAATTTTTATTTTAATGGTCAACATTATTATAGCACAAGAAAGCTCATTAAACCACCTCCGGAATCAACATATGTTTGTTTTCTAGCAAATTTACGCTTAAACTCAGCTTCGAACTTTCAATAAAAAAATTATATGCCCAGAATCGAAGGAAAAATTGCACTTGTTACTGGTGGCGCACGCGGAATTGGCGAAGCAATTATACGACTTTTCCATCAAGAGGGCGCAAAAGTAGTAATTACTGATATTAACAATCAAGAAGGCCAAAAACTCGCAAAAGAGCTTGGTGAAAATGCCGTATATTTTCATTTGGATGTTTCCCAAGAAAGTGAATGGCAAAAAGTAATGGATGAAACACAAAAAAAGTTTGGCCAATTAGATATTCTGGTCAACAATGCTGGAATTATGGGCTATGAAGGCGGAATGGGACCGCAAGATCCAGAAAATACGTCTTTAGAAAGTTGGCACAAAGTGCATGCAGTGAATTTAGATGGCACATTTTTAGGTTGTAAATACGCCATAAAAGCCATGAAAGATCACGGAGGCACAATTGTCAACATGTCTTCAAGATCAGGTTTAGTAGGTGTTCCAAGCGCCGCAGCATATGCTTCCAGCAAAGCAGCCATTCGCAACCATACAAAATCTGTTGCGCTTTATTGTGCTCAAAAAAACTACAACATTCGTTGCAATTCAGTGCATCCTGCTGCCATCATTACGCCTATGTGGGATCCCATGTTAGGAACCCACCGAGAAGAAACTATGAAAAAACTCTCCCACCAAACTCCAATGCAACGCTTTGGAACACCCGAAGAAGTGGCTTACGCCGTACTTTTCCTCGCTTCCAATGAATCATCGTACATGACCGGTTCAGAATTAACTTTGGACGGCGGAATCCTAGCAGGCAGCGCCGCAAGCCCGGAGCAAGATTAAAAGCAGGATGAATACACAACAAGCCCCAAACAAGACTAAAAAAGCTCCGTCACCGATTTTGCCTCATGCACATGCCGAATAATCTTGGCAAGCAACGGTGCCACGGACAAAACTTTCAAACCAGGAAAATCTTTTCCCTCCAGCGGCAAAGTGTCCGTCACCACCACTTCTTTAAAATTCGCTTTCATCAATCGTTCCACTGCAGGAGCAGAAAAAAGCGCATGCGTCGCGGCCAAATAAACATCCGGATTCGCACCTTTCCCAATCAAAGCCTCTTTTCCCGCCACCACCGTTCCTCCAGTATCAATCATGTCATCAATGATCAAACAGGTCTTTCCTTCAACATTTCCAACCACTTGCGTAATCTCCGCTTGGTTGTGTCCAGGCCGCTGTTTATGTAAAATGGCTAACTCAGTCCCGAGCATATCCGCGTAAGTTTTCGCATAGCGGGCAGCACTTGTATCTGGCGCTACTATCACTAAATCCTGCAGTTTCTTTTCCACAAAATAATTCACCAAAAGTTTCGTCGCACTCAAATTATCTACCGGAAAATCAAAAAAACCCTGAATCTGGTCAGAATGCAAATTGAGAGTAATAAGATGATCAACACCCGCCGCCTTCATCAAATTCGCCACCACTTTTGCACTAATCGGCTCACGAGGAGAAGCCACACGATCCTGACGCGCGTATGCAAAATGTGGCATCACAACATGAATCGTCACCGCACCACTACGCTTGAGCGCATCAATTAAAATAAACAGTTCCATCAAATCATCATTCACATGCGAAGTTGCAGTTTGAACCACATAAACATCGCATCCTCTCACCGTCTCTAATGGTTTAATGTAGATTTCACGACTTGCAAATTTAGAAGCTACGGTTTGCCCAACATCCGTACTCAAATGCGCCGCAATGGATTGAGCCAATTGAGGGTGCGAAGACCCAGCAAAAATTTTAAGCTGTGAAGTAATCATAATTATAAAGATGAAATTAGAAATATTTTACTGCAAATTCCAGAAAAAGCCATGGCACAAAAGAACAAAGGATAATTGACTTCAAATCAAATTCATGCAAAAATTTTTGTCCAAATAATTGAATGTATCATGCGTCTAAAATATCAATCTTACAAAATCAACGCAGACTTTTCCCGTAAAAATTTTGAAGATAAAATAGATACGATCATAGAAACGTTAACAAACAATATTGCCTCAATAATACAAAAAGCCGTAAACCACTGCCTGGAAGATTTCCGCAATACAATGAAAAACAATCCCCAAGAAGTTTATAAAATTCTTCAGACACATCAAAAAGATGCCAGGCTCGCTTACATCCTTCATGAAGAAAAAAACGCAGAACTCAAAAAAGATTTCGAAGCCTATCAAAAAATGAGCGCCAATCTTTCTTACGAACAATTTCTTCGTTGCTTTGCAAAAGGCGGAAAAAACTTTCCAATCAACCTACCAGATGGCACAGCAGCAAACTTCAGATTATTCCACAAAAAACATCTCATTAGTGGATCATATGGACGATTAGACGAAGTTGAATACACAACGCCAACCTCAAGTCAGCTTGAAAAAGCACTCTTAAAAAGTAGCCACGGGCATCTTCCTGAAACATCTCCATACTTAAATCTTGAAACCGAAATGGCCGCACGCATCAATGAAATAATTGATAAGCGCAAAGACCATCCGGGATCTCGTCACATTTTAAAACCTTTAGGCTGGGAAAATGACATATTGCTTCTCCCAAGAGTATCTCCAGGCAACAACACTTACTGGACTTTTGCTGACATGATAAATGGAGGAGTGACCTTTGACTCACAATTCTTAGCAAATTTAGCAGATATTGCTCAAGCCTATGACCTGTTAACTCAAGAAGGAATTATTCCTATTGATGGAAAAACCAATAATATGGCTTGGGGAGAAGAAGGAGGCGTACTAATTGACCTAGGAGGACTCATTGATAAATATGAATATCAAGAAGCAAAATATGAACATGACAAAAAACAAATCAGCTGTTATTCAAAAAAAACAGGCCAATGGCAAGATTACTATTTACTTTGCCACCTAGCAAATCCTGCAGTCGTAGCACTTGAAGTTGGTGGCGGAAGCCCAAATGATCTTTCCGCCAAATACAGCTTAGGACTTTCCCTTGGCGAATTCTTAAAAAAAAGAGGCTATATCAATGACTCAGAACTATTCAACGAACCTTCAAACCCAGAAAGCATTTCAAACATTCTCAGTGCTCCCATTCCTGATCTCATAGTACATCGCGCACGGGTTCTCCCAGAAATACAGAGGGTCTATGGACTTTTCCTACGTTTAATTTCAAGCCGCAAGCACTTACATGGTTCCCTACCAAATGGCAACAATAATCCAGACTACATTTCCCTTCCAGAAGCTGCAAAATCGCTTTACCAATTGAGTTCGGATTTTAAAAATTTAGCAGAAGCAGAAATTTCTTGGGACAACCAACCTTAAACTCCCCCACACGAGTAATTTTTGCCTTTCCCTAACTCTTTCATTAAACTAAGACAAATTAAAGCACAACTCAACCATGGACGAAAAAATCTCCCTCCGCAAAACTTTCGGTGAAACTATCCAAAAACTTGGCTTAAAATACAAGAATTTTGTCGTACTCGACTCAGACATTTCCAATTCACTTCACACTCTCCTTTTCGCCAAAAGCTTCCCTGACCGGCATTACAGCCTTAACGGCCAAGAATCAACCATGGTCAATATGGCCGCTGGCATGACTATCCGGGGGAAAACAGTTTTTATTTGTGGAAAATCTGCTGCACTTATTGGAAGAGGATGGGAACAAATCCGCAATTCAGTCGCTTACCCAAATCTCAATATTAAAATCATCGGCTCAAACGCTGGCCTATCCGCCGCTGAAGAAGGCAACTCTGAACAAATCTTGGAAGACATTGCGCTGATGCGCCTCATTCCAAATCTCAAAATAATCTCCCCAGCAGACGCCATCCAAACACGCCTCGCCATAGAAACTATGTTGCTCGATTACGGCCCAACCTACCTGCGCCTACCTCGCGAAGCTAGCGCCCCAATTTACGACCCAATTTCAGCAAACTTTGAATTCGGCCAAATGGATCAAATTAAAACTGGCGAAGACATCTGTATTTTTTCCACCGGCATCATCCTCACCGAAGTCCTCAAAGCGGCTTCCGAACTGGAACGTAAAGGAACATCAACCAAAGTTATCAACATCAGCTCGCTCCATGAATTGGATGCAGAAACTTTAAAAACTCACATCGCCCACGCTAAACTGGTAGTAACAGTTGAAGACCATTCCACCAAAGGAGGCCTTGGCAGCGCCATTATCGAAGCACTCCACCTTTCAAATTCACCAAAAGTACAAAGAATCGGCACCAAAACATTCGGCGAATCCGGGAAATATTTGGATTTGCTGCGCAAGCACCAAATAGACAGCAAAGGTATTTACGGACAAATTAAAAATTGGTGGTTTGAGGTGTAAACCGTTCTCGAAAAATTTTTTCAATTCGTCGGCATTTCTTGAAGTTCAAGATCAATGGTTCCCAGATCTTTTGAATCGCCGGTTCTGAGGTTATAGATGGAAACTGCCATGCTTTGTTTTACTGATCCAATTCCTTTAACCCAGTAATCTGTTACTTCGACAATTATTTCCATTGGAACTGTTGTTTCTCCTACTTCTACTTGGCAAAATCTTGACATTTTTGTAACGGTTTTGATTGCATCGAATTCGCCAGCGGGGACTTTCACTTTTTCGTTATCAACGAATTTAAAAACAGTTTTGCCATCGGTCACTTTCATGGTGAATCCCTGCTGTTTATTTTGAATTAAAATTGGATATTTATATTTCACATAAAGTAACTGATTCGTTTGAGCAAAATAAATTGCCGGTTCGGTTGGCAAAATAGGTTTTTTGTACGCAGGACCATCACCTCTTAATAAAGCCACTGCATTACCCACCAATTCAACCTGGGCGGAATCGCCTTCCAATTCTGTTATCGTGTAACAGCCTACATTAAGCGAAATTTTGCAGCCCTGACGCACGGTGATTTCCTTTTCTGATTTTTGTCCAGATGTTGTTTGGACGTATCTAAGCGTGTGATTGTTTAATCCAAGGTAACTTTTTACATCCACTATTTTATTATCCGAATCTCTCCATAAAGTCGGTGAAACAGTGCTCTTATCGTATTGGAGCAGCGTTGTTCGGTAAAGAATTTCTGCTATTTTACCACGGGAAACTTTTTCATTCATATTCACATTCGAAGCAGCTTCAGGAAGAATTCTCAAATTTGCGGCAAGAAGAACATATGGCGTAAACCACTGATTTGTAAGTTCTACGGGAAAATTGCTGTCTGGAGCCACTTTACCGATTGGCATATCATAAGCCTGAAGTATTATTTTCAAACTTTCAGCCATGTTCACTTCCTGTGAGGGTTTGAAGATATTCTCGGCATATCCTTCGATCCATTTTTGTTCTTTTGCATAGCATACATAAGGAGCAAACCATTCATTTTTTACGTCAGAAAAACAGCTTGAATACTGGTCTTTTTGAAAACTGCTGCCATTTGCAATCACAATCATTTTAATCAGCTCTGCACGATTAATGGTATTGCTGGGCCGAAAACTGCCATCGTCGTATCCGCTAATCGTGTCCGTCATTTTTAGGTAATTTAGAGCAAGAGCGTTTTGATGATCAATGCCAACATCTGTAAAAATACGGTCATCCATTTTACCCGTGATCATGTTTATAGTCGAATCGTATGTCCAATTGTGTGAATAATATTTTTGAGTATTGAATGCCGCCATCTCAAAATAGTATATTGCGCCCGGCTTGAGATTATTAACGGTATAAATCAGCTTAGATCCAGGGAGCTTAGTGTAGTTTGGAAAATCTTCTTGAGTGGCAAATTCCCGCCCCCCAATAGGCTGGGTATCGTAACTCAGATAGAAATAGTCGATTGGACTGTTGGAAATAGGTTTATCCCATGAAATTTCAACCGAGGTGTTTGAAACCTTTTTTAAGTTTATTCCGCTAACATTTGCGGGCAAGATTGTCTTAATAATTGGCTGGCTTCCTGCTAGTTGACCCCCAATTGAGTTAAACCAGTTTTTCACTTCATCTGCAGTAATAATTATTCCTATTTTATTCGAATTTTCATCGGTAATATAACTGCTGGGTATACCAGCAAAATCGCCATTTTCATCAACCACCAAGCCACCTGATACACCACCAGTTACATTTGCATCAGTTTTTAAAACTGAAAGTGTCAAATTATTATAGCCAGTAAAGGTTTTAAAACCACTAACTGTGCCTTTGGAGGCTGTGATGGTATTTCCTCCAAGTGATGGAAAGCCAAGAACATCAATATTGTCACCAATCTGGGCTGATTTTATATTCAGAATATCAATTGCTGGTAGCTGAAGTGTTGAGGTGCTATTATTTTGATTTTGCTGATCGACCTGAAGAAGTGCCAAATCTTTATCCACATCGGCATATAAAAGCTTGGCAGTAAAATCACATTGAGCTTCTTGTTCTGCGGAAGTGATGGTGCAAATCGTATATTGATCAAAAGAACGGAAAGTATGTTCGTGCAAAACAACATGTGCATTGGTCAAAATGTAGCCTTTTGCCGCATCAACCACAAAACCAGAACCAAACTGAACATTGCCGGAATAAATTTTAACTACGGAGGTTACCGGTAATGGACTGGCAGCATTTGTAACAGGAATAATTGCCAAATTGCTGAGGGTAAAAAAGATCTGCAGGATGATTAAAATTTTCGGAACAATAAATAACTTTTTACGAGTTTGCATGGTGGCGATAGAGTTGTTAGATATTGTTTGAAATGGGTTAATTATCTCCACATATGGAATGGAAAGTCAAATGAATTTCACGCACATCGGACGCCATGCTCACAAAGAGGCAAAGAACAAATTTTTGTTTATTGTCATTTCACGCACCTGTTCTTGATCAGGACAGAGTGCCCCATCCGTCAAATTCACAGTCAAATTTATAGCCGAGCTCACACATTTGTTTCGTCCATTCTACCACAACTTCATCTGCCATTTTCATTTTAGTAGTCCATCCCGTTATGATGAATATTTTTTTTGTTGCCAACCAGGTCACGGTGCTGAACTGTATAGTTCAATTTTTCAATTTCTCTTGCCAATTGTGCTGCTTTTTCCTCTGTATTTGTGTAGAAAAAATATTCTAGTTTCAGTTCAGTGTCTACAGTTACATTTGATTTTCGCAAGTTTTTAAGTGTATGCGGTGTCATTTGGATTTGTTTGCCCAGGGTACTATTAAAAGCGCTCTCGCAAAAAAACTGTCCACTATTGGATTTTGGTTTTAAGAAGTCAAATAGTCCCATATATTTATTGTTATTATTAATGCAAGTTCTTCTTTTTTGTTATTATATCTAATTCCTATAATAGTTGCAAAACCGCCCAAGCCGTGGGTTATAATACCGCGCATTGTAATAAAACAACCCACTCTCCGGATCAAATTCTTGGTTGGTGTAAGTGTAATTCGTTTCAGAAAAATTCGTGCCAAAATCCGTCGCCATGCGCCCAAACGCTTCATATTCATATTGATGGACAACTGCCCCGGTTGCGTCCAGTTCATTAAGAACAGTGAGGCCTAGATATAATTAATAAGCTAAAGAGACCAAAGATCGAAATTTTAAAGAACAGTTTTTTGTTATTGTACCTAATTCAAGGGATTTTTCCCACCTTTAACTTCATTTTGATTCTTATTCGATTTCACTGTTATCAATTTCGAAAGTAAATTTGAGGTCGTCATAGCGATCGTGCTTGTCTGTTGAGTGAGCAAGAGCGGACAAAAGCACACAGTAAGCATTTTTTGATATAAGTTTTTCAACCGATTTAATGTTTTTAATAATCAAATGTATTGATGATGGCCATTTTCTACTTTTATATTTTCCAGTTGGTGGCTTTGATTCTGTGTCTAAGCTGCCAAGAAAATCATTAAGAGAAGCCCAATTTCCAGGTATGTATGCGAACTTAAGACTATGATGGAAAGCATCAAAAACCTCTTGTTCTGATTTTACTCCTTTCAAGTCAATGTTTATTGTTACCGTTTGATTTTTCATAATTATTTATTTAACTTTTTTAAAATCTCGATAATGATTGTCGGTCCAATAAATATCACCATTTTGCTCTCTAACCAGGCGTTCTGTGCTTCTGGGTTGACCTTTCACTTTTGGCTGAATTTATAACTTCCTGATGACAACTGGTTATTATCATCCCCCCATTCCGCTCCTCCTTTCACATTCTTCGCTGGATTCCAATTATTATTATTTTGTATGAATTGTAATCGATGTCCAACAGCTGCTCAAACATATTTACAACAACTTCATAAGTAGTTCATATTTGATTGTGTTTAGCTACTTCTCAGCATATTATAACATTAGTAAACATCGCAAAATCGCTAACTTCAGGAAAAACAAGCAATCAAAAAATAATGGTTTATAATGCATAGTTTATGGCAAAATTCAGTATTTTGATTGATGGAAAAGAGACTACATATATGACCAAAAACGTATTTGAAATAGAATTGGTTGAAGGTATTTCAAGAGGCATAGTAAGGTCAAAAAGTGGTCTTTCATCAATAATAATTGACTGGATTAATGTCCATGATGGTCATTTTGGCATTCTTTATGTCTTGGCAGTCCCTGGAACTGGTATCAAACCAGGAAGATACCAAGTTTCTAATCCATGCAATAAAAGTGAAGTTATACATTTTATTAAAAAGTACAAAGATTACTTTGAAAATGATGCAAGGCATTCAATTTGGTTTATAAATTTAGAAACTAGAGATCAAATTATCTATGATAAACATGAGTTGTTATATATTTATGGAAATTTAGACAAAGTGAAAATATTGCTAGAAAAAAAAGGCTTTAAAGAAAGTAGAATATCCATTCCGGAACCACATGTACATTCATACAACCCAAAATATGATATTTTTGAAGATAAAATTATGAATTATTGGGATTGGAAATGGCTTCCCTTAGAAAAGGATGATTAATTAATAGCAAATGCCAATTATAACCGTCCGGCAACAGACAACTTTGTACACAAACATCCCCTACTTAAAAGGGCGCTTTTAAGAATTGTTAAAAGCTCTTGTTGGGTTCATAATCAATATCCTTTATTTATTGGTTTACTTCGTTTTAATTTCCCATTTGTATTCAGCTCCCAAGCATGTGTATGCGGAGATGAGTGTGATTTAGGAATGCCATGGTCTGAAAAATCAATATCCTTTACTGGATTACCATTTTCATCCCTGGTTCTGGCCTGATCAATTTTACCATCTTTCCATTTTAATTCTGTAGCATTTGGTATGCCTGTGAGAGGAAGTCTGCGTTGATCTTCACTCATCATCACATTGCTCGCACAACTCATATTCACCCCACACTTTCCACCAACAACACCAGGAAAAGAAGCACTATTACTACTGTATGGTGGAGAAAATACCGGAAAAGGACTAACCGAAGTATCGGGCGTATAAACTGGCGTCGTGGGGGTGTTGGCACCTCCACTTGCCGGAATCGGATCAACGATTATTGAATCGCCTTTTTGAGGCTGATACACTGGCGTTGTAAGTATAACAGGTTTCGCCGGAGGACTTACCGGAGTGACATAAATGTTCGGCG
>Ga0105046_10008313_pt1 | contig 16321 bp, 8 predicted proteins | sample MAT03_FD_78385 | JGI IMG/M metagenome (GOLD analysis project Ga0105046, IMG submission 78385) | Freshwater microbial communities from Lake Fryxell liftoff mats and glacier meltwater in Antarctica - MAT-03 (megahit assembly) | ecosystem: Environmental > Aquatic > Freshwater > Ice > Liftoff...
GCGGGCATTTGACTCAACGGAAGCTGGAGATGCCAGCCAGGCCGATGCCCAACTGGTAGAGGATCTGCGTCCAGTCCTTCACGTTCTGCACGAAGGTGGTCTTGTTCACTTCCTCAGGCACGAAGACCGTGTCGCCCGGCATCGCCGGCACGCCAGCCAACTCGCCAGCGCTCCAGAAGCCGCTGCGCTGTCGGCCGCTGATGACGCTGCCGTTGGCGCGGATCACGAAGGCGCTGGCAGGGTCGGCACCGCGGGTGGGGCCGCCGGCCAGACGCAGGTAATCGTCGACCATGCGGCCGCTGTTGTACAGATAGCTGCCGCCGTTGAAAACGCTGCCGAACACGCCGATGGTGGTGGCGCGCGGCGGAATGCGCAGCCGGTCGCCGTCTTCCAGGGCCAGTTCGGGCAACTTCTCTTCGCCGGGTTGCATCTGCAGCACCACGCGCCCCGATGGCTTCACCGATCGCAGCCGTTCGATCAACCTTTGCGTGGCATTGCCGCGCGCCGAAGCCGCTGCGGCTTCTTCTGCGTTCGAGGTTCGCTGCGTGGTGGCGGCGCGGGTGAAGTCCGTTTCCAGGTCGCGCAACGCCCGTTCGTAGTTGTCCTGTTGCGTCAGGCGAACGCTTTCGCGGCTGAATTCGGTGCCGAACAGGAACGCAGCAGACGTCAGGCCGCCAGCAACCTTGATGGCATCTGCCAGTGTGCTGTTCGGTGGCATCACGTAGTCGCCCGGGTTCTGCACTTCGCCGTCCACCCGCACCCGCTTGTTCTGCCGCTGAATGGGCAACGCCGTATCCACCACGCTGAAGGCCCGCATCACGTCGCCGTGTGTCATCAGCGTCTGGTTGTCCGCCGGCAGCGACAACTCTCGGATGCGCACGCTGCTGCGGTCGGTGAGGCGCTCGATCGACAAGCGGCTGCGATCGCCCAGCGCCGAAAAGCCTCCGGCCATCGACAGCACATCGGCCACGGTTTCGCCCGGCTTCATCTCGAAGATGGCGGGTTGGTTGATGCTGCCGATCAGTGCCACCTGCGCGCCCACTGGCCCCACCTGGATCACGTCGCCCGATTCCAGCAGCCGGTCGGCGCTGCGGTCGCCCTTCAGCAGGAAGTCGTAGACGTCGAAGGTCGACACCGTTTCCTTGCCGCGCATCAAGTTCACGGCGCGGAAGCTGCCTGCGGCCGTCGGGCCACCGGCACGCGCCAGCGCCACCGTCAGCGTTGAAAGGCTGGTCACGCCATAAGCCCCCGGCCTGGCCACGTAGCCCGTGACAAACACCCGCACGCCACGCAAGCGGCCCAGCGAAACACTGAGGTCGAAACTGCGGAAAGTCTGGCTCACCCGGGTGCGGATGGTGTCAGCCAGGTCGGCATAGCGAACGCCCGAAACAAAGACCGGGCCCACACGTGGAATCGTGATGCGACCGCTGCGGTCGACGACAGCGCGAACCTCGGCGTCCACCGATCCCCAAAGCGTCACCACCACCTCGTCGCCGGGCTTCAAGGTGTAGGTGGTCGGGATCAGCGGGTTGTCTTCCGCGGCGTCGGAGTCATCGACACGCATCACCAGGTCGGCACCGAAGCGGCGGATCTTTGGAATCTCGCTGTTGGTTTGCACCAGCGGCGTGCCGTCCGGGTTGCGGGCGAAGGTATCGGCGCGTGTAGGGTCTATGAGGCGTTGCACATACCGCTCGAACTCGCCGGGCGGCAGCTCGGGTGGCATCGTGGGCAGGGTGGGCGGCGCGGTCAGCAAGATCCCGGTCGTCGAGCCGCCGTTCACCATGCTTCCCGGCAACTGCGGTGTGTTCGGCGACGGGGTGCGCAGCCGAACCGGCCCGGCGCTTGCAGCCGCTGCTTCAGCTGCAGCCGGGTTGGTGGACTGGGCCTTGCTGGCCGACACCGCCAGGATGCCTTGCGCGAGCAGTACCGCGAGCAGCACCGCGAGAGGCCTCGGCAAACGACGATCGATGGGCATGGACGGCGGGCGGGTGCGAGAAATGGTCGCGGATCTTAACGGGGCTTTACGGGTGAGCTGATGTGGGCAAGGTGAATGCCTCGCCCGCCTCGCGCGGCGACTTCATCGATGTGGATGACGGGGTATGGTTTCCTGGAGAACAGTCTGCGCAGACCCCGAAACTACAATTCGTGCATGTTGAACCTTGCTGCTGCGCACCTCGCGGCCCCTTTGTTGGCCTTGCTGTTCTCGTATGCAGTGACGGCCGCTCTGGTGCGTCTGGGGCATCGCGAGGAAAGCCGCCTGACTGACAACGACCTGTCGGGCCCGCAGAAGTTTCATGAGCGGCCGGTGCCGCGCGTGGGCGGCATCGGAATCGCGACAGGGCTTTGGGCTGCCGCGTTCGTGATGTGGTTTCAGGACCGTTCGAATCTGGGCCTTCCGATCTTGCTCATGCTGGCTTGCGGGCTGCCCGTTCTGCTGGTCGGCTTGGCTGAAGACCTGACCAAGCGCGTCAGCCCCCGCCGGCGTTTGCTGGGAACCGCCGTTTCCGCAGCCCTGGTCATCGCCGTTTTTGGTTTTTACATCCAACGCACCGACCTGGCTGGCTTGGACTGGCTGGTCGGCTTCACCGCAGTGGCCATGGCCATCACGGTGTTTGCGGTGGTCGGCGTGGCCAATTCAGTCAACTTGATCGATGGCTTCAATGGCTTGGCTTCTACGTGCGTGGCCTTCATGCTGCTCGGTTTGTCGGCCGTGGCCTGGGTGGTTGGTGACCATCTCGTCATCGCCATGGCGCTGCCTGCCGTGGCAGCCATTCTGGGTTTCCTGGTCTGGAACTTCCCGCGGGGCTTGATCTTCCTGGGCGATGGCGGGGCGTACTTTCTGGGCTTTTACTTGGCCGAGCTTGCGCTCTTGCTGCTCTCGCGGAACCCGCAGGTGTCACCGTTGTTCCCGTTGTTGCTGGTGATGTACCCCGTCTTCGAAACGGTGTTTTCGATGTATCGCCGCAAAGTGCTCAAAGGGCGTCCGATGGGGCAACCCGACGGCTCGCACCTGCACAGCCTGATCTTTCGGCGCTTCATGCGTGCAGGCTTCGCAAGCCTGGGCAGCGAACAGCGCGTGCGGCGCAATTCCATGACCTCGCCTTACCTGTGGGCCTTGTCGATGACGGCCGTGGTACCGGCCGTGGTTTTCTGGGACAACTCCACGATGCTGATGGCCTGCATCGTCGGCTTCGGCCTGATCTATGTCAGCGTGTACTGGCGCATCGTGCGATTCCGCGCGCCGCGTTGGTTGCTGTTCGTTTCGCTGCTGCACCGCAGGCGTCGCAGTACGGTCTGAGGACTTTCCGGCCACCGGGTGTTCCCGTCGGTGGACCTATTTGCCGGGTGCAACTTTGCCATCTGCGGCCTGTTGCAGCGTGTCGGGCAGATGCACCAGCAGCAGGTTGCCAGCGCGGGTCACCACCTTCATGCCTTGAAGGAACTGCAGCGTTCGTGTCACCGTCTCGCGGCTGGTGTTCACCATGATCGCAATTTCCTGGTGCGTTGGCGGCGTGGAAATGACCACGCCTCCACCCGGTTCGGACTGCGCCAGCAAGGCCAGCTGCGCACACACACGCTGAAACGAGCTGGGCAGCGCCAGCATCGCGCGGTGGCTGGCAGCGCGCCGCATCCGTTCAGCCAGGCGTGTGGCCACGGCCTCAGCGCCACGTGGGGTTGAGAACATCAACTCCCGCGCCCGGTCGCGGTCGAGGAAGACCACCCGCGAGGGTGCCACGGCAATGATGTATTCCGGTGCCGGTCTGCCGTCAATCACCGACAACTCACCGAAAAAGTCGCCATCGCCGATGAAATCGGCACCAACTTCCTTGCCATCCAGTGTGAAATTGACGGCCTGAAGCCGACCCTCGATGAGAAAGCCCAGGCCGGTATCGCTTTCGCCGCGCTTGATGATGACTTCGCGCCGCTCGACACGGCGCTCGCTCATCGTCGCCGCCGCCTGAGCCAGCTTTTCCATCGGTAGCTGGTCGAAAAGACGCAGCCCCTGCAAAATCGGTATCAGGATCGCCATGAATTAGGGTGACTGTGCCCTGCGCAAAGCCATGCGCTTGTGATGCACAGCACAACGAGGCGGGCGATTCCAGTGCAAGATGGATTGTGATGCACTGCCACCCGCTCCCTCGGCTGCCCAGAGCGCCGTTGATCCAGGAGATTTCCATGACGACTGATTGCAAACTGACCTTCGGCACCCGTCTGATCCAGGCTGCCGCATTGCTGATGGCTCTGCAGTGGAGCGCTGGCATCCACGCACAGGAAGTCGGTTCGGTCAGCTTGCTGATCGGCGAAGCGCGCGTCGTACGTGCCGACGGCAGCCAGCATGTGCTGCAACGCGGCGCGCCAATTCGGGTGGGCGATCGCATCGAAACCTCCGCCAACGGCCACGTTCATATGCGCTTCATCGACAACGCGGCGGTCAGCGTGCGCCCGGAAAGCAGCCTTGAAGTGCAGGCCTACCGCTACGACGCAAAAAGGCCCGAGCAAAGCGAAGTGCGCCTGCGCGTCGAAAAGGGTGTCAGCCGTTCCATCTCAGGTGCCGCGACGGAAGTCGACAAAACACGCTTCCGCATGAACACCCCCATTGCGGCCATAGGGGTGCGCGGTACCGACTTCATCGTGCAAACCGATCTGGCAGGCGTGCGCGCCACGGTCTCCGACGGTGCCATCGTCGTCGGTGCGCTGGGGGCGGGTTGCTCGGCCACCAGTCTCGGGCCTTGCGCCGGGGCGCGTGAACTCTCCGCCGACATGGGCCGCTTGATGGCTGAAGTGCGCAACGGCGACAAGAACGCCCGCCTCGTTCCCGCCGTGGACTTGACTGTGGCCAGTGCGGCCGGGCGCGACGAGCGCGCCGTTGCCAATCGGTTGGTCGGTCTGTCAGAAGCCCGGGCGTTGGGCATGGCCGCGGCTGAGCCCACGCAGGTCGAAGCGCAGCGCGGGAATGACCGCGCCGCCGCCGAAGTGCTCACGCTGGCTGCCGTCCGGGTGCCCGACCTGAATCGCGCATCCGAGTTGTCGAACCAGTTGATTTGGGGCCGCTGGGGCATCGCTGTCGTCAGCAACGACAAGTTGAGCGTGCCGTTTTCGTTGGCGCGTCTGGGCCGCCACGTCACGGTGGCGGATGAACAGATGGGGTTGTTCCGAGCGGACCAGTCCATACCCGGTCAGTTTTTCCCCAGCACCTTGCAGGGCACGGCGGAGTTTCGCTTGAACCGCGCCAGCGCCAACTTCGAAATCGGGGGCGAGTCGCAAGCCGCGTTGGTCACCGCCAGCAACCTTACGGTCGATTTCACGCGCCGCACTTTTGCAACGGGCTTGAATCTGTCGTCGACCTCGGGCGTGCAAGGTGAACTGCGGGCGGCAGGCAGCATCCGCAACGACGGCATCTTTACGGTTCGCGATGCCGATCAGTTCGTCTCCGGCGCGCTGTCCCTGGACGGCAAAGAGGCGGGCTACTTGTTCGAGCGTGGTGCCGCGGGCGGCATTTTCCGCGGCCGCACGCTTTGGGGTCGCTGATCACTTCCACCCCGCCTGCTTTCGATGCAACTCTGGCGCAAGCACCCCGGTCTGCCAAGAGCCGCTGCATTGATGATCGCGGCCTTGGCCGCCTTGCTGCCTGGGGCCTGGTTCCCGCAAGCTGTTGACGGTTTCGAAGAGTCGGCGGGTGATGCGTTCTGGCGTTTGGGTGCCAGTTCACAGGCCGAGCGCCGCGTGGTCTTGGTGGACATCGACGAAAAGAGCCTGCAAGCCGTAGGCCCCTGGCCGTGGCCGCGCAGCACGGTGGCCGAGTTGTCCACCCGCCTCGCCGCGGCCGGTGTGCACGTGCAGTCTTTCGATATCGGATTCACCGACTCCAAGCCCGGTGACGAAACCCTGGCAGCCGCTTGGTCTGCGACGCACCCGGTCGTGGCGCAGGTCTTGTCCATCGATCCGGCTGTGACGCCGACGGCTGGAACCTTGGCCGGGGCGCTGATCACACCCGGCTGCCCACGTTTTGCACCCGCCTCGTACGGCTACTACGGCACCGCCGACACCTTGCTTGTCGCGCAGCCCGCGCTGGGTCACATCACGCCAACTGTGGGTGCAGACGGCGTCGTTCGCCACGTGCCGGCTCTCATCTGCCGCGACGGCAAGGCCTATCCCAGCTTGGCGCTCACGACCCTGTGGCGCGCCGCGCAGGCAGTTGATCAGGCACCGCCCCGTGCGTCCGACTGGCGGTGGCACGGTGGGCGAGAGGCTTCGCTGTTCGCCTTCGGGTTGGCACCTGCTGCCTGGCTGACCAGCGCCAGCCTTCCCGGACTGCGGGTGCCGGTCGACGAGCAAGGCAACATGCGCGTGCCCTATGCATTGAAGCGCGAAGCCTTCGCTTCGGTGTCGGCTTCCGACGTGCTGTCCGGCAAGGTTGACCTGCCACTTCTGCGTGGAGCCATCGTCCTGGTCGGTGCCACGGCTTTCGGCATGGGCGACACCGTCGCCACGCCGCATGGTGGCATCGCTTCCGGTCTTGAAGTGCATACCCAGGCGGTGGTGGGCCTGCTCGATCAGAACCTGCCCTACACACCGCGCAACTGGGCGTGGATACAAGCTGTCTTGATGGCTTTGACGGCTGCGGCGCTGTTGTTGGTTTCGACGCGGCAGCGTGGCGTGCCGGCCAAGCGCCTGCCACTGGTGGGCTTGCTGCTGGGGGTTGGCTTCATCACCGTGGCGGGGGTGGCGCTGCTGCAGGCGGGTCTTTGGCTGCCCTGGGTGCCGTTGGTGGTGTTCGCGGTGGTGGGATCTGTCAGCCTGGCCACCGTCGAGCACGCCCTGACCCGCGCGCAGCGCGAGCGCTTGTCGGCCCACCTCGGGGCCTATCTGCCTGCGCCGGTTGCCAAGCGCTTGATGGCGACTGATCCCAGCGGCAGCCTGCAGCTCGAGCAGCGCAACATCAGCGTCGTGGTGGCTGACATCCGCAACTTCACCGCCCTGGCTACACATGGGCAGCCCGATGAAGTGGCTGCACTGCTGCATGCCTTTTGCTGCGAGGCCGTCGACGTGGTCGAGCGCCATGGCGGCGTGGTGGAGAATGTCATGGGCGATTCGATCGTGGCTGTATGGACGGCCGCGGCGGGTCGTGAAAACCATGCCCAGCAAGCCCTGGCCGCCGCGCAAGAATTGGTGCGCGCCACCCGCTCTTTGCTGGCCAGTCGTTTTCCTGTTGCAGAAGACAGTCTCATTCAGCCTTTGGCCCTGGGTATCGGGCTGGAGTCCGGGATCGCCATCGTGGGGTCGTTCGGACCTGCGCGGCGGCGCGCACACGCCGCGCTGGGCGAACCCGTCAGCGTAGCCAGCCGAATTCAGCAAATGACCGCAGATCTTTCGATGCCCATCGTTGTCGGGCCGCAATTGGCGGCTCAACTTTCACCGGAAGATCTGGAGCCTCTGGGTGAATACCTGCTGGAAGGCCTGGGCAAACACTACACGCTGTTCGCCCCGGCCGGCTGGTCTGATCTGGTCTCGGTCGATTCCAACTGGGCCAGCAGCGTCGTTGAGTCTGCAGACCATGCCGCCGATGTGAGCGAATGGTCGGGCTGGAGCGAGGTCCCGCGCCCGGGGTCGCCCAGCCAGGGCGTGCCAGGCGGTTCACGCACACACTTCGCATTGCGGCGCCACGGCGCGTGAATCAGCGAGTTCGACGCCAGGGTGCTGCTTTGCAGCACCGGGTGCCTCGTGTCGCAGCGGCACTGGTCTGCTGCGTGGCGGTTGCGCCGGGTTTGGCCGCGATGCCTGCTGCAATCGACGATCCCAGCCTTCATGCCGTTGCTCGGGCGCCCGCCACCAGGCCTGAAGTCTGTGCCCGCGCTGCGCCGAATGTCTGGCCCAGCGGAGTGCCCGCGCGCCGAGAGCAGATTGAACGCTTGGCCGTTGTCGTCCGCCAGTGCATGGAACAGCCGGATGTGCTCGCCGTTCTGGGTGCCTTATATCTAGAGGACGGCGACGCCGCACAAGCCCTGATCTGGCTGGAACGCGCTTTGTTGCTCGATCCCGGCAATTTGGGCGCCCAGGCCGACCACGCGCTCGCGCTGGCTGACCTGGGCGAACCCGCCGCCCTGCGCGAACTAAGTCAGTTGTGGCGAACCCGCGGCGACATCCCCACCGCCTTGCGGACCAAGCTCTTCCCGTTGGACTCGCGATCGGCCTACGCACTGCCTTCGGTTCGTTTCGGGCAGCCCGAGCGCCAGACCTTCGGCGTCCAGGGCGACATCGGTGCCTTGATCGGCTACGAAGACAACCTCGACCGATCGCCGCGCTTGAGCGAACTGACGCTGTCCATTCCCGACGGCCCGTTTGTCTTGCCAGTTACCAGCGTACCGCGCAAAGGTCGCGCAAGCATGGCATCTGCAGGCATCCAAATGGCTTACGCCCCAACGGGCGGCACCATCTTGCGTACGGGTGTGCAACTCAACGCCCGCCGCGCCACGTCTCAGCAAACCACAGATTGGCACCAGGGGCAGTGGTCGTTCGAGTGGGTACAGCGCGGCACTTGGTGGCGTGCGCAGGCCGATGCCGCCTACGCAAGGGTCGGTGGACCTTTGAATGAGCCGTATCGGTTGCAGCGCACGGGTGGCGCAGCGGAAGTTTCCGTCTGGGCCTGCTCCGCCAAGCTGGCCTATGTGCGTGAAGCCAGAAAACAGGAGAGCACCGCCAGCCTGGATGCCCAATCGATGGTTCGCGTGACCAGTCTTCAGTGTCCCGTTCCCTACGTACCATCCTGGAACGCATCGGTATCTGTCAATTCCGGCGAAGACCGGCCGCGTTCAACTGAGCGACCCGGTGGCCTTCAGCGCCTTTCGGCCCGCGTCTTTCGTTTGTCCGGCAGCGTGGGGTTCGGAATGGGATTCGAGCTTTCCGTTCGCACCAACGAAGTGCGCGACACCGAGGGCTACAGCATCCTGCTGGACAACAACGCGATCCGTCGGTTGACACTGCGCCAGACGTCGGTCGAGATTTCGCAGCCGCTCGAACCATGGGGCTGGCCGGGGCTGATAGCCACGCTGCAATGGCAGTCGGCCCGACAAACCAGCAACCTTCAGCTTTTTGCCTACCGTGCCGATACTGTTTATGGCGGTTTGCGCTGGTCTTGGTAGCGTCGCAGACCGTTGGCTGACTGGCGAAGACAGTCTGTAGCTTCTTGGCAACACAGGGTGTGAAGCCTCCTCACTTTTGCTGCAGTTCCCCTTCCAGGCCCCCCTGAACCGGGTGCAATAATCGTCAGCCGTAAGTTGTTCAGCGGTGTCCGGTGGCGTTTTGCGGTGATTGGCGATGGGGCAGGCGCTTTCAAAAGCTTCTCAATCTTGTGATCGCCATCACATCGAACGCAGGGCTTCCGCCAGACACTTGCACCAGACGATCGAATCCTGCGCTTCACTTGGTTCAGCATCTAACCCACAGGGTGCTGAGTCGAGTGTGAACAAGACAAGGTCAGTCACACTCGATTTCTTTGCAAAGAAATCAATCTCTTCCAACTAGGAGTTTTCATACATGGCTTTTAACAACACCCTCGTTGCGCGCGCTGCTGCTGGCATTTGGGGTCTGAAGCTGGGCAACGCAACCACAGCATCCGTGCTGGCCCAGAGCAACACCACCCCGCTCGCCACCCTCATCAACAACGCGTTCAACGCCAGCTATGGCACGACCAGCAACTCGGCCATCGCCGACGTCGTGGTTGCCAATCTGGGTCTGACCGGCACCGCTGCCGTCGACGGCAAGGCCTACCTGCTGGCCCAGCTGACCGGTGTTGCTACCACCGCCCGCGGCTCTGTCATCGCCGGCATCGTCGACCAGTTCGCTGGCTTGACCGGTGACGCCACCTATGGCGCTGCTGCCCTGGCGTTCAACGCCCGCGTTGCCAACGCCGCTGTGTACTCGAACACCGTCGGCACGCAAGACGCCCCCCTCGTCGAGCTGTCTTCCGGCACCAGTTTCAATCTGGAGCTGACGCGAGATCGCATGACCGGCACCGCCGGCAACGATCTGTTCAGTGCCTTCATCTTCGACAACGCCAACACGCTGCAAAGCGGTGACTTCATCGACGGTGGCCAAGGTACTGACACCCTCTTTGCTGATATGGGCTCGTCGGCCACGTTCTCTGTGACGCCGATCACCCGCAGCGTTGAAACCATCCAGATCCGTGCCCAGTCGCGTGCAACCGACTCGGCCGACAACAACGTTGCCAACGAAGACCGCGTCAACCTCGACTTCGAGCGTGTGAGCGGTGTTACGCGCATCGAGTCGAACAACAGCCGTGCCGACGTCATCGTTGAAGACGTTCGCATCCTGTCGAACCAGATCACCAGGGACATCACGGTTGCCTTTGTTCAGTCTGACCCGGGCAACATCGACTTCGGTGTGTACTTCGACCAGCCTTCGCTGCGTGCTGACCGCACCAGCAGCTCGTCTTTGGTGCTGCAGGTCATCGACCTGAAGGCTGCCGGCAATGCCGCCACGGCCGCCACCCCGCTGCTGGATGCACCGTACGACGGCATCAGCTTCACGCTGAATGGCAATCTGGTTCTGTTGCAGAACAACGCCATCAACAACGCGACGACCTATGCTGCGTTGTTGTCGGCCGTTCAAGCCGCGCTGGCCTCTTCCACCACCCCTGGCGTGGCCGGTGTCGTCACTGCTGCCCTTGGTGCCAACTTCACGGTCAATGATTCACAGACCCTGCAAGCTGTGACGGGTCAGTCCATTGTCTTGTCTGCCACCAATGCCACCTTCGGCATTGGCAACTGGATTGCCTCACAAGGCGTTCCTGCCAACTCGAACCTGTTCACCAACCAGATCGCCGGTGCCAGCACCGTGGACGACCTGGTCGCCGTCAAGGTGGTGCTGGACGATGTGGGCCGTGGCAGCACCGGTGGTGACCTCGTCATCGGCGGCCTGTCAGTTGGCGAAACCTCTACCTCGCGCGGCATCGACCGTTTCGAGATCACGGTTGAGCGCAACAGCCGCCTGCAGAACATCGATTCGACCAACAACTGGTTGAAGGAAGTTCAGATCGTCAACAGCGGTACCACTTCCAACCTGCTGACCGTTCTGGGCTTCGCCACCGCGAACGGCGGCACCGGTGCCGGCGTCGTTGGTAACCTCGCGCCTGAGCTGAGCACCACCACCGGCCAAGCTGCTCCGTTGCCGGGCGCTGTTGCCCAGCACGACATCTACGGCTTCAACGACGTTCGCCTGATCGACGCTTCGGCCTTCCGTGGCATGCTGACCTTTGACGCGGTGATCACACCGGCTTCGCTCGCGAAGTACATCATCACGAACGACACGGCGGCCAACCCCGCTGGTGACAACACCTCGGTCGTGACGAAGACCACGCAGGTCGCTGACTTCATCTACACCGGTGGCTCCAACAACGACTCGATGACGGTGGTGATCGACGCAGGCGTCGCCGCCAGCCGCAACACGGTCATGGCGGGCCGTGAGGACTTTTCGTTCAACGTCAACGGGGGTGCCGGCAACGACACCATCACGGTGACGGTCAGCCCATTGTTGGGCCAGTTCCAGAACTGGTATGGCAACCAGAAGCTGAACGCGAATATCCGCGTTGACGGCGGCGACGGCAACGACACCATCCGCACGCCGGGTGCTGGCGACGTCATCATCAACGGTGGTGCCGGTACCGACACTATTTATGTCGACAACACCGGTACTCAGGCGCTGACCAGCGGTCAAGACAGCACGGCAGGTCTGGCTTACGCTTCGGCCTCCGCCGCAGAGTTGGCTTCCGCCATCGCCATTCGCACCTTGGTGGACAACACAGACAATGCGGTGCTGTTGCAGCGCACTGTGGATTTGAATACGCTGAATCTGGTAACCCCAGTTCTATTCCCGGTTGCGGCCATTACCAAGGCGGATATCGCTACCGCCACGGCTGCTGCAGCTGCATCCGGTGCCATCACATTGGCGCAAAAGATTGCCCTGGATGCGGCGTACAACGCCCGCACTGGCGGTACCGTTACGACTCCGGCGACGCTGATTCCGGCGGCCATCACTGGTGACGTCGCTGTCATTCTCCCGACTGCCAACCTGTCTGCTGCTGAGTTTGCCACTGGTAACGCGCTGCTGGAAACTTACATCGCAGCCGCCAAGGCAGCCAACGCAGCGGCAACCTCGGCCGACACCAACAACACGAACATCGTCGCGTTGTTGAATGCGACGCAAGCTCCTGTGGTAACCAACACCATTGCGATCACTGGCGTTCTCGGTACGGGCACCATTTTGGCTGGGCTGAACACACTGAAGGCAGCCCTGTCGGTGAATGCGACAGACGTGCAAGTGGTTGCTGCGCTGCAAGCAGCTCAAACCGCTGGCTTTATCACCGGTGGTGTCGCTACGAACCTGTTCAACGCTGCAGTAACCACCCCTGGTACGGTTGATGCAGGCGAGCGTGATGCCGCCCTGCTGATCCTGGATCCGCTGGTGAACACGGCTAACAACAATAACGTCGCCGCGAACGCGACTTTGAACACCTCGATCACCGCGAACAACACAGCGGTTCGTACCGCCGCGGGCATCGTGGGTGCAGAGCCGGTCCTGGCGACGCCCTCTGCCGTGGCCAATGATGCTGTGGGTTCCACTGAGTCGACTGCTGCAGCTTCGGCTGCAGCTTTGGCGCTGTCGGGGTACAACACCGCCACGCTGAACCCAGCCGTCACGATTCAAAGCGATCTGGCTACCCTGAGGGCAGCTTTGGCTGTTAGCACGACCGATCTGGCCTTCAGCATCGCGACGGCCAACGCGGTAAGCAAGGGCACCATCATTGCTGGCGATAAGACTGCGTTGGATGCGGCTGCAACCTTCGGGGCGACGCCAGTAGTGGGCGGTACTCTCGACGCTACCGAAAAGGTCGCTGTGGATCTGCTGCTGACGGCGCTGCAACTGGCTAACGAAACCACGGTTGATAGCCTCCGCTTGGTTTCGGCAGGCTTGGCTGCGAACCGTGATGCAACTGCGACGGCTGCCGCCAACGCGCTGGCCGCTTCGAACAACGCGCCGACGGTTGCCTTCACGGAGACCAACGCGCGTGGTACTTGGGTTCTGAACACCGCCGACCAGTCGGCAGTGACCTTGACCCCTGGTACCGGTTACGTGCTGGCCGTTGACGATGAGCGCAATATCTCTGATCTGCGTTCTGATGCCAACAACTCGCACAACTTGTTTGCAGCCCGCCTGACGGTGAATTTCAAGGGTATTGAAAGCACCGTGACGGTGCCTAGCACGGCCTACAGGACCACCGACCTGCAGATCAATCAGGCCATCAAGGACGCGATCAACAACAACGTGATCCTGAACAAACTGGTCACGGCGAACGACGGTCCGGCCAACAGCCTGATCATCACGTCGCTGATCGACGGCGTGATGTCTGAAGCCAACTTCGGCGTCACGCTGGCAGTGCCAGGCACCGGTGTGGTTTCTACCGCTGATGTCACGGCTGCCGCCGCCATCTACGGTGTGGCTGTCACCGAGGCTGCTGTTCTGGCCGCCATGGCGACCGTGAAGTCTGCGTTCGACAGCAAGGGTGACTACGTTGATCGTTTGGCCGAGTCGGGTTCGTTCGGTGGCAATACGCTGCTGACCGGAGCCGCAAGCACGACCACCAGCGACAACCTCATCACCCCGGGTTCAGACAACGACGTCGTGGTTCTGGGTACCACCTCCAGCGTGTCTGAGCTGCTGTCGAGCAACGACACCGTGGTCTTCGGTGCCGCATTCGGCAACGACACGATCGTTAATTTCCAAGCTCGCGCGCGGGCCACTGGCGGTGACGTTCTGAACCTGTCGGCTGTGGGTGGTCGTACCCTGACCACGGCGTTCAACGTCGACAGGTCGGTAAACGTGGCCGCTGAAGTTCTGGGGACCAACGGCACGGCGGCTCTGGTTGCTGCCTTGTTCACTGACTCGGTAACGGTTCAGACGCACGTCTTCGTCGCTGTTGATACGTTGACGAACATCGCCAAGATCTACACGGTGAACGACGCTGCTGGCGTTGGCGTTGGTAGCGTGACGGCCATTCTGGCCGGCACGATCGATCTGGCCGACACCCTCTGGTCGACCCTGACCGCTGACAACTTCGGCAGCTGATTTCGAAGTGCCCTTCCCGGCCTGGCGGCCGGGAAGGGCACCAAAAGTCGAGCCAAAGTTTTGATCCAAAGACCGGCCGCGCTGTTATGCAGCGCGGTCTTTTTCGTTCCTATGAGGAACTTGCCCGCGCAATGCGGGCCAGTGCTTATCGAAGCGAACTCAATTTCTCACATATGAAGAATTTCATATAGGAAGTGGGTATCATCCACCCTCAAGATGAATGCATCCTTGCGGATCCGACTGCAGACCACGAGTGAGCAACACCGCAAGTTGCTCGAGTTGCAGTGCATGTTCGCCGCAGTGTGCAACGCGCTGGCACCCCTGGTGCAGCGCACAGCCTGCTGGAACCGGGTGGCGCTTCATCATCTTGCCTACCGGCCCATGCGAGAACAGTTCCCGGCGCTGGGATCGCAAATGATCTGCAACGCGCTCTATTCGGTTTCTCGCACGTCGCGCCTCGTTTATCAACACCCTGACAGTCCGTTCAACCTGCAGAAATTGGCGGGGCGGCCTCTACCCTGCTTGAAGTTCCTGCCGAATTCGCCGGTGTACTTTGACCGCCACACCCTCAGCCTGAAAGAGGGGCGGGCCTCGATGTACACGCTGGACGGCCGCATGCGCTTCAACCTGCCCCTCGCCGAGGAAGATGAGTTGCGCTTTCGCACCGCCAAGCTCAGAGAGATCGTGCTCCTGGCCGAGGGCAACGAGTTCATGTTGAGCTTCACCTTCGGGGAGGTGGTCGAGTCTGAGTCGGCCCCAGTCGGCGTCGCCGGTCAGTCGTCCATGAACGGCACTTCCAGGCCAGCCGGCGAAGAACTTCCCGAGTACATCTTGATCCTGAGCGACCCACCCATGACCCCCCCGAACAGTCCAACCCTTCACGCGAAAACAGCATGAATGCAAACGAAAAACCAAGCCGGGCTGAGGGTGCAACGTCCGAGTTGAAAAAGGCCATGTGGGCACCTTCCGGGCACTATGCGCAGGCCGTGCGCTTGAGCCTGGTGATCAGCGTGTTGATCCTGGCGCCGTCCTGGTACATGTTCGAGGTTTATGGCCGTGTACTGAACAGCCGCAATGAATCCACTCTGGCTTGGCTGTTGCTGGCCGCCATCGGCATTTATGTGGTGCTGGAAGTGCTCGAATTCGTTCGCTACCGGGTCCTGAGTCGTGCCGCAGATGAAATTCGAACCGCGCTGAACAACCGCGTCTTCAATGCAAACTTCAACGCCAAGTTGCGCAAACAGGCGACAGGTGCGCCGCAGCCGCTGAGCGACGTCAAGGCGGTCAGCGAGTTTGTGCACTCGCAGGCCATCACAGGCTTGATGGATCTGCCCTCGGCCGTGATCTGCTTGATCTTGCTGTTCGTCATGAACGTCTGGGTCGGGCTGCTCGCCACGGCCATCGCCCTGGGACAGGCGGCACTGGGGTGGGGGCAGCAGAGCAAAAGCGCCTGGCCTTATGGCCAGGCCTTGGGTGCTTCAGGTTCAGCGCAGATTCGGGCGCAAGGCACGCTGCGCAACGCGCAGGTCATCGAAGCGATGGGCATGCAGTCTGCGATGTACCGCCGCTGGATCCGCAGCCAACGCCACTTCATCGTTCGCCTTGGACAGGCTTCAGATGCCGCGGGCGGCATCGGCACCGCCACCAAGCTGCTGACCCAGTTGCAAGGCTCGCTGCTGCTCGGCCTGGCGACCTGGGCATCTCTTAATAACACCCTGCTGGGCGGGGCGGCCATGGTCATCGTGGCCTCCATCATCGGTGGGCGCGCCTTGCAGCCGATGGCGCAAATCATCGGGCAGTGGCGTCAAATCGGTGGCGCGCAAGCCGCTTACCTGCGACTCGACGCATTGCTCAAAGAGGTGCCAGCCAGCGAGCCAGGAATGTCCTTGCCCCCGCCGAAAGGTCACTTGACGGCCGAGAACCTCATCGTCACACCACCTGGCGGAACCGCGCCCGTGCTGCGCGGGGTCACCTTCTTCGCCAAACCGGGTGAGTTGCTGACGATCTTCGGTGCTTCTGCTTCAGGCAAAAGCACCCTGGCCAGAGCGTTGATTGGTGTGTGGTCATCGCAGGGTGGCAAGGTGCGTCTGGATGAGGTGGATGTGTTCACCTGGCACAAGTCGGAGCTGGGCCAACATGTCGGCTACCTGTCGCAGGGGGTGGAGCTGTTCGATGGAAC